>Ga0306926_10007809_pt1 | contig 11642 bp, 9 predicted proteins | sample flu12Cox44000178_FD_203759 | JGI IMG/M metagenome (GOLD analysis project Ga0306926, IMG submission 203759) | Lab enrichment of tropical soil microbial communities from Luquillo Experimental Forest, Puerto Rico - flux8day.12C.oxic.44.000.178 (v2)... | ecosystem: Environmental > Terrestrial > Soil...
TTCCCAAAGCTAGACGGGATCAGATGCAGGATGTTAGACTTTACTTTCGTTGTGCCGACGAAGCGCGGAACCGGGCTTTCCTCTTCGAGTGCTCTCACTCGTTCGCCGATCCCCCTTTTTATTTTATAGCCATGAGTACCGCACAGGCGCGCCCAAGACAGACGCACGGTTCCCTGCTGAAATCTACCTCGCATACACGGCGTCGCTGCGCCAATCCACATGGCGTCGGCGGTTTCTTCGCAAGTCGCAAACTCGCGCTCGGCGGAGCAGCATTTCGAGGCCGGGCATCGCATCGCCCAACTGGCTGTTCATCTGGAGAGCGCCATGCAACCCAATTCGGACCTGTGAGCGACGAAATCAGCCGCTTTGTGGAGGATGGATTACGCGAAAAAGCAAGCCTGCAAGCCGCGCTCGACGAGTTTCTCACGCCGTCAGGCTCAATCCCAATAATGTCGCCTGGCAAGACGAGCTCGCCCTTGTTCTTGAGCAGCTCGGCCGCGATAGCGAGGCCCTCCGGGTGCGCACAACGATCGGGCACCTCGATCCGAGCTTCCATGCCAACAGTATTGCTCTGGGCCGCCTCCTCGAGCGCGTGAATACTGCGGAAGACATGAAGGAGTATTATGCGGGTTTCCTCAAGGAGGGTACTGCCGAGTCTCTTCTAGCACTTTCCCGCAGCTTTGCATTTTCGGAGCGGGTCGATGATGCCGCGCTCATGGACCTCAAGAAGCGTGTGCGCCTTGCCTTGGCGAACGGGTTGGGCCAAGTTGCTCTCCATCTTGCTTTGCGATTCATCGCCATCGCTGAGCGCGACTATGATACGGCGCGTGCGAGCTTCCTGTGCGCATCGCTCCTGGCCGAGCGGCCAGAGAACAAACCTGCCACGACGCAGACGAATGCCTTCAATTCCCAGCAGGCGAGCCAATTTCTCGATCTACCAGGGCACCGTAGTCCGTATTCCGGGCATCCTAGGGGAAGTGAGACCGTTCCTGGAAAAACAGCTGAACGCGCGCTGGCGTACCGTTCTGGGCCAAATGTGGCGTCTCTGCCGCAGACCATCATCGCCCGCGTTCCAGGCGTGCCTCGCCTTAGAAGCAAGCTCTCTTCCCCTTTCGAGTACACGGTACGTCAAATTCATGGCCGAGCATAACGCTTTGATCGGGAACGACATTTCAGTCCTTCGCGAGCAGATCGATCGAACTCGACCCGATCTGAACTTGCCAGGGCCGAAGCCAAGCCCATGAAGCCGAACAAGATGACCGGAACGAACGGTCACCTCTATTGTGCGCCGGGGGCGGCGACCATATCCGATGGAGATAGTAACGACGATGACGAAGCGTCCAAGTAGCAGCCGCAAATCCGCCAAAGCCGCACGGACCAAGACGAAGTCGAACCGCCCGGCCCTCCGCCGCAGCTCCGAATTCGAGGACGACCTTATCACGCGCCTCGCCAACGAACCGTGGGTCAGGTTCGCAGATGGCAGGGAGCTCGCACGGTGGGCGAAACAGGACGAAATCCGCTACAACCAAGGTAACCGGCAGGTTGCAAAATACTTGTTCTTCCGGCGCGTGTTCGATTTTCTCAGCGAGAACGAGATCCGAGGCGACTACCACGAATATGGCTGCCACCGCTGCCGGACGTTCCGTATGGCATTGACTGAAGCTCGTCGCCACAACCTCGATCAAATGAAGTTTTGGGCGTTCGATAGCTTTGAAGGGCTACCCACGCTTACCACCGAGACGAGCGTCAGCAGGTGGACCCAGGGGGCGCTGAGCACTTCGGAAAGCGATTTCCTGACGATCGTCCGCGACCATGGTATTTACGTTGAGAACGTGCGCACGACGAAAGGTTTCTATTCGGACTCGCTCACACCGAAGCTGCAAAAACAGATGCTTGCGAGCGAAGCCAAGATCGCCTTGGTGACGGTCGATTGCGATCTGTACGAGTCGGCGGTGCCGGTGTTCAATTTCATCGAGCCGCTGCTGCAAGACGGCTCGGTGATCTACATGGACGATTTGTTCGTCGGCAACAAGGGTAACCCCAACCGCGGGGTAGCGCGCGCGTTCCTCGAATTCCAGAAGCGCTCGAAATGGCGGGTACGGCGTCACCTCGATGTGAGCTGGTGGGGACGCAGCTATATCGTGAGCAGCGGCGCTTCTGATATCGACGGAGTAATCTGAGGGCCGCCCATCACAACATCTCATACCTGAAACAAGCTGGGCGGCGCACCGCCGGTGCCACTCAGTGCATCGGCCCGCACGGTATAGACCGCCCCTTGGAAGCCGAAGGTCTGAAGCTTCCTGTTGATCACGACATCATGTAGGTAAGCGGTGATGACGATCGCGTCGACTGCTTTGAGCCGGGCTGCGTCCGGAGGTCGGATTTCAATGTCGATGCCCGGGCCATACGCGCGTTGGCCCTCATACATCGGCGTATCGTCGAACACGATTCCAAACTTCGCCGCGTGCGGATAGAGCCCGAGGAAGGCTTGCGAATAGGCATTCGCCCCATAGAGCGCGGTGGTACCCTTGAGGGCAGCGAGACGCTCGCCGCCGAGTCTGCGGCGGTCGGCGAGCGCCGCGGCAAACGCCGTTGCATCGGCGGACGCGGACGGAGCGGATGCGGCGTGCGGCGCCACCGGCCGCAAGATGAAGCCGGCGTCATGGCCATTCTTGATGTCGACGGTTTCTACAACAGCAAAGCCGGCGCGCGCGAACAGCGTCTCGAGCTCGCGACGCCGGTAATAGTGGACGTGAGGATAGTGGAAATCGACGATCGACAACGTGTTTTCAATGTATTCCTCGCTTGGCAATTCAAGAAAGACGATGCCGTCCGGTCGCACGTGCGACCTGATTGCGGCGAGGAACCCGTCCGGCGACGGGATATGCTCGAGCACTTGCCGGCTCAGCAGGATTTCGAATTGGCGGCCGGCCAAGGCAGGCGGCGGGAACATGGATGAATGGAGCGTGACGCCCTGGCTGGCGAAATGTTCCGGCACCAGCGCGCGGCTCGGCTCGACAAGATGAACCTCGCGCGCACGTCGGGCCAGCAGAATTGCGAGCACTCCCGATCCGCCACCGACGTCGACCACCGATGGATTTGCTGGCCCGCGCGACAGAATGAAATCCGCGGTCGACTCGAGCCCCTTGAGCATCGTGTCGCTTACCGGCGTATTGGTGAGCACATTTGCCGCGTAGAGCTCATCAACGCGGTTTGGATTGAAGCCGGCATTGTAAATGTGACCGCAACCGGTACAGGCGACGATGTCGAGGACGCCGAATCCAGGCTCGAGGCCGAGCGTCGCCGGTGGACAGACCGGATGGATGGGTGCTTCCTTGACGGCAAATATCGGCTGCGAACGCTCCGAAGCGCACACGACGCAGCAGCCAAGGCGCGAACCGTTCGCTTTGGGAGCGAGCGGCGTTTGCGTGACTTTCATCGAGCCATTTTGGGTCATGGATGCGTGATCGTCGGTCGCCTGTGGTCGAGCGTCAAGATGCCGCCAGGTCCTGCGACGCCGCCAGGTCGTCTTCACCATCCGATAGGCAATCGCGCACGAAGGCCGCTACGCTATCGCGAACCGTGGCCGGCCGGTACCCGAGCGTGATCACGCGCTCGAGCGATATCTGGAACGGCGCCTTTCCTTGTTCCGAGAAAGAAATTCGCTCGGGCTTACCGGCGCATGCGAACAGCAAGGAATACAACTCGCCGATGCGAATGGGGTCGCATGCGGCGATATTGGTCACCGCATAGCCCGGCCGCGGCGACGCAATCCATGCGGCGAGGAAATTGGCCAGATGCCCGACGTAGACGATATTGTTGAATAGCGCATCCTCGTGGCGTCCGACGACTGCTTCGTCCGCGAGGATCCGCGCTAGCGCGACGGAGAGAAAATTGTCGTGGGATCCCCTGCCAACGGTGCCCGGCAGTCGGATCGACAAGGCCGACGGCAATCCCGCCGCGACCGCTTGCGCCAGTATCCGCTCGCCCTCGAGCTTCGAGCGACCATAAGGGTCGAGGTCCTGTGGCAGCGTGTCCTCGTTCACCACCGGCACGGAAATTGTTCCGTATACCGACATCGACGAAGTGTACAGGACCGTACGCGCCCTTGCCTGCAGGGCTCGATCGCAGACGTGCCGCATGGCCCGGACGTTGCCGGAATAGAGGGCTTCCGGGTCGGGACAGCGGGCCGGGGTTTCGGCCGCACAATGCACTAGGGCGTCGAAACGTTCAGGAAGCGCGTCAGCCCGTATCAGATCTGCATAGCGCCAACTGAGGCCCGCGGGACTTTGCGCCCCATGCTGACGCCGCGCGATCGCGGTCACGGTGAAACCCCGCTGCGCGAACCGATGCGCGACGAAGCCGCCCACGAACCCGCCCGCGCCGGTCACCACCACATGGAAAGGCATCACGTGCTCATGTCACCGGCAGGTCTTTCGGCAGGTGCGCGGCGATTTGGTTGAGCTGCAGGAGTTCCTCGATCTTTTCGACGTCTTGTGGGCCGGAGATGACAATTCCTTCGAGCACAATGTGCAGCGAGCAGCCCTGCTGAATAATATGCTCGTAGATTTGGCGGCGTCGCCCGGCCCGTTGCGGCAGCATATGCATGCTGCACATCACGATACCCTCGTAGTCCGTGAGGTCCTGGATCATTCCCTCCAGAACCATGTAGGAGTGGGGAAAGATGTTTTCATTCACGGGCAGGACATACAACATGTTGTTGCGCTGGCAATAGTCACGCAACGCGAGTGACTGCAGCGGAACCGGAATGCTGTATTGGCCAAAAGGACGTGAGGTGACATAGCCGCGATATCCCTTTCGATTGGACGCCATTGCGTCACTCCTCGAACCCCGCAGGCTGGCGATAGGCCATGCCGACGCGTGTCACCGGTCGCACGGTGATGGGCAAATAGAAGGAGCCAAGAGATTTCTCAGCGCTGTCGTAGGGCGTGAACAAGCCGGTGAACCGACAATTCATCGACCAGCGAGTCGTTGCTTCGTCATTAAGCACGTTGCCGTGAAGGAAGTTGGGGCAGAAAATCAGGACTTTGCCATAGGGGATATTGAGCCAGATGAGGTCCTTCTTGACTGCATCGAACAGCGCCCGCATCCCGCCGTTGGAGAAATCCTTGAATCGCTCGGTCACCAACTCCGATTTTGTGCGCGGAAGAATGAACATCGACTTTGTACCCCAGACGTCGACAAGCGGAAGCCATTGCACCACTTGGTAAGGCGTCTCGCCGCTAAACACGTCGGCATGGATATCGAGGAGTGAGGTTTGCTCCTTAGGCATCTGGATCGAGAAGTTGATGCGGTTCTGCATCGCAAGCTCGTTGCCGACGAGACCCTCGATCATACCGCGCGTCAGCTGGAAATAGGTGGGCCGGAACCAGGACTTCGCGTTCATCTCGCGATAGATGCCAAGGCGGAATGCGTTAAGCTTGTCCACCGGGATCATCGTCTGGATGTTATCGAGGAACACTCCGTCGTCTTTTGGCACCTTCTGTTCAATAAGCCATGCGGCGAGCAGGACCAACTCATGACGCATCTCATCGAGCGCGCCGCGGTCCTCGACATCGCGGATCACGTAGCCGGACGCCGTGAATTCGTCGACAAGGGTGGTATCTTTGACCAACGAGAAGGATTCGGCGAGCGCCATGGGATGAGTTCCCGGAAGCAGGATTTGACCGAAAGCGGGCAAGCGTGGGCCCGGTTTTTAGCCCGTATTACCGAAGCCGCACAAGCCCCAACTAAGGCGCTCTCCGTTTGTGGTTGATGCAGAACAGTGCCGCGCACTCGCTGTGCTCCCTCCCCAGGCAACCCGGGCCTGCCCGGGTTGCGCTTGCGATGGGGAGGGAGTCGGGGGCGGCGGCGTGAATGCCGTAGCCCACAAGGAGGGAGGAGACCCAGTTTGCCGCTCTCGCGATCGGATCGGCACGAGCCTGAAGAGGTGGCAGGAGCCGCCCAGCCCGCGTGCCAGGCGCGCTCGTTTGGCCAAGGCGGCATGTGTGATTCGGGCCGTTGTACGAGGAAGGATCATGAAGAGATCGAAGTTCAGCGAGGCGCAGATCGCCTTCATTCTGCGCCAGATCGCGAAGGGTGGCGAGTGCATGCGAAGCGGGTCTACCGGCTGTACCGCGAGATGGGCCTGTAACTGCGGGACAAGACGCCGAAGCGCAAGGTCAAGGCAAAGCTGCGCGAGGATCGGCAATTGGCCACACGACCGAACGAGACCTGGGCAATGGACTTCGTTCATGATCAGCTTGCCACTGGGCGCAAGCTGCGAGTGCTTACGATCATTGACACGTTCTCGCGCTTCTCGCCGGCGATCGAACCTCGATTCCCTGATGTTGTGGAGATACTCGAAGAAGTCGGCCGACAAGTCGGATTCCCGAAAGCAATCCGGGTCGATCAAGGTACAGAGTTTGTCTCACGCGATCTCGACCTCTGGGCTTATCAGCGCGGCGTCACGCTCGACTTCTCCCGACCGGGCAAGCCGACTGACAATGCCTTCATCGAGTCGTTCAACGGCAAATTCCGAGCGGAATGTTTGAACGCGCATTGGTTCATGAGCCTCGACGATTCGCGACGAAAATGCGAGGCTTGGCGTAGAGACTACAACGAGGAGCGACCTCACAGCGCGATCGGCAACAAAGCCCCGATCGAGCTGATCGAGGGTCAGTGGCATGCGGCCCGCTCTGACCGGAACTGGCTGGAAAAGGACCAGCGTGCCGGTCCAAGGATGGGGAGCAGTTCAGCCAACCTTAAACTAACATTCCACCCGGACCGCTCAGTGGGGGCCAATCAGCACAGCGCGGAGATGACCTTTCCCGCTCCCCGTGGCGGCGGGGAAGACAGGGACCGTCGGCGTGCCGAGCAAATTTGGAAGCGGATTGACAGAAGCAACTGCCCCGTAAATTGGACTTGCACGTCGAGAGGAGCACAACTTGACATCGCCGACGCATCATCGGATAGATGTGGCCTGCCGGATGCACTGCGATCTTGTGATGGCCAAAGAGATGCTCGGCCGGCTTCCAATGAACAGTGAATTGCGCATCCTGCGCCCTCACCGGTCAGACCGCCAAGCGTTTGTTGCCGTATTGGCGGTCTGGGGCGAGAAATTTATCGACTTGTTCCTGAAGGTTGGACTTCCTTCTATCCTCTCGCCGAACAACATGCCTCGGGTGGGGGAAGACTTCGATCTTGAGATGATCATTGCTACAAGGCGAGGCGACGTCCATTTTTTTCAAGCCGACCCTCTGATTCGCCTGCTCCAGAAGCACGTCCGTATCAAGTACGATTGCAGGTTCGACGGTAGCCTTCTCACCGGCATCGACCACTGGCGCCCTTGGCGCCAAATTCGAGAGGAGGCTAGCGCGCAGGGCAAGCACTTCCTCTCAATCTTGCCTGATGTGATGTACGCCGACGGGGCCATCCACGAGCTTTGCGAAGCGGGGGTCGAAAGCGATCTCGTTTACGCCTGCATACCACAGGTTTTGAAAGAGTTCACTCTGGCCGCCATTCAGCGCGAGCTCGTTCCTGAGCAGCCGGCAACGTTCACCCGCGACCGGCTCGCGCAACTGTTAAGAGATTACATCCACCCCAAACAAGCGATCATGATCGAGCGCCCGAGGCGTCAAATCAACCACCCAGAATACTATATCCGTGCGAATCATCACGAGATCGCCATTGCCGAGTTCGGCGCCCAGCCGTTCTGCGTGTCTGCTGGCTGCCGAAACCTGACATTAGGTTTCGACTCTTACAGCCCCCAAGTGAGGGTAAAAACAATTCCGATCGTCGGCTTGGGCTTGGAGGATACGATTAAATATCACGAGCTTTTCTATTGCTGGAGGCGAGAGGCCGGGGAGAGGCTGAAGCCGTTTAATATGGCAACCTGGGCGCGGCACTTTCGCGCGCAGGCACTCATTGCGCATGGGCGGCTTGAGCAGCGGTTGCCATCGCAGCCGCAGCCAGCGAAGGGGGATACCAAGTTTGATTATGCCAACAGTGTTAAAGTTGCGGAGGACAAACGATATCGCCATCATGCCGCGATTCTCGAACTCATGCAGCATTTTCTAGCGGCACGGGACTGCTTCGCCGGAATCGTCGACGACGAGGTCCTGACCCTCTCGCATCTCCCCGTCATCTCACCTCGTGTACGCAAGCTACTGTTACGAATCGGCCGGATGACGGTCTTTGTGCCTACCCATTGCACCGCGAGCACATCTGCCAAGAGCATAGCTACAATGGAACAGGAGTTTGCGAGCTGCATTGTTCCAGGCAAGATTTCAATGGTACCCAGCACGCTGTTTAGCCTGATTCCGTCCAACGAAATCAAGTGCGGCCTGCATACGTCACATTGTCGGGGTGCGGACGGAGATTCCTGGCCGGCGACTGGCACGATTGTATCTCCCGCCTTTTCCCCTGCACCCGACGTAACGCTCTACCTCTATCGCCCGGCTGATCCGCAGCATCAGCCAATCTTGGCGGATGCGATAGCGGAGCCCGTCCCAGCAGCGCCCCTGCCGGCCGTTGCACCACCCTATGCCCGACCACCGTGGAGGCAGCGCCTGAAGCGCGATGCGGTACGAGTTTACGATTTCGCATACTTGATCCCTGGGCTGCGGCTGGCGCTCAAGCCATTGCGAGCTTTCTATCGTTATGCGCGAGGCAAACCACCCTTGCCCGAGAGCCACGTGTCATTCCTAAGACCCGCGCTCGAGAGCGCGCGCCGCCGGTACCGACGAATGATGAAGGTGCCTTTACTCAACGAAATCCATGCGTCAACGCCTGCTACGCCACCTTCGCCGCTGCCAATGCCGTTTATGCCACCTTCTTCACCAGATCCGCGACCTCTCTATCTCGGGCGAATGGACCGCCATATCGTGCTGCTTCACAATATCAATGTGGTTCAAGAATATCGCCTCGCCTTAGAGGAGTTTTCAAAGAGAATTGGAGTGACCAGCGTTCCGGCCGCGGTGCTGGGGGCGGTACAAAAGGATCTCGAAAAACTGCTAGAGCAAAGCAAGCCTGAGGATCCCGAAAGTTTGCGATACATACTCGAGATGAGCGTCCGCGCAGTAAGCGACGACGATCTGGCGCGCTTGGCCAGACTGAAACCGATCCTTGCTGACGCCGAGAAACGCGGTCTTGACCAACTGTTCGGCAGCGAGGAGGGCACTATTTGCGCCCTTTTATTTGATGTGTTCGGGGACTACTGCGAAACGCAGCGCGATGTAGAGTCGGCCCTCGGCTGCTATCAGAGAGCTTTCGCCCTAGACAGCCGTTTGACTTATGCGGCGCTTAAGGTGTGCCGGATTCTGCAAAATAGCGCCGAGCCGTACCAGGCGCTGCTATGGGCTCGCAACGGCATCAACTCCTCCATCAATGTGTGGGGACAAGTCATGCCTACACCGCGTGTGGTGCCGGCTCAGGCCCTGCTCGCGAGACACTTGAGTGCGTTTGCTGGGCTTGACTCCGAAAAACCATCGCACTCGACTATTCAGCCCGCCAAAGCAGCTATCGGTTGAACGGGTCGACGCAACGTACTTTGAGGGATCGCTCTGACCAAGTAGGCCCAGCGCGCTGACCGCTGAGGCCGAGTTCCACGAGCCGGTCAGCAGGCAAGGCGTGGTGCAGACTGGGAGAGTTTGTACTCTGACAGCTTCACACCACCGCGCCGGGAGTTCCTTGAGGGGAGGCATGATCGTGCTCTCACCGGCGAGTACAAAACCTCTTCGCGTCTTTGAAATCAGCAAGCCAGAAGGACTCTACAAGGAGCTAACGTGAGCATCATCGCCGATTACCGAGCCCAAGAGTCTCTCGCCCGATCGCAGATCGATTCGTGGCGCATGGCAGAATCGCACAACGTCGACATTTTCATTCGGGTTGGCTTCCCTGCCCGGCTGAACTCGACGCACGAGGCCGGTCAGATCCTCGACACCATGCAGGAGGATCGCTTCGAACTCTTCATGCAAGAGCTGGACGGCATCACCGAGGAACTCCACGCCAACTTAGTCGCTGCGCTGGTGGACAGCGTCATCTTCCAGCTGCAGCACTTTCCGAAGCGCCGCGCCTTGATGCCGCTCTCGACCATGATCTCGGTGCTTGCGCTATATCGCAAGATCAAAGGGCACGCGAAGCATCGGCGCATCCTCGAGGTGGGGGCAGGCTGCGGTTATCTGCCGTTTCTGCTAGCACGCGACGCCAGCATCGAACAGTACGTGTCGGTCGAGGCCTGCGAAGCATTCTACGTCCTGCAGCATTTGGTGAACAAGTTCTGCTACGGGCCTCATTCCGTGGACCTTTGCGAAAGCGCCGATCTCGCAAAGCGTTATTTCTCTACCCGCGAGGGCATCGATCAGCGGATTTATGTCGACCGTGCCGACGTCATCGGCATGCCGCGTGCGGTGCATCTGTCTTGGTGGCACCTCGACACGCTCTACGACAAGGAGGGGTACTTCGATATCGTGACGTCCAATGCCAATCTGAACGAGCTGAGCCGTCCGGCCTTGCGCGACTATTTGACAATCTTCTCTCGCAGCTTAGCCGAGGACGGCATCTTCCTCGTCCAATGTACAGGCTACACTGCAAGCGGGACGATCGAGGAGCTGTTCGACATCATTTACAAGTTCCAATTCGCTCCCATATTCTGCGCCTTGGCTGGGCACGTATCATTTCCTTCGCCACGCAGCCGTTTCTCCAGGCCGACCGCGTACATGATGGAACGCTTCTTGGCGCTCAACAACATCGTTATGGTGAAGCAAGGGCACCCCTTATTTGAGCGCTGCTACCAGCGGGAGAATTTCCGCTCGGGCTTCTGTGCTGGCGATTTTGCCGAGCGGATGTTCTGGCCGGGACCCGGCCGCCAGCTGTCGCGAGGCGAGCTCGAACAGGAGGTCCGTCACCAGCTGAAAATCAGACTTGGCCGGACGGCGGTGCCGTGGGATGGCGCCGGTCACGATCTACTTCTAGCCGCAAAATGAGACGGGCTCAGGCTTGGCTTAGAATCGCCGTGCGGGCGAAAACCTGCGAGGTCGGACGGACTTGAAGTTGATTCGGGTGGCTGCCTGATTTGTGATTCGCGATCGAGTGCCTCGAACGCGCGAGAGGCTTGTAGCAAGCTGCTGGACTTGCTGCGTACCGGAGGCGCGGCGGAGGCGCGCAGGCGGACGACATGAGCGAAATGCGGCAGGCACAGCTCGGTTTCGAGGATGGCATCGCTGTAGGAATGAGCAATCTCCCGAAAACCGGATAGGCGCGCCCACCAGATTCTGGCTGGCGGGCAAATCCGGACAACCGTATACGAACGCCTGGCGCAGCGAGCCGCTGGGCACGCCGGCGGAGGTGGTGCTGTAGCTCTCAACCGTCACTGGGCACGAAACTTCACCGGCTTGGCAGCGGGGAGTCATTGCTCCTCAGGGCCGCGGCGACACTCCGCCTCGATATCGGCAACGAGTTGGGCTTCGATCTGGGCGAGCCGCTGCGCCTCCTCCTGGGCCATGCGTTGGGCTTCGGTCTGGGCGAGCGGCTGCGGCTCCTCCTGGGCGGGCGGCTGCGCCTCCTCCTGGGCAAGCCGCTGCGCTTCCTCCTGCGCGCGCCGCTGCGCCTCCTCCTGGGCAAGCCGCTGCGCCTCCTCCTGG
>Ga0306926_10007813_pt1 | contig 11638 bp, 12 predicted proteins | sample flu12Cox44000178_FD_203759 | JGI IMG/M metagenome (GOLD analysis project Ga0306926, IMG submission 203759) | Lab enrichment of tropical soil microbial communities from Luquillo Experimental Forest, Puerto Rico - flux8day.12C.oxic.44.000.178 (v2)... | ecosystem: Environmental > Terrestrial >...
GCCGTGCTCCAGGACGCTTTGAACCGAAGAATTCCTGCTGCGGCTGTTGTGACCAATCGATCACGGCGGGCGTTTTAAACGCTGTTTGTTGTGCTCTCTGTGAACTGGCTCGCTTGAAAGGTGCAAAACTGTTCCCTAACTTTTCAAACAGGCCTGTTGCATTGCGAAACGATTCCGCTGTTTGCGTCTTTCATTGATCCGCCAGCCTGAGCCCGGGCTGTCATAAGGAGACAAGATGTCCGTCGCCACACAGACGCTTCGCCCGCCGTCCAGGACGCTGATGTTGCTGGAAGGACGCTTTGTTCATGAGTTCGGCGCCTTTCTTGGCGCGTTGCCGCTGCTGAGCCTGGCGCCACAGGGTGATGGCCATCCGGTCCTGGTCTTCCCCGGACTGATCGCATCCGACACGTCGACGCGGCCGCTCCGCGCCTTCCTGCGCAACCGCGGCTACGAGGTGCGCGGCTGGGAGCAGGGGCGTAACCTTGGGCTTCGCCCCGGCGTGCAGAGGGGCATGATCGATCTCTTGGAAGAAATGAACGACACGACCGGGCGCAAGGTCTCGCTGATCGGCTGGAGCCTCGGCGGGCTCTACGCACGTCAGCTTGCCAAGATGATGCCCGAGCGCGCGCGCTCGGTGATCACGCTCGGCAGCCCGTTTGCGGGTCCGCCCAGATCGACCAATGCCTGGCGCATCTATGAGATAGCGAGCGGCCGCCGCGCCGACGAGGAAGACCCGCGCTTCGGCGGGCGGCTCGCCGAGCCGCCGCCGGTGCCGACCACGGCGATCTACAGTCGCACCGACGGCATCTGCGCGTGGCAAGGCTGCATGGAAAAGACGTCGGCGCAGTCGGAGAGCATCGAGGTCGAAAGCAGCCATTGCGGCATGGGCCATCATCCCGCCGTGGTCTACGCGGTCGCCGACCGCCTGGCGCAGGGCGAAGGGCAGTGGAAGCCGTTCGACCGCGGCGGCTGGCGCGCGCTGGTCTATCCCGATCCGGATCGCGCCGTGGTCTAGATTGTTCGCCGGCTGAAAGTTGCGGTAAGCGTAAGCATGCCGCAACCGCTCGATCGAATCATCCAGCAGCTCAAGCGCGAACCCTCGCGCACCGGCTCCATCGTCATTACCGTGTTCGGCGATGCCATCGTGCCGCGCGGCGGCTCGGTCTGGCTCGGCACGCTGCTTGAGTTCTTCAAGACGCTCGATATCGACGGCGGCGTGGTGCGTACCGCGATGTCGCGCCTTGCCGCCGACGGTTGGCTCGAGCGCAGCAGGGTCGGCCGCAACTCTTTTTACAGGCTGGTCGAGAACGGGCGGCAGACCTTTGATATCGCAACAAAGCACATCTACGACCCGCCGCCGTCGGACTGGACCGGCCGCTTCGAGCTGCTGCTGATCGGCAATGCGGAAGATCGCGATGCCTCCCGCGAGGCTTTGCGGAATGCGGGCTTTGGCAGTCCGCTGCCGGGCGTGTGGGTCGCGCCCTCAGGCGCGCCTATTCCAGCGGAGGCCAGGCACGCGATCCGTCTCGAGGTGTCCGCCGAGGATGAAGCCGGACGGCGCCTGTTGGCCGAAAGCTGGCCGCTCGATCGCACCGCGGACGCCTATCTGAAATTCATGAAGACGTTCGAGCCGCTGCACGGCTGGACCAGCCGCCGCGAGCGGCTTTCGGATGCCGAAGCCTTCACCGCGCGGATTCTCCTGATCCACTATTATCGCCGCGTGGTGCTGCGCGATCCGCTGCTGCCCACCGCGCTCCTGCCGAAGGACTGGCCGGGCAGGGCGGCGCGCGAGCTCTGCGGCGACATCTATCGCGCGCTGCTTGGCGCGTCCGAACAATGGCTCGACCGCGAGGGCAGCAACGAAGCCGGCCCGCTGCCGAAGGCGGATGCGGGACTTTCACGGCGGTTCCAGGAGCGTTAATATGTTACAGAAATGACTTGCATTCGCAAGTTTATGTTATATGTTGGTCCCAACAATCCAGGGAGGTCGGCATGTACACCCAGGCGCTCAACACGTCTGACGGCGATGACCGCAATATCGAGGACGCCGCGCGGGCCGCTGCGTTCCAGGCGCGCGTCGATGCCGAGGAGCGGATCGAGCCCAACGACTGGATGCCCGCGGCCTACCGCAAGACTCTAACCCGGCAGATTTCCCAGCACGCGCATTCCGAGATCGTCGGCATGCTGCCGGAGGGCAACTGGATCACGCGCGCGCCGAGCTTGCGGCGCAAGGTGGCGTTGCTCGCCAAGGTGCAGGACGAGTGCGGCCACGGGCTTTATCTCTATGCCGCGGCCGAGACGCTCGGCACCTCGCGCGAGGAGCTGGTCGACGCGATGCTCGCGGGCAAGGCCAAATATTCCTCGATCTTCAACTATCCGACCCTGACCTGGGCCGACATCGGCACCATCGGGTGGCTGGTCGATGGTGCGGCGATCATGAACCAGATTCCGCTCTGCCGTTGCTCCTACGGTCCCTATGCGCGCGCGATGATCCGCGTCTGCAAGGAGGAGTCGTTTCACCAGCGCCAGGGCTTTGAGATCATGCTGAAGCTTTCGCGCGGCACGGATGATCAGAAGGCGATGGCGCAGGATGCGCTGAATCGCTGGTGGTGGCCGGTGCTGATGATGTTCGGCCCGCCTGACAAGGTGAGCCAGCATTCGGACACCTCGACCAAATGGCGGATCAAGCGCTTCTCCAATGACGAACTGCGGCAGAAATTCGTCGACGCCACTGTGCCGCAGGCGCATTTTCTGGGACTGACCATTCCCGATCCCGGCATGAAGCAGGACGAGGCCGGGCGCTGGATCCACAGTCCGATCGACTGGAACGAGTTCAACCAGGTGCTCGCCGGCAACGGCCCCTGCAATCGCGACCGGATGGCGGCGCGGCGCAAGGCTCATGACGAAGGCGCCTGGGTGCGCGAGGCTGCCGCTGCCTATGCCGAGAAACGGGCGCGCCGGCAAACCGCACAAGCCGCCGAATAGGATTTTGGAGGTCACCATATGGCAACGCCGAACACGCCGCTCTGGGAAGTCTTCATTCGCAGCCGCAACGGGCTCGCGCACAAGCATTGCGGCTCGCTGCATGCATCCGACGCGACGATGGCGCTGCAAGCTGCGCGCGATATCTATACCCGCCGCGGCGAGGGGCTCTCGATCTGGGTGGTGCCGTCGAACGCGATCACCGCGTCCGATCCGTCCGAGAAGGGGATGATGTTCGAGCCGGCGGAATCGAAAATCTACCGACATCCGACGTTCTACGATGTTCCCGATGAAGTCGGGCATATGTGATGGCCGCCCCGTCGATCAAAGTCTCCGAGACGCCGCTGGTGCTCTACGCGTTGCGACGCGCCGACGACGCGCTGATCCTCGGCCACCGATTGTCGGAATGGTGCGGCCACGCGCCGGCGCTCGAAGAGGACATGGCGTTGGCGAACATCGCGCTCGATCTGCTTGGCCAGGCGCGTACTCTCTACAGCTACGCCGCGGAAGTCGAGGGCAAGGGCAACGACGAGGACAAGTTCGCGTATCTTCGGGACGTCAGGCAATACCGCAATCTCCTGCTCGCGGAGCAGCCGAACAGCGATTTCGCGCACACCTTGGTGCGGCAGTTCTTCTATTCCGCTTTCGCCGATCTCTATTGGCGCGCGATGATGCAATCGCGCAATCCGACGCTGGCCGCGATCGCGGCGAAGTCGGAAAAGGAAAGCGCCTATCACCTGCGCCATTCCTCGGAATGGGTCATCCGGCTCGGCGACGGGACCGAAGAGAGCCACCGCCGCACCCAGGCCGCGATTGACGATCTCTGGGCCTTCACCGGCGAGATGTTCGAGGTCGATGAGGCCGAGCGCGGGCTGATCGATGCCGGCATCGCCGTCGATCCCGCAACGCTGAAGCCGCACTGGCTCAAGACGGTCGCCGGCATCGCGGCCGAAGCAACGCTTGCCTTGCCGAAGAGCGACTGGATGCAGCAGGGGGGCCGGCACGGCCGCCACAGCGAGCATCTCGGCCATCTCCTCAGCGAACTGCAATCGATGCAGCGCACGTTTCCGGGTGCCGCATGGTGACCGCTACCTTCGACGAGGCGGATTTGCGCCGGCGCGCATGGACCGTTGCCGCAGGCGTGGTCGATCCCGAAATTCCGGTGCTTACCATCGCCGACCTTGGCGTGTTGCGCGAGGTGACGTTGCGAGATGGTCAGGTCGAGGTTGCGATCACGCCGACCTATTCGGGTTGCCCCGCCATGAACATGATCGCGCTCGAAATCGAGTTCGCGCTGGAGCGTGAAGGTTTTCGTAATCCCAAAATCCGCATCGTGCTGTCGCCCGCCTGGACCACCGACTGGATGAGCGAGGACGGCCGCCGCAAGCTCAGGGAATACGGCATTGCGCCGCCGGAGCCTGCGAGCTCGCGCCGCGCGCTGTTCGGGGTGCAGGCGGTGTCCTGTCCGCAATGCGGCTCGGAAGAGACTGAACTGCTGTCGGAGTTCGGTTCGACCTCATGCAAGGCGCTGTGGCGCTGCAAGAGCTGCCGCGAACCCTTTGACTATTTCAAGTGCCACTGACCATGTCGACGCCACGCTTCCATCGCCTCACCGTCAGCGACTTGCGCCGCGAAACCGCAGATGCGGTCTCGCTGACCTTCGCGATCCCGAAGGAGCTTGCCGAGGACTACGCCTTCGTCCCCGGTCAATATTTGACCTTGCGGACCATGATGGATGGCGAGGAGGTGCGGCGCTCCTATTCGATCTGCTCCGGTCCGGACGATGGCGAGCTCCGCATTGCCGTGAAGAAGGTCGATGGCGGCGCGTTCTCGAGCTGGGCCGCCGATGAATTGAAATGTGGCGATGAGCTCGACGTCATGACGCCGACCGGCCGCTTCGGCATCGCGACGGCATCCGAGAAAGCGCGCACCTATGTCGGCTTTGCCGCTGGCAGCGGCATCACGCCGATCCTGTCGATCGTGAAGGGCGTGCTGGCGCGCGAACCGAAGAGCCGCTTCTTCCTGTTCTATGGCAATCGCTCGTCGACGGGCGTGATGTTCCTCGAAGCACTGGAGGAGCTGAAGGATCGATTCGTCGATCGCTTCTCGATCTTCCACGTGATCTCGGGCGAGGAGCAGGACATTCCGATCCTGCATGGCCGGCTCGATAGTGCGAAGGTGAGGGTGCTGTTGCGCTCGCAGGTCGCGGCCGCGAGCGTCGATCACGTCTTCATCTGCGGTCCGACCGCGATGAGCGACGAGATCGAGGCGACCTGCCGCGCGATCGGCATCGCCGAAGACCGCATCCATGTCGAGCGCTTCGTGTCGGGGCTTGGCGGCAAGCCGCGGGCGAAGGCTGCAGTGCCGGCCTCCGCGCCGCCGAAGGCCTTTGCCTCGCTGATCATCGACGGCAAGCGCCGCGAGGTGCCGGTCGCGGCAGGCGAGGCCATCCTCGATGCGGCGCTCCGCGGCGGCGTCGACCTGCCGTTCGCCTGCAAGGGGGGCATGTGCTCGACCTGCCGGGCCAAGCTCGTCGAGGGCAAGGCCGAGATGGACGTGAACTATTCGCTGGAGCCGTGGGAGCTGAAGGCCGGCTTCATCCTGACCTGCCAGGCCAAGCCGGTTTCGGAGAAGGTCGTGGTGGACTACGATCACGTATGAGCACGATCCGAAAAAGCGTGCCCTCGGGCTCCGACCCGACGGGTGGGCGCCGGAAAGATCATGCTCGAAAGATGAATCGACCAGGGAGACACGAGTGAACGTCAAGGCCAAGCTTTCGCCCGACGATATCGCCCGCGCTTGCGCGGATCTTATGTTGACGGAGGACGACGCAAGCAACGGCCTTGGCATGCAGATCGTCGAGGTCAGGGCTGGCCAGGCGACGCTTTCGATGACCGTCCGAGCGGACATGGTGAACGGCCATCAGATCGCCCACGGCGGCTTCATCTTCACGCTCGCCGATTCCGCCTTTGCCTTTGCCTGCAACAGCCACAATCAGAAGGCAGTTGCAGCAAAGGGCGACATCACCTTTATCAAGCCCGGAAAACTCGGTGACGTGCTGGTCGCAACGGCGCGGGAAATTTCGCGCAGCGGACGCTCCGGCATCTACGACGTGCGGGTTACCGTGGACGACGAGGTGATCGCCGAATTCCGCGGCCATTTCCGCACCATCGCAGGCACATGGCTGCCGCCGCACGAGATCAACGGCAAACAAGAATAAGATCGTCAGAGGAAACGCCAGATGGCTTCGACAAAGCTCAAATCGAAGGGAAGCGGTTATCAGCCCGAGATGGACGAGGCCGAACGTGCCTCGCGCGACGAGATGACGGCGCTGCAGACCAAACGGCTCGCCTGGTCGCTGAAGCACGCCTACGACAATGTCGCGCATTACAGACGCGCATTCGACAAGGCCGGCGTGCATCCGTCCGATTTCAGGGGCCTTGCCGACCTCGCCAAGTTTCCGTTCACGGTGAAGACGGATTTGCGCGACAATTATCCCTTCAACATGTTCGCGGTCCCGCGCGACAAGCTGGTGCGGGTGCATGCGTCCTCGGGCACGACGGGCAAGCCGATCGTGGTCGGCTACACCAGGGGCGATATCGACACCTGGTCGAGCGTCATGGCACGCTCGATCCGCGCCGCCGGTGGCCGCAGCGGCATGATCATCCACAACGCCTATGGCTATGGTCTGTTCACCGGCGGGTTGGGTGTCCACTATGGCGCCGAGCAGCTTGGCTGCACCGTGGTGCCGATCTCGGGCGGCATGACCGAGCGGCAGGTACAGCTCATCAACGATTTCAGGCCTGATATCATCACGGTGACGCCAAGCTACATGCTGGCGATCCTCGATGAGTTCAAGCGGCAGAAGCTCGATCCCAGGAAGTCGTCGCTCAAGATCGGCATCTTCGGCGCCGAGCCCTGGACCAATGCGATGCGCGGCGAGATCGAGGACGCCTTCGACATGGACGCGACCGACATCTATGGGCTGTCGGAGGTGATCGGCCCCGGCGTGGCGCAGGAATGTACTGAGACCAAGGACGGCCTGCATATCTGGGAGGACCATTTCTATCCGGAGATCATCGATCCCGAGACCGGCAAGGTGCTGCCCGACGGCGAGAAGGGCGAGCTGGTGTTCACCTCGCTCACCAAGGAAGCCTTTCCGGTGATCCGCTATCGTACGCGCGACCTGACCCGGCTGCTGCCGGGTACGGCCCGGCCCTCGATGCGGCGGATGGAGAAGGTCACGGGACGTTCCGACGACATGATCATTCTGCGCGGGGTCAATGTGTTCCCGACCCAGATCGAGGAGGTGCTGCTCGCGACCGACTGGTGCGGCGGACACTTTATCATCGAGCTCACGCGCGAAGGACGGATGGACGAGATGACCGTGCTGGCGGAGGCGCGGCATGAGCACTGGGACGGCCAGGGGCTCGTCGTTCATGCCGAGAAGGTCATGGCCCTCATCAAGAACACCATCGGCATCACCGCAGAGGTGAGGGTGGTCGCGCCCGATACGCTGGAGCGCTCGCTCGGCAAGGCCAAGCGGGTTTACGACAAGCGCCCGAAAGGGTAACTGCTGTCCGGATCAACTGACGTCGGACATCAGATGCCTGCTCCAAACAAAACCTCCGTCGAGGCGCGTTGCGTTCGGTTGAATGCAAAGGCCGAGGGCGCCGCGGCGATCGTGCCGCAGGTCGAGCGCCGCACGCTGTCGCGCGCCGACAACCAGGTGCTGATCGAAGTCAGGGCGGCCGCCGTCAATCCCTCCGATATCAAGGCCGCGACCGGGCTGATGCCCTATGCGGTGTTTCCGCGCACGCCGGGCCGCGACTATGCCGGCGTGGTGATCGACGGCCCGCCGGAGGCGATCGGCAGGGAAGTGTTCGGCTCCTCCGGCGATCTCGGCATCCGCCGCGACGGTACGCACGCCACGCACCTGGCCGTCGAGCTCGAGGCCGTCGTGGACAAGCCGAAGAGCATCTCCTGGGAAGAGGCGGCGGGGATCGGCGTTCCCTTCGTCACTGCGACGGAAGGTTTTCGCCGCGCCGGCATGCCGACGCGGAGCGAGATCGTGCTGGTCATGGGCGTCAACGGCAAGGTTGGGCAGGCCGCGGTGCAGATCGCGACCTGGCAGGGCGCGCGGGTCATCGGCGTGGTGCGCAAGAAAGAAGCCTATGAGGGCCACGCCAATGCAAAGGTCGACGTGATCGATTCCTCTGCGGTCGACGTCGCCGCGCGGTTGCTCGAGCTGACGGATGGCCGCGGCGCCGACATCGTGTTCAACACCGTCGGCGATCCCTATTTTCAGGCGGCGAACCGCTCGCTCGCCTTGCGCGGACGCCAGATTCTGATTGCCGCCGTCAATCGCATCGTGGAGTTTGACATCCTCGAATTTTATCGCGGCCAGCGTACCTTCATTGGCGTGGATTCGCTTGGGCTCTCCTCGATCGCGACCGGCGCGGTACTGCGTGAGCTTGCCGCCGGCTTTGCCGGCGGGCACCTCAAGCCGTTTCCGATTCAGGCCTCGGCCATTTATTCCCTCGATGATGCGCAGCGCGCCTATATCGCGGTTGCTGGTTCCTCGCGCGACCGCGTCGTGCTGCGGCCGGCCTAGGGCTAAATCTGCAAAAGCGTGAGCGGAAATGAATTTATTCGCGCTGTCGCGTGCGCGTAGGGAATTTTTCCCTTCGTGAACACGATCGCGACAGCTTCCTTCTTCGCGTATGCAAGACGTGGACTGAAACATGCATGTGACGTTATAGCAGCAGAGAAATTTCCTCCTATTTTGTCGATCCGAGGCGGGAACTCACGCCGGAAAAACAAAGGAACAGCCGTGGGCGGAGAAAATATTGTCGTCATTGGTGGCTTGCTGATTGGCCTGGTCTATGGCGCGGTCGGTCTGCTCTCCGGCTTCTGCCTGCTGTCGAGCCTGCGCGGTCTGTGGACTGACGGCGACAATCGCCTGATCCGGACCTTTGCCCTTGCGCTCGGCGTTGCGATTGCGGCCGTGCAACTGCTCGCGGCCGGCGGCCTCGTCGACATTGGCAAGTCAATCTATCTCCAATCGACCTTCTCGGCACCGCTGATGTTTTTCGGCGGCCTCCTGTTCGGCTACGGCATGGTGATGTCGAACGGCTGCCCCTCGCGCGCGCTGGTGCTGCTCGGGCGCGGCAACCTGCGTTCCTTCGTGGTGGTGATCGTCGTCGGCATCGCCGGCGAGATGGCGCTGAAGGGCTTGATCGCGCCGGCGCGGATCGCGCTCTTGCAGGCCTCCCAGTCCACGACCAACGTGACCTCGCTGCCCGCGCTGTTGTCGACGCTCGGGTTGCATGAGACGCCAGCGCGGATGCTGGCGGCGTCCGCGATCAGCGCCGCACTGATCATCTTCGCCTTCGCCCATCCAGCGTTTCGCCGCTCGCCCGGCCAGATCGCGGCGGGGCTCATCGTCGGGCTCCTGGTCGCGGCGGGCTGGTTCGTGACCGGCTATCTCGGTGCTGACGATTTCAATCCGGTGCCGGTAACCTCGCTCACCTTCATCGCGCCGATCGCCGATAGCCTCCAATATGTGATGCTGTCGACGGGCTCGACACTCAATTTTGGCATCATGACCGTGGCCGGGGTGCTGGCGGGGAGCCTGGTGACGGCGCTCGTGACCGGCCGCTTCCAGCTCGAAGGCTATCAGTCGCCACGCCACATGCTGCGCTCGGCTGGCGGTGCCGCGCTGATGGGCGCTGGCGGCGCGATGGCGCTGGGCTGCTCGATCGGGCAGGGGCTGACCGGCCTTTCGACGCTGGCGCTCGCGTCCTTTGTCGCGGTTGCCGGCATCGTCTCCGGCGCGGCGCTGGGCCTGCGCGGTGCGCTGCGGGTTCAGCCGCTCGCGGCAGAAGCCGCGCGCTGACGGCCACGTCAATCTGCGGCGCGGGTCACGATACGAATCTCCGAGGTTAGCGTGCGGTGCACCGGGCATTTGTCGGCGATCTCGACGATGCGCTTGTACTGATCGGTGTCGAGCGGGCCCTCCAGGTCGATCAGGACCTCGATCTGATCGAGCATGCCTTCCGTGGTCTCGCACTCGGCGCAGTCCTGCGCATGGATCTTGCTGTGGGAGAGTGTCACTGTGGCGCGCTCAAGCGGGAACGATTTTCGGTCGGCGTAGAGGCGCATGGTCATCGATTTGCAGGCGCCGAGCGCGGTGAGCAGGAAGTCGTACGGTCCGGGACCGGTGTCTTCGCCGCCGGCCGCGACAGGCTCGTCGGCGAGCAACCGGTGCGGCCCGATCGAGACCGTGTTCTGGAATTTGCTATTGCGGGTCTCGCTCACCACCACATGCCGCGGCGCCTCGCTGGCAGTCGCCTGCGGCATTTCGGCTTCGATATAGCGGCTGACCCAGGCGGAGATCACGTCGGCGACGTAAGCGGAGTCGCGACGCTGGCTCAGGAGATGGTCGGCATCAGCCAGTGAGACAAAGCTTTTCGGATGTTTTGCCGCGACGAAGATGCGCGTCGCATTGTCGATGCCGACGGTGTCGTCCGTCGGCGCATGCATGACGAGCAGCGCCTTGCGCAGATGGGCGACGTGACCCATCAGGCCATGCTCTTTGATATCGTCGAGGAACTCGCTTTTGATGGTGAAGGGCCGGCCCGCCAGCAAGACCTCCGCCTTGCCATGCTCGCGGATGGTCTCGACCTGGTCCTTGAACAGCCCGGTGACATGCGAAGGATCGGACGGCGCCGCGATGGTGACGACGGCCTTGGCTTCGGCGATCTGCTCCGCCGCAGCGAGGATCGCCGCGCCGCCAAGGCTGTGGCCGATCAGGATCGCCGGCGCCTTTCGCGTCTCGCGCAGGTGATCGGCGGCGCGTACCAGGTCGGCGACATTGGAGGAGAAGGTCGAGTTGGCAAAATCGCCTTTGCTCGAGCCGAGCCCGGTGAAATCGAAACGCAGCACGGCGATACCCTTTGCGGCGAGCGCGGCCGCGATGCGCTTTGCCGCCAGCACATCCTTGCCGCAGGTGAAGCAATGCGCGAACAGCGCGTAGGCTTTGGGCTCGCCGTCAGGCAGGTCGAGGGAGGCGGCGAGCAGGTCGCCGTCCGAGCTCGTGAATTGGAAGCGTTCGGTCGGCACGGGCATTCTCCTGATTGATGAAAAGCGTCAGTCGCCGGAATAGCGCTGCTCGGCCCAGGGATCGCCACGGTTGTGATAGCCGCGCACTTCCCAAAATCCCGGCGCATCCTTGTCGAGGAATTCGATGGCCTTGAGCCATTTTGCGCTCTTCCAGAAATAGAGATGCGGCACCACGAGCCGCACCGGGCCGCCATGTTCTGATGTCAGCGGCTTGCCCGACCAGCTATGCGCGAGGAGAGCATCTTCGGCTGCGAAATCGTCCAGCGCCAGATTGGTCGCGTAGCCGTCATAGGCGTGCAGCACGACAAAGCGCGCCCCTTCCCGCGGCCGGCACGCCATGAGCAGATCGCGCGTCGCGATCCCCTCCCATTGGTTGTCATAGCTCGACCAGGTGGTGACGCAGTGTATGTCGGAGACGAACTGCGTCTGCTGTTGCGCCAGGAACTCTGAGAAATTCCAGTAGAGCGTGTTCTCGACCGCGCCATGGACGTCGAGCCGCCAGCGCTCGCGCGAAATATTTGGCGTCATGCCG
>Ga0306926_10007814_pt1 | contig 11637 bp, 13 predicted proteins | sample flu12Cox44000178_FD_203759 | JGI IMG/M metagenome (GOLD analysis project Ga0306926, IMG submission 203759) | Lab enrichment of tropical soil microbial communities from Luquillo Experimental Forest, Puerto Rico - flux8day.12C.oxic.44.000.178 (v2)... | ecosystem: Environmental > Terrestrial >...
CTGGGCGTCCGTGCACGGGCTGGCCACGCTGCTCGTCGACGGCCCGCTGGCCGCGCTGGCCGAGCGCGAGCAGGCCGCGGCCATCCAGCGCACACTGGACATCCTCATCGACGGCATCGGCTCCGCTCCGCGCCGCACCTAGCCGCGGCCGCCCATCAGGGCGGCTGGCCCAGGCCGGCGGGCGCGGGAGTTAAATATGTTGACACCGTTCACTTCGGCTGTCCATACTGGCCGAGTAAACAGTGTAAACAAAACGGGGAGTGGGTTCCGTGATCCACATGCAGCTCCTGAACGACGCCCTGGTCACCATCGCGTTCGTGGTCGGCCTGGCGGTTCTCGTCTCCATCGTGTTCGTGGCCGCGGCCGTGCTGACGCATCGGCACGAGCGCGCCAGGGGCATCCGCCAGATCGAGCGGCTCCTGGCCGCAGTGGCCGATCAGCGGAACTCGTCCGCCACGAAGTGACCTCCCGGGATCCGGGACGCCACCTCGTGGTCCGGCCGGACGCTACATCGGGATGGCCTCGTAGACCTCGACCGTCCCGCCGCCGGCCAGCACCGGGCAGCCCTGGGCCTTGGCCGCTGCGTCACCGAGCGAGTCGGCCGACACGATCGTGTAGCCGCTCGCGCCAGACTTGCCGCCGTCGGTGACGCCGCCCGAGCTCACCGTCGCGGAGGTGCCGAACGGGTTCCCCATGTCGGTCACCGAGCCGCCCAGGGTGCCGAACCAGGCCCCCCAGGCCTGCATCGCCTTCTCCTGAGCTTCCGGCGTCTCGGCCATCTGGCCGCCGGTGTAGACGTACACGAACTTAGCCATCGGGTTCTCCCTCGCTGCGCCCCAGCCGCGCCTGCGGCCGGGAAACGGGCTGATACTCATACGACGGGCGGGACCAGCGCGGATCGACAGGCCGCCCCGGAGATCTTTTGCCCGCGGGACGTCAGCGGAGCGGTACCACCTTGGCCTGCAGCGTGTCCCGGTCCACCACCAGGACGTGACGGTTGGGCAGCGAGGTCCAGCCCTCCTGCGGCCACCCGGACGAAGCCACGACCACGGCGCCGTCGGTCTCGAGGTAGGACACCTCGAAGTAGCACTCGGTCGGGCCGTCGTACGCCCGGGCGGCCAGCGCGGTGTGCGGGATGCGCTCCGGGTGGTACCAGCAGACCGCGTAGAGGGCGTCCGGGGTCAGGAACACCGCGTTCAGGCTGTTCGGCTGCAGCAGGCTGTCGACCCGGGCAGCGGTGTCGTCGAGGGCCGCGATCATGTCCCCGCCGTGCGCCTCGAGGCCGGACATCACGTTCAGGAAGTACCGCTCGCTGTCGGTGGTGCCGGCCAGCTGCCCCTCCCAGGCGGCCGGCAGCAGCTCGCCGAGCCGGTCCTGGGGGTGGATCGCGCCGTTGTGCGCCATCGCGACGTCGCCGCGGCGGAACGGGTGAGTGTTGCGCGGCTCGACCGGCAGGCCGGGGGTAGCCCAGCGCAGGTGCACCAGGCCCAGCTCGCCGAGCCTGCGGTGCGCGTGCTCGGTGAAGGCAGGCTCATCGGCGGCCCGCTGCGGGGACTTCTTGACGTGCAGCTGGCGGTGGTCGTACCAGGCCATGCCCCAGCCATCGCCGTGGAACGACGACAGCGCGGTGAAGGCCTGCAACCCGGGCTCGCCCATGATCTCGGCGAGCGAGGCGTTGTCGCGGGCGCAGTAGCCCAGCAGCCGGCACATGGCTAGAGGTACTTCCCCAGGCCGCCGGCCACGTCGACCGACGCGCCGGTGATGTAGCTGGCCCGGTCGCTGGCCAGGAAAGCCACCAGGCCGGACACCTCGTCCGGCCGCCCGAACCGGCCGAGCGGCACCTCGCTGGCCGCGAGCTGCGCGAAGAACTCCTCGGCCGGCACGTCCGGGGCGCGCCTGCGGTGGATGTTCTCCCACTGCGGCGTGGTCACGAAGCCGATGTTCACGCTGTTGACCAGGATCCCCTCACCGCCGAGCTCGATGGCCAGCGCCTTGGCCAGGCTGAGGCAGGAGGCCCGGTTGACCGACGAGGCCAGGAACCCGGGATCCGGGTAGCGGCCGTAGACCGCGTTGATGTTGATGACCCGCGGGGCGGCGCTGTGCCGGAGCCGGGGCAGGGCGGCCCGGGTGCAGCGGATCTGGGAGAGCACCTTGACCTCGAAGTCGGCGTGCCAGTCGGCGTCGGTCAGCGTCTCGAACCGGCCGGGCCGGGCGCCCCCGGCGTTGTTGACCAGGATGTCGATCCCCCCGCCCAGGGCCGATGCGGCGTCATCCATGAACGTGGCGACCTGGTCCGGGTCGGTGACGTCGCAGCGCAGCGCGGTGACCGTGCCGCCGCCCTTGCCGAGCTCGGCGGCCGTCTCGTCGAGCTCGGCCTGGTTCCGGGAGCAGATGACGACCTGCGCGCCCTCGGCCAGCAGCTCGGCGGCGATGGCCCGGCCCAGCCCCTTCGAACCGCCGGTGACGATCGCGCGCCGGTCGGACAGGCCCAGGTCCATCAGGCGCTTCCGGCGTCCGCGTCCGGCAGCTGGGCGGCGGCCAGGTCAAGCAGGGTCTTGCGGGGCGGGCAGAAGACGTCGACCTCCAGGCAGGTGGTGTCGGTGGTCCACGCCCCGTGCGGCACCCAGGCCGGGATCACCGCGACGTCGCCCTTGGCCATCGTGCGCACGTCGCCGTCGAGGTCGAAGGTCATCTCCCCCTCGAGGACGATCACGATCTGCTCTTCCTCGTGCACGTGCCGCGGCGCCTGCGCCCCGGGCTCGAAGTGCACGAAGTTGGCCATGGCCCGCTGGCCCAGCACCGGGCGGAACGTCAGCCCGGGCACGAACTCCGCCGATGCGATCTTGTCGATGCGGACGTACCGGCCGGGCCCGGCCGGCTCGCCGGCCGCCTCGGTCCCGAAGTGCGCCTGTGCGTCGGTCATTTTTCTGTCCCTCGCTCGCCTCCGGGCGCCTTAAGGCGCCGCCTTCCCTCGTCCCTCGGTCGCAAGCTCCCTCGCTCCTCAGTCCAGGCGGCACCGCGCCCTTTGGCTCGCTCGGGGACCTCGCTCATGCCTTCTCTAGCCCAGCTCGGAACACGTCCCCGAGGCGACGGGCCCCCTCGTTGATGAGGTCGTCCTCGACCCGGCTGTAGGCCAGCCGCAGCTGGGACACCCCGCCGTCCCCAGGGTAGAAGGGCCGGCCGGGTACGTAGGCCACCTTGCGCGCGCTGGCCGTCGGCGACAGGGCCACGGCGTCGATGCCGTCGGGCGCGGTCACCCAGGTGAAGAAGCCGCCCCGCGGCGTGGTCCAGCCGGTGCCGTCGGGCATGTGCTCGGCCAGCGCCTTGCCCATGAGCTCGGCCCGGCGCGCGTACAGCGCGCGGGAGGCGACCAGCTGGCGGTCCAGGTGCCCGCCGCGCCCGTACTCCTCCAGCATCCGCTGGCCGAGCGCGCCTGAGCACTGGTCGGAGTTCTGCTTGGCCGTCACCAGCTGAGCGATCACCTCGGGCGGCGCCGCGGCCCAGCCGAGCCGGACTCCCGGGAAGAACGTCTTCGAGAAGGTCCCGGTCTGGATCACGACGTCGGGCGCCAGCGACCAGAGGCTGGGCGGCGCGGTGCCGTCGAAGCCCAGCTCGCGGTAGGCGACATCCTCGAGGATCAGGAAGCGGTAGCGGCGGGCCAGCTCGACCAGGGCCGGCCGGCGCTCCGGCGCCAGGGACAGGCCGGTCGGGTTCTGGTGATCGGGGATCGTGTACAGCACCTTGGGCCGCAGGCCGGCCCGGAGCAGGCCGGCCAGCACGTCGACCCGCATCCCGTCGTCGTCCATCGGCACCCCGTGCAGGTCCGCCTCGTAACCGCGGAACGCCATGATCGCGCCGAGGTAGCTGGGCGCCTCGACCACCACGGGATCGCCGGGGTCGACCAGGCTCTTGGCCACGAGCTCCATGCAGTCGATCCCGCCGCTGGTGACCATCAGCTCGCCGGCCGCGGGCCGTCGGCCCTGCAGCACCTCCAGCCGCCCGGCCAGGTAGTCCCGCAGGCTCGGCAGGCCCTCGGTCTGCGAGTACTGCAGCGCCACGGCCACGTCCTGCGCCACCAGCCGGCCGGCGATCTCGCCCAGCACGTCCCTGGGGAACGTCGCCGGGTCGGGGAAGCCGCCGGAGAACGTGATCACGTCGGTGGCCCCGGCCAGGGCCAGGATCGCCGTGATCTCGCCGCCGCCCAACGCCCGGGTCCGGCGGGCGAAGCTCTCGGTCCAGTCACGCAGCTCCGGCGCGGCGGTCATCGTTGCCTCCTGCATCTCCTGCCCCTCACGTCCTTGACACGCAGCCTGGCAAACGTAAGAATTCTCGGCAGCAAGACATACATTTGCTCGGGCCCGATTCAAATCATACACGAGATCATTAAGCCCTCAGCAGGAGATGTCTGCCAATTGACAACCACCTCAGCGCCGTTCGCGCACCTCGCCGACGTAGCCTCGCCGGCGACCCAGAAGATCGAGGTCGACGACCTGGATCTCACCTTGCTCCGCGCGCTCGCGGTGGACGCGCGCCAGTCCCAGCGCAAGCTCGCCCGGGCGGTCGGGATGTCGCCGCCGGCGATCGCCGACCGCCTGGCCCGGCTGGAGCGGATAGGCGCGATCCGCGGGTACCGGGCGGACCTCGACTGGGCCGCGCTCGGCTACCCGGTGGTGGTCTACCTGGCGGTGACCGCGGGACCGGGCATGGACCTGAGCCAGATCATCGGCGCGCTCAAGACGCTGCCCGAGGCCCAGGACATGAGCGTGGTCACCGGCGGCCTCGACCTGCTGGTCCGGCTACGGGTCCGCGACCACGCGCACCTGCGCGAGCTGCTGCTCGGCTCGATCTTCCAGATTCCCGGCATCCAGCGCACGGAGACCTTCCTGTCGCTCGCCGACATCGAGCCCGGCAACTTCGCGGAGGCCCTGCTCGACCAGATGACCCGGATGAGCCAGCTGGGCCACCGGGCCAGATCCGGCGACAAGGCCCGGAGCGGCCAGGCCGGAGCGGACAAGACCTGAGAGGAGCGCACACGGTGAGCACTGTTTCCCCCGAACCCCCCGGGCGGCTGACCGCCGCTGGCGTCGGCCAGCCCGGTTTCATCGCCCGCCACGGCCTGTTCACTGACCGCCAGGCCAGCGCGGCGGAACTGGTGACCGCGCGCATTGAGGAACTAGGGCTGCGCACCGTGCGGTTCGTGGTGGTGGACCAGCACGGCATGCCGCGCAGCAAGTCGCTGTCCGCGGACGCGGCGCGGGCCGTGCTGTCCAACGGGCTCGACTTCTCCGGGGCGATCTACAGCCTGGACACCGGCAACCAGGTGTTCGTGCCCGCGTTCGCCCAGGGGGGCGGGTTCGGCATCGAGGAGTTCACCGGCTTCCCCGACGTGGTGCTGGTGCCCGACCCGACCACCTTCCAGGTGCTGCCGTGGGCGGACCGGACCGGCTGGATGCTGTGCGACGTGTACTTCAGCACCGGGCAGCCGATGCCGCTGGACGGCCGCGGACTCATGCGCCGGGTCCTCGGCGAGCTGGCCGAGGCCGGCTACGACTACCTGGCCGGCATCGAGATCGAGTACTACATCGTCAAGCTGGATTCCGAGCACATCACCCCGGAGAACGCCGGGTTCACCCCGCCGCCGCCCGAGGTGAGCGTGTTCGAGCGCGGCTACCAGTACCTGTCCGAGGTCCGCCTGGACAGCGTGGGCGGCACGCTCGAGGCGATCAGGGATGCCCTGTACGACGTGGGCCTGCCGCCGCGGGCCATGGAGGACGAGTGGGGCCCCGGCCAGATGGAGTTCAGCTTCTCACCGATCGGCGGGCTGGCCGCGGCCGACGCGGTCGTGCTCTTCCGGTCCGCGGTCAAGCAGGTCTGCCAGCGCCGTGGCCTGCTGGCCAGCTTCATGTGCCGCCCAGGGCTGCCGAACTTCTTCTCCTCGGGCTGGCACCTGCACCAGTCGCTGACCTCGCGCCAGGACGGCCGTAACGCGTTCGCCAGCACGGACGCGGCGCTGTCCGGCCCGGGCCTGCAGTACATGGCCGGGCTGCTCGAGCACGCGCTGCCGATGATGGTGTTCTCCACCCCGACCGTCAACGGGTACAAGCGCTACCGCCCGTACTCGTTCGCCCCGGACCGGGTGACCTGGGCGCTGGAGAACCGCGGCGTGCTGGTCCGGGTCCAGGGCGCGCCCGGCGACAGCAGCAGCCACGTGGAGATGCGGATCGGCGAGCCCGCGGCCAACCCGTACCTGTACATGGCGGCCAACATCGCCGCCGGGCTGGACGGGATGCGCCGCGAACAGCAGCCGCCGCCCGCGGTAGAAGCCGATCCCTACGCCGCCGACGCGCCCATGCTGCCCACGTCCCTGGCGGACGCGGTCCAGCACCTCGACGCCGATGACTTCTACCGGAAGGCTTTCGGCGACACGCTGATCGACTACCTGCTGCAGATGAAGCGCGCCGAGCTCGCGCGCTACGAGGCGGCCCTGGCCGAGAAGCCGCCGGCCGAGGGGCAGGAGGTCACCGACTGGGAGATGCGCGAGTACTTCGAATTCTTCTGACGGAGCCTTCAGCTGATTTCCAACACAGCCCTCACCACGGAGCCCACGGTGACCCTGCAGCACATTGTCCTGTTCAGCTTCCCGCGCCCGCTCACCGAGCCGGAGGCGGCCACCATGCGAGCGATGGTGGCGAGCTGGCCGAGCGAGATCGGGCTGATGACCAGCTGCCGGTTCGGCGCCGACCTGACCGGCGAACGCACCCGCGGCTACGGCTACCTGCTCTACACCGAGTTCCCGGACGCCGAGATGCTCCGCCGGTACCAGGCCCACCCGGTGCACGTCGCGTTCCGGGACTGGATCACCGAGCGCGAGTGCACCCCGCTCGCCTTCGACTACTACCTCGACGAGAGCACTGTCATCATGCCCGAGCCGGGTCCGGCCCCGGGATGAAGTTAGAAAGAGGACCCCACGCCGCCCGGCATCCCCAAGCGGACCCCGTACCTGGCCATCATCTGGCTGGCCATCGGCATCGGGGTGCTGCTCTGGCTGCGCGGCAGGCGTCCGGACGCCGTCGGCCGCATCGGCTCCATCCTGGGCGAGGAAGGCTGGACCGACGCCAAGCTGCTGGACAGGTGACCGGCGGCCGCCCGGCCGGGTAGCGGGGGCGCGAGCCGGCTACCCGGGCTGGCGCCGCGCCCGGAACAGCTCGGCGACCCGGTCGCGCGGCAGCGCGGGGCTGCGGTGGCCGTCGCGGCCGGTCATGTCCTCGTTGGCCACCAGCGCGTTGGCCACGGCCTCCTCGGTGGACTGCACTACGGCTGCGTAGAAGCCGTTCATGAAGCCCCACGGGACGAACCGCAGCTGGTCGTAGCGCTCGGCCGCCTCGCCCAGCAGCACATTCCCGCCGGGGGTGAACGCCTCCGGGTTGCCGGCGGAGAAGGCCAGGAACAGGTCTCCGGAGAAGTGCGAGCCGGTGGTCCCGGTGCGGGCCAGCCCCAGCGTCACCCGGCGGGCGAGCGCCGCGCACTGGTGCGGGAGCAGCGGCGCGTCGGTGCCGACGATCGCGATCACCGATCCGGCGCCGCCGGGGTTGGCCCGCGGCGCGGCGATGGGGTTGTCGTCGGCCAGTAGCTGGCCCAGCGGCAGGCCGGCCAGCGTCAGCTCGTCCCGCTGCCCGAAATTCGCCTGCACGAAGACGCCGACGGCGTACGTCGCCCCTGCGAACCGCACCTGCCGCGAGGCGGTGCCGTTGCCGCCCTTGAACTGGTAGCAGTTCATGCCGGTCCCGCCGCCGACCGAGCCCTCCTCGACCGGCCCGGCCGACGCGCCCTGCAGCGCGTCCAGGCAGTCCTGCTCGGTGACGTGCGGCGAGTTGATGTCGTTGAGGTAGCCGTCCCAGGTCTCCGCGGCCACCGGCAGCAGCCAGGCCTCGGCGAGGTGCGGATGGCGCCGGACCGCCCAGGCCACGATGGCCGCGTGCGCGACCCCGACCGCGTGCGTATTGGTGATCGCCACCGGCCCGCTGAACGTGCCGGACTCGCCGATCCAGGACACGCCGGTCATCTCCCCGTTCCCGTTCTGGGAGAAGAAGCCCGCCGCCACCGGGTCGCCGGCGCCCGCCGCGCCGCGGGGATGGATCGCGGTCACCCCGGTGCGCACCGACTCACCGCGGATCAGCGTCGTGTAGCCGACCTCGACCCCGGGCACGTCGGTGATCGCGTTCCACGGGCCGGGCGTCCCGTCGAACGGTATGCCCAGCGACCTGGCCCTCGGCTTGCCCGACGGGGTCGCGGCGTGCGGGGCGGGCAGCCCGGTTCCCTGGTCTGGCATGATTTCGCCCCTTCCCGCGTCGCCGGCGTTCCGGGACCCATTCTCCCCGCCGCCCGGGCCGCCACCGCTGGCACCGCCCTGGAGCTAGGCCGGCTGGGGCAAGACGATCACGCGCGCCAGGACCGGCCCTGACCGGTGGGCGGCGGCCGGCACCGGGCGGCCGACGGACCGCAGGCGGCGGGTCAGGCCGGCCTGGCGTGGTAAGCCGACGTAGGCGGGCGTCCGGACCGGGAGCCAGCCCTCGCGGCCGGGCGGCGGTTCCGGGTCGGGCCGGACGAGGTCGGGGAACATCCGGGCGGCGGCCTCGTCGACCGCGTGGTGCCGCGCGGCCAGCGCGGCCGGCAGCTCCGCGCCCGGCGCGTCCGCGCCGGCCTGCCGCTGGGCGGCCCGGGCCGCCCCGGCCAGCCGCTCGCTGATGCGCCGGGCGTATGAGGCGAGGAACGACTGCCGGAAGGCACGGGTGCCGGCCGGGCCGTCGTCACGGTGCGGGCCCGCTCGGCCCATCGCCGCGTCGGCCTGCACGAGCAGGGAACCGAACAGCAGCTCCACCGCGTCCACGTCGTCGGGGAAGCCGAGTACTGTGCTCAGGCCCAGGCTCCTGTGCCAGACGGTACGGCAGTGGTTCACCGTCGCCACCATGCTCAGCAGGTCCGCCTTGGCGGCCTCGTAGGGACTGTCCACGAACAGCCTCCGGCCGGCCGTCGGACCCGGGCCGGCCGGCCCCGTCCCGGCCAGCAGCGCGTCGTCCATGGCCTGCCTGGCCAGCAGCCCCTGGGCCCGGGCGGTCAGGTCCTGCGCTTCCTCGGGCGAGCTGGCCGACTCGGCCTGGGCCAGCAGCGCCCGGGCCCGGTCGGTCCACCGCTGGGCGCCCGGGCTGGCCGGGGCGCCTTCGGCCGTCAGCGCACCTCGCAGCGCCGTGCCGGGAAGCGGGCAGAGCCGGTCGAGCCTGGGCAGCGCGGAGAACCCGTACAGCACCTCGAGGGTGCAGGTCACCGCCGCTTCGCCGTCGAGCTGTTCCCGCTTGCGCCACCGCTCCAGGTAACCGTCGTCCGGGCCCCACCAGGCGGTAGCGCCCAGCGCGGCCAGCTGCGCCTGCCAGCGCGCATCCACGGCCGTGCGGGCGTAGCTGCGCATCTCCATGGCGGCCGCGTCGGTGGCCATGCGGGCGTGCCGGGCACCGAACTGCCTGCCGATCTCCCGCACCGCCTCGGCGGGCTGCCAGCCTTGGCGCCACCCGGCGGTGACCGAGCGCTGCAGGCTGGCGAGCAGTTCCCGTTCGACGGCCCGCGGCCAGCCGCGCCCGCCGGATCGCTCGGCGAGCTGGGCGGCGCACCAGGCGAGCGCGTCATGCTGCCCGTCGACCTGCGCCTGCAGCGCGTCCGAGACCAGCTGCTCGGCAAGTGCCGCGGACCGCGCGAGGTCGCCGGGATCGTCCGCCTGCGGGTCGGTGCCGTACAGAGCCTGCGATTTAGCCTCGGGGAGAGATGGGTCAAACGTGACGACCGGGTCCAGTCCGCGCCAGAGGACCCTCTTTCGCTGCCTCGGTTTTGCGTGGCGCCCGAGGCGGTTCGGCTTGCCCATGGCTTGCCTCCGTCGCACGGCCATTTGCAGAGTCTCACGAAGCGAGCGTGCGACCTGCGACGACACGCGGAAAGCGGCGCGTGAACACGGGGTGAAAATCCGCTGACCGCCCGCCGGCGAGAGTGATCCGGCCGCCTGGCGGCCGGGCCGGTTCAGGTGGCGAGGGGGAGGCTGTCCGCGCTGGCCGACGTGTCGGGGCGGCCCAGCGCCCGGTAACGCCAGCCAGCGGCGCGCCAGCGCTCGGCGTCCAGGACGTTGCGCCCGTCGGCGATGTTGCGGCGCGCCACCGCCTTGCCGAGCACCTCGGGGTCGGCCTCCGCGAACTCGTGCCATTCGGTGAGCAGCAGCAGCACGTCGGCGTCGGCGGCGGCCGCCAGCATCGAGCCCGCGTAGTCGAGCTCGGGATGGACCCGCCTGGCCTTGTCCAGGGCGGCGGGGTCGTAGACGGTCACCCGCGCGCCGAGGCCGTGCACGGTGCCGGCCACGTCCAGCGCGGGGGAGTCCCTGATGTCGTCGGAATTCGGCTTGAACGAGCAGCCGAGCACGCCCACAGCGCGGCCCTCCAGGGACCCGCCGGCCAGCTCGAGCGCCAGGTCGACCATGCGGGCCCGCCGCCGCAGGTTGATCGCGTCCACCTCGTCGAGCAGGGCGCTCACCGAGCCGACGCCGAGCTCACTGGTGGCCGCCCCGAAGGCCCGGATGTCCTTGGGCAGGCATCCGCCGCCGAATCCCAGGCCCGGGACCAGGAAGCGCCCGCCGATCCGGTCGTCATGGGCGAGCGCCTGGGCCAGCGGGACGACGTCGGCCCCGACCACCTCGCAGACCTCGGCCATGGCGTTGATGAACGAGACCTTGGTGGCCAGGAACGCGTTGGCGGCCGCCTTGACCAGCTCGGCCGTGGGCAGGCCGGTGACCAGGAACGGTACCCCGGCCGCCACGGGTCCCGCGTACACCTCACGCAGAATGGCCTCGGCCCGGGCCGAACGCACCCCGGCCACGATCCGGTCCGGCCGCATCGTGTCGGCCACCGCGTGCCCCTCGCGCAGGAACTCGGGGTTCCACGCCAGCTCGACAGCGGGCCCGGCGGGCGAGAGCCTCGCCAGGCGCTCGGAGATGATCTCGCTGGTGCCGACCGGGACGGTGGACTTCCCGACGACCAGGCACGACCGGGTCAGCAACGGTGCCAGCGCATCGACGCAGGCCAGCAGGTAGGACAGGTCGGCGGCGGCGGAGTCGGCCCGCTGCGGGGTGCCCACGCACACGAAGTGCACGTCCCCGAAGGCCGCTACCTCCGGGTAACTGGTGCTGAACCGCAACCGCCCCGAGCGCAGGTTACTGGCCAGCAGCTCCTCGAGGTCGGGCTCGTGGAACGGCAGGCGGCCGGCGGCCAGCGCGTTGACCTGGTCCTCGTTGGTATCCAGGCCGAGGACCTCGAAGCCGAGCTCGGCCAGGCACACGGCATGCGTCGCACCCAGGTAGCCGGTGCCGAGAACGGTGATGCGCGGTGGCATGGATGCCCTTCATGTCGAGATCATCGTCGGGGCCATTGAACCAGATGCGGCCGGACCGACCGGTTCGCCCGCGGGATCCCTAGCCCGGGCTCACCCTCGCCGGAGGGATTCCCGAGGAAGCATAACGTCACCAGATCGGCAGGTTACGGCTTTGGCCCGGGGCCGGCCGCAAAGTTCACCGGACCGGTTCCGGCCCGCTAGGAGACGTACTTCTCG
>Ga0306926_10007816_pt1 | contig 11636 bp, 11 predicted proteins | sample flu12Cox44000178_FD_203759 | JGI IMG/M metagenome (GOLD analysis project Ga0306926, IMG submission 203759) | Lab enrichment of tropical soil microbial communities from Luquillo Experimental Forest, Puerto Rico - flux8day.12C.oxic.44.000.178 (v2)... | ecosystem: Environmental > Terrestrial >...
AATTACGATCGCGCGGTGCGCAGCCCGAGCTTCGAAATGAAGCTGCCGAGCGTCGTGTCGCTTAAAACTTTCGTCAAACCCTCCACGCATCCGGCGTTCACCCGCTTCAACGTTTTCCTGCGCGACCGTTTCTCCTGCCAATATTGCGGGGCGCGCGACGACCTCACATTCGATCATCTGCTGCCACGTTCGCGCGGCGGCCATACTGTTTGGAATAACGTCGTCGCCGCGTGCTCGCCCTGCAACCTGCGCAAGGGCAGCATGACGCCCGAGGAAGCCAAGATGTGGCCGTCGCAGCGGCCGTTTCAGCCGAGTGTGCAGCACCTGCACCGCAACGGCCGGCTGTTCCCGCCGAATTACCTGCACGACAGCTGGCTCGATTATCTCTACTGGGACACCGAGCTCGATCCGTAAATGTCATTACAGCCCGGATCGAGCCGCGCTCGACCCAGGATCAACATTCTGCCCGGATATCGCCGGGCGATATCCGGTCTCGGTTTGCGTTTATTGCGCCGCCGGCGCAGCCGGCGTTTCTTTCTCTGGCGCGCCGTTGAGCTTGCGTCCACCGTCGCTGACGATCGCATGAACGCTCGGCCTCGCCGCCGCCGCGCGCGGCTTGTCCGCGGTATTGTCGTCGCGGCGCGACGTGCCCTCAAACCGGGCGTTCTCCTCGATCGCCAGCGAGCGATGGAAGATATCGCCTTCGACGCTCGCAGTGCTGTTGAGCCGCACCCGATTGGCGCGGATCGTGCCCTTGACCCGCCCGCCGACCGTCAGCTCCTCGGCCACCACATCGCCCTCGACCTCGGCGCCCTCGGCGATCAGCACCGTCGACGCATGCAGCTCGCCTTCGACGCGGCCGAGAATTTTCACGCTGCCGGAGCCGGTGACCTTGCCGATCACCGTCATGCCGGCACTGATCGATGAAACGCCGTTGCTCGATTCCGATGCCGCCACGGACGCGGGCGCCGCGCCATGAAAGCTTTGCACCGGTGCTGGTGATTTAAACTCCTCTGGCATTCCGTCCTTGCCCTTTCCAAACATCTCCATACTCCTTCACTCGTGTTGCACCTTCTGTTGAAGCCTAACTAGCGTAGTAAACCCTGTGAAAGCGGCGGCCGAGGCGGCTGAGGATTTCGCGCCCGGTCGATCCGCTGGCCGCGGCGAGATCATCGATCGGGATGCCTTCGCCGATCAGCGTCACCATGGTGCCGAACCGCGCCAGGCTGCGGTCGAGATCGGTCACGTCGATCGGCAAAAGATCGATGGACGGCGCCGCCGCGACCGGGCAGCGCTGCCCGCCGATCACGACCCGCAATGGCGTGCGTGAACCATCCGCCGGGCTCGGATAACCGTCGGCGTGGCCGAGCGACACCAGCGCGAGCCGAATGCGCCGCTTGGCGCCCGAACCGTTTTTCCCGCCCTTATAGGATGCAGTACCCGCCAATTCGCGCACCTGCACGATGCGCGCCTTGAGCTCGATCACCGGCAGCATCGGATTGGCGCTGCTCCGCGTCGGGTTGATGCCGTAGAGCGCGCTTCCTGCGCGCACCATGTCGAAATGCACTTTCGACCCGAGGAAAATGCCGGACGAATCCGCAAGCGAGGACGGAATGCCCTGATAGGGCCGGCGCAGTTCGCGAAACACTTCGAGCTGCCGTTCGTTACGGGCGTCTTCCGGCGGCACCGCATGATTGAGTCGGCTCAGCAATAGCGCGATACCGTGATTGGGCATCTGCACCCGCGGCGCAAACGCCATCGCCTCTTCGAGCGACAGGCCAAGCCCGCTGTCGCCGGTATCGACATTGAGCGCGCAGCCACCCTCCCAGGCCTGCGCGCCGACAAACATGTCCCATTCGGCAAGCTCGATGGTGCTGTTGATGACCGGTCGCGCGTTGATGTCGGCAAACGCCGGTCCGGCGCCGGAATAAAAGCCGTTGAGCACATAGATCGTCGCCTGCGGCGCGACCGCACGCACGCTTTTGGCTTCGGGCAGATTGGAGACGAAGAAGGTCTTGCAGCCAGACCTCCAAAGCGCGCCGGCGATCGGGCCGATGCCGCAGCCATAGGCGTCGGCGCGCACCACCGCGGCGCAATCTGCGTCGGTCAATTTGGTTAATCGCTGGTAATTCGCGGCGAGATTGGACAGATTGATTTTCAGGACGCCGGCGGCCTCGTCTTCCGACGGCCCTTCGATGGTGACGCAGGCGGCAAGCCCCTTGTTATGGACGAGGAGACGGCCGCCTTTATTGATGATGCGACCGTCGACCGAGCCGTCGACGACGACGTTCGCGCCCGGCTCGATGGTCAGGCTGCCGAGGAGGTTGCCGCGGACATGCAGCGTGCAGTTTCGCTGCACGATGGTGTCGCTGGCGATTGAGCCGTGGATCTCGGAGGAGCTCCTGATCAAAAGCGGCCCCGCCTCGGCGACGGGCCTGTCGCCCGGTTCGACGCTCCGTTCCGCGCTTCCCGCTAGACGCGCTACAACCGCCGACACAGCGCTGGGCTCCCCCGCCCGAAACCGCACCAAGTGTCGCGCAATTCTGGCCTTGCCACAAGCACGGCAAGGTTTAGCCCACGTTCATTTTGCGAATATGACGAACTTTATGTCAACAAACACGATTTTCCGTACGCGCCCTGGATTAAGCCGCCGCAATCTTGCGGCCGTCGGCGAATGACGGCGCCACTTCGGCCATAAAGCGCGCCATCTCGTCCTTGACTTGGTTGTGCGCCTTCAGCCCGACATTGACGTAAAGGATCACCTCGGCAAAGCCGGCCGCCTCCACCTTCTTCAGGGTCTCGGTGATGCGCGCCGAGGAGCCGAGCAGCACGGAATTCTCCGTGAGATCCTCCGGCTTCACCTTGTGCAGCCGCTCGACCATGTCGACGAAGTAGCGATAGCTCGGCGGCGCCGTCTTGGGGTCGCCGGGAAGGGCCGGGATCACGCATTCCCGGTAGTAGCGGATTTGTCGGGCGCGCGCGGCGTCTTCCTGGGCTTTATTGTCGGCAAAATGGGTAAAGTAGCTGCACATCAGCCGGCCCGGCTTCTTGCCGTGTTTGGCGCAAGCCTCGTGATAAAGGTCGGCGACCTGTTTCAAGCCGCCGAAGGTCATGGCCGCGGCGAACGGCGCCACGATCAGTCCGCAGCCCAATCGCGCCGCGAGCTCGATCGAGGGCTTGGAGAATGAGCCGACATAGGTCGGCAGCGGCCGCTGGATCGGCTGCGGCGTGATCCGCACGTCGTCGAACGAATAATACTTGCCGTGATGCGAGATGCGGCCTTCCGCCCGCCACAGTTCGCGTACCAGTTCGAGGCCTTCTTCGAAAATCCCCTGATTGTCCTCGAACGAAACGTGGAACGGCAGATATTCGCGCTTGTCGTAGCCGCGGCCGCAGGCGAAATCGACGCGTCCGCCGGACAAAAGATCGAGCGTCGCCCATTGCTCGGCGACGCGGATCGGATGATGCAGCGGGAGCACGTTGACGGCGGGCGCAAGACGGAGCCGCGTGGTATTGGCGGCGACATAAGCGAGCACCAGGTCAGGACAGGACAAGACCCCTAGCGAATTGAAATGATGTTCGCCGATCCAGACCGAGTGCATGCCGACCTCCTCGGCGTAAAGCGCTTCGGCGGTGATGTCGGCAACGAACTGGTTCGAGGAGCGCGTATTGTTTTCGTAGTGATTGTCGCTCAGCGTGAAATAGCCGAAATCCATCGCTACCTCCCTTGCCTATTGTTCCAAAGCCGAGGGTTTGGCTCCCGGTTTCTATGAATGATAGTTGACATTGCATCTGTTGTAAATGCAATAATAAGGTTGTAAGCTTTTGAAGCTCGCGGCGAATCCGGCCAGACGGAACGGGTTACCGCAAGGATTGTCCCGCCTATGAAAGCGCCAACCAGGCTCGATCTCGGCGAATTCCTGCCGTATCTCACCAATCGCGTTGGCATGATCGTCGCCGAGCAGTTCGGCGCTGACGCGCTCGCCGAGCACGGCCTGAGTATCGCGATGTGGCGCGTGATGGCGGTGCTGGCGTCGCGTGGCAGCCAGCGTCAGATCGATTTGGCCGATCTGACCAGCATCGAAGTCTCGACGTTGTCGCGGCTCGTCACCCGTCTCATCCGCAAAAGTCTGGTCACGCGCGCGCGTTCCGCCAATAGCAATCGCGAGGTCACGGTCAAGCTTTCGCCGAAGGGGCAGTCGCTGGTGAACCATCTCATCCCCATCGCCCTCGACTTCGAGGCGGCGGCGGTTGCCGGATTGTCCGCCAAGGACATTGGCGTGCTCAAGCGCTGTCTGCGTCGCATGTACGGCAATATGAAAAATCGCGTCACCCAACCGCGCCAGCGGTAACGCGACTGCTTCGCGTGCTCTGCCGCGAAAGCGTGGATCGCGACCCTCGAATATGACGGCGTCGCCTTTGCCAGCCGAGTCGTGCCTTTTTAGGCGTCGTAAGCACCAACGAGTCCGCCACCATCAACACGGTGAAGGCCAGTATCAATTACAAATTCTCTGGGCCCAACCGGAGTCGTCGTCGCCCGGGATTAAGTCACAGAAAAGCGTGGCCCGTCGTTCATTCGAACGCTGCGCGCGAATAACTTGTGCGGCTCCCGCCAGCAACGTTCTTCATCAGAATCTTTCACCTCATCGCTTTGGCAAGGTCAATCGAGGAACACTCGCCCAATGGCTGGAGCGCGCGCGCAAGCCGCTTTCCTTTGCGCGGCAAGTGCCATAGTTTGCGGGCACGGCATAGACGACAAGCAGGCCAAAAACGTTGGGGGAAGCGATGGCGGGCGAGGCGGAAGTTCAAGTTTCGCATTTTCTGGATGAGCACGGCGTCGGTGCGTTCCAGATCAAACTGATCTTCTGGTCGATCCTGATCGCGCTGATCGACGGCTATGACATCGGCGCTATCGCCTTTGCTGCCCCACACTTGATCAGAGAATGGCATGTCGCGCCGAAAGACCTGGGACTGGTTTTGAGCGCCAGCAATATCGGCGTCTTGTTCGGCTCGCAGATTTTCGGCTGGATCGGCGACAATTACGGGCGCAAGACCGCGCTGATCACCACAAACATATTGTTCGGCGTATTCACCTTCATCGCCGCCTATGCAACCGACCTGACGCAACTGTCATTGTTACGCTTTATCGCGGGACTCGGCATCGGCGGCGTCATTCCCAATGTGGTGGCGATCAACGCCGAATCGGCGCCGCGCAACTTGCGCGCCACGCTCGCGATCATCGCGGTCGGAACGGTGCCGATGGGCGGCGCACTCGCCGGCTTCGCCAGTGCCGCTTTGGTGCCCACCTATGGCTGGCAGATCCTGTTCCAGATCGGCGGCATCGTTCCGGTCGTAATCGCGCTTGCCGCCATTATCGGCTTGCCGGAATCGATCAAATACATGACGCTGCACGAGAGCCAGCGCCCCAAGATGGTGGCGCTGCTTCACGCGATCCGTCCCGATTATCGGGTGCCGCCGAACGCGCGTTTCGTGATCGAGGACGAAAAGCAATTCCCGAGCTCGAGTCCCACTTATCTGTTCCACGAAGGCCTCGCCGTCATCACGCCGCTCACCTGGCTGATGTTCGCATTCAACCTGATGGGTTACTTCTTCCTGATCAGCTGGACACCGACGCTCATGAGTGCGGCGCACGCGTCGCCAACGATCGCGGCGCTTGCCGGCGCGGCGCTGCAAGTCGGCGGCACGGTCGGCGCACTGACGCTGTGCTGGTGGCTGCAACGGCATCGCTTCCTCGCCATAGCGGTGCTGTTCGTGATCGCGGTGCCGATCGTCGGTTCGATCGGTTTTGCCGGACTGAACTCGCCGACCACACTGCTTGTCGCCACTTTCTTCGCCGGCGCGCTGGTGCTCGGGATTCAGTCGGGCATCAACGTCGTCGGCGCGATGATTTATCCGACCTCGTTGCGCGCCAACGGCTCCGGCTGGCAGCTCGGCATCGGCCGCCTCGGCGCCATTGCCGGCCCATTCCTGGGCGCGCTGTTCGTCGGTCTGCCGGTCGAGCAGCTTTACATATGGTCGGCGTTGCCGTTCGCAGCCGGCGCCGTCGTGACCTTTCTCATCTACGTGCTCAATCAGCGACGGCTACGCGCGCATCCGGAATTGCAGAAGGCGCAGTAGCGACTCATTGCACTTCAACGAGCGTCGCCCGCCGCGCCGGCGCGGAGCGCTCCTCGATTCCGCGCGCGATTTGCACAATTCTGCCGTTTTCGCCGGCTGCGGCCGGGTAAAGCCTTCAATTCAGGCCAAAATTTAGCCCCACCTGTCGGGAAATTAATATGATCTCAATCATGGGATGTGCGATAAGCATGTCGGTGAACATGGGGTGGGGTCATGCGTCGCATCGTCGGAATAGTCTGCGCCATTATCGGGCTTGGCGGTTCAGCTTGGGCCGCCGATCTTCCGCCGTCGCCGCCGCGCGCACCGGCGGTCTACGTTCCCGCGGTGCTGCCAGTCTACAACTGGGCCGGCGTCTATGTCGGCATCAACGGCGGCTGGGGTTGGGGCAATGCCAAATGGACCGCGAATGCTGTCGGAGGGCCCGGGGGCTTTCCGGGAGCAACCGGCAGTCCGCACGATAATGGCGGCATAGTCGGCGGCACACTCGGCGCTAATTTCCAGGCCGGCGGCTTTGTGTTCGGCGTCGAGGGCGACTGGGACTATTCCGCAATCAATACCGGCACGACTGCCAGCATCTGTACGTTCAGCGGCCAATGCCAGACCGGCAACAACTGGCTGGCGACCGCGCGCGGCCGCTTCGGTTATGCGGCGGATCGTGTGCTGTTCTATCTCACGGCTGGCGGCGCCTTCGCCAATGTGCAGACGAACTTCAATGGCACCACCACAGGCCATACACAGTCAGGATGGACCGGCGGCGGTGGTGTTGAATGGGCCTTCGCCGATAATTGGTCCGCCAAGATCGAATACCTCTACGTTAATCTCGGCAACGGCAGCGTAAGCTGCGCGTCAACAACATGTACCAATGCGAGCGGTGGTCTTACGCCGCCGGGTCCTGCGATTCCCATCAGCGTCAGTCTGACCGAGAATCTTTTCCGCGTTGGCGTAAACTACAAGTTCAGTTGGTGACGGGATCCGTCAGTCTCTGAAGTGCCATCGGCTCTAATGCAGCGTTGGGCGTCTGCCCGATAAAGTGGCCTCCGAAGCATTTTTCGGTTGCAGGCGTTGCAGGCGCTCGATCTGCGTGGCGAGTTCGCGCCATTGCACGGCGAGAGCGAGCAAGGTGCGGCGAACGTCCCGATCGGCGGCTTTTTGCGCCACTCGGTAGCACTTAAGCGCGTTGGCCCTGCAATCCTCTTTGGTCATCGCAGGCGTGCTCCCAAGGCCTTGATAGCGCGGCCTCCAGACAGCCGCTTTGAGCTAAATCAAATCGGTAGCGAAAAACCTAAGCGCCTGGGCACAAAGCACTTGTGCACGGTTGAGTACCGCTCATCGATAGCGTTGAGAATATTCTTCATTGTTCGCGTTGTTTTTATCTGACCCCGCTGTTAGCGAACGTGCAAAGCGCGAATCTACACGTTCAAATAGCGATGGAGGGGAAACTTCCATGCGACATCTGTTCAGTGCCGCGGCATTCTTGGCGTTAGGGATTTTCACACTCTCGCTTCTTGCGTCGCCCGCGTCAGCGCAAAACCGGTGCGGCGATCTCTACCATACTTACGACGCATGTGTCGCATGCGCGAAGGCGAGAGGCTTCGGACCTCAGGATTACGGCCCGTATTGCCGCGCGCATGCCCAACAAAATAGTAACGACACGAAAGGCCGCAAGAAATCCGGTTCGTGATGGCAAAGTCGCTTCGCGCGAAGCTCAGGTATCAACCAAGGCGATTCATATCGAGCGGATTCGCTGTCCAACAAACAAGTGCTCGCATTTTGAATTGCGATCCCGTCGGAAATAATCAGACGCTCACCGACTGGCGGTGTTGCTGCGGAATGATGCGGAAATACACGGAGAGTGTGGTCAGCAATTGCTCGACGGTATAGGGCTTCGGCAGAAAGGCCGAGTTTTTGGCGAAACGCGCCTTCATGCCGTCGGTTAGGCTGCGATCGGTCGTGTAAAGCACTTTCAGGTTCGGGCTGGTTTTGACCGCTTGCTGGGCGAGCTCGATGCCCGCGGCAATTTCCTCCTTCAGATCCACATCGGTGAAAAGCAGGTCGACCCGGGAGGTTTTATCAAGGAGCGCCAACGCGCGCCCGGCGCGGTGCCCGCGGAAAGCACTTCGTGTCCCTGTTCCTCCAGATAAGATTCGGCAAGGACACTGGCGTGATCGTCGCCTTCGACAAGGAGTACAGTGGCCATGGGAGTTTCCCGCTAGTTCCCCGCAAACCGCGACCATTCAAGTCCCCGATCGGGTTCAAAGTTCCACGATCGGGATTACAAATTTCCGGCGGTCTGACTCGCGTTGTGTTTCATGGACTTGGTTGCAACCGACGCGTCGCAGCACTGCAGCTCAATTCTTCCGAAAAACCGGTTCGGTTGCTTTCTCCCCATCGCGTCGATGGCTCACTTTCAAGCTTGCAACCTGATTGCGGCGTTTAGGCATTTGATCAGCGATGATTCGTCGAACGGCTTGGTCAGGAAGCCAAGCGCTCCGGCCTTGACGGCGCGATTTTTGTCTCTTTCATTTGGAAAGGCGGTGATCAAGATTATCGGGATGCAACATCCTTGCGATCGCAGCGCTTCCTGCAGCTCAAGGCCGTTTAATCCGGGCATTTGCAGATCGGTGATCAGGCATGCTGTTGCTGCGGTCGCATCGGATTCGAGGAAATGCTCTGCGGAGATGAAGGTGCGGGCTTCGTAACCTAGCGACTCGACAAGTTCCCTTATGCCGTCCCGGCCAGCGCGTCATCGTCGACGATCGAGATCAATGCGTGGTCGTGCGACATTGCTGGTTACCGTACAAGCTCGCCTAGAAGGCTTGTTTTCAAATGGCCGCGTCCGCTCCTGCGCACCGATGAACGGCTGCTGTTGTTCGTGTCCGCTGATGAGCGAGCAATCGCGACGGCGCCGCCAGCTATCGCCGCGGTGTCTCCAACCAAATCAGCTACGACTTTGTGCGTGAACATTCGCGTCCCGTATTTCATTTGACCAAAGCAAGCGCCCTTTCGCGGTGCGACTTGCTACAGCCAATGGAGGCGGGTCGCTCAGAATAGAAATGTCATGCTGACGACTAGAATGCTGGCTGCTGCGATTATCAGAATTTCAGAGCCGTTAAAACTTCTAAAAACTTGCAACATAAAGGCACCTCACGGCGCCCCGAGACCCTTATTGTCAGCTTATTACGATTAAGACGTTCTTTTTTGATTTAGATCAATGTTGTCTTAGAACTGACTTCTCAAAGCGCGCCCCGGCGGGTGCAACTTCGCCTAACCGCTGATTGTGCATGCAAATCCGGCCCGATGCTGGCAGCGCCGGCGGTGTTGATAATCGCGGGTTTTATTTAGCCTCAAATTGCCATGTCCCGTCCCAATTGGGGGCCGGCGGATTTTTCTGCAAATCATCGATGCGTTTGAGCAGCGCCGCCGACGGTCCGTCACCAGGGACAGCTTGCAGCGCTGCCCCAAAAGCGCTGCGCGCCTCGTCCCATCTCTGCGCCCGATATGCCAGCAGACCATCCGAATACTGGCTTCGCAACTGATTTTGCGCCGACGTCAGCTCGCCCTTGCGACCGAAAAGCTCGAAAATCGCCTGCGGTTGCGTCTGACCGGCCACCGTCAAGCGGTCGACTTCGCGGAATTGAATTGCATCGTCGGTCTTCGCGACGGTGGCTTCTGTGATGAGCGACCGGGTGCCGTAGAGCTTGTTCGCGGCCTCCAAGCGAGCCGCCAGATTAACCGTATCGCCCATGACGGTGTAGTTCATCATCACTTCGGAACCGATGCTGCCGACCAGAGCTTCACCGGTAGCGATGCCGATCCGAAGATCGAATTCGGTTGGCATGACACGCACGCCCAGAAGTTCGGCGATCTCGCCACGCAACTTGGCAATCCGTTCAACGATTTCGATCGCTGCGAGGCACGCGAATTGGGCCTCCTCTCCTTCCTCGACGAATGGAGGACCCCAATAGGCCATGATCGCATCGCCAATATACTTGTCGATAACGCCGCGATACCGACGAATGGGTTCGGACATCGTCGACAGATAACGATTCATGACTTTCACCAGGCCCTGGGGCGTCATCCCCGCGCTCAGAGCCGTAGATCCCTTCATGTCGCAAAACATCACCGTCATGACCCGACGCTGGCCTTCAACGGCCGCTAATTTCGGCTGACCAATCAATGCTTCGACAACGCGCGGGTCGACATATCTGCCAAACGTTTCGCGGATGCGCTCTTTATGGCGCAATTGCTCCACCATGCGGTTGAACGCAGCCGAGAGCTGGCCGATTTCGTCGCGCGTGATCACCTTGATCGATCGATCGAGGTGGCCGGCCTCGACTTCGCGGGTACCCTCCAGCAGCAGTCGGACCGGCCGGGTAATGCCGCCGCTCACGAGCATCGCGAAAAGCAATCCGAGTGCGGCAGCAAGAGCGGTAACGGCGATCGTAATGAAAATTGCGTGCCGCTGGTTGCGCAACACGACCGAAGCGCTCGCATTGACCTGGGCCAGCATTTCGGCGCGTATTTCGTCGAGTTTTTGGTTGAATTCATCGCGGGCCTGATCCGTGCGCGCGAGGCTGCGCCTGACTTCTGGAAAATCCTTGGACTCAAGCTGATTCAGAAGCTGCGCACTCTCCGCGTTCAAGTGCCGATGCAGCTCGTTTACCGCATTGTCTATGTTGGTATCGATGCGCGTCAAGGCGACATCATCCGACGGGGTGCTGGGATCGGCGATGATCGAGGCGATCAGTTTGCGCGCCGCAGCCGCCTCCTGCTCAACCTCAGGCTCGGTTGCTTGATAGATGCGCAAACGCTCGGCAAAGTTTGCGTCATCCGGGGGGTTCTGCATTTTCGCAATTACCATCCGACGAAGCGAAAGCGATCGTTCCAGCGAACGGACGTTGGCCTGCGCTAAATGGCCGTAAGCCGAGATGTATTTGTTGCTTAGTTCGTCCAAGAGGTGGCCGACCCTGCTCGCCATCACCATGGACAAGGCGGAGGTGGCCACCATGAGAATGACCAGCCCCACCGCGATGCCAACGATCTTGCGTCTAATCGACTTTCGGAACATTGCCTTCCCGGGTGCTTGGCGACGACAATTTACGAACTAGCCCCGTTCGAATCCGGGCCATATACACGCACCGTTCCGGTTGGCGTTGGAGATGGCAGCTCCCCGACCAACCACGCTTTGCTTTTCGACCGTTGGCGTCGATCCAGCGCGAATGATGCCCCCGACAACGAATCTGGCCGCATCACATTATGACGACTAATCCATTATGGCGACTAATCCATTGTGTTCAATTGAACACTTCCAATGGCCACAAGACCATAAAACGAGCTTACTTTGGGCGAATAGAGAAGCCGGGTCTCGGCATGGGGTATTTTCGGCACCTGCTCCTGGCAGAACACCGCCGCGCCTAGTGTTTTGCGGAAAATGTTTCGCCGAATAGCCAATAGTTTGTCACGCCGTACACCAGAATCAATGTGATGCAGATCGTACT
>Ga0306926_10007818_pt1 | contig 11632 bp, 11 predicted proteins | sample flu12Cox44000178_FD_203759 | JGI IMG/M metagenome (GOLD analysis project Ga0306926, IMG submission 203759) | Lab enrichment of tropical soil microbial communities from Luquillo Experimental Forest, Puerto Rico - flux8day.12C.oxic.44.000.178 (v2)... | ecosystem: Environmental > Terrestrial >...
GAGTACGGTCCGCTGGAAGCTGCGGACCCCGAAGTCGGTGAGCAGGTACGTCCCCGGCTCGGCCGCGAACAGCTCGGCCAGCCGGTCCGGCCCGGCCAGCACGTCATAGCAGTGCAGCCCGGGCAGCCGCGCCAGCCCGAGCCGCGCGGACAGCTCATCCAGCGCCCCGTACGTGCCGCAATCGGCATAGGCGAGCACCACCCGGGCCCCGCGGGCCAGGGCAGGCTGCGCGAGCCGTTCGGCCTGCGCGGCGATCTGGCCGGGCCGGTTGTGCAGCAGCGCGGGCAGGCAGTGCAGCTCTACTGGCCAGCCGCGGCGGCTGATGATCTCACGCAGGTGGCCGCCGAGCGCCCCGCAGGCGATCAGCACCAGGTCAGGCCGGGAAGGCGAGCTGGCCAACGAACTGGTCGTTGAAATCGGCACGGTCGGAGAGCTCGACATATCTCACCTCCTCCAGCAGCGCCAGCCCGGCGGCGCGCTCGCGCAGCGACAGCAGCGCCATCTTCGCGCCCTCGCCGGCCACGTTGCCTGCGCTGACCACCCGGAGCACCGGCAGCGGCGGCACCAGTCCGAGCCGGATCGCGCTGGCCGGCGACAGGTAGCTGCCGAAAGACCCGGCCAGCAGCACCTGCTGCACGTCGCTGGCCGTCAGACCCGCCTCGGCGAGCAGGATGTGCCAGCCGGTGGCGATGGCCGCCTTGGCGAACTGGAGCTCGCGGATATCCCGCTGGGACAGGTAGACCGAGTTCGCCGCGTCGCCTGTCTCGCCCAGCCAGTGCAGCACGAACACCCGTTCGTCGCCGATGCGGGTCAGCCGGCCGGCCAGCCCGGGCGCCAGCGCGGCCGCCGCCTCGTCCGGCACCAGCCGTCCCGATGAGTCAAGCAGTCCCACCCGGACCAGCCCGGTGACCGCGTCGACCAGCCCGGATCCGCACAGCCCGGCCGGCTCGGTATCACCGATAACGGTCAGCTCCAGCGTGCCGGGTGTCATGGTGACCACCTCGATAGCGCCGTCGGCGGCCCGCATCCCGCACCGGATGGCCGCCCCCTCGAAAGCCGGCCCGGCCGGTGCGGCCGTGGCCAGCAGCCAGTCGGCGTTGCCGAGCACGATCTCGCAGTTGGTGCCGATGTCGATGAACAGCCGGGTGCGCTGGTCCCGGTCCATGCCCGAGGCGAGCAGCCCGGCGGTGATGTCGCCGCCCACGTAGGCGCCGAACGCCGGGAACACCACCGCCCGTGCCCGCGGGTGCACCGCGATGCCGAGGTCGGCGGCGAGCACCTCCGGGTAGAGCCGGGTGGCCATGATGAACGGCGCCACCCCGAGCGGCTCCGGGTCGATGCCCAGCAGCAGGTGGGTCATGGTGGCGTTACCGGCCACCGCCACCTCGTACACCTCGGCCGGATCTACTCCGCCCGCCTGGCACACCGAGCTGGCCAGCCCGGCCAGGGTGTCCCGGGCCAGCCCGGCCAGCCGGTCCAGGTTGGCCGGGTCGAGCATGGTCGCGCTGATCCGGGTGATCACATCGGCGCCGAACGGCTGCTGCGCGTTCAGCACCGAATCCACCGCGGCCGGCGTGCCGGTGGACAGATCCAGCAGGGTGGCGACCACCGTGGTGGTGCCCAGGTCGAACGCGATGCCGAAGCGGCGGGCGGTGGTGTCGCCGGGCTCGACCGCGATCAATGCGTCGTCCACCACTACCGCGGTGACCCGGTAGTCGGCCGCCCGGAGCACCTGGCCGAGCGTGCGCAGCACGGACAGGTCCACCCGCAGTTCCAGGTCGTCGATCGCGGCCAGCACGCGCTCCAGATCAGTCGCCTGGTCGCGCAGCGTCGGCTCGGCCAGCTCCAGGTAGCGCTTCTGCACCGCGGGGCGGAGGATGACCTGGCGGCCGACCCCGACGGTGGCCGCCTTCGGCCGGGTGACCAGCGGCGGCACCTCGACGGTGGCGTCGGCACCGGCCAGCGCCCGGCAGGCCAGCCGCCAGCCGCCGCGCACCTCGTCCGGGCTGAACGCGCGGCTATCCAGCGGGGACGGGGGGACGGCTCCCTCCAGCATCCTGACCTTGCACTTCTTGCAGGTGCCATGTCCGCCGCAGGTCGAGTCGATGGCGATGCCGTTCCAGCTGGCGGCGTCGAACACGCTGACCCCGGCCGGCACCCGGACCCGCCGGGTGCCCGGCTCGAAGACCAGATCGACCCGGACCGGCCCGGCCGAGGTGGCCTCAGCGTCGATGTTGGCCGTGGTCATGGCCCGCCCAGCGGCTGCGCGGCCTGGGCCGCCTGGGCGGCCCGGTGCGCCGCGATCCAGGCCGCCCCCCACGGGTCGCGGTCCAGCAGCAGGTCCGCGGCCTTGACGGCGCGCACGATCTGCGCCGCCCGGGCGTCCATGATGGCGCTGGTCAGCCCGGCTGAGATGGCTATCGGCAGGAACGCGGCCCCGATCGCGCGCCGGTCGGGCATGCCGAACGACACGTTCGACGCCCCCAGTGTCATGTTCACGCCGAACTCGTCCCGCAGCAGCGCGATGGTCTCTAGCGTCGTGCCGACCAGCGAGGTGTCGGCGCCGACCGGCATGGCCAGCGGGTCGATCACGATGTCCGCGATGTCGATGCCGTACCGGCCGGTCGCCACATCGATGATCTTGCGGGCCAGATCCACCCGGCGGCGGGGATCGGCGGGGATCTCCTCCTCGTCGTTGGGCAGCCCGATCACCGCGGCCCCGTGCCGGGCGACCAGCGGCAGGATCGCCGCCAGCCGCTCATCCTCGGCGGTGACCGAGTTGACCAGCGCCTTGCCCTGATAGGCGGCCAGCCCGGCATCGAGTACCTCAACGATCGAGGAGTCGAGGCAGAGCGGCAGGTCGGTCAGGCCCTGGATGAGCTTGACCGCCCGGACCATCAGCTCGGCCTCATCGGCCAGCGGCGCGCCCATGTTGACGTCGAGCATCATCGCGCCGCCTGCCAGCTGGTCGGCCACGTCGGTCTCGATCCGGGACAGGTCACCGTCCCGCAGCTGCTGCTGGAAGATCTTGCGCCCGGTGGGGTTGATCCGCTCCCCGATGATGCAGAACGGCTCCGCCGGGCCGATCACCAGTTCCCGGCTGGCCGAGGAAAGGACGGTGCGCACGCGCCTGCCCGCCTAGGCCGGCAGCGCGGCGCGCCGCTGCTTGAGCAATTCCTTGGCCCGCACCACCGCGGCCGACGCGTCAGCCGCGTACCCGTCGGCACCGACCACGTCGGCGTACTCCTGGGTGACCGGGGCGCCGCCGACCATGACGATCACCTGGTCGCGCAGGCCGGACTTGGCCAGCGCGTTGATGTTGGCCTTGAACATGGGCATGGTGGTGGTCAGGAAGGCGGAGAAGCCGACGATATCGGGCTGGTGCTCACGCACCGCCGCCACGAACTTCTCCGGCGCGACCTGCACGCCGAGGTCAATCACCTGGAACCCGGCGCCCTCGAACATGATGTTGACCAGGTTCTTGCCGATGTCGTGGACATCGCCTTTGACCGTGCCCATGACGATGGTGCCGATCGACTCGGCGCCTGTCTCTGCCAGCAGCGGGCGGAGGATTTCCAGCGCGCCGGCCATCGCCTTGCCCGCGATGAGCATCTCCGGCACGAAGAAGTCACCTCGCTCGAACCGGGCGCCAACCTCCTCCAGCGCCGGGATCAGCGCCTCGTACAGCAGCGTCTCCGGGCCCACGCCGGCCGCCAGCCCGGCGTTGGTCAGCTCGAGCACCACCGGCCCGTTGCCGACCAGAGTGGAGTCGTAGAGCTGCCGCAGGAGCTCCTCAGTAGTCAACGGGCACCTTCTTCCTGTACTGGCATGTGCGGTTCGCCGGGCCGGTGGCCGAGCACGGCGGACAGTTCGGCGGCCGCGTCCGCGCACTGCGCGGCCACTGCTGGCAGCCGGGCCGGGGTGAGCCGGGTGGCGGGGCCGGACACCGACAGCGCGGCCACCACGCCGCCGCCGTCCCGGCACACCGGGGCGGCCACCGCGACCAGTCCCGGCTCCAGCTCGGAGTCGGTGACGGCATAGCCCCGCTCGCGGACCGTGGCCAGCTCGGCCTGCAGCGCTGCCCGGCTGGTGATCGTCCACGCGGTCAGCCGTTCCAGCCGCCCCATGGGCAGCGGTGCCACCCCGTAGGCCAGCAGTACCTTGCCCAGCGCGGTGCAGTGCAGCGGCACCGGCCGCCCCAGCCAGTTGGTGGCGCCGATCACGTACCCGCTGTCCACCTGGGCGATCTGCTCGACCAGGCCGTCGCGTTCCACCCCCAGGTTGACCGTCTCCCCGGTCTGCCCGCCGAGCCGGTCCAGCAGCGGCTGGGCCAGCTCGGTCAGCCCGGCCTCGGCGCCGCCGCGCCAGGCGAACCGGACGAAGACCTCACCGGGCCGGAACTGGCCGTGCCCGTCCCGGCGGACCAGGCCGTTCCGCTCCAGCGCCATGAGCAGCCGGGAGGTGGTGCTCCTGGCCAGGCCGGTGGCGGCCGCCAGCTCGGTGAAGGTCACCGAGCCGTGCGCGTGCACTACCTCGGTGAGCAGCCGGGCCGCCCGGTCGACGGCCTGCGTTCCGCTGGGACTTGTCATGTGCGCTCCACCTGCGGAGTTCCATGTTGCGGAACTCTGTTCTACTATGTGATCGTACGGGCGGGTGCTGGGCGGGTCAAGGCGGGCGCCCGGCGCAGGCAGGCGAGGTGGGGTGGCGATGTTCGTCAACACGATGCCGCGGTACGAGATCCTGTCCGCCGAGGCGGTCGAGGTGCTCGACCGCGGCTGGCGCCGGATCGTGTCCGAGATCGGCGTTCAGTTCGCTAAGCCGGAGGCGGTCGAGCTGTTCCGCGCCGCCGGGCAGCGGGTGGACGGCGAGGTGGTCTACCTCGACCCGGAGTTCGTGCTCGCGCAGGTGGCCAAGGCCCCGCGCGAGTTCGACGTGCAGGCCCGCAACCCGGCCAACACCGTGCACATCGGCGGCGACCACATGGTGTTCGGCGGGGTGTACGGCTGCCCGTTCGTGCGGGAGGGGGAGGTGCGCCGGGACGCCACGCTGGACGACTTCCGGCGGCTGACCATGCTCGCCCAGTCGTTCGGCCAGCTCGACACCGCCGGCGGGGTCATCTGCGAGCCGAACGACGCGCCGCTGGACTCCCGGCATCTGGACATGATCTACGCGCTGGCCACCCTGACCGACAAGTTCTACATGGGCAACGTCGTCTCCGGCCCGAACGCGGCCGACACCATCGCGATGACGTCGATCCTCTTCGGCGGGCGGGACAAGATCGAGCAGACCCCGGCCACCATCTCGCTGATCAACTGCAACTCGCCGCTGCGCTGGGACGACCGGATGCTGGACGCCCAGTTCGAGTACTGTGCGGCCAGCCAGCCGGTGGTGCTCACGCCATACCTGCTGATGGGGGCGATGTCGCCGGTCACCATCCCGGCCGCGCTGGTGCAGCAGCTGGCCGAGGCGCTCTCCGGGATCGCGCTGGCGCAGCTGATCCGGCCCGGCTGCCCGGTCATCTTCGGCTCGTTCCTGTCCAACATCGACATGCAGTCAGGCTCGCCCAGCTTCGGCACCCCCGAGTCGGCCATCGGGCTGCTGTGCACCGGGCAGCTGGCCCGGCATTTCGGGCTGCCATTCCGCACCGGCGGCGGGCTGACGGCCAGCCAGACCGCGGACGCGCAGGCCGCCTACGAGTCGCTGATGACGCTGCTGCCGACGTTCCTGGCCGGCACCAACTTCGTCATGCACGCGGCGGGCTGGCTGGAGGGAGGGCTGGTCAGCTGCTTCGAGAAGTTCATCATCGACATCGAGCTGCTGCGGATGCTCCGGGTGGAATTCACGCCGCTGGAGATCGACGAGGGCTCGCTGGCGTTCGGCGCGCATGAGGAGGTGGGCCACGGGGGGCACTTCCTGGGCGCCGCGCACACCATGGAGCGGTTCCGGGATTGCTTCTACCGGCCGCTGCTGTCCTCCACCGCCAACTACGAGCGCTGGCTGAAACTTGGCGGCAAGGACACCACCGCCCGGGCCTCCGACATCTGCGCGAAGACCCTGGCCGACTACCAGCCGCCGCCGCTGGATGACGCCATCCGCGCCGAACTTGGCGACTATGTCAGCCGCCGCCGTGCCGAGCTCGGCGACTAGCTCCTGCCTGCCAGCGCTACAGCGCCTTCTCTTCCATCAGCGCTTTGAGGTTGACGGCCGCGGTATCGAACTGCTTACGCGCCAGCCGGGTGACGATGGGCTCGGCGATCTTGAAAAAGCCGTGGCTCTCGCCCCGGTAGACGGTGGCCATCCGGGTGCCGTTGGCGACCGGCTCCAGCCGGGCATCGGTCTCCAGCTGGAACGGCCCGGACGTGGTCTTGGTCGCGAACCGCTCGTTGGCGGTGAGCTCGGTGACCGCGGATGCCGACTGGTAGCTGCGGCCGAGGAAGCTGCCGATGAAGGTCAGCGCCTGGCCCAGCTGCAGCGGGCCGTCGCCCGCCCGCCGTACCTCGGTCAGCCCGGGTGTCCAGGCCGGTGTCTTGCTCACGTCCGTGATGACGGCGAACACGTCTTCCACCGGGCGCTCGATCACGACGGTGATCTCAAACTCGTTCATGTGACCACCCCAGGGGTATCGCTGAACTGCTTCTCACCAGCACGCTAGGAGCCGGCCGTTACCGCTACCGTTACGGCGGCACCTAGGGTGCCCGGCTTCGTACCGGCGGGGCTGGGACGTCCCCGGCTGCCGTCAGCCGGCCAGCAGCACGCCGAGGAACAGGGCGGCCAGCGCGCTCAGGCCGGTGAGCGCGCCGAACGCGGCCTGCCCCGCTGGGGTGCGGGCACGCGCGTGCAGCAGCGCGGCGACACCGGAGATGGCGACCACGACCAGCTTCACGATCAGCGTCGTCCGGTAACTGCCATGGATCTGCGACCGCACCGCGGCGATGTTCCAGATCCCGGTGACGATCAGCACCCCGAAGGCCGGCCACGCCACCTGGTTGAACCGGCGGGCGGCGGCCCGCGGGATCTCCGCCCCGCGGCGGCGCAGGACCGGGACCAGCGCGGCCAGGGTAATCTGCCCGCCTACCCAGACCGTCGCCGCGAGCACATGCAGGAACAGCCGGATCGTGTCCCAGCTGACGGACAGCATCCCATCCTCGTTTCCTGGCCGGGGCGGTCACTGCCGACTACCCGCCATCAGGCTGCCCGGGCCGGCGCTAGCTGTGGCCTACGCGTCCGCCTCGGCCCGCAGCAGTGCGGCGGCCTGGGACAGGGCGGCCAGCTTGCCGTACGCGGAGTCACGGGGAAGGTATTTCATGCCGCAGTCGGGCGCGAGCACGACCCGCTCGGCCGGCACGTACGGCAGGGCACGGCGCACCCGGGCCGCCACCTGCTCAGCGGTCTCCACCGTGGGGTCGCCGAGGTTGAGCACCCCCAGGATGATCGTCTTGCCGTCCAGGTCACCGAGCACCGCGCAGTCCAGGCCGGACTGGGCGGTCTCGATCGATACCTGGTCGCAATCGGCTTCGGCCAGTTCGGGCAGGAACGAGTAGCCCTCCGGGCGGTCGTGAATGATCGCCGCGTAGCCGAAGCACAGGTGCACCGCGGTAGTGCCGGTGATGCCGGCCAGCGCCCGGTTGATCACCTTGACGCCGTAGCGGCGGGCCTCCTCCGGCCGGGCCTGCAGGTAGGGCTCGTCCAGCTGGACGATGTCCGCGCCTGCGGCGAGCAGGTCCGCCACCTCCTCGTGCACCGCGTCCGCGTAGCCGAGCGCGGCATCCTCGGTGCTGGTGTAGTAGTCGTTCTGCGCCTGCTGGGCCATCGTGAAGGGGCCGGGGACCGTGATCTTGACCGGCTTGCGCGTGCTGGCCCGCAGGAACGTGACGTCCGCAACCTCCACCGGGTGGCGCCGCTGGATCGGGCCGGTGATCCGGGGCACCGGGTTCGGGTGGCCGCTCCGGTCCAGGGCCGTGCCCGGGTTGTCGATGTCGACCCCGTCCAGGGCGGTCGCGAACCGGTTGGAGTAGCTTTCCCGGCAGATCTCGCCATCGGTCACGATGTCCAGCCCCGCCTGCTCCTGCGCCCGGATGGCCAGCAGAGTCGCGTCGCGCTGGGCCTGCTGCAGGTAAGCGGGGTCCACCCGCCACAGCTCACGCGCCCGGACCCGGGGCGGGAACCGGTCCCGCAGCCGCTCCCGGTCGATCAGCCAGTCCGGTTGCGGGTAACTGCCGACAAGCGAGGTGGGGAAGAGCATGCGGTCTCCTGAGAGGCTGGGCAGCAGGCCCGGTGGCTGGGCTGGCCGTCGGCCCCAGCTGGGCTACCGGGGTCACTCGTCACGATATGCCGGGCTGGCAGCCGGTGCCGGGAATCGCGGCCGTCGCCTGGCACCGCCCGGCCAGCCAGCCGCGGCGGGCCGGCACCGGCCGGGCCGCGCCCGCCGTCAGGCCCGGCCGGCTCAGGCGTCGGGGAAGTCGGTGCGGCCCTGCTGCTCGGCCAGGAACCGCTCGAACTGGGCACCGAGTTCCTCGGCCGTCGGCATGTTCGCGTCGTCGGCGAGCAGCCCCTCCCGGCCTGCCGCCTCAACGAACGCGTCGTACTGCCGCTCCAGCGCCTGCACCAGTTCGGTGATCTCCTCGGATGCCTCCACCTGGCGGGCGATCTCCTCATCCGTCCGGCGGGCGGCCTGGCGCAGCGCATCGTCCGGCACGGCCAGGCCGGTCACCCGGGTCACCGATTCCAGCAGGGTGACGGCGGCCGCCGGGTAGGCGGCCTGGGCCAGGTAGTGCGGCACGTGGACCGCGAAACCGACCGCCGCCTCGTCCTCCTCCCGCAGCCGGAACTCCAGCAGCGACGCGACACTGCCGGGGACCTGCAGCCGGTCCACGATCGGCCGCGAGCCGGCGATCAGGTCGGGCCGGGTGCCGTGGGCGGTCAGGCCGAGCGGGCGGCTGTGCGGCACGCCCATCGGGATGCCATGGAAGCCGACGGTCAGTTCCGCGCCCAGCCTGGTCGTCGCCGAGCGGACCGCGGTGGTGAACCGCTCCCACTCGTGATCCGGCTCCGGCCCGGTGAGCAGCAGGAACGGCGTCCCGGCGGCGTCACGCCCGAGGTGGATGGCCAGTTCTGGCGACTCGTACTCTGCCCAGTGATCCTTGTCGAAGGTCATCGGGGGGCGGCGGGACCGGTAGTCGATCAGCCGGTCCACATCGAAGGTCACCACCGGCTCGTGCTCGAGACTGCCCAGCAGGTGTGCGGTCAGGAGCCGCCCGGCCGCGCCCGCGTCGATGAAGCCATCCAGGTAGTGCAGCAGCGCGGCACCGTCGAGGGTGGGCGCGCCGGGGCTCACCTCGTAGAGGTCTCCCGCATCTCGCACCATGATCACATCCTCCTAGGCCGTCGTCCCCGTCAGATGCTGATAACCAGCGGATGGCGGCCGGCCATCCCGCACCGCACACCTGACAGCGTGCGCCTACGGTACCCGCCCCGGCCAGGCACAGCGACCGGGGTCAGGGGCGGTGGCGGCCCGGCGCGGGCGGGGGCCGCGTCAGCCCGTGACCTGCTCCGGGGCGAGCCGGGCGCCGCGATGCGCCCGCCACCGCTCCAGCATGGCGGGCATCTCCTGCTGGAGGAACTCGAAGAAGTCCTGCGAATCGGCCAGCCGCTGGCCGGCCGGCGAGTCCGGGCCCAGCAGCTTGGTGCCCTCCCGCGCGGCGATCACCCACTGGGCCAGCACCTGGTCGCGGCGGATGGCGATCTCATACCAGAGGTCGTCGAGCAGCCGGTACACGTCCCGCCGGCTGCCAGGCTCGCGCTCGCGGCCGATCATGGCCACCTGGGACAGGTAACGCACGGCTCCGGAGATGGCGGCCGGGCTGGCGCCCAGCAGTCCGGACAGCTCGGCGGCGGTCAGCCGGCCGGAGTCGGTGACCAGCAAGGCAGCGAACACCCGGGAGGGCATCGGCGGCATGCCGGCCTGCACCAGGACCGCGGCGAAGCGCTCGATGAAGGCGCGGACGGCGTGCTCGTCGCGTTCGGCTGGCTGCTGCGTCATTGGCTGCGTGCCTTTCTCCCGGCGGGAACCGGAGGTGCGCTAGGAACATTCATGACTTTCTGAATTTAGTGTATGGTCTAAATCATGACGACGGCAATCGACGTGACCGGCCTGGTGAAGAGCTTCGGCCGGACGCGTGCGCTGGATGGGCTGGACCTGTCCGTCGCGACCGGCGAGGTGCACGGCTTCCTGGGGCCGAACGGGGCGGGCAAGACCACCACCCTGCGGGTGCTGCTGGGGCTGCTGCGCGCCGACGCGGGCACCGCGCGGCTGCTCGGCGGGGATCCGTGGCGGGACGCCACCACCTTGCACCGGCGGATCGCCTACCTGCCCGGGGATGTCACGCTGTGGCCGAACCTGTCCGGCGGCGAGGTGATCGACCTGCTCGCGCGGCTGCGGGGCGGGCTCGACGGCCAGCGCCGGGACATGCTGGTCAAGCGGTTCGACCTCGACCCCACCCGCAAGATCCGCGCCTACTCCAAGGGGAACAGGCAGAAGGTGGCGCTGATCGCGGCACTCGCCTCCGGCGCCGAACTGCTGCTGCTGGACGAGCCGACGTCCGGTCTGGACCCGCTGATGGAAGCCGCGTTCCGGGAGGCGATCGAGGAGCTGCGGCAGAGCGGGACCACGGTGCTGCTGTCCAGCCACATCCTCAGCGAGGTCGAGGCGCTGTGCGACCGGGTGACGATCATCCGCTCCGGCCGGACCGTGGAGACCGGTGCCCTGGCCGACCTGCGCCACCTGACCAGGACCGCGATCGACGCGGAGCTGGCCGGCCCGCCGCCGGCGCTGGGCGGGGTCGCGGGCGTGCACGACCTGGACGTAACCGGGGACCGGGTCCGCTGCCAGGTGGACAGTGACGCGCTGGACGAGGTGCTGCGCCTGCTCGCGACCGCCGGGGTGCGCAGCCTGATCAGCCGCCCGCCGACGCTGGAGGAACTGTTCCTGCGCCACTATGGGCCGGAGGGGACCCAGTCATGACCGTCACCGCCAGCCCAGACCTGGCGGGCACCGGGCCAGCCGGCTCCGGGGCGGCCCGGCTGCAGCTGGCCGGCACGGCGGCGCTCACCCGGCTGGGGCTGCGCCGCAGCCGGATCATGATCGTGGGCTGGATCTACGCGGTCGCGGCGTTCGCCTATGTCAGCGTGGTCGCCACCCGCAGGCTCACGCCCACGGAAGCGTCCCGGATGCCGTTCCAGGTCGCGGCCGCCACCAACCGGGTCACGCTCGCGCTCTACGGCCCAGCGGGTGACCTGCACACGCTCGGCGGGCTGGCGACCTGGAAGCTGAACGTCTATGGCGCGGCAGCGGCCGCCCTGATGAGCATGTTCCTGGTGATCCGGCAGACCCGGGGTGACGAGGACGCGGGGCGGCTGGAACTGGTGGAGGCGGGCGCGGTCGGCCGCCGCGCCACCCTCGCCGCAGGGCTGCTGACCGCACTGATCGCCAACCTGGGGCTGGCGCTGGTGGCCGGCCTGGCGCTGGCCGTGTCCGGGCTGCCGGTGGTCCCGTCGCTGGCCTACGGGCTGGGCATGGCGGCGGTGGGCATGTCCTTCGCCGCCATCACGGGGGTGGCCGCCCAGCTGGCGGCCG
>Ga0306926_10007819_pt1 | contig 11631 bp, 13 predicted proteins | sample flu12Cox44000178_FD_203759 | JGI IMG/M metagenome (GOLD analysis project Ga0306926, IMG submission 203759) | Lab enrichment of tropical soil microbial communities from Luquillo Experimental Forest, Puerto Rico - flux8day.12C.oxic.44.000.178 (v2)... | ecosystem: Environmental > Terrestrial >...
ATTACGTGCTGCGTGATTACGGGCTTGCCAAAACCACCTTCGGCCGTCTCAGCAAAACGTTACCAGGCAGCAACGAGGTCCTAACAGCCCTCGGCCGAGTCACCCGGCGCGAGGGACACTGGGATGAAAGCATTGCCTACTTCGAGCAAGCCCTTACCGTGGACCCACGTAATTTGGACTTACTCACGGATGCGGCGTTGACTTAGTCGATGCTTCGACAATTTCCGGCCGCGCTAAAGCTGTATGATCGAGCGCTGGACATTACGCCAAACGATCCGGAGGTGATCGCGGCAAAGGCCGACGTTTATCTCGCGGTGGGCAGGCCTGCACGAAGCCGCTATGTTGCTATCCGAAATAAATGAGCAGACTACTTCTGATTCTGCCTTTAATACCAAGATCACTCAGTTGCAATATGAACGAAATTAAGGTGAAGAGCATCGCAAAGTAGAATCGCTGGAGAAGGCTATGGCGGGGCAAGAAAGGGAGAACGCAGCCATGCGAGCCATGCTCAAGGAGCAGGCCGCGCAAATTCAGAAAGTGAGCGCACAGCTCGCCGCAGCGAGTCCGTCCGATGGCGGACTTGAACTGAGCAAATCCGCACCGCAAACCGTCCTCAACAACCAGTAAATGCAGCCATGTCGGTAACGAAGTGGGAAATCATCCCTGCCAACATCAGCAAAGCCGGTTGGAGTTGGGGTGGTATCTCAGCGTTGGATTGCGGGCGGCGCACAACCTGGATTGCTGACGCACACCGCGACGACGCAAAGCGGTTCGTCGTGCGTGCGGATCAAAAGCTGACTGCATTTTTGGAACTGCAAAGGGCGATACACGAGTTGGCGGTGAGCGCCACTAATCGTGAGGGTATCAACCGAGGAAGCGCGTGAACCGCTGCAACGCGCCACGGCTGGCCAGAGCGCCGATATTTCAAGTAAGCATAGGCGAACGTTCGTATGGCCCTAAAGTCCTATAGACGTGCTTGCATCGGAGAGGCAGGATTTGTCTACAATTAACCGATTACCACGTATGAAAACATACAATTCAATCACTCACATCCTGAGTCTCGCATGCGCTGGCCTGATCGCCGCGTGCGCAGCAAACCAAGCTGGTGCCGCGCCGAATTCAGGTCATTTGGTCATTGATCGCGTCGCAAATTTCGGTAGCGATCTGGGTCTTGTGGTCTCAATTGATGGTAAGGACGTAGGAACCTTTTCCGAGGGCCGAAAGTACAGCGGCGACTTGCCGGCAGGGGAGCACACTATCATTGTGCGTGTGGATCCCAATCTAAACGATGCCAAGCCGGCGCAAACAAAGCTGGATGTAGTAGCGGGCCAAACATACTCCTATACCGCAGGCTGGTCGGGACAGGATATGGCTTTGACAAAAGATTAGTAACAAACAAATCGGCAGCTGTCTGCGCAGTCCTCAGAATGCTACGTGTTAAGCGTCGGCATTTTGAATCTGCGCATCATCCTTTTGATACTTCAAATATCGCTGCACCGAATTGTCGAGTCCGGTAGTGCGTAGCCGGTCGAGACGCGAACCCTATGAGATCAAACGACAAGCTATCACTCGTTAGTCTTAGGGCGACACGACGAAGCGCAAAATGTTGACCGTCATTAGCAGTTCCTTGGCTTAAGTAAGCAGGCCGGGAACGTGGCTCACCAATGTGCAAAAGTCTGGGGAAACGGCACTTGAATTTCATCGTGGCGCAGCATTAGCAATCATCACTGTGCTCCGTCTAAAGGCGTAGGACTAAGGTCTTATATCCTCTGAAAGCCAAACTGCGCATTTTTACGGTTGCACTTTTTGGGACGTTACGCCGTGCGGTGGGTTAGATGGGCGCCGCGCGAGTCCACGAAGGGATTGCGACAAATGAAAATCATGTATCAGAGCGTCTTCGTTAGTCCGTCGCAATTGCGATCAAATTCGCAGCTTGGGTGCAATAGCTTTTCGTAAAGTGACAAACGGGCAACAACTGTGTGACGGGCATGTAACAAAAGAGAATCTGGCGAAAAAAGCATTGTATTCCTACATACGGATGTAGGGAAATCGATCTGCAAGAGTGATTCGACCGATAGTTGAAAACCAAAGCAAACCAAAACGAGAAAGGAAAATGAAACGCAAAATAATTAGTCATAGTCTCACCATTCTGACCGCATTCGCCGCATTGATGTGCGCGGTTGCCACCAGCCAGGCGCAAGACAAAAAACCTAATATCCTATTCATCATGGGAGACGACGTTGGCTGGTTCAACGTCGAGCCATATCACCAAGGCATTATGTCGGGGAAGACCCCGAACCTGATGCGACTCGCCCGCGAGGGTGTGCGCTTCACCGACTATTACGCTGAAGCAAGTTGCACAGCGGGGCGTGCGAACTTTATTACCGGCGAAATTCCGCTGCGGACCGGGTTGACCACGGTAGGTCAGGCCGGTGCCGATGTAGGAATCCCAATGGAGGCATGCACACTCGCCACTGCCTTGAAGGCACAGGGATACGCCACGGGCCAGTTCGGCAAAAATCACCTGGGCGACCTCAACAAGTTCTTGCCGACGGTTCACGGCTTCGACGAGTTCTTTGGTTATGTCTATCACCTCGACGCCATGTCCGATCCGTACTGGTTCTCTTTTCCACAGGACGAGGACTTCTATAACAAATACGGCCCGCGCAGTCTGGTGCATTGCTATGCGCAGGACACTGATGACTCCAGGGTGATGCCGCGCTGGGGCAAGGTCGGTAAGCAGAAGGTCGTGGATGAAGGGCCGCTGCCGCCGTTCAAGGATATGTCGAATGTGCAGAACATGCATGATCTGCCATTCCTTAAAGCCAAGTATGACATGACGAGCTTCGACCCAGTGCTGGTGAAGGCTTCGTGCGACTTCATGGACAAGGCCAAACAAGCGGGCAAGCCGTTCTTTGTCTGGCATAACACCACGCGGATGCATGTCTGGACCTTTCTTTCCGACAAATACAAAGCGATGCAGAACAGCAAGACCAACTATGGTCTCGAGGAGGCCGGGATGGCGGATTTGGATGACAATGTCGGAGCGCTGCTGAAACACCTGGATGACATGGGCGAAGCGGATAACACCATTGTCGTCTTCACCACCGATAATGGCGCGGAAGTATTCACCTGGCCGGATGGCGGAATGACACCGTTCAAAAACACCAAAGGTACCGTCGGCGACGGGGGATTCCGTGTGCCGTGCATCGCACGCTGGCCGGGTCACATCAAGCCGGGCACCGTTGAGAACGGAATTTTTTCCGGTCTCGATTGGTTCCCGACTTTGTGCGCCGCAGCTGGCAACCCAGACATTACAAATCAACTGCTAAGCGGCGTCAAACTAGGCGATCGAAGCTACAAGAACCACCTCGACGGTTATAACCAGATGGATTTACTGGAAGGCAAAGGGCCGTCCGCACGGCATGAAATCTTCTACTTTGGTGGCCCGCACCTCGGCGCGGTTCGCTTGGATGATTTCAAGTTCGTCTTTTTCCAGCAGCCTTGGGGCTGGCCTGGCGAAAAAACCACTACGGATATGCCGATGCTGATCAACATTCGTCAGGATCCGTTTGAACGGACGCCTTCAGTTCGTGGCCAAAGCCCGAACGACAGCGCTTTTGGCTACGGCAACGACTTTTTTGCCCGGGAGTTCTGGCGCTTTGTGATGGTCCAGCAATATGTCGCAAAGCTCGCCGAGACAGCTATCAAATACCCGCCGATGCAGTCGCCCGCGACGTTTAACCTCGACACAGTGAAACAGAAGATCCAAGAGATGGTGAAGGACCACGAAGGGCAGTAAAGAGACGAGTTTCTACGCGGGCGGCCGTTATGGCCGCCCGCTTCGCCTCAGTAAATAGGGCATTTTGACCAACTTGATCTTCGCTTACCTCAGTTCTCTCCGATAACACTGAGTATGGCGGTCACACCATTGGAAATTCGAAAGAAACGGCCCCGGAATTTTGACTGAATCGACCGTTGGACTTAGGTCTTATAGACAACAGCCCAAGAAAACTCCGAAATTCCTCTTCTGGCAATGAAATCATCCTTAGGAATAAACCGCAAACCTGGAAAGGAACCAAAAATATGAAACAGATCGTCTCATTCAAAATGATCGGTGTCATAGCTTTACTAGCGCTCACGGTCGGCTGTACCACCACCAACACCAATACGGATTTGCTATCCGCGGCAGGCTTCAAACGGATGCCCGCTGACACGCCTAAAAAGCAGGAACTGCTTAAAACACTGACGCCAGGCAGACTCACTTTGATCACCTGGAAAGGAAAGCAATTCTACGTGCAACCGGACGTTCCTAACAACCTCGCCTTCGTAGGGACGCCGGCAGAATACCAAACCTATCAACAACTCCGGCTGGCCCGGCAATTGAGCAACGAGAACCTCATGGCCGCTCAAATGAACCAGAATGCCATGATGGGTTGGGGCGCCTGGGGACCCGGTTTCTACGGAGGCTTCTACGGTCGCCGTTGGCGGTAACGACTATTTTCCTGACCGGCCAGACAAGACGTTTGATAACCCAAACGACATAGAAACGAAAACAGATAACAATGAAAGCAACGGTGATCGGTCTGCAGAGGTCCTTTTGCAGCCGCAACCCAAGCACAACAGAACAATGAAACCAAAACGAAAAATACTAAAACAATGGGCCGTGGCCCTGTGCGTTGCGTTCATCGTGACGGCAGCGCAGGCGCAAGACAAAAAACCTAACATTCTGTTCATCATGGGTGACGATATCGGGATGTGGAACATCGGGGCTTACCACCGCGGATTGATGGCCGGTCGCACACCCAACCTCGATAAAATGGCCAAGGAAGGCATGCTCTTTACCGACTACTACGCCGAGGCCAGCTGCACGGCGGGTCGCGCCAATTTCATTATGGGCGAGTTACCTATTCGTACAGGCATGACCACGGTCGGCCAGGCGGGTGCCAAGATCGGGATTCCGGCAGAAGCTTGCACCATTGCCACGGCGCTAAAAGCACAGGGTTACGCTACCGGCCAGTTTGGCAAGAACCATCTTGGCGATCTCAATGAGTTTCTGCCCACCGTCCACGGCTTCGACGAGTTCTTCGGCTACTTATATCACCTCGATGCGATGGAAGACCCAGCGCATCCGAATTATCCACAGAACCTACTCGACCAGGTTGGCCCGCGTAACATGGTTCATAGCTGGGCTCAGGACACGGATGACAGCACCGTCATGCCACGCTGGGGAAAGATTGGAAAACAAAAGATCGAAGACGCAGGCACGCTTTATCCCGAACGGATGAAGACGGTGGACAATGAGATTCGTGACTTTGCGTTGAGCTTCATAGAGAAAGCCCAAAAAGACGGCAAGCCGTTCTTTGTCTGGCTAAATCCGACGCGCATGCACATCGTTACCCACCTCTCAGACAAGTACGAGAAGATGCGCAATTCAGAAAACGGCTGGTCTGAAGAAGAAGCGGGCATGGCTCAACTGGATGACGACGTAGGATTAGTGATGCAGAAGCTCAAGGACCTCGGTCTAGACGACAACACCATCGTCGTGTTCACCACCGATAATGGCACCGAACTCTTTACGTGGCCTGATGGCGGCACGACGCCCTTCGCGCAGTCCAAAGGAACAGTTATGGAGGGCGGATTCCGTGTGCCGTGCATCCTGCGCTGGCCTGGCCATGTGCCGGCGGGCTCAGTTCAGAACGGAATCTTTTCTGGCCTTGACTGGTTCCCCACGTTTCTAACCGCGGCCGGTAATCCGAACATTACCGATCAGTTACTTAAGGGTGTGAAACTCGGCGACCGCACTTACAAGAACCACCTTGATGGCTATGATCAGACTGATGCCATAACTGGCAAAGGCCCATCCAAACGACACGAGATCTTCTACCTTGGCGAAAGCACCGTCGGCGCTGTGCGCATTGACGACTACAAGTATCGATTCATTGACCAGCCGCGCGGCTGGCTGGGTGAAAAGACCCACGTTGATATCCCCTACCTGATTAACCTCCGGCTCGATCCTTTCGAGCGTCAGGGCTGGCCTAACGACGGCACGAAAGAAGGGGCACAGCAATACTTCGATTGGTTCAAGTTCCAATTCTGGCGCTTCGTATTTGTCCAGCAGGTCATGGGTAAGGAACTCCAGAGCTTCCTCGACTTCCCGCCAATGCAGCGAGGCGCGAGCTTTAACCTCGATGCCGTGAAGGCCGAGATGGCGAAGAGAATGCAACAGGCGGAAGCAGCGAGCAAAGGCCCTAGCCAGTAACAGGAGATCTCATTCACCGCGGGCGGCCCGGGAGGGTCGCCTGCATTTCTTTGCAGGTTTGAGAACGAGTTATGACGCAAAAAGTAACACTCGTTAGGCTCGCGGCTGTCGTACTTGGATTTAGCGCGCTAGTTGCTCACGCCCAAGATCCACTTGCTTCATGGAACGATGGGCCCGCCAAACAAGCGATCGTCGAATTCGTCAAAACGACGACTACCCAAGGTAGTCCGCAGTTCGTGCCACCCGAGGCGCGTATCGCTACCTTTGATCAGGATGGCACGCTGTGGGTTGAGCATCCGATGTATACGCAGGTCACGTACTGCTTCGAGCGTGTACCGACATTGGTCAAAGAGAAACCGGAACTCAAGAACAAGGAACCGTTCAAAACCGTGCTCTCTGGCAATCGTGAAGCGATAGCCAAGCTCTCGACGAATCAGCTCGTGGAAATCCTCGAGGCGACGCTTACCGGCATGAGTGTGGATGAGTTCCGCGCGGAAGCAAAAAAATGGCTTAGCGAGGCGAAAGATGCGCGCTGGAAGCGCGCCTACACTGAGCTGACCTACCAGCCTATGCAGGAAGTTTTGCGTTATCTGCGCGACAAAGGGTTCAAGACCTACATCGTTACCGGGGGTGGACAAGATTTCGTGCGTGTATTCGCCGAGCAGACGTACGGCATTCCGCCTGAACAAGTCGTTGGCACCGTCAGCGGCACAAAGTACGGCTATGACAAGAATGGCAAACCATTCCTGACTAAGGAACCGAAGCTGCTCCTTAACGACAACAATGCCGGCAAACCGGAGGGAATTCACTTGATGATCGGGCGCAGGCCCGTAGCCGCCTTCGGCAATTCGACCGGGGACCGACAGATGCTCGAATACACAAAGGCCGGCGACGGAGCGCGCCTGGCGATGCTCGTTTTGCACGACGATGCAGAGCGCGAGTATGCGTACGGACCGGCTCAGGGATTGCCGAATACCAAAGTCGGCACGTTCACACAAGCGCTTTATGACGAGGCGAAGAAGAACGGTTGGATCGTCATCAGTATGAAGAACGATTGGAAGAAGATTTTTGCATTCGAGCCATGAAAGGCATTCAACAGGAGGAAACGGAGAGAACAGAGAAAATAGATTTGAAAGCTCCGTTTTTTCCTGCTGAACACCGTGTGCACCCACTGTTTGAAAAGGCATCAGCATTGACGGAGACGATAATCGCCGCGGCCATCGAGGTGCATCGCAATAAAGGTCCTGGTTTGATCGAGTCCATCTATGAGTGGTGTATGATGAAGGAACTTGAGCTGCGCAGTGTGAACTGTGTGAGCCAAAGGGTGGTCGTCGTGGAATACAAGGGGTTCACGCGGGAGGAGCCGCTTCGTTTTGATCTGTTGATCGAAGGCTGCGTGCTTGTGGAGGCGAAAGCTGTGGAGAAGATTCTCCCCATTCACAACGCGCAATTGCTGAGCTACATGAAGTTACTCAACGTTCCACTCGGGCTGCTCATTAACTTCCACGAAATGAAAGTCACCGACGGTATCCGGCGCCTGATTCTACCTGGAGTGAACCAATGAAAGACCAGATTCAAACAGAGGAAACGGAGATCGCCGAGAATTGCTGCTCTGTTTCCTCAGTTACCTCCTGTTCACATTCAAGAACGGTTGGACCGTCATCAGCATGAAAAACGATTGGAAGGTGATCTTTCCTTTTGAGAGCAAGTAAGTGCGTCCGCCCGAAGAGATTTGTGACTCTGCATATTGCCCTAAAGTCTTATAGGCAATGGCGCCACCGGTATGGCATAATGAGTTTTCGCCTGATGAAAATCCTTAACGCTTCTCTTCTCCAATGCCTGATCGTAACGGCTGCGCTCTTTACTTCGCCGTTCGAAATAAGCGCAGCTAACTCAACAACAGCGTCGGGCCAATCAGGCGATTCAAGTTGGCCACGAGAACGCTATCAAAACGGCAACACGCTTATTGTTTATCAACCGCAGGTGGACGACTGGAACAACTTCCAGGATTTGAGCTGGCGAATGGCGGTTTCGCTTACGCCCAAGAGCGGCAAAACTGTGGTGGGTGTCGTAGAGATGAGGGGGACCACGAGCATCGATAACGTCGCCAAGCTCGTCACCATCTCGAATCCGCAGATCACAGGGACGTATTTTCCGTCACTCGATAAGGCCACGGCAGATAAGATGGAGCAATTGTTTAAAAGCTTCGTGCCATCAACGTTCTCGATTTCCCTTTATCACCTGATTGCCTCCACGCCAAAGAAGGAGGCGCCGGCCGGTGTGCAATTAAACAACGATCCCCCAAAGATTTTTGTCGGTTACCGCCCATCGATTCTGCTGAGTGTGAACGGCGAGCCAGTTCTTTCAGCAGTTCCGAACACGAATTTGCAGTTCGTGGTTAATACAGAGTGGCCGCTATTCTTCGATGAGGGCAGTTCCACCTATTACCTCGCAGTCGGTCAGCAATGGTTGACGTCTAATAAGCTCGAGGGTCAATGGTCGGCCACGAAGAAGTTGCCGCCGGATTTTTCCAAGGTGCCGCAAGATAAACAGTGGAGTGGACTCAAATAACTTATCCCGCCACCAGCAAACACGAAGGGTGTGACTCCGGACGTTTTCTACAGTGATAAGCCGGCTGAAATCATTCTGTTCGACGGCCAACCCGTTTACGCGCAAATTCCGGATACGCAGCTTGAGTACGCGACGAATACAAGCAGCGTCGTGTTCGTATACAAACCGACCCAGCAGTTTTATTATTTGACCGCCGGCCGATGGTTCAGTGCGCCTGACCTGCAAGGTCCATGGACGTATGCGACTCCGAATCTGCCGGCCGACTTCGCCAAAATTCCGTCGAGCAATCCTGCTTCGGCAATCCTTGCTACAGTTCCGGGAACCGAGGAAGCGAAGGACGCGGTTTTGCTGGCACAGGTTCCGACGACGATGACCGTCAAACCTGCCGAGGCTGCAGCTAAAGTAAAAGTTGCCTATGCCGGGGATCCGAAGTTTGAGCCAGTCAAGGGAACATCAATGCAGTATGCCACTAACACTGCCGACAAAGTGATAGAACTCGACGGTACGTATTACCTTTGCCTGCAAGGGGTGTGGTTTATGGCTCCTACTCCAACTGGACCGTGGTCGACGTGCATGTCGGTTCCAAAGGAAATCTACACGATTCCATCAAGCTCACCGGTCTATAACGTGACCTATGTCACTCAAACCGCGAACCCCGACGGCACCGTTACTTCCAATTACACAGCAGGCTATCTGGGCAGCTTCATTCTGGGTGCTGCTACGGGGGCGATCCTTGCAGACGGGAGTGGCTATTGGTGGCCGCCGTATTGTAACGGGGGTTACTACTATCCGTACGCGGCGACGTACTGTGGCGCGTATTACGGCTACGGTTATCATTACGGCACGCCTTATTACGATTACAATACGGGAGCTTATGGCTGGAAAGGGAGTGCTTCTGGCCCGTACGGATCAGCGGCCTGGGGGGCTGGTTACAATCCTTACACGGGAACGTATGCACGAGGCGGTACGATTTCCACACCTTACGGCAGCAGAAGTGCCGCACAGGCGTACAATCCATACACCGGAACCTATGCTCAGACCAGACAAGGTTCGAGCCCGAACGCTCAATGGGGCAGCTCCTATGTGTCGCGGGGAAACCAGAGCGCTACCACGGGTCATTACTCGACGGCCAATGGAACAGTGGCTGGTGCCGAGACTTCGCAGGGAGGAAAAGTGGCTGCCTCCAGTACGAAGTGGGGAAACAGCGCGGTTGGCAAAACTGCAAGCGGCAATATGTATGCTGGACACGATGGTAACGTTTATAAGAACACCGGCAACGGCTGGCAGAAATACGACAATGGAAGTTGGAATTCGGTAAACAAACCCCAACCGAACTGGCAAGGCGCAGAAAGTAGTCAGCAACGGGCGGGAAGCGAGAGTTATCAACAGCGGGCCTCTGCAGCAAGCAACCAGAACCGATCGAGCGAAAGCAGCCTCGACCGATCCAGTCAAACACAGGATTTGGACCGCGAGGCTCAGAATCGATCACGCGGTGATTTTGCGAGCCAGCGCTCCCAGGATTTTCAACGCGGCGGCTTTGATCGTTCCGGCGGCGGGGGTTTCGGTGGCGGTGGTGGCTTCGGCGGCGGTGATCGATTCGGTGGATTCGGCGGGGGAGGATTCCGCGGGGGTGGCGGCGGGTTCAGGGGCCGACGATGAAGATAATGCTTGGAATTTTCCGATTTTATTTCTAGAAAAGCTCAAACCACAAACTAACCACTCAAAGGAAACATATGAAAAAACTATTAACACTGACAGGTATCGCCAGTATCAGCACGGCCCTGGTACTATTATCCGCATCCGAAGCGACTGCCGCCAGCGGGGATGAAATCTCCAGGAAAGAAGCCTTGCTTGCGCAGTCGGGTTTCAAGGTCATAACGGTCACGACTCCGCAACAGAAAGAGGCAGTAAAGGGCCTTGCCCAGGGCAGGTGTTCCGCCGTGATGTACAACGGGAAGCTGTTCTACGTGTTTCCCACTGCGACGAAGGATAAGTTTTACGTCGGGAAACAAAAGCACTTCAACACGTACAAGAATGCCATCAAGAATGCCATCGCTGCTAAGCGGGCCAGCAAGCCAGCGATGTAACCTCGATACCACTAACAAATCAACCAACCACTCGAAACCAAGACATATGAAAAACCTAATAACATTAACAGGTGTCGCCAGTACCTGTGCGGTCCTGGCATTAATGTCCGCATGCGAGACTACCGGCACCGCCGGAGGTGCAGCGAGCCAGCAGGGTCAAGCCGCTGCGTCAACCGGTGGTCGTCAGGCAACCATGAATCAACTAGGCGAGCAGCAGATGGCGGGACAGTCTCTCTACCCTACATTAGAGGGCGCCGGACCTGACCACATCGAAGTTCAGCAGTTCGGTGGATTTGGGCCGATGGGCGTAAATGCTATGGGCGATTGGTGACGCGCGTCGACAACTGAAGTCCTGCGGCAGCACGATGGCTTCGTTTGGGTTCAGGCTTCGGTGCGACTCGTCGCACCGATAAAAGGTTGGAAACTTTGTACGTGGGTCAGCGGGTTAAGTATAAAATGGAATACGCCAGGCGTGTGGGTTTGTAACTCGCCCTCTGATATTTTTTGCCCATTCCCACCGGGCACTGGCACTTTGTCCCAGTGGTAATGAAAATTTACGACGTTACCGACAGTTGTCCCGATCGGAAAAAATGTTCCCGTCGCTTGATCGTTTTCCGATTGCAAAATGACGAGGAAAGGACGGTTTTCGTTTACTACGGCTCCCTCTTCCGCTCCGGGAGTCCTGCCAACGTAAGCGCCACGGGTAGGATC
>Ga0306926_10007821_pt1 | contig 11630 bp, 8 predicted proteins | sample flu12Cox44000178_FD_203759 | JGI IMG/M metagenome (GOLD analysis project Ga0306926, IMG submission 203759) | Lab enrichment of tropical soil microbial communities from Luquillo Experimental Forest, Puerto Rico - flux8day.12C.oxic.44.000.178 (v2)... | ecosystem: Environmental > Terrestrial > Soil...
ATCAGGCCCCGCTCGGCCGCCTTGCCGAGCAGGGAGACCCGCAGCGGGCTGAAGTACTCGGGAAAGATCGTGATGACGTCAATCTTCACGGCTTCCGCCCGCCTCACCGCCGTTGGCGTCGGCCTGCCCGAGGTCGAGCAGGCCCGGTGGAGGGTTGATGACCAGCCGCCCGCCGGCCAGGTCCACCTCAACGGCGATCGCCGCCACGAAGGGCACCAGCACTTCGGTCTGCCGTGGGGTACCCGGCGCCGGGGTAACCGCGAGCAGGTCCTGGCCGGTGTGCAGGACGTCGGTGACGGTGCCCACCAGTTCCCCGGACACGGTGACCACGGTCAGCCCGGTGAGCTGGTGATCATGAAACTCGTCCGGGTCCTGCGGCAGTGGGATATCGGCGGCGTCGATCGTCAGCCAGATGCCGCGCAGCGTTTCGGCGTCCGTGCGGTCCTCGATCCCCGCGAAGCTGACCAGCAGCCGCCCGGAGTGCCACCGCGAGGCCGTCACGGTCAGCGGGCCCACCTCCGGCGGGTCGGTGGCGAGCACAGCCCCGGCCGCGAACCGCTCGGCGGGATCGTCGGTACGGACCTCGACCGACAACTCCCCGCGGAGCCCGTGCGGCCGGAGAATCCGGCCTACCACGAGGGACTCTTCCATCGCTCTCCAGCCTGCCCCGCAGCCGTCCTGCCGAGGCAGGGATCGTCCCCGGGTAAGCACGGCCACGGCGAAGCCGCCCACCGGCAACATGCGCCGGCGTCGCCACGCCGTGCTCTGCTACCTGACCTCGTCCACGTCCAGCAGATCGACCCGCACGTAGCGGCCGCCCGCCAGGGAGCCGATGACGGTGCGCAGCGCCCTGGCGGTGCGCCCGCCCCGGCCGATCACCTTGCCCAGGTCGTCCGGGTGAACGCGGACCTCAAGGACCCGGCCCCTGCGGAGCCCGTGGCTGTCGACGCGGACATCGTCGGGGTGATCCACGATGCCCTTGACCAGGTGCTCGAGCGCCTCTTGGAGCACCTCAGGCCTCTCCGTCCTGCCCGGCGGCCGGCGCAGCGGCAGCAGTGGGCTCGCTCTCGGCGGTGGCCTGCTCGCTGGCGGCGTCCGCGGCGTCGCTCTTGGACGCCTGGTCCTTGGCCGCAGCGCCCTTGGCCGCACCGCTCTTAGCAGCGCCGTCCTTGGGAGCCGCGTCCTTGGCCGCACCGTCCTTAGCCGCAGCGCCCTTGGCCGCGCCGTCCTTGGGAGCTGCGTCCTTGGCCGCACCGTCCTTGGGAGCCGCGTCCTTGGCAGCGCCGTCCTTAGCCGCACCGTCCTTGGGAGCCGCGTCCTTGGCAGCGCCGTCCTTGGCCGCAGCGCCCTTGGCAGCGCCGTCCTTGGCAGCGCCGTCCTTGGCAGCGCCGTCCTTGGCAGCGCCGTCCTTGGCCGCGCTGTCCTTAGCCGCAGCGCCCTTGGCGGTGCCGCTCCTGGCCCCACCTTCCTTGGGGGCCGCATCCTTGGCGGAACCGTCCTTGGCGGAACTGTCCTTGGCCGCACCGTCCTGGGCGGCGGAGTCGTCGGCCTTGGCCGAAGCATCCTTGGCCGAAGCATCCTTGGCGGAAGCGTCGTCCTTGGCAGCCTTACCACCGGCGGGCTTATCCGCCGAACCGGCCGGCTTGCGCGCCTTGCCCTTGTCGGTCTTGCCCTCCGCCGTCTTGCCGTCGCCGGCCTTGGCGCCACCTGCCTTGGTGTCGCCGCCCTTGACCTTGAGGTCCTTGACCGTCTCGGCGACCGCCGCGGCGAACGCTTCCTTCTTGTCCGGCCTTGGCGCGGCCGTCTTCAGGGTGCCCTCGGTGCCGGGCAGGCCCTTGAACTTCTGCCAGTCGCCGGTGATCTCGAGAAGCTTGCGCACCGGGTCGGTCGGCTGCGCTCCCACCGATAGCCAGTACTGGGCGCGGTCGGAGTCAACCTCGATGAGGGACGGGTCGACCTTGGGGTGATACTTGCCTATCTCTTCGATCGCCCGGCCGTCCCGCTTGGTGCGGGCGTCGGCGACGATGATCCGGTAATACGGCGCACGGATCTTGCCCATGCGCTTGAGCTTGATCTTGACAGCCACGACTGAAGCTCTTCTCCCATGAAGCTCTGCTACGGAGACGAACGCGCCAGGTGGGGACCGGCGGCATGCCCCGGACGGGCCCGGGCCAGCGAGCGTGAGAGGGCGTCACTGACCGGCGGACGATTTAACCCCGCCATTCTGCCAGACACCGCGCACCAGAACGTACTCACCACCCCACCTTCCCCTCGGCCCGGCGGCTGACACCACGTGACGTCTGCGACCGCAGCGGCCCATGTGGCCAGCGGGATGAGCCATCCCGGATGCGTTTGTCATGGGTGCGCCAACCACAACATTCTTTTGTCATGGGTGCGCCAACCATGACAAACGGCCGAAGGCTAGCGCTTCTTGTTCCTGCGGCCTAGCAGCCGACGGCCGCTGGGCGGAGGGGTGAGTCCGGCGGGGACGTCGCTGGGGGCGACTCCGGGCGCGCCGTCCTCGGCGCCGCTTGCCCCGCCACCGTTCGCCGTGCTGCCAGGGGCCCCATCGGCGCCGCGCTGGGCGTCCGGCGTCCCGCCGGTGCCGGGCCGGCTGTCGGGCGCGCCGCCCGCCGGCCGGCTGTCCAGAGCCCCGCTCGCACGGCCGCCCTCGGGCGTCCCACCTGCACGGCCGCCGTCCGGCGCCCCGCCTGTGCGGCCGCTCGCTGACGCCCCACCTGCGCGGCCGCCCTCGGGCGCCCCGCCTGTGCGGCCCCCGTCCGACGCCCCGCCCGCACGGCCCCCGTCCGGCGCCCCGCCTGTGCGGCGGCCGTCCGATGCCCCGCCTGCACGCTGACGGTCCTGTGCCCCCGGCGCGCCGGAACGGCCCTTGCCGCCCAGGCCAGCCGGCAGCGCGCCCGGCCCGCCGCCCAGGCCAGCCGGAAGACCGCCACCCAAGGCGCCGGAAAGTTTCTCCAGGTCACCGAGACCGCTCAGGCCGCCGGCACCGCTCAGGCCACCGGCACCGCCCAGGCCGGGAAGCCCGGCACCGCCCAGGCCGGCCGGGCCGCCCGCGGACCGGCTCGGAGCCGTCCCGGCACCGCCGGAGGACCGTCCGGGTGCCCCGCCGGGGCGCCCGCCCTTGGGCTTCTTCTTGCCCGAGCCCTTCTTGCCCTTGGCGGCCTTGGTGGCCGCGCGGCGCATCCCAGGAATGCCAGGCATACCGGGGATGCCACCGCCGCCCAGCATCTGGCGCATCATCTTCTGGCCCTCGAGGAACCGGACGACCAGGTTGTTGACCTCGCCGACGGTGGTGCCGGAGCCCTTGGCGATGCGCGCACGCCGGGACCCGTTGAGGATCTTGGGGTTGCGCCGCTCGGCAGGGGTCATCGAGTTCACGATCGCTGCGGCGTGGTCGAGGTCCGCTTCGGTGACCTGGCTGAGCAGCTCCTTGTTCTGCTGAGCGCCGGGCAGCATCCCGAGCAGGTTGCTGATCGGCCCCAGCTTGCGGACCATGGCCAGTTGCTCGATGAAGTCTTCGAGGGTGAAGCCCTCGCCCGAGGCCAGCTTCCCCGCCATGGCCGCGGTCTGCTCCGCGTCGAACGTGCGCTCGGCCTGCTCGATCAGCGTGAGGATGTCGCCCATGTCGAGGATCCGGGACGCCATCCGGTCGGGGTGGAAGACGTCGAAGTCCTCGAGCTTCTCGCCGGTCGAGGCGAACATCACCGGCCGCCCGGTGAGCTGGGCGATCGAGAGCGCCGCACCGCCCCTGGCGTCGCCGTCCAGCTTGGTCAGGACCACCCCGTCATAGCCGACGCCGTCGAGGAACGCCTGGGCCGTGGTCACCGCGTCCTGGCCGATCATGGCGTCGACCACGAACAGGATCTCGTCCGGGTCGGTGGCATCGGCGATGGCGGCCGCCTGAGCCATCATCTCCTCGTCGATGCCCAGCCGGCCCGCGGTGTCAATCACTACGACGTTGTGCAGGCGGTGCTTGGCCTCGTCGATCGACTGCCTGGCCACCGCCACCGGGTCTCCGACACCGTTGCCCGGCTCGGGTGCATACACCGGCACGCCCGCCTGCTCACCGAGCACCTGCAACTGCTGCACGGCGTTCGGCCGCTGCAGGTCGGCCGCCACCAGCAGCGGGGTGTTGCCCTGCGACTTCAGCCAGAGCGCTAGTTTCGCCGCGAGCGTGGTCTTACCGGAGCCCTGCAGGCCAGCCAGCATGATCACGGTAGGCGGGTTCTTGGCAAAACTCAGCCTGCGGGCCTCGCCGCCCAGGATCTGGATCAGTTCCTCATGGACGATCTTGATGATCTGCTGGGTCGGGTTGAGCGCCGCGGAGACCTCCTCCGAGGAGGCCCGTTCCTTTACCCGCGCGATGAACTCCCTGGCCACAGGCAGGGCCACGTCCGCCTCGAGCAGAACAAGGCGGATCTCCCGGCAGGTCGCATCGATATCGGCTGCCGACAGCTTGCCCTTGCCTCGCAGCGAGGAAAGGACCTGGCTCAGCCGGTCGGAGAGTGTCTCGAACACGGACTCCAGGCTAGGGCATGCCGGCAGGCACCCAGGGTCATGTCCTATCCGGTCAGCGCGGAGAGAACCTGGGCGGCGATCTTGCCGCGGGTGGGGGCGTCTGTGACCGGGCGGCCGTCGGCGCCGGCCACGTAGAAGACGTCGACGGCCTCCGCGCCGAGCGTCTCCACCCGGGCCGCGCGCACGTCCAGGCCGCATTCGCCGAGGGCGCGGCCGATCCGCCACAGCAGGCCCGGGGCGTCGTGCGCGCGCACCTCGACCACGGTGGCGGTCCGCGAGGCATCGTCGATGAGGGTGACCTTGGGCGGCGCGAGCCATGGCCGGCCCGCGGCCCGGGCCGGCGCGCCGGGCATTCCCTGCCGCCTGAGCCGGTCCGCGACGTTCAGTTCACCGGCCAGCACCCGCCGCAGTTCCGAGGTGACCAGCGCGGCGTCCGGTGGCTCACCGTAGGGGTGGGCGACGGTGAACGAGGTCACCGCCATCGCGCCGTGCGAGGTCGCGTTGGCCGACCGCACCGCCAGCCGGTGGGACGCGAGCACCCCGGCGGCCTGCCACAGCAGCCCGGGCCGGTCGGGCGCCACGACCGTCACCTCCGGGCCGGTCACCATCGCCGCGGGCTGGCCCGCCTCGGCGAGCGCGACCTGGCCGGGGCGCAGCGGCAGCGGCGCTGGGGGAGGGTGGCCGCCAAGCACCGCCTCGACGCGGCGCACCAGGCCGGCGACCAGGCCCGCCTTCCAGTCGTTCCACGCGGCCGGGCCGGTTGCCTGGCCGTCCGCGATCGCCAGGGCGTGCAGCAGCTCCAGCAGGGGGCGGCTGCCGACGGTGCCCGCGACCTGGGCCGCGGTCTGTGGGTCGTCGAGGTCGCGCCTGGTTGCCGTGTGCGGGAGCAGCAGGTGGTGCCGGACGGCGCTGGCGACCAGTTCGGTGTCCGCGTCGGGCAGGCCCATCCTGTGGGCGGTGTCCCTGGTCACCACCTCTCCGGTCACCCGGTGGTCGCCGGGCCAGCCCTTGCCTATGTCGTGCAGCAGCGCGGCGAACAGCAGCAGGTCGGGGCGGGCCACGTCCCTGGCCAGCGCGGCGGCCCGGGCGGCCGTCTCGACCAGGTGCCGGTCCACGGTGAACGTGTGCAGCGGGTTGCGCTGCGGCCGGTTCCTTACCCGCTCCCAGTCGGGGATCAGGCCGGGCAGCATTTCCTCCTGGTCGAGGGCTTCCCAGACGGCGATGGCGGCCTGCCCGGTCCCCAGCAGCATGGCCAGGGCGTCGCGGGCAGCGGCCGGCCACGGCACGGGCAGCGGCGGGCACTCCTTGAGCCGGGCCAGCGTGCGTGGCGCCAAGGGCAGGCCGGCCGCGGCCGCGGCGGCCGCGGCGCGCAGCACGAGCACCGGGTCTGCCGTGGGCTCTGCGGACCGCGCGAGCACTACCTCCCTGTCCTGCTCGACCAGGCCGTCGGCCAGCGGCCGCCGCGGCGGGCCGCTCCTGGCCCGGCCACCACGCAGGTGGCCGGCCCCGCCCGCGCCGCGCGCGCCCGTGCCGCGGCTGCGCTGCGCCTGGCGCAGCGACTGATCGAGCGAATAGGCGATGGTGCGCCCTGCCCAGGCCAGATGACACAGCAGCGCATCGGCGTCGGCCAGGCCAAGGACCCTGGCCACCTCGTCCTGTTCCTGCAGCACCAGCCGGTCGCTGGCCCGGCCGGTCACCTCGTGCAGGGCGTGCCGTGCGTCCAGGATGGCCTCCTGCGCGGCCCGGGCCCGCGGCCCTGGCCCGGGAGCTACCCAGGCCGCGGCCACGGCGTAGATGGACTCCGCGTCGCGCAGGCCGCCCCTGGCCTCCTTGAGGTCGGGTTCGAGCAGGAACGCCAGGTCGCCGCTGCGCGCGGCCCGCTCCTCATGCAGCACCTGCAGCTCCGCCAGCCGGGTGCGGGCGCCAGAACGCCAGTCCGCCAGGACACCGGTGCGCAGGTCGCTGGTCAGCCCCCGATCCCCGGCGACGTGCCTGGCGTGCAGCAGGCCGAGGGCCACCCGCACGTCCTGGCGGGCCACCTCGCGCGCCTCGGCCGGGCGGCGTACGGCATGGTCAAGCCGGGTGCCCGAGTCCCAGATGGGATACCAGACCCGGTCGGCCAGCGCGGCGATGCCCGGCCGCCCGGTGTGGAGCAGCAGCACGTCGAGGTCGCTGCCCGGCAGCAGCTCGCGCCGGCCGTAGCCGCCGACCGCGACTAGTGCCACCCCGGGCTCCGCGCCAAGCAGTGCGGCCAGCCAGCGGTCGGCGCCCGCGGCGCGCCGGGCCCGATCGGCCGCGAACGAGGTCAGGCGCCTAGCCCTGGACGGCCGTGCACCGGTCTCCACGGCCTCAAAGGGCTCCGGGCCCGCGCTCGCCGGTGCGGACCCGCACCACCGTGTCCACCGGGGTGGACCAGACCTTGCCGTCGCCGATCCGCCCCGTTTGCGCGGCCTTGACCACCACGCCGATCAGGTCGTCGGCGTCCTCGTCGTCGCAGAGCACCTCAAGGCGCACCTTTGGCACCAGGTCGACCTGATACTCCGCGCCGCGGTACACCTCGGTGTGGCCGCGCTGCCTGCCATAACCGCTCGCCTCACTGACCGTCATGCCGTGCACGCCGAACGCCTGCAGAGCGGACTTGACCTCGTCCAGCTTGAAGGGCTTGATCACGGCGGTGATGAGCTTCATGCGACCACCTCTGTAGGACCTGCGCTGCGCCTCAGCGTCTCCCGGGAGCGTTTCGCCGGTGGTTACGAACTGTTTCCGCCGGGTGAAACGGCCGGCCGTCATGTAACGCAGATGTTTCGTCTCCGGTGAGCCGCGGCCGATGGTGGGCCACGCCGCCGCTCAGATGCTGCTTGCGGTGAGGAGCACGACCGCCCGCCCGGCCGCGGCCCGGACCCGCTGCACCGGGTCGGTGCGCAACGCTGACACGGCGGGCAGCGCGTCTGCGACCCGGTGGCGTGCGATGACCTTGGCCGCCATCTCCCGCACCCGCCACGCGTCGTCCGCCGTTGCCTGGATGATCACCGTCGTGGCCCGGTCGTCCCAGGCGTGCAGCAGGCCTCGGGCGGCCCACACCCGTGGCCAGTAACCCTGGCTGCCGTCCGCGGAGCCGTCGAGCACGGCCTGGGCGGCGGGCCCGGCCAGCGCGATCAGGAGCGCGTCGTCGGTGTCCTGACGGCCCTGGAGCAGGTCGATGCACCCGGTGACGACGGCGGCCTTGCCCCGTCGGTCACATTCGGCCGCGACGCTCTGCCGCGGGGTCAGCCGCCAGATGGCGGGCATGGCTAGCCGAGGATCGCGTCGACGAACGTAGCGGGCTCGAACGGGGCGAGGTCGTCGAGCCCTTCGCCGAGACCGACCAGTTTGACCGGCACCCCGAGTTCCCGCTGTACCGCCACCACGATGCCGCCCTTGGCGGTCCCGTCCAGCTTGGTCAGCACGATCCCGGTGATGTCCACGGCCTCCGCGAACACCCTGGCCTGGCGCAGGCCGTTCTGCCCCGTGGTGGCGTCGAGCACCAGCAGGACCTCATCCACGGTCGCCTGCCGTTCGATGACGCGCTTGATCTTGCCGAGCTCGTCCATCAGGCCGGTCTTGGTGTGCAGCCGCCCCGCGGTGTCCACGATGACGGTGTCAGCGCGCTCGTCGATGCCCTGCTTCACGGCGTCGAACGCGACGCTCGCCGGGTCGGCGCCCTCCCGGTCCGAACGGACCACCTCGGCGCCTACCCGCTGCCCCCAGGTCTCCAGCTGGTCGGCGGCGGCGGCGCGGAAGGTATCGGCGGCGCCAAGCAGGACCGTGCTGCCTTCCCCGATAAGCGCCCGGGCCAGCTTGCCGCAGGTGGACGTCTTGCCGGTGCCGTTGACCCCCACCATGAGCACCACGGCGGGCCGGTCGCCGTGCCTGGCCACCCGCAGCGTCCGGTCCATGTCGACGCCGACCTGCTCGATCAGGTCCTTCCTCAGCAGCGAGCGCACCTCGGTGGTGCCCCGTGCGCCGCCCACCCGGACCTGCGTGCGCAGCTCGTTGACGATCTGCGTCGCCGGGCCGGCCCCGAGATCGGCGCCGACCAGGGTGTCCTCGATCTCCTCCCAGCCCTGGTCGTCGAGCCCGTCGCGGGAGAGCAGGCCGAGCAGCACCGCGCCGAACCCGCTCTGCGAGCGCGCGAGCCGGCCGCGCAGGCGGGTCATCCGGCCCGCGAGCGGTTCCGGCGCCTCCGCCACCTCGGCGGCGGGGGGCTCGGCTACCAGGGTGCCGGGGGCCGATGGCGGGGCTGCGGTGTCCGTGTCCTGGCCGGCGCGGGCCGGCGCGGAGGGGGCAGCGGGCGGCTGCGGCGGCGCCGCGGTTTCGCGCGGCCGCCGCCGGCCGCGGACCAGCATGACGCCGCCGGCCATCAGGGCCAGGGCGACGAGGACGATGACAATGATCACGTACTCCATAACGGCCCCAGTCTGGCAGATGGACGCGCCGGTAGCGGGATCACATCCTCGGCCCCGTCACGTCCGCTCGCGGCCTTGGCCCTGGCTCCCTACCCCATGATCTACATGATCACGTGAGTTTCGCCGGCGCATGAGGCTGCCGCGTGACCGTGTCGTGGCCCGGTGACGGCGGTGGCTGGGGAAGAGGGGTGCCGGCCGGGGCGGGCTGGGCATGGTGGCTTTGCTGGCCGGACCGTGGATCGTGCCGGGGAATGCGCTAAGCCCGCTCTCGCTCCCGGAGGCGCTGGCTTACCACCGCGGACACGCCGTCGCCCTGCATGGAGGTCCCGTACAGCGCGTCGGCGACCTCCATGGTCCGCTTCTGGTGCGTGACAATGATCAGCTGGGAGATGCCGCGCATCTCCTCGAAGATGCCGAGCAGCCGCTGCAGGTTGGTGTCGTCCAGCGCCGCCTCGACCTCGTCAAGCACGTAGAACGGCGACGGGCGGGCCTTGAAGATGGCCAGCAGGAAGGCGATCGCGGTCAGCGAGCGTTCACCGCCGGACAGCAGCGAGAGCCGCTTGACCTTCTTGCCCGGCGGCCGGGCCTCGACGTCGATGCCGGTCGCCAGCATGTCGTCGGGCTCGGTCAGCACCAGCCTGCCCTCGCCGCCGGGGAACAGGCGCGAGAAGATCTGCTCGAACTCGGTGGCGGTGTCCGCGAAAGCCGAGGTGAACACCTGCTGGACCCGGTCGTCGACCTCCTTGACGACGGTGAGCAGGTCGCGGCGGGTCTTCTTGAGGTCCTCGAGCTGGGTGGCGAGGAACTGGTGCCGCTCCTCAAGCGCCGCGTACTCCTCCAGGGCGAGCGGGTTCACCTTGCCGAGCTGGTCGAGCTGGCGCTGGGCGGTAGCGGCCCGCTTCTCCTGCTCGGCCCGGACGTAGGGGATCGTCCGGATCGGCTCCGCAGGCCGGTCCGCGGTGCCCGCGGCCGGGGCGTCCTGCGCCAGGCCGTCCGCCGTGAGCCCCTCTTCCGCCGTTCCCGCCACGCTGTGCGCGGCGCTGCGGGCCGCCGGAATCCGCACCATGCCTGGTTCCGCCGGGTCCGGGTGCTGTCCGTCCTGGGCCGCCGCCGAAGCGTCCGCACCGTTCCTGGACGATCCGTTGCTGGACGCCCCATTCCCTGGCAAGCCGTGGCCGGCCGCGGACGGCTTCCCGGCGCTCTGGCCGGAGCCGCCCTCGCTGGAGCCGTTCTGGCCTGAGCCGTTCTGGCCTGAGCCGTTCTGGCCTGAGCCGCTCTGGCCGGCGCCGTGCTGGACAAGGCCGCCGCGGGCCAGCGTGCCCTGAGCCGGGCCGGCCTGCGCAGCAGACCCCGTCCGGCGGCGCCGGGAGGTGGCCTGCTCGGGCTCTTCGAAAACCGGCACGGGGACGTCCGGGCCGTACTCGGCAAGCAGCGTCGCGGTGTCCACGCCGAACTCCTCGGCGGCCCGCGCCACGACCTGCTCCACCCGCATCCGCTGCTCGGCCCGGCTGACCTCCGCGCCGTGCGCGGTGTCCACCACCCGGTCCAGGTCCGCGGTGATGGCCCGGACCCGCGACCGTACGTCCTTGAGCGCCTCCGAACGGCCCTTGCTCGCCTGCTCGGCCGCCTCGCGGTCCGCCTGCGCGGTGGCCAGCGACTCCGCGATCTTGGCCAGGGCCGCGTCCGCGCCCGCGGCGACCGCCCGGGCGACGTCCGCCTGCTGCGCCCGGAGCCGGCGCCTGGCCACCGCGGCCTCGGCGGCGCGCCGTTCCCGCACGGCCGCCGCGGCCAGGGCATCGGCCCGGCCGGCGATCGCCCGGAGCCGCTCCTCGGCCGTCCTGACCTCAAGCCGGGCGTCGGTCTCTGCTTCCCTGGCCGCGCTGGCCCGTGCGACCAGGGAATCCCGGTCCGGGGCCTGCGGCGCGCCCGGCTCCTGGCCGGTCTCGCCGTCCCCGTAACCGGTGTCCTCGCTAGCCTCTGCCTCCGCGAGCTTGGCGACAACTCCGGCCAGGGCGGCGGCGTCCCGCGCACGTTGCGTGGCGACCGAGGCGATCGCCGCCTCCAGCCGCGCGGCCTCCTCCTGGGCCGCCCGGGCCGCGCCCGCGAGCCGGCCAAGCCGCCCGGACGACTCCGCCGCGGCCTTGTCGGCGGCCCGCACCCCGGCCAGCGCCCGGCCGGTGGCCTCACGGTCGCGCTCCTCGCCGGCCAGCGCTCTCGCCAGTGCGGCGCCCGCCTCCTGTGCGGCCCGCTCGGCCGCGGCCAGTGCTGCGGACGCTTCCTCGGCGGCCGCGCGCATGGCCAGCATGCTCGGCGGTCTGGCCGAGCCGCCGTGTGCCCAGTGCGCCCCGAGCAGGTCGCCGTCCCTGGTGACCACCTTCAGTTCGGGACGGGCGCGGACCACGTCACGTGCCGCGGCGAGGTCGTCGGCCACCACCACGCCGGCCAGCAGCCCGGCCAGCGCCGCGGTGAGTTCCGCAGGCGCCTTCACCAGATCGGCCGCGGGCACCACGCCCGGCAGCAGATCCCCGGCAACGCCGTACCGGGACGGCCATGCTCCGGCTACGTGGCCAGAACCGGAGCCGGTCTCCGCGATGACCAGCCCGGCCGTTCCCGCGTCCGCGCCCTTGAGGCCGTACAGGATCGCCA
>Ga0306926_10007822_pt1 | contig 11630 bp, 7 predicted proteins | sample flu12Cox44000178_FD_203759 | JGI IMG/M metagenome (GOLD analysis project Ga0306926, IMG submission 203759) | Lab enrichment of tropical soil microbial communities from Luquillo Experimental Forest, Puerto Rico - flux8day.12C.oxic.44.000.178 (v2)... | ecosystem: Environmental > Terrestrial > Soil...
TGGAATGTACAGGGAACACACGCACTTTCGACAGATCGCATTGTTAGCAACATCCAGGCTTGCCCGAAAGTTTGAGGCCTCCGGACCATTCAGGATTTCGCGCAATCCTTGTCGGTGAATATTTCCAAATGCGGGGTGGAAGAAACAGGGGCGAACGTCTCCCGAGGCTTCGATCACGGCTGAAACCCATGGCGCATTGCATCGTGGTGACACGTTTTCGGCCTGGTGCAAGTGGGCACGGAAATGGCGGACGATGCGTCTTAGTTTGTCGGCGGTTTCAACTACAAACCCAGAATCCACTTCTGCGCGCCACTCATCAAGTAGCCGCGTGACCTCCTCTTCCAATGCATCGACTTCTTCAAGAACGAGGGCGACGCGGTCGAGGCGATCCGGCCGCCAACCATCGGGGCGGTTGAATGCGCTGGACGTAAGATCGGCTGCCAGGAATGAAATGGAGCTGAGTCCGATTGCTTTTGCAGATCTGACGGCTTCCCGCAGCGAACGATGATTCGCTTTTTGCACGGTACACCGTGCTCGAACTGGCATGTCCGGCCGAAATTGATGCAATGCCTTGACACCCTCCGACATCTGCTCAAATGCACCGGGAACGTGCCGGATGCGATCGTGGATCGCCGGAGGGCCATCCATGGACACGATTACGTCATCAACGCTCTCAGCCACCACTTGGGCTTGAGACTGCAGTAACAGTCCGGCGGTCAGCAAGGTCACACGGCTTCCCGCCAAGCGGAGCATTTGCGCCATGCAACTCCACTTTTCATTCAGCTGCGGCTCACCGCCGGAGAGTACCACCCAGTGAACGCCCAGTTTTCGGAACGAGTCGAGCTGTTGCTCCAAGTCTGCGGGCGTGATCTCCTTGGCCTCACGAATCCGCCAGATGTCGCACATGACACAGCGGCAGTTGCACTGATTGTGAGGGAAGATGACCAGTACGGGCAGTGTAGAGATCTGGTCCGCTGCTATAGGGGCCGAATTGACTGGAGCACCGATAGAAACCAGGGTACTCATTTCAATTGTTCCCTGAACTTGCGTCCACACGCCGAAAACACAGCAAAACGTGGTCGGCGAGGACCCGAATGCCAGGACATCGTCCTATATGTGAATCAGCTCGTGCACAAAGTTGGAGTAACCGTGGATGACGCTGGGCCAAGTCTTCAAGATAACTGGGCGGCACCGCAACGCCAATGCCCTTGACGGATAGCAAATGGAATTCGGGAGCAAATGCGCGCGCGAGCAACCGTACGGGGGGGTAGTGTACGCGGACGAATGCTCCATCGGCGATGCGGGCAGTGATGCCCCCCGGTTGTAGTCGCCGGAACGCCTTATCTTTGTTTCCTCGGGCGAGATACCAGAACATCTCCCACAAGCAGTACGGGCCCATCCAACATAGCAACGCTGTGGCACCAGGTCTAAGCAGTTTCGCCAGGTCGAGCGCCAACAGCCGGGGGTTTTCCAGGCAATTGAGTGCGCCAAAATTGGAAAAAGCTCCGTCGAACAATTTGTCTGTCGCCAAAGCGCCGATGTTCTCCGCACGAAGCAGAAGTGGCTGCACCACATTCTGCTGTCCGGCTTCCCGAACTCTCCGGGTGACGACCTCAATCATCTGAGACGAGCTGTCGCAAGCTGTGACTTGCACACCGCGCTGCGCCATGAAACAGGCGTCGATGCCCGTCCCGCACCCGATTTCCAAGACACGATCTCCAGAATGAAATGTGTTCGCAAGTTCGTTCCAGACGGACGCGCGCTGGGCCGTACCGATCCTGGACGAGGTGAAAGTCTCGTCATATCGGGCCGCAACCGCATCAAATGGAGCAGAATAGATTTGTGGTTGCGTAGCGGACATGCCTCAGGCCTCAACTTCAGCGATCGTTGCCTGCAGACCGAAACGCGCCTCGGCGATCCCGCTTCGCAGCGCTGCAATCGCGCTCGCATCCGTCTCCGGTTTGTCCCCTAAGCGCTTGAGCTCCACTTCGCTGCGAAGCAGTTTGTCGGCGAAGCGATAGAATTGGCGCGAGTGCCGATTGCGAATGCGGAATTCCCGGTCAGAGCTTTCCGTCCAGGGTTTGAGACTCTCAACGCGTCCGGCAACGTCAGAAAAGTAGGGCGTGCCTTGTATGGGATAGGCGACGGTAGTGAAGAAGATGTCAGGATCAGTTTTCTTTACGTGCTCGACGGTGGCTTCAATGTCCGACAGCTCCTCCCCTTCGTAACCCCACATCAAGAACATTCCGGTTTGAATTCCAGCCGACTTGCAGAGTGCCACGGCGCTCTGCACCTGCTCAACCGTTACTCCGCGTTCCATGGCGTCGAGAATTCGCTGCGAGCCGCTCTCAGAACCGATCCATACGCGGAAGCAGCCCATCTCGGCGAGTGTCTCCACAACCTTGCGATTCAAGCGGTCGGCCCGCGAAATGCATTCAAAGGGCAACCTCAACCCGCGACGTTTCAGTTCGGTCGCATATTGAAACAGCCAACCGTGATGAATCGTGAACACATCGTCCGCCATCCATGCCATTTGCGGCTGATATCGGTCGATCAACCATCCGAGTTCATCCGCCACCGACTCGGGCTTCCGGCGTCGATGTGTTTTTCCGAAGACTTCGTGGCTGCACCAGCGGCAATGATAGGGACAGCCCCGCGCTGTGATCAGAGAAACAGAGCCCATGCCGTGGTGCGTGCGCCAGACCTCGACATATCGCGACATCTCGATCGATTCCCGGGCAGGCCACGGCTGCGTGTCGATGTCCTTGATCTGCTCGCGTGGCTTCGTCCGCACCACCGAACCATTCGATGCTCGAAACGCAATCCCATCGATTTTGGTTAGGTTTTCGAATGCGCGCGATCGGAGCGCCGGTACCAATTCTTCCAGTGTAATTTCACCTTCGCCGATGACTACGACGTCAGCGCCTGCCGATAGGTACTCCTGCACATAAGCGCCCGGTTCCGGTCCTCCGACAACGGTCTGCCAGCCCGATTCCTTAGCGACACGGAGAATTTCCACCACATTGGCTCGCGTCATCAGATTTGCATAGACGCCGAGAACGGATGGCGGACCGTGCCTCAAGAGGCTCCATAGCTCCGCGCGAGATGAAAATGTGGAATCGAATATCTCGCAATTCACGCCCTTCTTCCGCAAATGAGAACAGATGTAGAGGATCCCTAACGGAGGGTAGGGCTTCATGATCTGAAGCTCCTTGGGATCCTCGTAAAGGAAATAACCGTGAGTGAGAAGGATATCCATGAAGGCGACTAACTGCGGAGAACATCAATCAGGTCCTCGAAGTTCGTGGCATACGCGGGGGCTTCCAGTTGTGCCAGCCTCCCCTCGCCGAACGTGTTCAAAACTGTGGGCTTCGGGTTGCGGCAGGTCTTTTCCAGTTGCATGACACACCTCCACAGTTCGTCTGGTCCACCGCGGACCTGCTGTTCTTTCAGTGAGCCAGTGCTGGAACAAGAGTTCCAGGAATCGACCTGGGCGTGCAACGCATCATGCAAAGCCCGATAAAACTCGTTGGTATACGCACCCTGGAACATCATGGCCAAATCTTCGCTGTCGGACCAGTTGGTTTTCTCGCCAAGTTGTGCCTGGACGCGATCGAAGAACTTGGTTCCCGGCAGGGGGTACGAAACGGAGACTCCAATATCATCGGGGCGAGTATCTCGAACGAGTTTGATGGTGTTCTGAATATCTTGCCAAGTTTCCCCCGGATATCCGAACTGCAGGAAGTAGCACGCCCGAATCCCTTCATGCCGAAGGTTTTCGCGGGCCTTGGCAATCTGCTCTACTCGCGTGCCCTTATCCATTGCGTCCAAAATCTTCTGCGATCCCGACTCAGCGCCCATCCACACCTCAGCGCAGCCGGCGCGGCGCAAGCATCTCACATTGGCGGCTGTCATCAGGTCCACCCGGGACTGCATCTTGAAGGGAACGGCGGCGTCTAAGCGTTCCACTTCTGCGGCAAGGTCGCGAAGCCACTGAGGCCGCAACCCGAAAATATCATCTGCAAACCAGAGGTGCTCGACGTCAAAGTCGCGCTTTAGCTGGCGCATTTCTTCCGCGACCAGCCCCGCCGAGCGGACAGCAAAAGAATCCCCATAAATCGGTTTTGCGCACCAATTACACCGGTACGGGCAGCCACGACTAGCGACGATATTCAGAGAAAAGTAGCCGTGCGCAGCCTTCCATACGCTTCGGTATTGATCCATTTCGATGAGATCGCGAGACGGAATAGGTAGATGATCCATGTCGCGCATTAAGGGGCGCTGTTCCGTTCTCACGAGTGTCCCCGTGTCTGGGTGCAGATATGCCAGGCCACGAACGTTGTTGAGAGCTTGGTCATCTCCCTTCAACAGATGCCAAACGGCTTCTAACAATGTCCATTCTGCTTCCCCAAGCAGCACACAGCGGAAGCCTTTCTGCAGATAATCCAGGGTGTGATCAGAAGCATCTGATCCGTTCGCTAAAACCACGGCTCCGGCCCGCTGAGCAGCTTCAAGAATGTGATAAGCGACTTCCCGCATGCGGGTGAGGCACATCTTGGAGAGAAAGTTGAAGTTGTCCTCAAAGACCACTACGACTCGCGGCCGGTACCGCTCAAGTGCAGCTTCAAATCGTTCTTTGGGATCGTTCAACATTGTGTCAAACACCGTCACTGAGAGGCCTTTACTACGCAACAGGGCAGCTGCATAAAGCGTACCGAGGGGAGGATAGGGCTGCATCTTCCGCGTTTGTTTGCGGTCGTAGTAAAGGTGATACGAATGGGTCAGCAGCACGTCAGCCACGTCAGTCGCCTCTCAATGTCGCTAGTAGATTGATAAAAAAACTTCTTACGTGCGCTCCGCGAGAGTTTGCCCCGTCAATAGAGACCGGCGGGTAACCACTCTCTCTACCGTGCGCGACAACCAAAGCTCCCATGGAAACGAATAGCGGCTCTTGCCGATTCGCCAACGGACAGGTGCCCCGAGGAGTCGCCGGACGCCGCGCCGGAACCAGGGGATCCTGCTTGTTGCTTTTCGAATCTGGTTGTTCAGGAGGAAATAGTCCAGACTGCGTCGCAGTTTTCGTAACTCGTCTCCCCGCAACCATGGCAAGACATTGGTGCCCAGCGCAAGGGTCTCCCACTCCTCCAGAGACTGCGGCTCGTACACACCCATTTCTTTCAGCTGCGGCCATATTGGAATCGAGGGATAAGGAGTAAAAATGTTGGGTGAAAAACTGACGTTCCAATACTCCTTTGCAATATCGCTCATGATTCGAAAGGTTTGCTGGCGGTGTGCGTCAGTCTCGCCTGGGTAACCCAGAATAATGTTGAACACGACATGAATCCCGGCCAAGTTCGTTTTGCGTGCCGTCTCCACCATCTGCTCGACATGCTGGAAGCGTTTGTTCATGAGAGCCAGCACTTCCTGGGAGGCCGATTCGGTTCCAAATCCGATGTGATGTACGCCGCTTTCGGCGAGCAGACGCACGTCGTCTTCACTCATCAGGGCGAGGAAATCTGTTGAGGTCTGGAAATCCCACTGAAACTTGGTTCCGCTTTCGACGATTCCCTTTGCGATTGCTACGGCGCGTTTCCGATCCACAAGGAAATTCGAATCAAAGAGAGGCACATGCTCGATGTTGTAGCGCGGAACCAGTTCCGTAAGGTCGTTGATGACCCGTTCGACGCGATAGGCATTGAAGCGCCGTTTGTAGAAAACCTGATCGGTGCAGTAGTTGCATTGATAAGGACACCCCACGCTGCTGGTGTAGGCCAGTTGCCGTACACCAGACACGGCAGCGTAGATGCCAGGGTCCGCCAGGTGATAGGCAGGGGCCGGCAGGTCGTTAACGTTCGCCACCGCCCGCTCCGGCTCGTGAACTATTTTGCCCTCTTTATCCTTGAATGAGAGGCCGCGGACGCCGTGCCAGTCGCGCTTGTCGGCGATTCGCTGCGCCAGTTCGAGCAGTGTCAACTCGCCTTGGCCTCTTACAATTGCGTCTACGAAAGGCTCACCCAATGTCTGGTCTGTGGCCAAACTGGCATGCCAGCCCCCAAACACGATGGGCAACTCTGGACGAAGCTTCTTGACAGCTTTCGAGATCCGGACGGCCGCCCCAATATGCGGCCCAGTAAGCACTGAAATGCCCAGGCAGAGAGCGTCCGCTGTTTCCCGCAGGATCGCTTTTTCGTAATCGGGACAAAGCAAGTTGTCCACTAGTTTGACTTCAAAACCAGCCTGCAGCAAAGGGGATGCAAGACAAAGCAGGGAAAGGGGAGCCCCCAGAGGTGGCCCGTCATAAGGGGGATAAAACAGCACGACTTTGTGCGTTCCGGACAAAGCGCTTCCGCTTTAGATTTACCGAGTTCGGCTACAGCACTCTAGGTTGGGCAACGCAGTGGATTTGTCAGCTGATTGTCAAATTTGTGTCACTTCTTGAGGTGCTCGGAAAAGGCCTATGACCGACCGACGATCGGTTAAGGGAAATTTGCAGAATTTTGACAAACTAAAGACAAACCAGACTAGGGCGGTTGGTACCTTACCTGCCTCTGCTCGCAATCAAGTTCACGCGGTGTCGGTACGAGATCTCGCCTCTGCGGCACGAAGGGTGCCGAGTTGCTAGCACATGATCCTCTTCTATAATCCGAAAGCAACCAGGCCTCGCAATCGGCGCTTTCCGCTGTCGATTCTCTCGATGGCTGCGGTTGTCGAAGGCAAGGAAGAATACGCCATCGTCGACGGCAACCTCGACCCAAATCCCACCGAAAGTCTCGTAGCTTTTATCAAGGAGCATCCGGTAGAACTTCTGGCGGTTACAGTCATGCCGGGCCCCCAAACCGTCGGCGCAGTCGCAAGCTGTAGGCAGATTCGTTCGCTTTTCCCACACCTGCCAATCGTTTGGGGCGGCTATTTTGCCTCCAACTACACACCCGCAGTACTTAACGCGGAGTACGTGGACTATGCCGTCCGCGGTCAGGGAGAGCAGACCTTCCTGGAACTGCTTGAAGCAATTCGTGGCCATCGCGATCTCAAAGAAATTCGTGGCCTCTCGTACAAGAGTCCTGACGGCACGCCACAGCATAACCCTGAGCGTCCGATGAAGCCGCTCGACGATTTTCCGTGGTACCCATATCATCGCCTCCCGGCGGACGGATACCTTCTGCCAACTTTCCTGGGCCGGCGCACTGCAGTTCATCAGGCAAGCATCGGTTGCCCATATCGCTGCAACTTCTGCGGGGTGGTTACATTTTCGGGCAGCCGAGAAAAAATGGAATCGCCGGCCCGCACTGAGGCCATCCTGCGCCATCTGGCAGAAGCGTACGGTGTCGACGCCGTGCAGTTTTATGACAACAATTTCTTCCTGCGCGAGGATCACACCCGCGAGCTCGCGGATCGCCTTGCCCCCCTCAATTTGCGATGGTGGTGCGAAGGCAGGACCGACATCATGATGAAGTATTCGGACGTCACGTTCGACGCGCTCCGACGGGCCGGCTGCACCATGATTTTCTTTGGCGCTGAATCAGGGTCGAACGAAATCTTGAAGGAGATGAACAAGGATCTTTCCGCCGATGACACGTTAGCGCTGGCTTCGCGCATACGTCGGTTTGGCATTATCCCCGAATTTTCCATCATCTTCGGAAACCCAAAAGATCCAGAGGGGGACACTCGCGACTGCATCCGATTTATACGACAGTTGAAGTGCTTGAACCCCGACGCCGAGATTGTTGTCGAGCACTATACGCCCGTACCCCAGCGCGCACGCATGTATGGCGACGTCGAAGATCAAGTGGAATTCCCGACCACCCCCGATGAGTGGGCCACGGAGCACTGGCAGCGCTTCGCCACACAGAAAGATCCTCAGACGCCTTGGTTGCGGCCGCCCGTCAAGCAACTGATCGACAATTTTGAATTGGTCGTGTCTTCCCGGTGGCCGACGATCCAGGACATCCGATTGCCTGCCTGGGGGCGACTTACTTTGAAGGCACTCAGCAGTTGGCGATATCGCCTCGAAATCTACCGCGCGCCGTTGGAGCTGCGTTGGATGCAGCAATTCATCGAGCTGCGCAAACCCAAGGTAGAGAGTTTGTGAACCGCTGCCCAAGTGTCGAGCCGGAGTTGTCCTCGGAGGACGGTAAGACAAAAGAGTCCTGCCAGGTTCCTGTTGAGGAGGGCTACGAGCGTTGGGCTCCGATTTACGACCATGCTCCCAATCCGCTGATAGCCCGTGAATATCGTTATCTCGTGCCCTTTGTAAACGTGCACAACAAGCGGATTCTCGACCTCGCGTGTGGCACGGGACGGTGGCTTGAAAGGCTCGTGGCCCAGGGTGCCGAGTGGGGAGTGGGAATTGATTGCTCAGCCGCTATGCTGCGAGTGGCTGGAAAGAAGAGTGCGATCGCAGGGCGGCTTGCCCAAGCGACGTGTGAGAGACTCCCATTTCGGACCGCGGTTTTCGATCTGGCTCTCTGCTCCTTTGCAGTGGGGCATATCCGAAACTTAGGAGCAACTATCCTCGAGTTGGCGCGTGTGACCAAACCCACGGGCGATGTTTTCGTCACGGATCTTCATGCGGAAGCCTATGCGCGAGGGTGGAGAGTCGGCTTTCGGGATCACGGTACCGCGGTTCAAATCGAAATGCAGCCTCGCGTTATCGAGGAAATTGTCGCGGCTTTTTGCTCAGGTGGATTCGAGTGCCTGGCGCAGCACTCGCTATACCTTGGTGACGCAGAGGAGCCAATTTTTGTGCGGGCGGGCAGAGCTCAGTCCTTCGCCGAAGCGTGCAACGTACCGGCAGTTCTCATCTGCCACTTCAGACGGCTAGATTCTCCAATCGATTAGCGACGTGGTGATGAACATTGTGAAGATCGGTTGCCCAATTCGATCTTTATGGGAGCTTTCCGAGGGACTGGGACAGTGAAACGAGCGCCGGCCGAAGACGTCGTTGAGTTCCTGAGTTTCTCGAGTGATCCCTCTGAGCGTGCGAATCAGCTTGGAACATTTAGCGTGAGGCAATGGGAGCACGTCCTCGAGTGGCTCAATGACGCTGGCTTAACCTTCTACTTTTTGCAAAAACTCAAGAACACCAACACCACAGGTCGAGTGCCGTCATGGGCAATGTCTCGTCTGGAAAGAAGTTTTGCAGCCAACCAGCAGCGTGTTTGCGACATGTCAGCGAAGTTCGCGTTCCTTAACCAGCGGTTCAATGATGCAGGGGTCAGATATGCAGTGCTGAAGGGTATTTCCAACATTCCTGAGTTCTGCGAAGAAGCAACTCTCCGGTATCAGGCCGACTTCGACTACCTCATAGACGATCAGTCGCTTTTCACAGCGCAGAGCGTTTTGCTCGAAGCCGGGTATAGCCTGAAGTTGCCGCACACCAATCAAGAATTTATTTTCCTTCCGACGGAGTCGGGAGAAGGCGGGCGAAACTCTGATCCACATTCCACCGGAGTACCTCATGCGGTTGAGTTGCATCTTGATGTCTGGGACAGAGGTTGGTACAAACTGCCGCCGATACCGAGGCTATTCTTCGTAGAACGGACTGAAATTCATTTGTCGAACGGCCTCGCGTTTCCAGCTCTTGCCGATGAAGATGCGTTTCTCCTCCAGGTGTTGCACTCATATCTGCATTCTGTGACCTTTTGGGTGCGAATGTCATGGCTCTTTGAAATCGGGTATTTTCTGAACAGACGAGCATCCGACACCGCCTTGTGGAATCGGATCGAGGATCGTGTCGGCGAGGATCTAGTTTTACGAGAGTTCGTCGTGATAGTAACCGAACTCGCTTCGAAGCTGTTCGCTCCGCGCCTGCCCTCACTTGTTTGCAATTGGGGTCGAGCGATTCGTCCCGGACCGCGAATATGGATTGAGACCTACGCACGCCATTGGGCATTTTCCGAGGCGCCTATATACAGGTTCTCCCTCTTCCCAAGGGCCAAGCTCGCCTTGTTTCTACACCAGCAATATGCGGATCCAAGCGACCAGAACCATTCCGTTCGAAGTCGGTTGTTGCCGTCCACACGCCTTTCAAGCGTCGCTTCTGCAGTTAGAGATAAGCCGTCGCTGCTTCTTCAAGCAGGCTGGTGGAAGCGCCAGCTTCTGATCAAACGAGGACTTTTTCATGCGCTAGCTGGGCTGCGATACGTTTGCGAGATGCCCCGTTGGTTATGGCTGAATCGGGCGGCAACGCGCTCAACCGCTCAGGACGTCAGATTCGCACCCTGATCGCTCGATTGGCGAGTTCGTGTCCATCGCCAGAGCGAAGCGACTCTTGAACTGATCAGGCAACCAAGAGGGCCACGAATAACTCTGGCACGAATGCATGAGCCTCAAGGCACAAGCCGTCAAGAACGTGAGTGCGACCTGGCTGGGCCTACTGGTTCACGCAGTCGTGGGGTTCTTTCTTTCACCCTTCATCCTGCATAAGTTGGGCGATGATGCTTTCAGCCTTTGGGTTCTTGTGTTTGCCATTACCGGTTATTACGGACTTCTGGATCTTGGGATCCGATCCTCGATCGTGAAGTACACGGCGACTTTCGTAGAGCGCCATGACGAAGAACAGCTCTCCCGCTTTCTTAGCACGAGCTTGGGCTTCTATACCTTTGTGGCACTCGTTGTTTTGCTCACGACCATAACCGGCTTCCGCTACCTGCACCATGTATTCAGAATCCCAGCCGGACAGCTCACTCCCGCGCGAACACTGTTCCTGATGGCTGGTACGGGTGTTGCGTTGACGTTCCCTTTTACGGTATTCGCCGGCGTCCTTGAGGGATTACAGAAGTTTTCGTGGCTTCAAATCAGCCAGATTGGCCTCACATTGATCCGCGCAGCTTTGATCGTGACAACCCTGTTGAACGGAGGAGGCCTGTTGGCGATCGGAACCGTGACGGTCGCGATGAACTTGCTTAGCTATTTGATCTTCACATGGATGGCGCTAAAGGTTGTGCCTGTCCGGCTCAGCATTCGGCGCATTGAGTGGACGGCCTTTCGTGCGATCGCTAGCTATGGAGTCTTCGCGCTAGGTATTCTGGTTGCCGAGAAGCTTCGTTTCCAGTCCGATGTGGTGGTGATTGGAGCGGTCCTATCCTCCTCCGCGATCACAACTTTCTCCATCGGAGCCAGGCTCGTTGAGTACGCCGGCTATGCGGTCAAGAGCATGTCACAAATTTTTACTCCGATGTCCAGCCAGTTCGACGCTGCTGGAGATCTGGATCGTCTGCGGCGAACCTTCATGGCCGGCAACCGTGCATGTGCGCTCATAATTTTTCCTCTCTGCACAACCTTGGTCATCCTGGGTAAACCCATCATCGAATCCTGGGTCGGCATCCAGTATGTTGCCAGCTACTCCATCCTCGTTGTGTTGATTATTCCCAGGACTATGTATCTCGCACAATCGACTTCGATCAGGATCCTTCTCGGGATAGGCCGCCATCGCGTGCTGGCGTCGGTTCTGCTCCTCGAGGGGAGTCTCAATCTCGTCCTCAGCCTTCTCCTGGTCCGCCACTTCGGCATCGTCGGCGTGGCCCTGGGCACAGCGATTCCATTGGCTTGCACCAGCCTCGTTTTTCTGCCACGACACCTATGCCACGTCCTGAATCTACCTCTCAGAGGGTCCCTGACTCGAATATATC
>Ga0306926_10007824_pt1 | contig 11629 bp, 13 predicted proteins | sample flu12Cox44000178_FD_203759 | JGI IMG/M metagenome (GOLD analysis project Ga0306926, IMG submission 203759) | Lab enrichment of tropical soil microbial communities from Luquillo Experimental Forest, Puerto Rico - flux8day.12C.oxic.44.000.178 (v2)... | ecosystem: Environmental > Terrestrial >...
TCGAATGGATCGTGAAGCATCACGAGCGGATCCTGCGCGACTACGGCCTGCAAAAGCCGTGGTATTGGAATCAGTTCGAACAGGCGCTCGAACATGGCCATCATGCGATGCATATCGGGACCTGGTTCTGGCGTCCAACCCTTTTCTGGCGTCCGAATGCCGGCATCTCGAAAGCCGAACGCAATTGGTTGAATGCGCATTACCCGAGCTGGGAGGACAGCTGGGGTGTCATGTGGGACGAGATCATAAGAAACGTCAACGAAGGACGGATGGCCAAGACTCTGCCGGAGACGCTCCCGGCCCTGTGCAATGTTACTCAACTGCCTCTCGGTTCGGCCATGGATCGACATCATTTGTCCCGACACGAGCTCATCCACGATGGGCGCGTTTATCAGTTCGACAGCGCGATCTCGAAATGGATCTTCGAGCTGGAGCCGGAGCGCTACGCCGGACACATGAACGTCGTCGACAGGTTCATCGCTGGCCAAATCCAGCCGATGAACCTCGAAGGCGGTCTCAACTGGATGGGCATTACGCCCGACGTCATGGGCGACGATGCCTTCGGGTACGCTTGGGCCGGCGAATATGAGCGACGGCCTCTGGCCGCTGAGTGAAGCCGATCGGCAACCTTCGCCTTCCTGTACATCGACAGAGTGGGAGACCAATGATGGCGCTCTTTCCGATCATCGCTCGCTTCGAGGGAGATTTCGTGCCCCATCTCGTTGCGGTGGACACCGAAGATACGTTCGATGTGATCGCCCGGAAGGCTGCAATCCATTCGATCGGTCGTCGGCTGCCAGAACGAACCGACGCGAATGGCTATGAGGTCTCGTTCGGCGAACGCAGACTTGCGGGCGACCAGACGTTGGCCAGGCTGATGTCCGAGACGCCCGTCCTACCGCTGCAATGGTTCGATGTACGGTGGAAATGATGACGATCCTCAACGCGATGAGGGAACTTGATCGTCGGGCTGCCGAGTTCGTCGACGTGTGTGCCGAGGACGATCTGTGGGATGGCGAGATGGAATCCTTCGACGTCGGCGACAACGAGGTGCTCGTCGTGAAGCTGAACGGTCACGTCAGGGCCTATGACGGCATCTGTCCGCACCAATCGGTGAGCCTCGTGGAAGGCGAGCTGACGGAAGACGGCGTCATCATCTGCAAGGCCCACCGGTGGCAGTTCGACGCCGACAGCGGCGCAGGCGTGAACCCCGCAAACGAATGCCTGCGACGGTTCCCGGTCAGGATCGAAGGGGGGCGTATCTTCGTTGGAACCGAACCAGAACCAGTCAAATGAAAGGATACTGATATGTCTGCATCGGACAGCATCGAACTAGGAGATGACCTGGTCGGCCCGGTGATCCGCGAGGGCGCGTTGGCCGATGCCGTGATCGATGCGGTTACCGACGACAATCCCGGCAAGGACGTCAAGGTCTTCGAACGCGGGGACTACGTCCGTATCCACACCGAGCGCGAATGTCGGCTGACCAGGGCGTCGATCGAGACGTATCTTGGCCGCCGCTTCGAACTGGCGATGCTGGAAGCGGAGATGCCGTCGTTCAAGGGCCGGATGGAGTCATCCACCGAAGAGATGCGCTGGTTCTACGCAAACTGAGTGCCGCGGCACGACCCGTAGGGAGGAGAAAATGGCCTTAGAGCAGCGTCGGCGCGAGCGGAAGAAGACATGGACGCGTTTCGGTGAGATGAAGCGCCGACCCAACGACTACGAAATCGTCACTCACAATATGAACCACACCGTGAGGACGACACCGCTCGAGATGGGGCCGCACGTACATGGCAACGTCTGGCTCAAGCGATATCGCGACGCTATTGCTCTCAAGGCGGCGGACTGGGATGGATTCCGCGACCCGGATCGCGTGACATACGACAGCTACGTCAAAAGCCAGGACGACGCGGAGACTTTCGTCGACACTCTGCTCGAAAGCTATACTGGGAATGAAACGACGGACGCGGGCCTGTCAACCGACGCGTTGTCGTTGCTCGGTCGGGCGCTGACACCCCAGCGTTATTTGGTTCACGCGCAGATGATGTTGACGGCCTATATCCAGCAGCTCGCGCCATCTTCCTACATCAGCAATTGTGCGGTGTTCCAGGCAGCCGATCAACTAAGGCGGGTGCAACGGATTGCGTATCGCACCAAGCAATTGGACAGCGAGCATCCGGTGAACGGCTTCGGAAGCGCCGAGCGCGCCATCTGGGAGAAGGACGCGGATTGGCAACCGATGCGTAAGACGTTAGAGCGGATGCTGCTGGTCTTCGACTGGGACAGGGCATTGGTAGCTACCAACCTTGTGCTTCGACCTGTACTGGACGCCCTGTTCTTGAATGAATTGGGCATGGTGATGCGCAAGCTCGGTGACGAGCTCGACGCGCTGATCCTGGACAATCTTTTCCGCGACTCGCAGCGGCATGATCGTTGGGCCATTGCACTGGCCAAATTCCTCGTTGCCGAGGATGGCGATAATCGGACGACACTGCGCAGGTTCGCCGGCGAGTGGAGCGGGCCGGCTGACGAGATCATCGAGGCTAGCGCGCGGCTTTTGGCGGGGCCTGGAACCGGCTTGAAAACTTCCGAGGTGGCCGAGCGGGTTCGCAATTTCGTCGCTGAGTTACAATACCGGGCCGGCTTGGGTCATGATGCATGAGATGAAACCGCGGCGGAATGATTCGGTCGACGTGGCAATGGATGCCGCGTCCTACCGGATCGAGCTGTCGGACGGGCGCAGCTTCCGCTGCAGGTCGGACGAGACGATCTTGCGCGCTGCGCTCAAGGCGGGTCTGAACGCACCCTACGAATGTGCGAGCGGCGCATGTAGCTCCTGCAAATGTCGCGTCAAGAGCGGTGCCTCGACAATGCTTTGGGAGGCCGCGCCGGGGTTGTCCGACCGGGACCGAGCGAAGTCGGATCGCATCCTTGCGTGCCAGACGCTCCCGCGCTCGGATATGATTCTGGTTCTGCGCGCGGAGGGCGAACTCCCCGAGCCGCCACCCGAACGTTGGCTCGCAGCGGTCGAGAGTTGCGTGGCTCTTAACGCGATGGTGATGCGGATCGTGCTGCGGATCCCGGCGGCAGTGCAGTTCCTGCCCGGCCAGTTCTGCCTGTTCGAAATCCCTGGTGCAGGCCGTCGGGCGTATTCGATGGCAAACCTGCCCAATGGCGAAGGGCGCCTGGAGTTTCTGATCAAGAGGAAGCGGGGAGGCGCAGGTACCGGATTCCTCATGGAGCGGTTAGGTCGCGGAGCCTTGCTCCGTATCGAAGGTCCCTACGGGCGCGGTTATCTGCGCGGTTCGAGCCGTCCTATCGTGGCCGTTGCCGGCGGATCCGGACTCGCGCCGATGCTGTCGATCCTGCGTGGTGCGCTGCAGTCCGGCCGTGCCGGGATAGCCACGCTCTATTTCGGCGTCAACGGGACGCAGGAGTTGTTTTGCCTCGACGACCTGGTCGAACTGGCGGGCGGCAGCCGTACGCAGATCCATCTCGTGACACGAGACGCGCCGCCGGCAGTGATAAATGGCTTGCCTAATTCCGTGGGACTAGTAGGCGACGCAGTCCTCGCAAAGGAGACTGCACTTCAGGATAAAGACCTCTATGTCGCCGGTCCCTGGCCGATGGTCGACGATCTGCTGACACGGACCGTCGGGGCAGGGCGGATTCCAGCGGACCGCGTGTTTTTTGATAGGTTTCTTTGAGCGTCGAGCGGCAGAGACGGGAGAGACGAATGGACGCGATCACTCTGGACCAATCGGCATTTCGCTTCGAGGATCGTGCGGAACGCAACTTCGTCGGCGGTGAATGGAAATTCACGCGCGAGGGCTACGAGTTCGACATCTACGATCCGTCCGACTCCACAGTCATCGCGTCCATTCCGCTTTCCACGCACATGGACGTACGGGACGTGATTGCGTCGGCGAAGGACGCCTTACCTCGATGGTCTACGTTGCCTTGTGCCAAACGCGTGAGGGTGATCATCGACGCACTTGCGTTTCTTTGCGAGAGTATCGACGACTTCGCCTCGATCATCTCACGCGATACAGGACTGCCACCACACTCGGCGCGTTCTGACACGTTGGCGGCCATGGAGGAGATACGCTGCGCCATGCTGAGTGTGGATAATGATCCTTCCCCCGGCGTGATCGGACAGATCTTGTCCTGGTCGAACCCCGCTGTCGTCTGCATGAGGTTGCTTTTCGCGGATCTGGCGTCCGGGAACGTCGCCGTCGTCCATCCTTCTATTCGCGCGCCCCTGTCATTGGTGTGGATCGCGGATGCGCTCAATCGCGCCGGCGTGCCGGGCGGCGTGTTCAACCTGATCCAGGGCGCGGGCATCGACGCCGGCATGGCCTTGGCACGGCAGAGAGATCTCGCGCGGCTGGATTTTCAAGGAAGCCGACGAACGGCGCAGATGGTATCTCTATCACCGCGCAAGAATGGCGTTCCGGTTCGGACTTTATTCAGAACGGTCGAATCGATCCGTCTGGACGCAGCGAGCGATATCAGAGCGAGCGCGCGGTCTCTTGCTGAGGCCTGCTTTTGCCATGCAGCCCGTCCTGGCTTCGGTGGGGTCGAGGTCGATATTCCGTTGGAGCGGTTGCGCGATCTGACCCGCCACTTGAACACAGCCTTCGCCGCGGCCCGGTACGGTGGTGCTGCGACCAACTTCACGGTGGCCCCCTATATTGCCGAGAAGTTCCGCGCCGGCGGCGAGCGGCAGGTCGATGCTTGGCTCGAGTCAGGCGCCGACCTCGTTTGCGAGGCCCCCGAGCTTGATCAACGCATTCATCGCATGGGTTGGTTCGCTGCCCCCTGCGCCCTTCACGATGCCGCGGGAAACATCTCCCTGGACCCTGAGGCGCCTAACGGGCCGCTGATCCTAATCCGTACGCGATGATGCTCTCTCGCGCGCCGCAAACGCAGGCTCCTCAGGGCCGCTTCGAGGCGCGCCTTGGTTCTCGACGTACTGCCCGACGACGGCGGTTGGTCCGCGTCAACGCCCAGACAAGTCACGCGGTCTGTCGAATTTGCGGATAATGGGTGCTTTGATGGAAGATCGATCCGGCATTGATAAGATGATCCTCGAATACGTTGCGGACGCCATCATCTTTGCAAACCGCTCCGGAACGATCGTTCGATGGAATCCAGCGTCGACGGTGCTGTTCGGTTACCCTCAAGAAGAGGCGATAGGTGCGAGCCTCGATCTAATCATTCCGAAACGTCTTCGGGCTCCACACTGGAAGGCCTTCAACGCTGCGATTGTAAACGGAACCACGAAGCTCAGTGGCCGCCCTACGCTCACCCGTGCGCAACACAAAGACAGACGCAAACTCTATGTCGAGATGACGTTTGCCATCGTGAGGGCTGGGATCGCGGGCAACGCGATTGGCTCGGTTGCGGTGGCGCGAGACGTAACCGAGCGCGTCGAAAAATCCGGCGCGATACTTCGAAAGGGCATCGCCCTCGCCACGCTCTGGATAGACTGGCTGAGAGAACCAGTATCGCCATCGCTCTGCGGACGGTAGCACTAAGCCGGTTTTGTCCGGCGTCACAGCAATGGCAAATGGATCGTTCTTCTTCCGAAAAAATGAAAGTTCGTACATGCGCTCTTGCGATTGGCAAATCAGGATTAGAAACGCAGTTTGAGAATGCGTCTCGCCATTGTCTAGCTCAATGGCAGGCGCGTCTGTGCGTTATTTCCGTCCGGCCGATGCTCGAACCGGCCGACCAGATCGCTCGCCATTGCCTGTACCCCGGCTGTACCCCGGACTTTTCGGGGAACAGCCGACGGGAGATGTCCGGCTAAGGTATTGATTCTGTTTGGCTCATGGTGGGCGCACAAGGGATCGAACCTTGGACCTCTCCCGTGTGAAGGGAACGCTCTCCCGCTGAGCTATGCGCCCGGGAAACTTGGGGTACCGCGAAAGCGGCCGGACAATCGGTACGGCCGAACGATGCACCCATCAAAGCCCGCGATTTACGGAACGCCGGCCCTCACTGTCAAGCGATCAGCGCCTGACTCGCAAGAATAAGGGATCGGCCGGTCACGCGCCCTGTTGGCGGGCGCGCGAGGCGTGGGATTGCAGCGCCCGGATGCGCTCGGCGAGCGTGCCGCCCGGGGGCGGGGAGCTGCCGCCCGGCACGCCGGTGGCCGCGGCCGCGCCATTGGCGGCCTTTGCAGGTTTGGCCGGCTCGGAGTCGAGCATCGCCTCGATGGGCGAATTGGGTCCCTCGAGCTGGATGGCAAGCTTTGCCACCTCGGCGGCGATGTCGTTGATGCGCTCGCGCAGCAGCGCATTTTCCATGCGCTCGGTCGCCCAGGAGCTTTCGGCCTGCTGCTGGATCCCGTTGATGTCGCGCTGCAGCTTTGCGCGTTCGTCGCGGGCGACGCGCAGCTGCTCCTCGACCGCGGCCTTTTCCGTCTTCAGTTTCTCCAGCTCCGGCCACGTGCCGCTTTTGGTAAGGTTGAGCTCGTCGCGCGCCTCCTTGGCCAATCGCTCGGCGGCGACTGCAGTCTGGCGAAGCTGGTTGTTCTCGAAGTCGCGCTCAGCGAGCAGCTTGCCCTGGGTCGCAAGCCGCGCTTCGAGGTCGTTGACGCGATTGCCGAGGATCTCGGCTTCCTTGACCTGGGCGATCAGCTGGCGATCGAGATCGGTGACGCGCTGGCTCAGATTCTCAACCCTCCCGCGCGCTTCGCCAAGTTCGCGCGTCGCGGTCTCGGATTCGCCGCGCTCCTGCGCCAGGCGCGTCTGTGTCGCCGCAAAATCCTTTTCCGCTTCGCCGACGCGGCGCTCCAGCTCGACGATCTGGGTACGCACCGAAACCAGCTCGACCTGGCGGCTTTCGGCCATCAGCGAGCGATCCGATAGCTCGGTGTTGATCTTGGCCAGTTCGCCGTGCTTGTCGGAGAGCGCCTTCTCGGCGTTGCGCAGCGATTCGGTCTTGATCGCGAATTCTTCTTCCGTCGCGCGCAGCTGCTCTTTCACCGCCTTCTCGCGCGCTTCGAGCGCGAAGATCGTGGCGTTCTTCTCGCCGAGCTCGATCTTCATGCGGTTGATGGCGTCGGTCTTCTTGCCGAGTTCGGCGAGCTGGCTGGTGGTCTTGTTCTTGAGCTGCTCGACATTCATCTCGAGCCGCCGCGCCGACATGGCAAATTCGGCGCGCAGCTGGTCCTTGTCAGCCTGGATCTCGGCCATCGACAATGGAGTCGCAGCTTCGAGCCGGCGCGTCGTCAGTCGCACCGCGCGGTTATGCACCAGCGGCACGATCATCAGGCCGCATAGCATCGACAGCAGGAAACCGATCGCCAGATACATGATCGGCTCGATCATAAAACGCCACTCCAATAAAACGGTGATTTGGCGTTCACCATGCCACGGCGGAAGGGCCGAAGACTAGTCCATTCGCAGTGCCCACCTGAATCCGAAGCGGGGTGTGGCTTCTCTTCACGGCCAAGCCGGCGAGCGCCGATTCAGAACGGGTTCCAGGTCGCGCGCGGGGTGTATTTCAGGTAGCCGATATTGGCGCCGAGCCGAAGGCCGATGCCGGAGCGGATCGGCACCAGCACGATGCCGTTGGCGGTCAGCGCGGTCATGCCGAAACCGCCGACGATGTAGGCCGAGCCGTCGATGCCGACGAAGCGCTGGTAGATCGCGTTCGTCGCCGGCAGGTTGTAGACCAGCGTCATGGTCCGCGCGCCGTCGCCGCCCCAGTCGAAGCCGACCGACGGCCCCTGCCAGTAGACCCGCAAATCGCCAGCGTTCTTGGTGTAGAGGGTGCCCTCGCCGTAGCGCAGGCCGGCGACAAAGGCGCCCGAGCCCTCCTCGCCGAGAACGTAGCCGTTGGGCAGTCCCCACTGGCTGACGGCGCGCTCGATGATGGACGCGAGCCCGCGCGACACGTTGCCGAAGAAGCGGTGTCCGGCCGAAACGAGTTCGTCCGGAGCGTAAGTGTTCGGACCGGGCTCCCGCTGGGGCGGCGGCAGGTTCTCCGGCTGCGCCTGCTGCGCTGAGACCGGCACCATCAAGCACAGCAGTGCCGCGAGCGTCACCGCGGCAAGGCGTGATGCGAACTTCATGAAAGTACCCCTGATATCGAATCCGGTTGCCGCCTTAACCTGACGCCAACAAACAAGGCCTTAGCCTGACAGCCAGGATCGTCCCCACGACTCGAAAATGTTATCAGCACCAACTATGACAGCACAGTGGCATTGACTCTATTGGTACGCGGAACAGAACGGGTATCTTCCTGATTTTTCATTGAATTTTTCGCCCTGTACTTCGAGAACAGCGGCATTTCACCGACATAAGCTGCGTGCCGCGCATAAAGGCTCACGTCATAAGACCTCTCGAAAGCCCGTCGGATGGACGAGTACCCGCTCGATCAGGTTGCCGAGCGCGATGCGGCATTCCGGGCTGTCGGGGTTGTCCTTAAGCATTTCATGCAGGGTATCGACATCCCGGGCGAGTGCCCGGACGGCGTTCGGACGGGGGACCACCGCGGTCGCCCTGGCGTCGAGCAGGGTAAGCCGCTGTTGTAGCCCGCTGCTCAACCCGCAATTCCTTGAGCCTGTCGCGGGCCTCTTGCGGAACGTCGTCGCTATCATCGTCCTCGGTCAGGCGGATGATCTTTTTGATCCTGAGGTCGATCCGGTCCAGCTCCCGCCGGGTGGTGTCCCGCTCGCTATTGGCTTCCCGCTCCAAGCGGTCGAGTTCCTTGGCGCGTTCCTTTGCCCGTTCCTTGACGAACTCGGGGTCTGTCAGGTGAGCATGCATCCGCTCAGTGGCCAGCTTGGTTAACCGATCGAGGCTGTAGCTCTTACAGTGCGAGCAGGTCGACCGCCACCACGCTGCCGAGCACGCGATAGCGCGATCACCCCTTCGCGCCGACCCCGAGATGATCATCTTGCCGCCGCACTCGGCGCAGTGGAATAGGCCAGCGAACGGGTGCAGGCGTCGGGCGACCGTGGCGCGCTCTACCTGCCGATTGCCGAACAACTTGTTGGCACACTCGCGACGAACAGCTTGCGCCGCATCCCATAGAGCCTGATCGATAATGCGCAGATGGGGCAGCTCGACCCTGATGAGGTCATCCGGCTCGGCCTTGCGCGTGATGCGCTTGCCGGTATTCGGATTTTTGATGCGGCGGAGTTTGTTCCTCGAATACACGCCGATATAGAGTTCATTCTGGATAATCTTGTTGATGGTCTGGAACGTCCACTCGGCACCGCTTGGCGATAACACGCCGTCGCCCGTCAGATCGACCGCGATTTTGCGCGGCGATTTATTGCTGACGAACTCGCGAAAGATGCGCTCGATGGTTTTTACTTGATCGGTGTTGGGGACCTTCTGACCCGGCTTACCGAGCACGTTGTCGTAACCGAAGGGAGGCGCGTTCATGATCAGGCCTTCGCGCGTCGCATCGTCCTGACCGCTCCGGACCCGGAAGCGGATTTTCTCAACGTCGGCCGCGTTCTGATAGCTCTCAAAAGCCCACTGGATGTCGGTTACCTCACCGGCCGGCGTGAAGACCTTGACGTTATGAAATTTGAATTGAGACTTGAGCCAATAGGCGTCGGCGGGCTCACGCGCCAGCCGGTCCGTGTGCTCGACGAACACGACATCGATCAGCCCCTTTTCAACAACGCCCAGCAGGTCGCGCGTCAAGCCCGGACGATCAAACAGGGATGTTGCTGACTGGGCGCGATCCTCAAAGTAAAGCCGCTTATCCAGCTTCAGGCCGTGGCGCGGTGCTGCCTTTTCCAGGTCAGCGGCCTGTCGCTCAATGGAGCGGTCATTCTGATTGTCGCTCGAACAGCGAAGATAGAGAGCGGTCCTAAGTGTCGGCTCTGGGCTGACGACCCTTAATTTTGATGCGGTCATCCGGCGGTCTCCCATGGATGGCTTTGAAATCCTTGCGCGCATCCATGCGGCCTAACGCTCTCGCCAGCTCAAGCCACTATTCTTTGTGGCTAGGATGATCAAGGTTGCGCGGGTCGGAAGGATCGAGCGGGCGGACTTTGCCCTTCTGCCGCTCGGCGACTCGCTTACGCATAACAACGCTCGGAGCTCAGGTTAAAATTACTGTTAACAGCAATAGGGTAACCGCGCCCCGCGCCCCGGCCCGGCTCAATCGTTGAGGGCGATTGCGGGTTGCACGGAAATATCCACACATTTGTGCCTTGCACGTCTAACCGTGTGCATCGGAATCCCTAGCTCCTCGGCGATCTCGCGGGTTGATTTTTCCGGACTTGCCTTGATGGCCTCTGCTGCGCGGTCAACGGCATGTCGCTCGCCGTAAGCCTTCGCCCTCGCCTTCGGCCTTGGCCCTTGGCACACCGCGATTTCCTTGCCCTTGAACCGGGCATAGCGATCGATCTGATCGAGATAGCCGCGCCGGCTATCGAATAGCGGATCTTCAAATTCATCGCCTTCGGCAGGTGATGGCCACTCGTAATCATCGATGTCCGGCTTGGCATCCTCTAGCTCCTCCTGGATCGTCTCCAAGAGGGCCTCGATGCGTTCCGTCAAGACATCCTCCCTTTCGTCGATCAGTTCTTGCAGCTCGTCGAGCTTCTCTTGGATCTGCTCCTTCAAAGTTCGCTGCTCCTGTTCGATGGCTGCGATCTCATCCGCATGCCGCGCTCGGACCTCGGACTCCGCGCTCGACATCTCCAACCGGATCGCATCCTCCACGGCGACCATTTCCCGGCACAGATCGGAATCATGGAACCGCTCGATGTTCTCGACCAAGATCCGCCGGAGCGCGCCGGGGTGTAGCGCTTCGAGCGCGTCAAGCTCGGTAGCGCCCTCGCCGAAGCGAGCCTCGAAGGCACCCGCCCGGTGCTCAGTTTCCTTGATCGGCGTCCGGGGTAGCCGAAAGTCGATGCACTGCTGGTCCGATCTGCCGCCGATGCGCTCGACGTCCTCGAACATTTCAAGCGCGAAGGCGTCGGGCTGCACATGATCGATCTGGGCGGCGGCGTCTGCGGCAACGGCATCGGCAAATTGGTGTTTACGATCCTGGCTGCGGTTGCCGAGAATGAGCGAGATCGCATCCGTGAGCGCATCCGTGATGCCAAGCGGCACCGGGCATCGCAGATGATCTTCAACGGCGGCAAGCGGCCCTTGGGTTCGATATCGAGGGCGAGGGCAAGGATAGACGCCTTGTCCCGAACGCGAAGGAGCAAGACGCTCTGGCCCATGCAAGGGCAATGCGCGCGGGCGGCAAGACCTTCCGCGACATCGCCGATGCGCTCGTCTCCGAGTTCGGCTTGAAAAAGCTCGATGCAAAGAGCGTCAAGCGCATCCTCGATCGCGCCGTCACCTGATCGATCGATCAACGCGCGTCCTACGTCGCGGGTCCCCTCCCGATTTTTTCTGACTGGGTCCGGAAGACTATCCGGCCACCGCGTAATGGTTCGACGCCGTCAATTTAATTAAACCCGTCGTCATCCCCGTTTGGGTCCCCTTTTTCGCAGTCACGTCTTTGCTTGAAGGTGCATGGGTCCCCGCGCCGTTCTGTCCCCTATCATCAGGAATCATGTATTCCTTCCCTTCTCGAAAGGAGGGAATATCGATGAGACTCATACTTTCAGTTGTTTTGATCGCTGCGGCTA
>Ga0306926_10007827_pt1 | contig 11626 bp, 13 predicted proteins | sample flu12Cox44000178_FD_203759 | JGI IMG/M metagenome (GOLD analysis project Ga0306926, IMG submission 203759) | Lab enrichment of tropical soil microbial communities from Luquillo Experimental Forest, Puerto Rico - flux8day.12C.oxic.44.000.178 (v2)... | ecosystem: Environmental > Terrestrial >...
CCGGAAGCGCTTACCAATCCGCGCTTCATTCCGCGCCTTGATGATGACGACGCCAATCCGGAATTGATCGCGGCAATCGCTGCGATGCGGCCAATCCGGACGGCCGCTGTCCTGGTCCCGATCATTGCACGGGCAGAGCCGACGGTGCTGTTCACGCAGCGCACCGCGCATCTTTCGGACCACGCTGGAGAGATTTCGTTTCCGGGTGGCAAGATCGACGCCGCTGATATCGGCCCGGCGGCGGCCGCGCTGCGGGAGGCTGAGGAGGAAGTCTCGCTCGACCGCCGGTTCGTTGAGCCGATCGGCTATCTTGATGTCCATATCACGCCGAGTGGCTATCGCATCCTGCCGGTCGTCGCGCGCGTGCACGAAGGCTTCGCGCTTCACTTCAACCGCGGTGAGGTTAATGACACCTTCGAAGCGCCGCTCACGTTCCTGATGGCACCGCAAAATTATAGGCGCGAGAAAGCGGAATGGAACGGCTTGACCACCGGCGTCTATGCCATTCCATTCAACGACCGCAAGATCTGGGGTGTGACGGCGGGTATACTCCGCAATCTAAGGGAGCGGATCTACAAAGACTGACGTGGTCAGCGACGAATGTCCGAGGTGGGCTTGGGATTGCGCAAGACACGAGAAACCGCGTGGCGCGCCGAAAGCGCGTCATCAACCCGTAATCGAGGAGGCGTAACCATGAAGCATATTCTCTACCTCGCTTGTATCGCTCTGCCGCTTGTGAGCGGCGCAGATATCGCGATGGCGGTTTCCCCTGGGCTGCCGCCCCTCTCAGGCCCCGGTAGCGTCTTTTATGGTCAGCCAGAAAAGGGCGGCGACCCTGCGATACCGACGCAAAAATCCCAGCGAAAGCAGAAGAAATCGCAACAAGAGGCGGGTTTCCGCTCGCGCCAAGTACTCCCGAAACGATCCCAATAAACGATCTTCTGGGTCAACAAAATCTGCCAATAGCGAAACACTTGGGTTTCCGAACGGCGCTTTGTCATCCTCGATACGCCCGCTCATACAGATTCCGGAGATACCCCGCGGCCATTCGCGGCCAATTGAGAACTTCGAATTTCGGACCGAGTAATCGCGTTTCGGCGCCCGATCATCAAAGCGGCGACCGCTGGATTACTTCGGAACCCACGGGTCTATCGAGGATGACACAGCGCCGATTGTGCGGCGCACTCATGCTCTGCACCTTAACCGTCCGAGTGACGCATTCCCGCTTTCGACCTTGATCTGGATCAAACAATCCCGAACCGTCGCGCTTTGAATCACAATTGACGTTCGCGTCCCATGTTTAATGGAGCGAGTCATGATCAATCTTGAGAGATATGGTGATGCTCCGGCGCTCGTCGGCCGTCTCTTCTTTTCATCGATGTTCCTTGCGTTCAGCTACGGCAAACTGACAGCGTTCGGTGGTACTTCGGGTTACATGACGTCGCTTGGCCTTCCGGCACCCGCACTAGTCACTTTGCTCGCTATCATAATTGAGATCGGCGGTGGCTTGCTTATGCTGGTCGGATACCAAACTCGCCTTGTGGCGCTCGGACTGGCAATCTTCGTTTTGGCTTCGGCGTTTATCGGGCACTCGCAACTTGGCGATTCAAATCAGTTTATGCACTTCATGAAGAATATGGCGATCGTTGGCGGTTCGCTGGCGTTTGTTGCTTTCGGCGCTGGCGCTTACTCGTTGGATGCTAGAACCGTAGCGAGCACAAGGCACCGGGCGGCATAAGGAATTGGGTCCGAAAGAGCACCACAATGGGCTATCTGGCACGTGGGACGTGGGTGGACGAATGGTACGACACCGCTTCCTCTGGCGGCCGGTTCGTGCGCCAGGATTCGCGCTTCCGCGCGTGGTTGGGTCAGGGTGGAGACTATTCGCCCGAAGCGGGACGCTATCACCTGTATGTTTCGTGGGCTTGTCCGTGGGCGCATCGGACGTTGATCTACCGCGAACTCAAGGGTCTAAAGGACGTGATCGGCGTCACCGTGGTCGATCCATTGATGCTGTCCAACGGCTGGGTCATTGCCCCGGATGCCGATCCGGTCAACCACGCGCAGTTCCTTTGGCAGGTCTATGCCAAGGCGGATCCCGATTATGTCGGCCGGGCCACCGTCCCGGTCCTATGGGATCGGCGACGGGAAACGATAGTCAACAACGAGTCTGGCGAGATCATCCGGATGTTCGATGCGTGGCCCGGCGCACGAGGCCCGCTATTTCGGCCGCCCGAGCTGGCGTCCGACATTGATGCGCTAAATGCGGAGATTTATCCGGCGGTCAACAACGGCGTCTATCGCGCCGGGTTCGCGACAACGCAGGCCGCCTACGAGGAGGCGTATCAAGCACTGTTCGCGATGCTTGATCGGCTCGAACGCCGCCTCGGCGAGCGGTCATTCTTGCTCGGCGAGCAAGTCACCGAAGCGGACTGGCGGCTGTTCACGACGCTGCTGCGCTTCGATCCCGTCTACCACGGCCATTTCAAGTGCAATCGCAACCGCTTGGTGGATTTACCCGAATTATGGGACTACACGCGCACGCTTTATCAGGTGCCCGGCGTGGCCGAAACGGTGCATTTTGATCACATCAAGAGACACTATTACGGCAGCCACCGCACCATCAATCCGACCGGCGTCGTCGCGGCCGGCCCTCGTGTCGATTTTTCCGCCCCGACTCGACGTGCCGTGCCAAAGCTCTGTAGCGTTCTCTCCTAGGCCACTTGGGCCACATCAAAAAACGCCGTCGTTGATTTCACCGCCAACAATCAGCGGTTTGATCCATGTCAAGATTCCGGCGACAGTTTGGTAATAGGGGCTCGTGCAACAAAGCCGCCGAGGCTTCGATGCGATTCTTTCAGATCAGTGCCCTTGGACTACTCGCAGTAGTCTGGATTTCATTAACGCCATCGCTAGCAGAAACGGGTTTCATTCGCGCCGTTATCACTAAGAGTGCGCTTATCATCGGGGTCGGCCACGGGACCGGCACGTTGGCGTTCCAGGGACGCAGTTATCCCCTCGAAATCAGCGGAATAGCCTTTGGAGCCACGGTTGGTGCGTCTAAGACGATCCTGACAGGCCACGCCCTCAATATGCGTGCTCCCTCAGATATCGAGGGAACGTACGGTGCCATCGGCATGGGTAGTGCGCTGGTCGTAGGAGCTGGCGGCGTACGCTTGAAGAACGACAGGGGTGTTGAACTCTTGTTGACGGGAGTAAAGCTCGGAGCTGAAATAACCGTTGCGGTAAGCGGCATGACGGTCAGGCTCGGACATCGCGAAAGGTCCGAGTAGGGCTGGTACCGAACGTCTAATGTCCGCGCTTCTGCTGCTCAGTGGGACGAGGACCATAAAGCTGATTGCTGAATGTGGAGGGAAATGCAGGCCTTCGGATAAAGATAAAGGCTCGGTCAGCCGCCTCATGACAACGGTTGCACTCCGCCGTCAGTTGGGCAAACGACTGGTCGAATTTTGCCTCGTCTTTTGCTTTGATTGCTTCGGCGATTGCATTCTTTATTTCGGTCGAACCTGTCAAATCAGAGGAAGGGACGGTTTTGGGATAGTAGGTCCCCGCTTCCTTGAGGGTCGAGGTGAGTTGCTCTAGTTCAAAATCTGCCAAAGGCCAATTCCCGCGCTTGACAGCATAGAAAAGCTTAGAATGCCGTATCTGGATAACCACCATGAGGTCACTGAGACGGGGCACGTACCCGGTCAAACGCTGTCCCGAATTTTCCTGCGCCACTGAGATAGCCGAGCCTATTAGCAGTACGACCAGCATTATACCTAAAAAATTTATTAGCGCGCGCATGGCTGCTCCGAAGTTCACGAGGCGGGCGTCGTGCGAAAGCCCAAGATTACGGAGGCTGAATGCACATTGCGGACATCTGGGTCGCGGCACAATGGGCCGATAGATTGATTTATCTCAAGATGATTTATCTCAAGACTGTATCGAAACGCGAGCCCAGCACATTCGGAAGACAGCGATACGTTTAGACAATCGGGAGGTGAAGCATGTACCAGCATATTCTTATTCCAACGGATGGGTCCGAACTGGCGGAGCGTGCAGTGACGCATGGATTGTCGCTGGCGAAATTCGTCGGGGCCAAGGTAACCGTCATTATCGTCGAAGAACGGCCCGCCGGTTGGTTGACATTTGCGGAAAGCGGGGCATCAGAAGCCTTCGCCAGATATACCGAGCAAGCCAAGAAACACAGCGCGAGCGTGCTGGATCGCGTGGCCGATGCGGCCAAGCAGGCCGGTGTGCCCTGCGATACAATTCGGGTGCAAGACGCGCAACCCTATGAAGCCATCATTGCAACGGCCACGGACAGGGGCTGCGATCTCATCGTCATGTCATCGCGCGGACGCGGCGGACTATCCGCAGTTGTGCTTGGCAGTGTGACAAACAAGGTACTGACGTACACGAAAGTTCCGGTGTTGGTTGTTCAGTGAGGATCGAGCAGAAGGTTCACCCCGAAGGGCGAACGTGCCGGTCAATTCGAGATGCTTGCCATGACCCAGAAACAAAGCAAGTCCGCCGGAGACGACTACGTCGTGCTGTACCCTGCAGGCACGATAGTTAACCAAACCGTCACCTCCGGCTGCCCCAGGCGGCGGTCTATTTCCAACAGAAAGGCGGCAACTTTCTCCAACGATTTTTGGCGACCCAAGAGAAGGAGGTGGTTTTCAATGTCCTCAAGAGTTCTGGTGACTAGGTCCCGCACGTGGTTCGCGGCAAGGATGTCACCTTTGGCGAGCCTTGTAAAAAGGCTCCGGCGCTTAGCGACCCAGACCGTCGTATTGACGATTGCCTCGGCCGTAAATCGATGAACTTTGCAATTCTCGACCGCCAGGATATCGCCCGGTAAATGAAACGCGCCGATCCGCCGCCGACCATCGGAAAGGCTTTTGTACGTCCGAACTGCGCCCTCACGTATCTGGTAAACGTAGTCCGCAGGTTCAGCCTGTCCAAAGAGTTTCGAGCCGCCGCGATATTTAAGCTCGTTCCACAAAGCATCTTGGCGAGCTAATTCTCTTAGCTGGCTCGGTACAGGCTTGGCGGTGTTTGCGTTTACTCGAACGAGCATGGCGTCCCTCTGGCGCACGCGCACAATCTCCAAGATATTGTGGAACTCTGCTTCTCGGTCGTCAACAAGGCTTCCTTGGCATCGGGCCAAGGACCCAACGGGACCCTGTCTTGCCTAGATTTTCATGACCACGCGACCGTCGATCTTGTAGTCACGCATGCGGCCGAAAATGCTGTTGATGTCTTCCAGACGCTCGATCGAGTAGTGGACCTTCACTTTGCCGTCGCCGGCGAACTGCAGGCACTCGGCGAGATCAAGTCGCGTCCCCACGATCGATCCCCGAATGGTCTTACGCATTAGAACGGTGTTGAAGATGTCTAGTTCGAAAGAACCCGGTGGCAGGCCAACGAGGGCCATGGTACCCCGCTTGCCCAGCATGCCGAAAGCCTGGCTGAACGCTTTGGGTGAGACAGCGGTCACGAGGACGCCTTGCGCGCCACCGCAGAGCTTGTTCACCTCGGCCACCGCATCGGTCGTCTTGGCGTTGACCACCGCGTCGGCCCCCATCCTGCGCGCCAGCGCGAGCTTCTCGTCCGAGATATCGACGCCGATTACCTCGAGGCCCATGGCTTTCGCATACTGGACGGCGACGTGGCCCAATCCCCCGATGCCGGAAATGACCACCGTGTCGCCGGGCCTGGCTTCAGTCTCCTTCAGCCCTTTGTAGACGGTCACGCCAGCGCAGAGGATCGGAGCGGCTGGCTCGAAGTCCAGACCGTCGGGAAGGTGGCCTACATAGTTAGGATCGGCGAGAGTGTACTCCGCGAAGCCGCCATTGACGGAATAACCCGTGTTCTGCTGCGAATCGCACAGGGTTTCCCAGGCCGCGAGGCAATGCCTGCAATGACCGCAGGCCGTGTGCAGCCAGGGCACGCCGACCCGGTCGCCCTCCTTCACCGCGCTCACGCCCGCGCCCACAGCGGAGACTGTCCCGACGCCTTCATGACCGGGAATGAAGGGCGGCTTGGGTTTGACTGGCCAGTCGCCATCTGCGGCATGTAGGTCCGTATGACACACACCGCACGCTTCGATCTTGACCAGGATCTGGCCTCGTCCAACCTCCGGGACCGGCAACTCCTCGATCGATAGCGGCTCAGTGAACTTGCGCACTACCGCCGCCTTCATCATCTTTGCCATGGCGCTCTCCCCGATCCAGACATGGGTTTGCCAAGCGTCGCATTGACGGCAAATCAGCTCGTTCAACTATGTCCGATTTCGCCCCAACGTGACATCAGCGTGGGCTCGAACATCGTCGCCTGCTTGCCCTCGTCAGTGGCAAGCCATTCGTTTAGTTCCCGATCTGACTCTGGCCGACGACCCTTCATGCCTTCAAAGGCATCAGACAAGATTTGGGCCTCCGTTTTCTCTGCTTTCTTCTTCTCTTCGCTCACGGTGACACTCCTCGGTGTTTGTGTGTAGGCTCTCTTTGCTTTTGTGGGCAAAGCGGAGGGCGATCCAGATCCGCTTGCACCCTTCGGTTCTCTACGGTCCGTCTGGAAGACCCCCCTTTGTAGAAGCGCGTTTTCCGTGTCCCTTCTCCGGTTCTACCATCCAGCGTTGGATCATACGCCCCGCAGCATCGGAATTTTTACGACGCGCATCGCAATTTTGGCGTTACAGGCACGTTGTGCTTTCGGGAAGTCAGACCATTGATCCAAATCAATGGCCTGCAGATCAAAGGGGTCTCTTCGAAAGGTTCATTGATCATTCTCGGAGATTGCACGTGTGCCGTCTTTCATTAATGGTGGCCGCTGTTGGGTTGGTATTGGCCGCCGGATCAGCTTCGGCCGCCCATCGGTCCGGGTTCTGGGGCTCCCGTTACTGCCTGCAAGGACAAACTTACGGCTATCCGGGCCATTGCCAATTCTCGACTTTCCAGTCGTGCCAGGCGAGCGCTTCCGGTACGCCGGCGGGCGAACTGACGGAGATCCGGATTGGAGTTGCCACGAGGAAACTGACGGCGGACAACACGCTGCAGCTTCTCGGTGCGGGCTAGCCGTCGCTCGCGCAGCGTCGAGATGCGGCATCGCCTGAGATGGAGCGACGATAAGAACGACAATTTCAATGAGTTGGCGCACGCGGTGGAACGAATCAGGAGGCGGTGATGGCGAAGGCGTTGTCTGTCAAAGAGCGGGCCTCGATCGACGCGTACTGGCGGGCAGCCAATTACCTGTCTGTCGGTCAGATCTATCTCTACGACAACCCGCTACTCAAGCAGCCGCTCACGAAAGAACACATCAAGCCGCGGCTTCTCGGTCACTGGGGGACGACGCCGGGCCTGAACTTTATCTACGTTCACTTGAACCGGGTGATCAAAAAGCACGATCTCGATATGATCTACATCACCGGCCCCGGACATGGCGGTCCTGGCCTGGTCGCGAACGCCTACCTCGAAGGAACCTACAGCGAGGTCTATCCCAACGTTTCTTCCGATGAGCAGGGCATGAAGCGACTGTTCACACAGTTCTCGTTCCCTGGCGGCATCCCAAGTCATGTGGCGCCGGAGACTCCCGGATCAATTCACGAGGGCGGCGAGCTTGGCTACGCCCTTTCTCATGCTTACGGGGCCGCGTTCGACAACCCTGACTTGATCGTCGCCTGCGTCGTCGGCGACGGCGAAGCTGAGACAGGAGCTTTAGCGACAAGCTGGCACTCCAATAAATTCCTGAACCCGGCTGCTGACGGGGCGGTTTTGCCCATTCTTCACTTGAACGGCTACAAGATTGCCAATCCCTGCATTCTCGCCCGCATCAGCCATGAGGAGTTGGATCAATTGTTTCGCGGTTACGGCTACGCGCCGTACTTCGTTGAAGGCGATGAGCCGGAAGCCATGCACGAGCTGATGGCGGCAACGCTGGACAAGATTGTCGGCGAAATTCAGCTCATCAAAGCCAACGCACGCCGAGAAGGCTCTAGGGAGCGCCCTCGCTGGCCGATGATCATCCTGCGTTCCCCGAAGGGGTGGACCTGTCCGAAGGAAATCGATGGCAAGCGCACCGAGGACTACTGGCGCTCGCATCAGGTTCCGATGGGCGAGATGCACGAAAACCCGGCGCATGTCCGCATTTTAGAACAGTGGATGAAGAGCTACCGACCCACGGAGCTTTTCGACGACAGCGGCCGTCTTCGATCGGAGTTGGCCGACCTCGCTCCTCGCGGGACTCGCCGCATGAGCGCCAATCCCCACACCAACGGCGGGTTAGTGCTGCGCGAACTGCGGATGCCAAATTTCCGAGATTACGCAGTTGAGGTCAGCCGACCCGGCTCCGTCATGGCCGAGTCGACGCGGATCATGGGTCGTTTTCTACGCGACGTGATGAAGCTCAACATGGAGCAACGGAATTTTCGGCTGTTTAGTCCGGACGAGAACAACTCCAACCGTTGGCAAGACGTGCTGGAGGTCACCGACCGCGCCTGGATGGCGGAAACTTATGCGTGGGATGATCATCTGGCACCGGACGGACGCGTCATGGAGATGCTCAGCGAGCACCAATGCCAGGGTTGGCTCGAGGGCTATCTCCTGACTGGCCGACACGGCTTCTTCTCCTGCTACGAGGCGTTCATTCATATTATCGATTCGATGTTCAACCAGCACGCCAAGTGGCTGAAGATCTGCAATCACATTCCTTGGCGTCGCCCCATCGCGTCGCTGAACTATCTCCTGTCGAGCCATGTCTGGCGCCAGGACCACAATGGCTTTAGCCATCAGGACCCCGGATTCATCGACCACGTCGTAAACAAAAAAGCCGAGGTCATCCGCGTCTATCTTCCGCCCGACGCCAACTGCTTGCTTTCGGTCACGGACCACTGCCTGCGCAGTCGTAACTACGTGAACGTCGTCGTCGCAGGAAAGCAACCTGCCCCTCAGTGGCTGACGATGAACGAGGCGATCAAGCACTGCGAAGCCGGGCTGGGCATCTGGGAGTGGGCCAGCAACGACAAGGGCGGCGAGCCCGATGTTGTGATGGCCTGCTGCGGCGACGTGCCGACGCTGGAGACGCTTGCCGCTGTGGATTTGCTGCGAAAATACGCACCGGACCTGAAAGTGCGCGTCATCAATGTTGTCAATCTGATGAAGCTGCAGCCGCCCAGCGAGCACCCGCACGGCCTTTCGGATCAGGATTTTGATGCGCTGTTCACCACCGCCCAGCCGATCATCTTTGCCTTCCATGGCTATCCCTGGCTGGTTCACCGACTGACCTACCGGCGCACGGGTCACAACAACCTGCACGTTCGCGGCTACAGGGAAGAAGGCACCACGACAACCCCCTTCGACATGTGCGTCCTGAACCATCTCGACCGGTTCCACCTCGTGGCTGATGTGATCGATCGCGTGCCAAAGCTCGGATCGCGGGCCGCCTACGCCAAGCAGGCGATCCGCGACAAGCTTATCGACCACAAGACGTTCATCGCCCGGTACGGAGAAGATATGCCCGAGATTACAGGCTGGAGATGGGGGCAGGAGGCTGCATCTGTGGCGGTTCGTTCGACAGAGGCCGATAACATCTGACCCGGAGTTAGGGGGAGGCGGAGGAGAGTGATGCATGCCGCAACCCAAGACCAAATGCGTCAACCGCGATCAGTACGACGCCGTCCTTTTTGACCTGGATGGTGTGATAACGGATACCGCCAACCTCCACGCGACGTGCTGGAAACAGATGTTCGACGAGTATCTGCAGAAGCGCGCGAGGCAGACAGGGGAAGCATTTCGTCCGTTCGATGTCGCGAGTGACTACCTGCTCTATGTGGATGGAAAGCCGCGCTTCGACGGCGTTCGTGATTTCTTGAAGTCACGCGGCATCGAACTTCCCGAGGGAAGACCTGAAGACCCTACGGACGCCGAAACGGTGTGCGGGCTCGGGAACCGCAAGAATGACCTGCTTAACGATGCCATTGCGGAGGTTGGCGTGGTGCCTTACGGCGGAAGCGTGCGATTCATCCATCGAGTCTGTCGCGATGGATTCAAAATTGCCGTGGTCACCTCGAGTCAAAACTGCATGGCCGTCCTCCAGGCTGCCAAGTTGGATGAGTTCTTCCCGGTTCGGGTCGACGGCAATGTGATCGATGCGCAACAGCTTGCCGGGAAACCCGCCCCCGATACGTTCTTGCTGGCAGCAAAGCTCCTCGGAGTGGAGCCGAAGCGAACCGTCGTGATCGAGGATGCCATTTCCGGAGTCCAGGCCGGCTCCGATGGGGATTTTGGGCTGGTGATTGGCATCGCGCGCAAAAACAATGCGGAGGAGCTTGAACGTCACGGCGCTGATCTTGTAGTTCGTGACTTGGACGAATTGATGAACTGATCGGCGGGCCGCGCCTTTGGGAGAAACAGCCCGATGCTACATCATGAACGGCTCCGGCCCCCATCCCATGATTACCCGGCCGATGAGTGGAATGTTATCGAAAAGGCCTTTCGCCCCGAGTTTCTGGCCCAGCTCGAAACGATGCTAGCGGTGGGAAACGGGTACCTTGGCATGCGCGGATGCCCGGAGGAAGGCGGCCCCAATGCCGAGAATGGCACATTCATCAACGGATTTTACGAGACCTGGCCAATCGTATACGGAGAGGACGCTTTTGGCTTCGCGAAGACGGGCCAGACGATTTGCAATGTAACGGATAGCAAGATCATCAAGCTCTTCGTGGACGATGAGCCCTTCTGGCTGCCAAATGCGCAGCTATTGAATTACGACCGACGCCTCAACATGCGGGCCGGAACCCTCGATCGGAACGTCCTCTGGGAGACTCCAGCCGGCAAACGCGTATCAATCATGTCTCGACGTTTGGTCTCCTTCGTGAACAGGCACGTCGCAGCCATTTCGTATTGCGTGACGTTCGTCGATGCGCGAGCGTCTGTCGTGATCTCATCGGAGATGTCGACGAATAAACCGAGCGCGCAAAACGACCAGCACGATCCGCGCCTCGCGAGAGCATTTTCCGAGCGGGTACTTCAACCGCGAGCCAACTATTCGACAGACAGGCGCATCGTGCTATGCCATGCGACGGAGAAGAGCCGGCTGACGCTGGTATGTGCGACGGACCATACACTCGAGGTCTCCGGCCCTCACTCGTACAAGGTTGTCAGCACCCCTGACTTCGGCCAGGCCGCCTTCACTATCGACGCCGAACCCGACCATCCGATCCAACTCACCAAGTACATTGTCTATCACACATCCCATACCGCATCCCCTGAACAGCTCTGCGGCCGCGCTGAGTGGACGCTCGATCGGGTCGTAACTCAGGGATTTGACGCGCTGCTCGCCTCCCAAGAAAAGTACATGGACGATTTTTGGCGCCGGAGCGATGTTCGCATCACGGACATCAGCGAACACCGGGCCAAGCGCAGCACCATGGAGATCCAACAGGCGATCCGCTTCAATCTTTTTCACATCCTGCAGGCTTCCGCCCGCGCCGAGCAAACGGGAGTGGCGGCGAAGGGACTCACCGGTCAAGCCTATGAGGGACACTACTTTTGGGATACCGAGATCTACGTGCTGCCGTTTCTGACGTATACGTCCCCTCGGATGGCCAGAAATCTCCTGGCTT
>Ga0306926_10007828_pt1 | contig 11625 bp, 7 predicted proteins | sample flu12Cox44000178_FD_203759 | JGI IMG/M metagenome (GOLD analysis project Ga0306926, IMG submission 203759) | Lab enrichment of tropical soil microbial communities from Luquillo Experimental Forest, Puerto Rico - flux8day.12C.oxic.44.000.178 (v2)... | ecosystem: Environmental > Terrestrial > Soil...
CACCGGATTTGCTGCATGAAATCATACACAGCCCAGAACAATTTCTCACCGTCAAATCTCGGTCGCGATGGCGGCCGGCTTCGTACTCGGCCGGATTTGGCAAGGTACTGGTGGTGGTTCTCCCAAAGTCACGGCATGTTCCTTTCCAGGTCCATCCCACTAGGTTGCGCGTGCAAAAGTTACTGGACCGTTGTTAACGCGGCGACTTTGGTAAATAGAGCAAGAGCTGGGTCATGAGCGCAAAAGCGGGTGAGATGCTGCTGCCGACAAGCAGAGACAGGCGCGCAGCTAGTAACGCAAAAGCCAGCGCCGCCACGGCCAGGATACCGAATCCCAGAACTGCAATTCCGACCTGATCATATGCGGGCAGTCTGAACATCGGGCGGTACCTTAACCCACGAGACAGGTTGCGCTCACATGGTGAACGAACGTTAACGCCACGAGTTATCGGCGCATGATCGCTGCCCTCACGGGCGCCCGGCAGCGGTCGCGCCCAGCCCGCGAAGCCCCGTCAGCTCCGTCGACCGATTCCCAAACTCCAAAAACTGACAACCCCGGACGACCAGGGTATGCAGGACTTTCATCTTGATTGGATGGTAGAAAGCAACGACGCGCGGCCGCTTTAGTCGGCGCGGCTGATTTAGGCGCGCGGCCGAGCGTCGCCATGGAACTCGGAATTAGGTCCCTGGCAGCCTAAAAGATTAATGCGCCTGACGCGTTATCGACCCTTTCTTTTAGTGTGACGCGGGTCACAGCATCAATCAGTGACAATCTTGCATGACTGGTTCGAAATCCGCAACGGTCAATGCGATCGATGCCTTAGACCGCGAAATTGACGCCGTATGGGGCTTGATAGCGATCATCGAGGTTTTGGATCGTGAAAGCCGCAACGATCATTATGCAAGCGGCGCTTTGCGCGTTGCTCATAATCACCTAGACGCATTAATTGCTATCCGGCGTGGCCTTGGCAAGGTCTAAGCGCCGGCAGCCACTTGCCCGCGCGTTTGAGCGCAGACCGCATTGCTCTCGGAGACAAACTATCTAAAAGCAGCAAGGCCGCCCTGAGCACCCACGGCGGCCTTGCTTTTCTTGGGATTGTCGAACCGAAACCTCTGTAGGCCCCGATTGACAAACAAAAGGACCTAAACGCAGTCGTGGAATTGCCATGTGATGTTCATCACAGAAATTCACTTTGAACAAAGCCCCAAACGCGATGATCGGATTGCGCTGTGATAGCCATCACGAAATTCACTTTTGGAGACTTCGTCAGCATCACATTCTTCGCCCAAACTAACGAACAAACACGTAAACGCAGTCTTTTCCGAAACAAACGTGATGCTCGTCACGGAAATTCACTTTTTCCGATCAAAGTGTCACCTGTCACATTCTCCGCCCAAGGCTTCGAGCTACTGCTTCCTCGATTTCTTGGGAGAAGTGCCGTGACGGTCGCGAACGCCCAGACCAGTTCTGAAAGAACCTCGTTCGTGGCTTTCGCAAGCACGCTGAAGATCTCCTCCAATCGCGACCTCAACCGACTTGCCGTGCACACCACGCTGCATCAGCTGGCGTGGACCATCACCGCCTTGTTATCCGCGGTGTTTCTGCTGCAACGAGGCTTAGCGCCCGCCGCGATCTTCGCAAGCTTTGCGTTGATTATCGGCTTACGCCTGTTTTTCCGCGGCCTTGTGCTGATGAGCGTCATGCGGATCGGCTTGCGCCGCACGTTCATTCTGGGAACGCTGCTTTTCGGGGTGCAGAGTCCGCTACTCGCGATAGTGCACGGGCCCGGAATCGGCCTGTTGGTCTTTTGCACCATGAGCGCGCTCGCCCAGGCCTTCTATTGGACCTGCTACCAAACCACCTTCGCCGCGGTCGGCGAGGTCGACAGCCGCGGCAACCAAGTCGGCTGGCGTCAAGTCCTCATCGCCGTTGCTGGCATCGTCGGCCCAGCCGCGGGCGGCCTGATGCTGGAGCACTTGGGCGCCTGGGCCGCGTTTGGCACCGCCGCTGCGATCGAACTCGGCGCCATCGTTCCGCTGTTGCGATTGCAAGAGACGCCAATCGCGCGGCTCACGCCAAAGCACGCCTACCCGGCGGCGCACCGCGGCTTCCTTTTGCTCGCCACCGATGGCTGGATCTTCAACAGCGCCACGTGGATCTGGAGCATAGTCATGTTTCAGGCGCTCGGCTCGCGCTACGACGCGTTCGGCGGCGGCATCGCGGCCGCCTCGCTCGCTGGTGCGCTCGGCGGATTCGTGCTCGGGAATTTTATCGATATCGGCCATGGTCACCGAGCGACTAGGCTGAGCACCTGCATGCTGGCCATCTCACTCGTCATGAGAGCGTTCTGCGGCTCCAACCCGCTCGTCGTCATGGCGGTGGCGATCGGGACGGCCCTGTTCGGCGGCATTTATGTCACGTCGCTGATGACCGCTGTCTACAACGAGGCGAAGCGCTCGCCCTGCATCTTTCGTTTCCAGTTCGTGGCCGAAGCCGGATGGGATACAGGCGGCGGGATGGCCTGCGTCCTGGCCGGCGCACTCTGTGCCGCGGGTATTCCGCTGCAGCCCATTATCCTCTTGGCGCTGCCGATGGTCGCGCTGCAGTCGTGGCTCCTGCTCGGAAGCTACGCGCAGCGTTCGGCCGATCCTGCGCTGCTGCCGTTTCGCGCGTCCGCCTGGCCAGGGTCCGTGACGGCAGCCGTGGCGCGGTGCTGCGGCGGCGAGCGGCCGGAGTGGGTCGCTGTCAGATCCGAGCGGCGTCGAGGTGCTCGCGCAGTTGCCGCTCGATGATGGCGTAGTTCTTTTCGCCGATGACCACGCGATACTTTTGGGCGATCTTGAGCGCGGTCGTTGCGCGCGAGCGCGCCTCGTCGACGCGCCCGAGCTTCAGGTCCTCCGACGCGGCCCAATCCAGAAACCAGATGGTGCTTTCGACGAAGTTTGGCCTCGCGTAGTGATCCGCCAGCGGCATGATGTTGTTGAGCATCAGGTCGGCCGCCGCCGCAAATCCGTCGGCTGCGCCCCGGTCGTCCTGGGACCATTGCTTCATGGTCGCCTCGACCGCGGTGAAGTCGGCGCGCGCCACGGTGAGCGCCATCTGCCACTGCACGTGATGGGGCGCCTCTTTGACCACCGCGCTATAGCCGTTGACCGAAGCGGCGAACCGCTCGCGCGCCGCCACCAGATGGTCGCGATCGTTTGTCTTCCGGGCCCAGTTGAATTGATCCTCGCCGCCGTTGAAATAGGTCCAACTCAGTCCGGCGCGACGAAACAGGTTCTTGGGGTCGCGTTTGACCACCCGCGTGAGCAGCTCTTCCGCCTTCGCGAAATCCTGCATGCCCTCGTCGAACTTCTCGCGCCGTTTGAGGATGAGGCCGATGTTATCGTCGATGAGCCCCAGGTGATCCGGCCACATTAGGTTGTCCCACAGGTCGTCAACCAGACCTTCGAGCCGATCGCGAGCAATGGTGAACCACTTCAGCGCTTCATCGTCGTCGGCTTCGCGCACCGCGACATCGCCGCGCTTGTTGGCTGCCCACGCGATATCGTGATCGATGGCGGGGCTGCGATGGCCGGAAGCCGCCAGCGCCGTGCGAATATCGTAGCAAGCGGTAAACGCCGCGAGCGCGCCGGGGATGTCGCTGAACTTGATGAGCAGGACGTCGCCCAGCTCCTGATCGAGGTCGGCAAGCGTCTGCCTCCAGCGCCATGACACATCGTCCCTCACGTCGCGATTGAGCAAGTGGATCAATCCACCAATGCCTCGTTCGTAATGCAGGCGCGCGGCATCTTTGTCGTCGGCATCGTTATAAGCCAGACCGATCCAGCGTTCGCTGCGCGCCAGTAGATGACGCATTTCGAGATCACCATTCGCGGCAAGTCGGTTCAACAACGCATAGGCCTGCTCAGCCTCCTCGCGCATGCGACTGATATTGCCGCGCTCCCAGTCGGTCTCCGCCAGCAACAGAAACGTGCGCGCGCGCTGTTGGGTGATGCGAGTATCCTCGGAGATCGATGAAAAACGGTCCAGGGAGTCGCGGGCCTGTTCAATCAAGGCGTTCACGGCATCGAGCTGCGCGATCGGCCGCACGATCTCCGACGTGGTCTCAATGAGCGCCGAGATGGCCGCGGTGGCGGCGTCGAGGCTTGTCTGCGCCTGCCGCCAGCTGATGATGGCAAACACCGCGAGAACGGCGAACACCACCGCAGCGGTGGCGGTGAGCCGTTGGCGCAGCCGCGCGCGGCGGCCCGATGCCGCAACGTAGTCGTGCAGCTCGGTGCTGAGCTCGCTGCGGAAACGCGCCACCATGGCCTCGGCCTCGGCTAGCGGCAAACCACGGGACAGCAGCAGCTCGGGTTTCCGCCCGCGCGCCTGCCACCGTCGTCGCTGATCTTCGATCTCGCCACGAACGCGGAAGAAGTCGGCATTGGCGCGCACGATGTCTTGTGCCCGTTTCCAGCTCTCCAGCACCCGCTGGTGGCTGATGCGCACGGTGGCAGCGCCGCCTTCGGTCGCGCTCGTGAGAATGCGGACATCGACCAGTGCCTTGATCAACACTTGGGCGTTCGCGTCCGGGGCCGCCTCGGCGAGCGGGACGGCGCGAACCGTCACGCCGGCGCGGCCGCCGGCGTTCGCCACGTCCTGCACCGGGATGACAAGCTGGCGGAGCAGTCGCGGCAACGAGGCGCGCTCGCTGTCGCTCAGCTCCTTGAGGGCGTCCTCGCCGGCTTGATCGATGGCGCCATCGAGGCCGCCGAGCTTTGTGTAGGCTGCAAACGTCAGGCGCGTTTCGCCGTCAACCGTGGCGTGGTCCTCATACAGCCGCTGCAAGGTGAACTGCAGCAGTGGCAAGGTATCGGTCGCGGCGGCGTCGGCCAAAAGTCGCTCATCGAGTGACACACCCTCGGTATTGCGCTCGAACACGAGGGCGGCGGCTTCCGCCGGCTTGGTTACGATTTCGGCGAGCTCGGCGGCGCCAGGCGGCGCCAGGTCGTAGTCGCTGCCGGCGTCCTTGAGCGCCTTGAACTCGCTCATGACAAGGAACCGCTCGTAAAGCGCGGCGCGGAGAGTCGCCAGCACCCAGACGCGGCCGGTCGCCACCAGCGCCGCCACGACTTTTGCAAACTGCGCGCGATCGGCCTCCGGGACATCGTCGGCAAACAAATCGTCGAGCTGATCCACAACGAGGAGGAGATCCACCCGCACCGCGCGGGCAAATTCGCCACGACTGCGGTGCTCGGCGCCGATACGCTCGAGCGCGCGCACGACTGGGCGGACGGCCACTGCGCTTTCGCCGCGCAGATGGCCGACGAACTCCTCCGGGACACGATTGTCGCCGTCGGCCAGCTCGGGCAAGGCGGCGGCAGGCACGGTGTCGGCCGACGCCGGCGCATAAAGCGCGGTGGCAAGTGCCTCGAGCGGTGTCGCTCCGTCGCTCGGACGCATCACCGCGACGCGCCAGACGTCAACCTCGGCAACGACACCGGGCGTGGTGAGTCTCGGGACGATGCCAGCGCGCACCAAGGACGATTTGCCGGCGCCGCTGGCGCCCACGACAAGCAGAAACGGCGTTCCCGGCTTGCCGGCCACGGCCGCTTCACCAGCATCCAAAGCGGCCGCTGCATCGCGTCTAGGATCGGATTCCGGACGCGCGGCAGCCCGCAGGCGATCGGTGGCACGTGTGATGTCGCGCGAGCGGCCGAAGAATACCGGCGCATGCGCGGCGTCGAAGGCTTCTAGCCCGCAGAATGGCGAGCCCTTAGTGTCGATCGGCCAGATGACGCTGCGCCGCCCCATGACGTGCTCAGCAAGCCAATCCCGCAGCAGGTTTTCGATTTGCTGCTCGAACTCGTCGGTCGTGCCGAAGGAATGAAACGCCGCGAGGAAATGCCCGTCGGGCGTGCGGATCCAGCGCTCTACGAAGCTTTTGAGCAACTTCCATTGCACATCGAGCAGCGCGAGATCCTTCTCGTCGCGCGGCGGTGGAAATGGCGGCGCTCTCTTTTGGAAGAGATAGACGTCCGGATTCGGATGGCGCGGTTCGCCGGCCCTTTCCGCTTCCAATTGCTGCCGCTTCCAGATCGCAGACAGGATTTCGTAGGCGGTTCCGCTCGGAAACGGCTCGCTGTTTGGCATGCGCTGGAAATCGGGCGGCAATTCCGATCCCAGCCGCGCCCAAAAAATGCCGATGATGATGTCGCAGTCGCTTGCTTCTCGAATCTGCGGCTGGAATGATTTGTGCGCGGCATAGAACTTGGTCTCCCAGCGGATCGTCTCGAAGCGCGCGACGCCCGCGAACAGGCCGTTGAGCCGCTCGGCCACGAACTCCACGCGCTTGCGCTCGGCGTCGACGTCGCCAGGCGACGAAACAAACAAGTGCACGACGCGCGCAGGCATCGGCAGCTCCCACCGCGGTACCGTCAATTATACCATTGTTCGCGCAACCGCCACAGCTACCAAACAAGCACACTTAAGCGCGCGCTGCCGCTCACCCGGTTGCAAGCTCGAGGCGCCGGCGATCTTCCGCGGCGTCGACATAGGGACATGACAGTTCCGGCTCGCTGGTCATCGGATTTTGCAGCGGATAGGGAACCGAGGGCACAGGCCGGCCGGTGAACGCGCAGAGCTCGTGCCAGCCATGACCGGCGAACAGATCGAACTCGAGAAACCGCGCGTTCGGCTTGTCGGCGAAGAAGTGCCGGACCCGCTCGTCATGCGCCCTGTAGGCGCTTTCGTAATCGGCATGGCTGAAGTAGAGCGCTTGATGCAGGCCGCGGAATGCGGTTCCGAATGGCAACCAATCGGGCCGCTCAATGGCGTCCTTGTACGTTTGAAAATCCGCTGCGCCTGTCAATCTCTTGAAATGGCCGACCACCGACTTCTTCCACTCGTCGACCGGACGCTTCGTATAGATGAACTTGGCGGTAGGGAGCATGTAATAGTATTTCTCAAAATTGGCACAGACCGGCGTGTCGGTGAACGCGTCGAACAGATAAAGATCATCATCCGAGATCAACTCGCAGGTCAGCGGATTGAACCAATGTAGCGTCGCGAAGCCGAGCATGCCGAGCGCCGTGGCGAGCGAGGTCGTGCCGGTGCGCGACAGGCCGATGCCGAAGATTTTCGGCTTCTGATAACGGGGAAAAGGTCGTGCCGAGAGCGCAGCGGCGACGGCGCGCAACGCGGTGCCGTGACCGCCGAGCGCGCACTGCGCCGGCACGGCGGCCACCTCCGCGAGAAACCGATCGTACTGCCGCAGGGCCAAAAGTAACCGCAACCGCATGGTGCTCAAGCCTTCCTGCGGAGTTCCGCCAGCTTTCGCAAAGATCTCGGCCTTTTCGAGCAAAGCAGACCACGCCCGAACCCGTTGGCAGCCCTCGTAGAGCTGCGGCACGAACACGAACAGGCTCACGAGAAGATCCGGTTCCGTCATGGTGCGTAGCATTCGCCCGAATTCGGCGCGTGCATCGGCCAGCCGATGCAAGCCGATGAGTATTTCGAACTTGGTCCACGCGAGGGCCGGAACATCGACGTGCTGGAAGCTGCTCGTCTCGAGCGCGAGAAACGCCCGCTCGCGTTCGCCCGCGAACAACAAGGTGCGCAGCAGTCCCAATAATCCGGGTAGGAAACCGGGATATGTCCGCATCAGCCGGCGAAATGCCGCCTCGGCTTGCTTGCGTCGGCCGCGATGGAGGAGTGCCGCGGCCTCTTCGGCCCGCCGCTGCGCCGCGCCGCTCTCATCCGGTCGACCGTCGAAATGATCCATGCCACCCGCCACCATCCGTTCGCGACGCGCGCGCGCAGCAACCATTGTAATGGAGGGGCACCGCAGACCCCAAGTAGGTACTGTGCTCGTGATCATCCGACAGGTTTCGAATTGTCTTGCGCCAAAGCCGCCCATATGATGCGTCGCCGGGGTCAAATGGAGCCCGCCACTTGGTGCTTGTGGAAGCAGCTGGCTTCATCACATGGCTGGCGGAATTGCTCGGCGTGATCCTGATCGGATGCGCCGCCCTGGAAGCAGTCGAGTTCATCGACCTGCTGCTGTGGGCCCGGAGCACCGGCACGCCGCCTGCCCGGCGCACCGCTGAACAGCCGTTCGTCAGCTTTCACGTTCCGATCTGCTCGGAACCTCCGGACGTGGTCGCCAAGACGCTCATTGCGTTGCGCGACATGGATTACGACGCGTTCGAAGTGCTGGTCATCGACAACAACACGCAGGACGAGCGCCTGTGGCGGCCGGTCGAGCAGTTATGCGCCGAGCTTGGCAAACGGTTTCGCTTCTTCCATCTGCCGAGGTGGCCCGGGTTCAAGGCCGGGGCGCTGAACTTCGCCCTGGCACACACCGGGCTGCAGGCACGCCTCATCGGGGTGATCGACGCCGATTACGAAAGCGCACCCAATTACCTCGCCGACATCGTCGGCTATTTTGAGGATGAAAGCGTCGCCTTCGTGCAGACCCCGCAAGACTACCGCAACTGGACGTTCGGCGGCTTCTTCCGCATGTGTCGCTGGGAATACTGGCAGGTGTTTTCGGTCTCCATGGTGCTACGCAACCGGCGCAACGCCATCCTGATGCACGGCACCATGAGCCTTGTGCGCAAGAACGTGCTGGAGCGCGCCGGCGGTTGGGCCGAATGGTGCCTGACCGAGGATTCCGAGCTCGGGCTGCGCATCCTGGCCGCCGGTTACAGCAGCGTCTACGTGAGCGAGACCTATGGCCGCGGGCTGCTCCCCTTCACCTTCCGCGACTACAAGCGCCAACGGCGGCGCTGGGTGATTGGCGGCGTGCAGCAGCTGAAACGACATCTGAGGTTTTTTTTGCCGTGGCGGCGCGCCGCCTGCCATCTCACCGCCAGCCAGAAGCTGCATTACCTGCAAGGCTGGCTGCCGTGGTTCCGCGACTGCGTCGTAGTCGCGTCGGTGCCGCTCGCGTTGCTCGCCGCTGTTGCGGTCCTGTCCGGATGGGCGTGCCCTAATGCAATCGTCTGGCTCGGCATAGGCATGCTATGCGTGATCCTTCAGTTCATCGTGCGGCAGGTCATCATTTATGGGCTCTATCTCTCGCTGCCTTGGCGGGACGCGGTGGGCGCGAGCATCGCCAATTGTAGTCTCAGCTGGGCGGTGGGCTGCGGCTGGCTCACCGGGCTGACCAAGGCTCATCAGGTGTTCCAGCGCACGCCGAAGCGCCGCCAAGCAGCGACCGGTTGGCTGGCCGCGGCACGCGACGAGCTGGTAATCGGCGGCGCGGCGCTGCTTCTGGGCGTGGCAAACGCCAACCAATTCGGTCTACGCGGATGGGGCACCGTGGCGGCGTTGTGCAGCTACGCCGCGTTTTTCCTGCCCGCAACCTGGATGGCACGGTTGTCGTCGCGCGAGAGCAAGGACTTTTCCGATCAAGCGTGATCGCGTGGAAATCCCAGCGGGCGCCGAGGGTTTCGGCGATCTAGCGAAAAGTCTCATGCGAAGAACATCGGAGCTAGAGCGGGTTCCGTTAAATGGACTGCGCGCGGCAGGACTACTTGGCGTCCGAGAGCGAAGGTGGCGGTGTACCCGAGGGCCAGTGGTTCGGCGTCGAGCCCATGGTCAACACCAACCGGCCACCATGAAGTAGATCTTCATGCCGGAACCACGCCTTATCGTATTGCTCGCCATTCCACTCGGCAGCCACCACGTACCGGTTCTGTGTTGAAACGTTTTTGGCTTCGATGGTGAATGTATCAGGATGTTTCCGTACTTGGCTCCCCCCCGGTACCGCTCACATGCGTCTGGCTGAACCCGTTGATGTCTCCTTCGGCGGCCCAACCCGCATTGCTGCTGTTGGCGCCAATATCCGGGCCCGCCTTCACCATTCCGAACGGAAGCGTAGCTCCGGGAAAGACATTGCCACCCCCTTCCACTCCCAAGAATGGATCGATGTACCGCGCACTCTGAGCGGCGGCCCTAGGCGGCAAAGCAAAAACAAAGGCAAACAATACGATCGATGACGAAGTGAGCAGCCACATCCTTGGAAATCTCCTCACTCTATTCAGCTCCTAACGTTTTGAACGGCCCTTAAACTTACCAGACTGCTCGTGAACTCAAACATCCCTTAGAGCAAGGCAAAACAATCAAAATCGACCTTGAAATTCGACAAGGCGGAACGGTCGAGGTTGAATATCCGATCCTCGCGGTCGTCCCGGCACCGCGAGCGGGCGGCGGAATGAAAATGCAAGGCAGCGGCATGATGCAAATGGAATGTTGCCTCAAGCTGTTCGCGTCGCCGTGTTGGTCAATCCTAGCAACGTTAAAGTTATCGAGACTAAAGTGCAGAAGGTGAAGAAAGCCGCTCCAACCATAGGACTGCAAACAGATCCTCACGCTACGACAATCGGAGAGATTCATGCTGCCTTCGCCACTAATGCGCAGGAGCGCAACGACGACACGGCGACTCTTGAAGAGAGCATCGCCTGCCACAAACAGGGCGAGCGGACATTGTAATGCACTCAGACATTCTATTCTCGCGGTATTGGCGGCAAGGCATGCGCCGCTGACCAATTAGGCGCTGGTTCGCTCAATACGCCGCGACCGAAAGGCGCGCTGACGCCGCCGACATAAGGCGCGACCTGACGCGTGACGCTCGGTGCCATGCGTGCCGGCGTGCCGTCTGGCAGAACAGCATTGTGGATCGAACCGGGATCACGACGCGGCGGCTGCAACGCGACAACGTTTGCCAGTGCCGTAAATGGCTCGGCGACCGGCTTATCGCCGTCGGTGGTGCGCTCTTTCTGCGGTGGGGTTTCGGACTGCGCAGCGCGCACCGGCTCAACGGGCGGCAGCGGCTTGAGATCGTCCTCGTAAATCGGCGTGTGGCAATGCGGGCACCCACCGATGGTCTTGTGCGCGATGACGAGGTTGACCTCGACGGGCTTCGGCGGAACGAGGCTTTTGATCTGCACCATCGCGTCGTGAAGGCGGATCAAGTCGGGCACAGCCGAAAGCTCGCCCTCGGCAATCTTCACTTGGCAGAGATCGTGCGCCGCTCTCAGCGCGCCGTGTTGGATCACGAGCGGATCATCGACCGGCAAGCCCAGCTCTGCGGCCGACGCCTTGCGATGCTCTATCAGTGCCGCGCCTTCGGGGGTGAGCGTCATTTGATCCCCAATTCCGAAAGCGTGCGGACGGGCGTTGTGGCCTTGCGTTCCACGCGATCCAAGATCTTGCCGGCGGCGCGCATGCTGCGCGTCCGGATGGCGTGGTTTTTCGTTCGTTCGGCTTGATCGAGAAACTCGGCGGCAATTCGAAGAAGCTGCTGCGACGTCGAACTTTTGGCGTCGAAATCCTTTGCCAACGCTGCAACGCGATCGGCTATCCGCCGGCGCTTCTCATGGTGCGCGCTATTGCCGGAAGTGAACCTGCCGGCCCGATCGTGGTCCGCTATCGCACTGGCCGCCGAACCGTCCGTAATTTGTGTCATTTCGTTACCGCTGGCCGTTACTGTCGAACTGCAGCGTTAGGTAAAGCCGTGTGTTTTCAAAATCCTACCCCGCAGCGACACGTGATATTCGATTGTGTGTCTTTGGCGCTACAATTCGCGCGCTTGGCCCGCCAGTAACGGCACAAATCGCACCGCAATGAGCTCTT
>Ga0306926_10007829_pt1 | contig 11624 bp, 12 predicted proteins | sample flu12Cox44000178_FD_203759 | JGI IMG/M metagenome (GOLD analysis project Ga0306926, IMG submission 203759) | Lab enrichment of tropical soil microbial communities from Luquillo Experimental Forest, Puerto Rico - flux8day.12C.oxic.44.000.178 (v2)... | ecosystem: Environmental > Terrestrial >...
GGACGCTTTCTTCAAGCTGACGTAGTTCCTCGTGCCAGCGTTTTTCTTGTTCTGTTGCGCAAACTAAAGCAGCGATGCACGAACTTCTATTGCACCAACGTTGAAAGCAGGCGTCAAAAGAGATTCGGGTCCCTATACTTTCGTGCAGAAACTGTGACCTCGGTCACAGAAACAATTGCTGTCAGGAAGTATTCGACGCAGTGGGGGGCCTCGATCAGGAGGGGATCATGCCGTTGCTCTCTCACCCCCACGAAAGAACTGATCTCAAGCACCAACACGGCTTTATTCTTGCTCCTGTTTGTATGTGGCTAGCCCTCGCGGTTGCCAGCGCAGTAGTTTTCGCGGGCTTTTGCTTGAGCTTGGCTAAATGAGGCCATGCTCAAATGGATTCGCCGACTTGGCGGCAAGGCGCACATGGCGAAGCTCAGGCCCAAACAGCGCCGCGAGCTCGCACGACGCGCGGCAATCGCGCGCTGGAAGAACGGCAAGCCATGAAGCGTACCCGGTATTATTATAAGCGGGCGATCAAGCGCCACTACGGCGGTGAGCTCCGCGGCCTGGCGCATGAACAACTCAATCGCCAGCGCGGATTTCTGGGCACGACGCTCGGCCCGGCTAATAAGGGCCGCCGCTTGTCCGACGCCGAGCGCCAGGCGATCGAGCAAAGAATGCGGGACGATGGGCGATTGCGCCTGGCCTTGTTAGAAGCGGATTGGCAGCGCGGTAATCACGCGAAAATCGGGAGTATGGCCAGTGATGCCGAATTGAGTGGTGATGCTGAGCATCGTGCGATTCCATAGGAGGGTGTTGAAACCCACATCTACGCTGCTCAATAGTCTGTCTGAGTTCGGTAGGACGAGGTCTGCGGCGTGAGTGTCGGTAAGGTAAGCAACGTTGAAACCGGCGGTGATGGCTGTGGCTGGGCTGATGGCCAAGCTGGCACCTATCCTGCCGCCTACGACATCTGCCGGGTTGAATTGTACACCCGCGACCTCGGCTGCCGAGAAATATGACCCGCTTAGGAAGACAACCAGCGGGTCAAGTCGTTTAGACGCCGTAAATCCGGCCTGAAACCCTGACACATATGGGATAGGGCCGACGGCCGAACTTCGGCTTGTTGGTGAGGTCCAGCCGACAGAACCGACGAGATTGGGGACAGGGCCGTTTTCTACGAGCAATTCTTTGGATAACAGAAAGCCGACATCGGCGAATCCGGACGATGATGGATTTCCATTTCTGCCTTGATCGAAAACATAAGGAACTGAAACGCTGATTTGTGATTGCCACGGCAAGCCCATGGCGACCGACAACGCGCCGCTATAAGTATTGCTGATAAACGGGTCCTGAATTTTATCCCAATGGGCGTAGCTGAATTGCGGGGTCAATTGGAAGCGCCACGTTGGCAGGACGAGAGCGCCTTCGCGCACCAGCGTCCGTTCGAGGGCGCGCTCCGATTCCTGATCGTCAGATGGCGTCGCTGCGTTCACGGCAGTGGTCGGCGGTTGTGCCGTCGGACCGGCAACTGGAGCAACAAAAAGCGGCGGTACCCCCGCTTTAGCCGGAACTTGCCCTTCCATTTGGCGGATGCGCCGCTCTAACTTTGCCACATCAGCTTTTTTGGCTGCTAGTTCTGCCTTGAGGTCATCGAGGGTCTTCGCACGCGCCGGGGCGACGGCCAGAACCGTTACGCAGCTGATCGCAACAAAGGTGGCCCGACGTCTCATTCCGTCACTACAAACGCCATGCCGTCTTTCCAAACGGACTTAAACTTCTCCGCCGAAATAGCGTGATTTCCGAAGGCGGGATCAGCGAGGTGAACTTCGCCATCGCCATTGAGGCCACGAACAACGACAAAATGCGGGTTGCCCTGAAAATCGATAGGCACGATCGGAGCATCTAGAGTGAGCAGATCCTCAAAAGTTAAGTTCTTGTAGCCGATACCATTGAAGCCACGGGCCTCAATGAAATGTTTCATATCCAGCATCGAAAAGCCGCCGCGGACCTTGACCTTGATTGGGTCGGTGGTCCGCAACATGCCCATGGTGACGGCTTTTTCACTGACGGGGTCGTTGTGAGAAAAGGTCAGAACCGTTGCCAGCGCGGCAGCGGCGCAGCTAGTCTCCCATTTTTGCACAATCACGCGGTCTTCGCGGATTTCCAACAACGAGCGCACAGGCACGCGAGCCTCGCCTGCGAAGGCACTCGGGTTGTTGAAAGCAAATCCTAATGCCAGAAGAGTTGACGCGATTGGACGCACGACGTTAGCCCCGTGGCTCATGGAGCAAGCGAGCAAAAAGAAACCCGAATGTTACCGAAGTCGGGTTTAGAAGCCGCTAATTTGCGGTCCAGCGGTAAAATGCCCAGCTCAGCACTTTAAGCTGTTACATGCGGCATTATTGCTGCGACCGTTAAAGTCGTTTTCGGCACCGTGGAAACTGAAACGGCATAGACCGGGCGTTAAGGCAACCCGGTCTATGCGACCAATGGAGCCTATTTAGAAATGAGCGCCGCCTCCTTTGCTGATGCCAAAGGCGTGGCCTCGACCGTCATTGTCAACTGTGTTCCCAGCGCCGTTGATGAAGGATAGGCCCGCCGTCACCTTATCCATCTGCGCGTCACTCATGGTCGTGGCCTTCACGGCTGGCACATGAGCTTTTGTCCTTCTTAACCTCGGCAGCAAACGCCACGCTGGAGCAAGCCGCACCGATCACGGCAAGCACAAAGACAGACTTCTTCATGAAAGTATACTCCTCACCCGGCGAGCCCATCCCGCCGCATTTTTTGAGATAAATCAAAATCTGGTGCGGTTTAATTAAATAGCTTAGTTAAGCTTAACGACATCGGGCTATGGCCCATAAAGACAGCAAAGCCGCCAGCCATGAGGCAACCGGCTGCTTTGTCTTCGTCAGCGTACAAACCAACCTAATGGCACAACAAACGCCAAAAAAATAAGGATGGCCCAAGGTATGAACAGGCTTTGGGCGTTCGCCGCTTTAAAGCCGCGTGCACCCCATACTGCGAACGGCAGTGCCCCTGATACGAAATAAATTTTAATGCCCAGCGCTATTGCTGCGCCGATAAAGCCCGACATGCGCGATATCGGTACTTCCGAGGGCATTGCAAGTGCGGCAATGACGATGGGAATGGCGACTGACACAATGAAGCATACGACAAACAGAAGTGCGAACCGTTGACGTGACATCTGGGGCTCCAACCCCTGCAAATTTCTGAGGCGCGTCAGTGCCCGCTAGGATCGTGTCAGCTGGATCATCCTCCGCTGACAGGATGATCACGTTGCCGAGCGGCGCATCCCCTTCGTTGCAGGGCCAGGGTCCTCCCGTCGTCACCGCCGCGGCCATGGCGATGCCGATTTGGGATTTACCCAAGCCGGCCTCACCGGCAATAAGGGTTTGCTTCCCAATGGCTACGTGTTCAGGCCAGAGCCACTCGATAGGTTTCGGCACTATGTTGGCCGCGCAGTGCGAAACGAGACTAACGCCAACGGCACTCATGACGATGCCTGGGACGTCGAAGTGCGACGATGCTTTTCAGGAAGGGCTCTGCTGTACTGGTCGACGATCGGCGCTCAGAGTTTTGCAAAGCGCCATCAAGCCTTTGATGTGATTGAGCCGCGATCGGTGCAGTTTTGCAGCTAGGCCGTTGATGTGTCTGAAAACCTGCTAGCTTCCCAAGCTGTATGTCGAGGGTTCGATTCCTTTCGCCCGCTCCAATTTCTTGAGCAAAGGCGCGGCTTTCTGGCGCAGCGCGGCTTGACCTTCAGCGCGGTATGCCGGCAAGGTGGCGTCAATGATGGGGCCCATCGAAGGCCCTTGCCCGGGTGCCGCCAAGTAGGGTGATGGGCGCCCTTGGGCATGCCGGGGGAGCGGGAATTGGGTGCGCGCGCTACTTAGCCTGAGCAGGGCGATTGACGCCATCAACGTGCAAATCGGCCGCTGGTGTGCGTGGGCGATCCTGCTTGCCGTTGGCATATCGGCGATCAATGCGATTGTCCGCAAGGCGTTCGACATGTCCTCGAACGCCTGGCTCGAGCTGCAATGGGTGCTGTTCAGCTTGGTGTTTCTGCTGTGCGCATCCTGGACGCTGCGCGACAACGAACACATCCGCATCGACATCGTAAACAACCAGCTGCCACGCTGGCTGCGCAACACGATCGAGATTGCCGGCCACACTTTTTTTCTGTTGCCGCTGACGATCGTTATGATTGTAACCGGTATCCCCTTCTTCAACGGGTCGTTTGCCATCAATGAGCAATCGACCAATGCCGGCGGCCTGCCCCAGTGGCCCGCCAAAGCGCTCATCCCTCTCGGATTCGCATTGCTGTTTGCCCAGGCGATTTCCGAGCTGATCAAGCGCATCGCCATCATCCGCGGCCTGATACCCGATCCGCATGAGACGCAGGTCCATGCGCTCGAAGCGGAAGTCGAACACGTCATCGAAGCCATGCGCAAAGATTAAGGGCCAACGGCCGCCGCAGGTCACGGATGGAAGCCTTCATCATACAAAATCTGGCGCCGATCATGTTCGCTTCATTGATCGTGGTGCTCCTGCTCGGCTATCCGGCGGCTTTTTCGCTGGCCTTTGTTGGGTTGTTTTACGCACTTGTCGGCATTGGGCTTGGCCAATTCCAGCCCGATTTCTTGCAGGCCCTGCCGGACCGCGTCTACGGCGTGATGAGCAACGATACGCTGTTGGCCATTCCGTTCTTCACTTTCATGGGCTTGGTGCTGGAACGCTCCGGCATGGCGGAAGATCTGCTCGACACTATCGGTCAACTGTTCGGCACGGTGCGCGGCGGTCTCGCTTATGCGGTTATTTTCGTCGGCGCGTTGCTGGCCGCGACCACCGGCGTGGTCGCAGCCTCCGTCATTTCCATGGGTTTGATCTCGCTGCCGATCATGCTGCGATACGGTTACGATCGCCGCTTCGCCTCCGGCGTCATTGCCGCATCAGGAACGCTGGCGCAGATCATCCCGCCATCGCTCGTGCTCATCGTTATGGCCGATCAGCTCGGCAAGTCGGTCGGCGATATGTATGAGGGCGCGTTCATTCCGGGCCTCGCGCTCGCCGGAATGTATGCGGTCTGGACTTTGATCACGTCAATTGTATTTCCGAAGGCCACGCCCGGTTTGCCGGCCGAGGCCATCGGGTTTCGCGAGCCGGATGGCAGTCGCGGGCTATGGTCGCTGCTCGCTTTGGCGATCGCGAGCGGGGTGTTCGGCTGGTTCATGATGCGAAACTCAGACACTCACGGCGCCGACTTCGTCGTGCTGTGCATGTTCTTCGGCATTCTCTTTGCGTTTGGCATTGCGGTCGTGAACTGGGGGCTGCAGCGCCTGACTGGATTCCGATTCCTGTCACACATGGCGCAGCAGACGACCTTCGTCATGGTGCCGCCGCTGTTCCTGATCTTCCTGGTGCTCGGCACCATCTTCATCGGCGTCGCGACGCCGACCGAAGGCGGCGCCATGGGCGCGAGCGGCGCGCTCATTCTCGGCGCGCTCAAACGGCGCTTGACCTGGGATCTGGTGCGCCAGGCCACGGAAGCCACAGCGAAATTGGCCGCCTTCGTCATCTTCATCTTGATCGGCGCGCGGGTGTTTTCGCTGACCTTCTACGGCGTCAGCGGCCACATCTGGGTGGAAAGCCTGCTCACCTCGCTGCCCGGCGGGCAGATTGGCTTCTTGCTGTTCGTCAATGCCTTCGTCTTCGTGCTCGCCTTCTTCCTCGATTATTTCGAGCTCGCCTTCATCGTGATCCCGCTCCTTGGTCCGGCGGCGGAACATCTCGGCATCGACCTGATCTGGTTCGGCGTCATTCTCGGTGTCAATATGCAGACGTCGTTCCTGCATCCGCCGTTCGGTTTCGCGCTGTTCTATCTGCGCTCGGTGGCGCCGCGTGACTCCTTCCTTGATCGCGTCACCGGCAAGCTGACGCCCGGCGTGACGACTGGACAGATCTATTGGGGCGCGGTGCCGTTCGTGTTGATTCAGCTCCTCGCGGTGGTATCGGTCATAATGTTCCCCAGCACGGTCATGCATTACAAGGCTGGGCTGTCGACGATCGATCCCAACAAGGTGCAGATCAACATCCCGCAGATCGATTTGCCGCCGCTCGATCTCGGCCCGCCCGAGATCAAATAGCGAGCGTGTTCTGAACTAATTACGGCGCGTGCCAGCGCGCATTGCATGGTCAGTCGCTGCGCATTCGTAAACGAGCGAATGCCCGCTGTGGGCGCAGTCTTGTGATGCCGTCTGAAAAACGCGAATATTCGCGCCGATTGCTCATCGGCGAGTCGCGAAGCAAGCGGCATCATGCGATTCCTCGATCAACTCGTTGCGTCGATTTTGGCCGCAGCCAAATGGCTGGCGCTGCCGATCGTAGTCTTGTTGTTTCTACAATGGCCGCTGCGTTCGATCATCGGCCTCTACTCGCGTGAAGCCAACGATCTCGGGCAATGGTTGTTCGCGCTTTACGTCGCCGCCAGCATTGCGGCCGCAACGCGCGCCAAGGCGCATCTCGCGGCTGACACGATTGCGCGCAACTATTCACGGGCCGCCCGCGAATGTCTGGCGCGCGCCGGTGCGCTTTTCGGCCTCATTCCCTGGTCGATCATCGTGCTGGTCACGAGCTGGAGCCTGGTGCGCGATTCGGCGTTGCTGCTCGAGAGATTTCCCGATACCGGCAATCCCGGTTATTTCATCATCAAGCTGGCGTTGGTGCTGATGGCGCTGTTGGTTTTGATCGAAGGCCTGCTCGAGCTGATGCCGCCGGCCCGCCCGCCGAGTTCACAATGACTGAGCTGATGCCTTGGCTCGGCTTGAGCTTGCTGCTGCTCGTCGGTGTTGGCGTCGTGTTCACCGGTATCCCGGCCGCCGTCGTGCTTCTAGCCGCCGCATGTTTTGGTGCGGTCGCGGCAGCTCTGAGCGGCGCCATGCCGGTTCAGTTGCTCGGCGCGCTGCCGGAACGATTGATCAATCTCCTTGAGAACGACCTTCTCCAGGCGATTCCGCTCTACGTGCTGATGGGCGCGCTGATCAATCGGCTGCCGATTGCGGACGCGCTCTATCGGTGCTGCCTCGCCGTCGTGCCCGGCCCGGCGGCTCCGGTAGTTTCAGGCTTCGCGCTTGGCGCCTTGCTTGGTCCGATGAACGGTTCCGTCGGCGCCAGCGTACTGGCCTTATCGCGTGTGGCCGAGCCGCGGCTCGCGGCTTCCGGCATTCCGCTGCCACGGCGGGCTGCGGTCATCATCGTGGCGAGCACGCTCGGCGTGGTGGTGCCGCCCTCGCTCGTTCTAATCCTTCTCGGCGATGCGATGTTGAACGCACACACGATCGCGGTGACTGTAACCGGCCGCGACGATCGCGTGATCAACACCCAGGACGTGTTTCACGGCGCGCTCGTTCCCGCCGCGCTGTATCTCGCCGCCTGCCTCATTATCGGCTGGTGGTTTAATCGGCGAGCAAAGCCGGGCGAGACCGCAGCGCCGAAAGCCGTGGCGCGGCCGACCATCCAGCAAGCGCTGCTGGCTGTCGTGACGGTGTCGGCAATATTGATCCTGCTCGGCGGCGTCGCCACCGGATATTTTTACGCCGTCGAGGCCGCGGCGATGGGCGGCTTTGTCCTGCTTCTTACTGGATTCGTCACCGGGCGCCTGCCGCTTCGAGTGCTGAACGAAATATTGCGTGAAGTGCTGGCGCTCACCGGCGCGCTGTTTTTTCTCCTGGTCGCCGCAACCACGTTGACGCTGGTGTTGCGCATCCTCGGCACCGATCAACTGGTGGCCGGCTGGATTGCCGCCATTCCCGGCGGCGCGCTTAGCGCCACCCTGATCGTGCTAGCCGGCATCGCACTCAGCGCGCTCGTTCTCGACGCCTTCGAAATTATTTTCGTGATCGTGCCGATCTTCATTCCGCCGCTTCTCATTCGGGTCGCCGACGCGCGCTGGGTCGCGGTTCTCGTACTACTCGCCTTGCAAGCAAGCTTTATCAATCCGCTGATAGGTTATGCGGTGATGATGACGCGGACCGTTCTTAAGCAGGCAATTCCGTTTCCGGCACTGCTGCGCTCGCTATTGCCGTATCTGTTTGCCCAAGCTGCCTTATTGCTTGCGGTGCTGTTGCTGCCGCAGCTCACCCATGTCGGCGAGGGCGTAAATGAAAGCAGCCGCAAGCCGCCGCCTATTTCCAATGAGGAACTCGAGCGCCGGTTCGAGCAAATGCTGCCGCCCGCCGAGCCGCCGCCGCTTAACGTCGAACAGCGGCGGTAAAAAGCGAGGGGCCGGCAACTTTGCCGGCCCCGATTGTTTTGCCACGACAGTTGGCTTCAACTCTTCGGGCGATTGCGGATCATGAACGTCTCGTACGAGTACTCCGCGACCTGCCACCACAGATTTTCGTCGTTGCGGAAGGCATCGATCGACGCCAGCACCTTCTTGTAGTTCGGGTTCTTGGCCGATTCTTCCGCGTTGACCTCGTTGGAGGCTTTGAGGCAGGCCTCCATGATCGGTTGACTGAACGGGCGCAATTGCACGCCGTTCGCGACCAGGCGTTTCAATGCTTGCGGGTTGCGGGCGTCGTAGCGGCCCTGCTGTTCGACGTTGCAGTAGCCGGCGGCAGCTTCCAGAAGCGCCTGGTAGTTCTTAGGCAGCTCGTTCCACTTGGGGAGATTGATAAGGAGGTGGTTCGTCGTGCCGCCCTCCCACCAGCCCGGATAGTAATAAAACTTCGTGACCTTGTAGAAACCGAGCTTCTCGTCGTCGTAGGGGCCGACCCACTCGGCGGCATCGATCGTGCCCTTCTCAAGCGCCGGATAGATGTCGCCGCCGGCGAGCTGTTGCGGCACCACGCCAAGTTTGGCGAGCGTCTTGCCGGCCCAGCCGCCGATCCGCATTTTCAGTCCATTGAGGTCCTCGACAGTGTTGATCTCCTTGCGGAACCAGCCGCCCATCTGAGTGCCGGTATTGCCCATCAACAGGCACTTGGTATTGAACGTGGCGCCGAAATCGTCGATCAGTTTCTTGCCTTCGCCGTCATAGTACCAAGCGTTTTGCTGGCGGGCGTTCAGGTTGAACGGGGAAGCGCAAAACAAGGCCCAGGTCGGGTCCTTGCCGATATAATAATACTGAGCGCTGTGACCCATCTCGACGGTGCCGTTTTGCACGGCGTCGAGCACTTGCAGGCCCGGTACGATCTCGCCGGCGGCGAAGGTCTGGATCTGAAATTTGCTGTCGGTCGCCTCGGAAACGTATTTCGCAAGGCTCACGCAGGAGCCAAACAGGGTATCGAGCGACTTCGGCCAGCTCGCGGCCAGCCGCCACCGCAGCTCCGGATTGGATTGCGCGATGGCCGGCGCGGCAATCGCGGCGCCGGCAACGCCGACACCAGCGGTCTTCAAGAATTGACGACGTTTCATTTACTCCTCCCCTTGGTCCTCGCTTGGCGGAGCCGGTCGTGGCGCCGCGTCGCGTCGTTATCAGGCATTGATGTTTATAGGGGCGTTCGACGGGCGCGGAAAGCGCAAACCACGTGATCGATGGCGGCAAGCCGGTGCGGTTAATGCCGTGCCGCTTCACCTGTGCCGCTAAGTCGCAGGTCATTTCGGAGCCGCGATCAACCCTTTTTCTTTTCTTCCAGAAGCGCCAGCTTGCCTCCCAGCCAGCGGGTGGTCGGGGCCTGAATGAGGATGGTCATAAGAATGGCGATGAAGGTAATGGAAGCAATCATCTGCGCGCCCGGTGCGTTCATGCCAAGCAAGATGCCGGCGAGTGCGGCCGGAATGACCCCGGTCTCGCGCGTCCAGCACATGAACAATATCTCGTTGAGGCCCCACCGCGCCCGCCGGTCAGGCAGCGTGCAGGCGAAAACCGTGACTGGGCGTGCCACCAGCATGAAGATCGCAACCACGGCAACGCCGCCGAGCAGATAACGGTTCATCAACCCGAAATCGACTTGACTGCCGAGCAGAATGAAAATGAATAAGCGCATGATGAATGACGTTGTCTCGACATATTGATCGAGCCGCTGCGATTCGGCCGGGCCCATTTTGAATCCGAACGAATCTTTATTGCCCAGCATGATGCCGAAGACGAAGACCGCCATAAAGCCGCTGGCTCGCATGCCGTCGGCGGCGAAATAGGCGCCGATTACCGCCATGATCGTCACCACCGGGGCATACTCCATGAAGAACCCCCAGCGTTCGTGTGCGATCAAGAGCGCGGCGAGATAGCCGAGTATGGCGCCGGCAGCAATGCCGAGCGCCGCTTGCGCGAGCAGATCGAGTAAAGACGACGTCAGCGAAAACTCGCCGGTGCCCATTGCGATCGTCAGTACGCCGAACGTGACGATGGCGCCGGTGGCGTCATTGAACGCGGACTCGCACATTACCGTTTGCGCCACGCGATCGCGGACATGGACCTGGCGAAAAATCGGGACCAAAGTCGCCGGATCGGTCGAGGCCAGCGTCGCCCCGAGCAGCGCCGCCACGATCCACGGGACGCCAAGCACAAAATGGGCAGCGGTGCTGGTGATGATTGCGGTAATCAGCACGCCGACGGTTGCGATAATGACGATCGTTATCCAAACTTGCTTCATCACATGAAAGCGGAGCGAGGCGCCACCGTCGAACAGGATGTAGCTGGCGCCGAACAACAAAAGGATTTGATAAAGCGCAGAATCGGCCTTGATATCGATCAAGCCCAGCGCCTGCGGCCCGATCATCATCCCCGCCACAAGAAATACGGCGACGTCGGGAATTTTCGTTTTCTGCGCAAAGAACCCGGCGACCGTGCCGACCGCAAGAATGAGCCCGCCGGACATCAGCGTATGTTTGGCAATTTCGACTGAAGCCGGCTGTTCCAATTGCTCCCCCTGAGTTCGATCGAGCAGCTTTCCCGAGCAACACAATGCAATGGAAGCTATAGCAATATTCGACCCTCCGGCTTTGCGCTAGCTTTTGTGCGCCAAACGACTTTGCCAGCGGATTTGTCGAGATGCCGAGCATAATGAATCCTGCACATTGCAGCCCGGCATCTAAATCGTTTTGATCAGCCGCCGATACTGGCTATTCTCAAGCTTTAGGAACGCTTTACGGCTCTAAGGGTTTGACTATCGAGGCGTTCATGACCCAGCAAAACACCGATCGGGACAACCAGCGCTCCGGATGGAGCTGGTGGTATCTGCTCTTTGTGATTCAGTTCGTCGCCAGTCTGTGGGTCTCCTCCTATAACAGGGTCGACCCTACCTGGATCGGCATTCCGTTCTTCTACTGGTATCAGATGCTCTGGGTGATCATCGGAGCCATCCTGACCGCGATCGTTTACTTTGCGACTGACGAATAAACTGCATTGACGACTCTTCATTCATCGCGCCGTCGATCGGGACAAGCAAAAAGAAAAAATCGGGAGAGATACCGTGCAGGAAGTCAACTGGGTCGCCCTTATTATCTTCATAGTGCTGTTCGCGCTCATCACCGTCCTGGGCTTTGTCGCGGCGCATTGGCGCAAGGGCGATCTCGATCTGTTGCACGAATGGGGTCTCGGCGGCCGGCGCTTCGGCACCATCATTACCTGGTTCCTGATCGGCGGCGACCTCTATACCGCCTACACC
>Ga0306926_10007831_pt1 | contig 11624 bp, 7 predicted proteins | sample flu12Cox44000178_FD_203759 | JGI IMG/M metagenome (GOLD analysis project Ga0306926, IMG submission 203759) | Lab enrichment of tropical soil microbial communities from Luquillo Experimental Forest, Puerto Rico - flux8day.12C.oxic.44.000.178 (v2)... | ecosystem: Environmental > Terrestrial > Soil...
AAGGGCTGACCAGGGTCGGTTTCGAGGATCCGGGATCTGTATCCAGCACGACCGCCACCGCCGCCTGGGCCGGGATCCAGGCCGTCCCGGTCCGGGTCGACGACCACGGCGTAGACGTGACCGCGCTGGAGGCCAGCGGCGCGGGCGCGGTCCTGCTCACCCCGGCCCACCAGTGGCCGACCGGCGTGGTCCTCGCGCCCGAACGCCGGCTAGCGCTGGCTGACTGGGCCGCCAGGACGGAAGCGGTCATCATCGAGGACGACTACGACGCCGAGTTCCGCTACGACCGGGACCCGGTCGGCGCCCTACAGGGGCTAGCGCCCGACCGGGTGATCTCCCTGGGCACCGTGAGCAAATCGCTCGCCCCCGTGCTGCGGCTGGGCTGGATCGCCAGCCCGCCCCGCCTGTCCGCCGACCTCGCCCGCGCCAAACAAGTCACCGACCGCGGATCCCCCGGCCTGGACCAGCTGGCACTGGCCCTGCTGATCGAGAGCGGCCGATACGACCGGCACCTGAGGCGGATGCGGGCCGAGTACGCCGCCCGCCGCGACGTCCTCGTCCGCGCGCTCGCCGGGCACGCTCCCGGCGTGCGGCTCACCGGGCTGGCGGCTGGCTTTCACGCCGTGGCCCACCTCCCCGCCGCAACCGCCGAAAACGATGTCATCCGGGCAGCCCGGTCACGCTCGGTCGGGCTGTACGGCATGAGTACCTACCGCGCCGACCACTCTCCCCACCCGACGCAGCTTGTGCTCGGCTTCGGCAACACCAGCCAGCGGGCCATCCAGACAGGCATCGCCCTCATCAGCGACCTCCTTCACAGCCGCCGCTGACCCGGCCAGCCCGTCACGGCACAATCGAGGAGGCAATGATGCGCAAGATCGTGTCCGGGCCGGTCATCTCGCCCGGCGACGCGGAATCCCCCGCGGATTGGCGGTTCCGCCACCAGACCCGCGGACCGAAAGGGGTGTGCCGTGCCTGAGCTTCGGACGTTGATGAGTGGTCTGGTGTTCGGCGAGCAGCCACGCTGGCATGAGGGCCGCCTGTGGTTCTCCGACTGGGGCAGGCAACAGGTGATCGCTGTTGATCCCGGCGGCGACAGCGAGGTCATCCTCCGAGGGTCGTCGTTCCCGTTGTGCGTCGACTGGCTGCCCGATGGAAGTCTGCTGGTGGTGTCGGCGGGCGACGGGCTGCTGTTGCGCCGCGAGCACGATGGGTCGCTGGTGACCTATGGCGACCTGAAGACGGCGTCTGACCCTCCGGCGATCAACGAGCTTGTCGTCGACGGCCGTGGCAACGCCTACGTCAACGGCGGCGGCTTCAACATGATGGCCGGCGAGGAGTTCGCACCCGGCGTGATCGCCCTGGTCGCTCCCGACGGCTCGGCCCGGCAGGTGGCCGGCGGCCTGGCCTTCCCCAACGGGATGCTGGTGATGCCCGGCGGCTCGGCGCTGATCGTCGCCGAGTCCTACGCCCAGCGGCTCACCGCGTTCGACATCGACGCCGACGGCGGCCTGTCGAACCGGCGCGTGTGGGCCGATCTGGGCGAGGGCGTCCCGGACAGCATCTGCGCCGACACCGAGAACGCCGTCTGGTACGCCGACGTCCCCAATCAGCGCTGCGTGCGCGTCCGCGAGGGCGGGCAGGTGCTCGAGACGATCGGCCTGGACCGCGGGTGCTTCGCATGCGCGCTCGGCGGCACCAACGGCACCACCTTGTTCATGCTCGCTCAGCAATGGAGCGGCCCGGAAAACATGTTCACCGGGCCACCCTCGGGCCTGCTGCTGACCACCGAAGCGCCCGCGCCCCGCGCTGGCTGGCCGTAGGCCGAGAGGCGGTACGGTACCGGCTGGCCGGGCCCGGGGGTGGCCTCCGGAGGAGGCAGGCCGACGTTAGGTCAGCGGGCGCTCCGCCGCGGCTGCCGGTCAGCGGATGCTGACGGCCACCAGGCACGCGTCGTCTCCGGTGTCTGACGCCGAGCCGGCGAGCAGATCATCGGCAAATGTGCCGACATCGGCCACGGGCCGGCTGGCCAGCTGCGTCAGCGATCGCAGCGCATCATCGAGCGGGCGGCCGCGGCCCTCAATGAGCCCGTCGGTGAACAGGACCAAGACGTCCCCAGGCTTCAGCCTGGCGGTGGCTTCCTGGTAGGTGACGTGGGGGTCGGCACCGAGCATCATCCCATCGGGGGGCGACAGCGTGCGCGCGGACTTGCGGCGCACCAGTAGCGGCGGCAGGTGGCCCGCCTGCGCCCAGCGCAGGGTCCGGCTGCCCGGATCGTATATTCCGCAGACCGCGGTCCCGAGGACGCCGTCGGCGAGATGGAAGGCGGCACTGTTGAGCCAGCCCAGCAGGGCCGCGGGGCCTGCCCCAGTGACCGCCAGACCGCGCAGGTAATTCCGCAAAGCGACCATGCCGGTGACGGCGTCAAGCCCGTGCCCAGCGACGTCGCCGACCGCGATCAGGACCTCTTTGGTGGGCAGGAGCACGGCGTCATACCAGTCGCCGCTGACCATGTGCCCGGGCCCGGATGGCCGGTACCGCGCTGCCACCTCGAGCCCGGCCGCCTCGACCAGCTGGGAGGCTTGCGGGGTTATCGCCTGCTGCAGTCGTATTGCCAGCTGGTGTTCTTCCCTGGCGCGTTCTTCGGTTCCAGCAAGTTGCTGGCGGGTCAGGTCAAAGGCCATTTGGGTGTTGAGCTGGCCGGAGATGTCCTGGTAGGCGCCGCGCACCGCGATCAGGTCTCCCGCTGGCCCGGTGACTGGCTGGGCGAGCGCGCGCAGATGCCGCACGCTGTTGTCATCGCCGCGGATGACGCGGAACGCCGCAGTCGTGGCCTCGCGCTGCCTAACCAGCCGGTCCCGGAACGCCGCCACAGCGGGAAGGTCGTCGGCTGGTACCCGCTCGCGCAGGTCGGCAAGGCGGAGGGGGGAGCCGGGCGGCTGCCCGAACAACGCGAACGTCGGCTCGGCCCAGGTCACCTCCCCGGCGACCAGGTCTTCCTCCCAGCCGCCGATCCGGCCAAGCCACTGAGCCTGATCAAGCATTGTGGCTAGGCGCTCGGCCTCGCCGGCTTGCCGCCATGTGATCACCACCCCGTCGAAAAGGGCGGCGATGCGCACTTCGGCGGTGTATCCGCCGCCGCCTGAGGTGATCGCCACGCTGGGAAGGTGCTGTGGCTGCCCGTCGTTGAGCACCTGCATCGCCCGGTCGTACAGATCGCCGGGGCGCGCCGCCCAGGGGTAGATCTCAAGCAGGTGATGCCCGGTGATCTCCGCCGCGGTGTGCCCAGCTGGGTCGGTGAAGCCCTGGCTGGCCCAGTCGATCATCAGCCCGGTCACCGTGCCGTGGTCGTCGCGGATGGCCCGCGCTGTGAACGCGCATTCGTGCAGCCCGTCCAGCAGAGAGAAGATCCACGCTGAGGAGTAGTCGGTAGCCTCGGCGCCGTCGAGCGCATCGCTGGCCAGTGCCTGGGCGCACATGTCGGCGAGCGCGCCAAGCTGACGGCAGGCTGGCCTGGGGAATCCGCTCGTGGCCTTCGGCCAGCACACCTCAAGGGCGCCGATGCTGGTACCGAACCTGTGCAACGGCAAGACGGCGCGGGCCCAGCCGGGGCGGCCGCCGATCAGCGGCGTGTCGTCGCCGGGCGGGCGCCCGCGCGGCCACCAGATTTCGGCATTGCCGTGAGCGGCCCGCGCGGCGGGGACGGTGATGGCCGGCGGGATGCGCCGCCACCGGCTTGCCTCCTGTGGCCCAAAGCCCGCCTCCCCGGCCAGCTCCAGGCCGCCGTCGGCCGCGATCAGCCAGATCGCTACTGCGGCGGCGCCGTCTGTGGACAGCGCCTGGTCAAGTAGTGCCTGGGCGATCCGCGCACCGTCGGGTGCCGCCCGGGCGGCGGCGCTGCCCAGGCTAGCCGCTACGCCCGGTTGTTCGGGTGCGGCCAGCGGCTGCCGTCCGGTGATCTCGGCGGCAAGCTCAGCCGGGGGAACGCCGATTTCGCTGGACAGGCGGGCAAGTTGCTCCCCAGCCTCGGCGGCTGAGCATTTCAGCCGCTCCATCAGCATGCCCGTGGCCAGATCGGTGACTGCACGCACCGCGTCAATGGCGCGTACGCGGTCAAGCTCGCGCCGCTGCCACTCGACCAGGTCGGTGAGCCTGGCCAACTTGGCGCCGTCTGATCCGGTCACGCTCGCCAACCCTTCCGTGGGGCCACCGCCGAGGCTGTCACGCTAGCCAACCGGGCAGGATTCGCCCGGTCTTGCTGGCATTATCTGATGCCAGGCGCACTGGCATGATCGAATTGCCATGACGCAGTCCGCTGGTCTTGCGCGCCGGTCCGGCGACAGGATGCCTGGTGAGTGAGCCAGCCAGCGGGCCGCATGGCTGAGGTGATACTGATGGCGACGGCAGCGCAGGCACGGCGACGGCCCGCCGACGGGCAGTTGCAGCAGCTTCTCGATGGCCTGACGGCGGTCCGCGGCGGGGATTTCAGCATCCGCCTGCCGGCCAGCCGCGATCCGCTGATGAACGAGATCGCGGCCGTTTTCAACGGTATGAATGACCAGCTTGCGCTGTTCACCTCCGAGGTGACCAGGGTGGCCCGCGAGGTGGGCAGCGACGGCAAGCTCGGCGGCCAGGCGCAGGTGCCGGGGGCGACCGGGACCTGGAAGGAGCTCACCGAGTCGGTCAACGCCATGGCCAATAACCTCACCGGCCAGGTCAGGGACATCTCGCAGGTAGCGAAGGCCGTTGCCAGGGGCGACCTGAGCCAGAAGATCACCGTTGCTGCCCAGGGTGAGCTGCTGGAACTGAAGAACACCTTGAACACGATGGTTGACCAGCTGTCGGCCTTCGCCGGTGAGGTCACCCGGATGGCCCGCGAGGTCGGCACCGAGGGCAAACTGGGCGGCCAGGCCGATGTGCAGGGAGTGTCGGGAACCTGGAAGGACCTGACCGAGTCGGTCAACGTCATGGCGGCGAACCTGACGGCCCAGGTGCGGGCGATCGCCACCGTGACCACCGCGGTCGCCCAGGGCGATCTGAGCCAGAAGATCCACGTAGATGCCCGCGGCGAGATCCTGGAGCTCAAGGAGACCATCAACACGATGGTTGACGAGCTGTCGGCGTTCGCCGGCGAGGTCACCCGTGTCGCCGGTGAGGTGGGTACCCACGGCAAGCTCGGCGGCCAGGCAACCGTCCAGGGCGTGTCGGGGACCTGGGAGGACCTGACCGACAACGTCAACGTGATGGCCTCCAACCTCACCGAGCAGGTCCGCTCGATCGCCCAGGTCGCTACGGCCGTCGCCCGTGGCGATCTGAGCCAGCGGATCAGGGTCGAGGCCATGGGCGAAGTCGCCGCACTGGCCGACACGATCAACGGCATGGTCGACACGCTGAGCGCGTTTGCCGGCGAGGTGACCAGGGTCGCGCGCGAGGTGGGCACGGAGGGGCAGCTCGGCGGCCAGGCGGTGGTGCCGAACGTCGCCGGCACCTGGAAGGACCTCACCGACAACGTCAACTCGATGGCCAACAACCTCACCAGCCAGGTGCGCAACATCGCGCAGGTCACGACGGCCGTGGCCCAAGGCGACCTGTCGAAGAAGATCGACGTGGACGCGCGGGGGGAGATCCTCGAGCTCAAAACCACCATCAACACGATGGTCGATCAGCTATCGGCGTTCGCCGCTGAGGTGACCAGAGTGGCACGCGAGGTCGGCCGCGACGGGCGGCTCGGCGGGCAGGCCGAGGTGGAAGGCGTCTCCGGCACCTGGAAGCGGCTAACCGAAAACGTCAATGAGCTGGCCGGTAACCTGACCCGCCAGGTCCGGGCGATCGCTGAGGTGACCAGCGCGGTCGCCACCGGCGACCTGACCAGGTCGATCTCGGTCGAGGCGCAAGGCGAGGTGGCCGAGCTCAAGGACAACATCAACGCGATGGTCCGGTCGTTGCGCGAGACGACCGAGGCCAACACCGAGCAGGACTGGCTGAAAACTAGCCTTGCCCGCATCGCCGGCCTGATGCAGGGCCACCGTGATCTCACCGTGGTCGCCGAGCTGATCATGAATGAGCTGATCCCACTGGTCGGGGCGCAGCACGGCACGTTCTTCCTGGCCGAAGCCGAAGGCGGCGACACCAGGCTGCGGCTGATCGCCAGCTACGGGCTGCTCGCCGACATCGAATCGCCCAGCCAGTTCCGGCTCGGCCAGTCGCTGATCGGCCAGGTCGCCAAGACCAAAAAGCCGATTGTCCTGACCGACGTCCCCGAAGGTTACGTGCGTATCTCCTCCGGCCTTGGTGAAGCCGCGGCTGCCAACCTGATGGTGCTGCCGGTCGTCTTCGAGGACCAGGTGCTCGGCGTCATCGAGGCCGGCTCGTTCTCCCCGTTCACCCACCTCCATCGCGATTTCCTCGAGCTGCTGATGGAAACAATCGGGGTAAACGTCAACACGATGATGGCCAACGCGAGGACTGACGCGCTGCTGGCCGAATCCCAGCGGCTGGCCTCTGAATTGCAGGCACGGTCGGGCGAGCTGCAGGCACGCCAGGACGAGCTGCAGCGGTCCAACGCCGAGCTGGAGGACAAGGCCGCCCAGCTCGCCAGGCAAAACAGCGACATCGAGCTGAAAAACGTTCAGATCGAGCAGGCGCGGCAGGAGATCGAAGAGCGCGCCCGCCAGCTTGATCTGGCCTCCAGGTACAAGTCCCAGTTCCTGGCTAACATGTCGCACGAGCTGCGCACCCCGCTCAACAGCCTGCTCGTGCTCGCGCGGATGCTGGCACAAAACCCCGACCACAATCTCACACCCAGGCAGGTGGAATACGCCAACATCATCCATTCCTCCGGCACCGATCTGCTGCAGCTGATCAACGACATCCTGGACCTGACCAAGGTCGAGGCCGGCAAGATGGACATCCACCCCGAGCGCTTCGACCTGGCCGGGCTGGCCGATGACCTGCGGGCGGTGTTCCAGCCATTGACTGCCGAAAAGAGACTGCGCTTCACCATCGAAACGGCTGCCGATGCCCCCGCCGAAATGAGCACCGACAAGCAGCGGCTGCGGCAGATCTTGTACAACCTGCTGTCCAACGCGGTCAAGTTCACCGAACAAGGCCAGGTCCAGCTGCGCATCGAGGGGTCCGGGCGCTCCGTGCCCGGTAACGGCCCGGCCGTCGCCTTCTCCGTCACCGACACCGGCATCGGCATCAGCCAGGACAATCTGGGCACGATATTCGCCGCATTCCACCAGGGCGACGGCACGACTAGCCGCTGCTACGGCGGCACCGGGCTGGGCCTGGCTATCTGCCGCGAGGTTGCCACCCAGCTCGGCGGCGAGATCACTGTGCAAAGCGAGCCGGGCAGCGGCAGCACCTTCACCCTCCGCCTGCCGGCCACTCTGTCTGCGCCCGGCGGGCACGTATCAGATGAGCCCGCCGGCTCCGGCCGGGCACGCCTACGAGAACCAGAACCAGATAGCATCGCCGGCCGCCCAGACGCCGGTATGGCCGCTGGCCCCAAGGGCGCGCGAGCGGTCCTGGACGCGGCAGCGTCGGCCTCACGGATCTGCCCGCCTGCGCCGGGGGCGAAGCACCGGAGCCTCATTGGCCGCAAGATCCTTGTCGTGGACGACGATCCGCGGAACGCCTTCGTGCTTACCGACGTGCTCGAGCTCTATGGCATGACGGTGGTGCGCGCCACCGACGGGCGCCAAGCCATCGACGAGCTAGCCGCCGGCGATATCGACCTGGTGCTGATGGACATCATGATGCCGCGGCTGGACGGGTACGAAACCACACGAGCGATCCGCCGGATGCCCCACCTCGCACATATACCCGTGATAGCCGTGACCGCGCGGGCGATGCAGGGCGACCGGGAAAAGAGCATCGCCGCCGGCGCCACCGACTATGTCACGAAACCCATCGATATCGAGGAACTGCTCACCCGCATGGAGCAATGGCTGGCCAGCGCCCGGCACCCAGCCAGCGGATTAGAACCCGCCGTAATTCGTGATCTTTGGCTGCGCGGCCCTGGACGCGGGACGGCCACTGGTTGAGTATGCGGGTTGTGCTGACTCGTGACGATCTTGCAGTTGAACGTCCACCAGTGCGCCCCGTTCGCGAACAGACCGGCACGGCCAGCCGCCGGCCTGATAATCCCGGCCGGAGCTTGACCAGGCCATGGCCTGCGCTACCCAGCTGGCACCTGGCTGTTCCCGCTGCGGGCGAGCCGTGAGGTCACGGGGCTGTCACCATGGCCCACACCGTCTTCCCGCTGCAGCCTACAGACACGTAGGATCCCCAGTCCGCGCTCACGTCCTCGACCAACTGCAGCCCGCGTCCGCTTTCGGCTTCGGGCTGCAGGTCCTGGCAAACCGGAGGGTCAGCACTGGCATCCCAAACCTCAATCAAGACCTTCTGCCGGTCACAGGCCAGCCACAAGCACACCGGCGGCACCCCGTCTACTGCGCGCCCGGGGAACCGGTGACCGGCCAGGTCGTTCGATGCCATTAGCGCGTTCGTGACCAGTTCGGAGACCACCAACTCGACCGCGTCGGCTATCGCATGCATCCCCCATTCCCGCGAGATCAGCTTTGCGTGCAGTCTGGCGCAAGGAACTGCGCCCGGGTAGGGTCCCAGCTCCAACGACGACCGGAGCTGCCAGGCAGCCAGAGTCGCGCTGGCCTGCCCGTCGGTCATGGGTAATCTCGCATCCGGGCCTGCCCGCGGACTCCAGGTGGCGGGGCGCCTAGCCGACATGCCCGACTTGCCGGCACGCCGGGTTCTGCGCCTACGGTCGGCTCGGTGTGGTGTCGTCTGCACGCTGTATCTCACCCGAACCGCCACCCATTGCCCTGCTGAGGCCGTAGTTGCGACGCGCAGCGCAGAGCGAGAGTTAGGAAACTTTACTACCGAACGGGCTGCCGCCGCAGGTGTATGGCAGGCAAGCAGCTACCCCGGGCCACCAGGTGCTGGGTGCCGTTCCCGCCACCATCGCCAGCACTGGACCGCAGATCAATAACTGATAGCTGGCGGCTTCATCTTCATCAGGTGAATCCCAGCTGGCGGTTCGGACGACCCCGGCCACCGGCCTTGCGCTGGCCGCCACACCAGCCAGCGTCGCCGAGCGGCATGGTCACCCCCGAACTGAACACAGAACAATCAATCGGGCGCACGGTGGACGGCAATGTCGATGACGAGATCGTCGTCCACAATCAGGCGGATATCGCACTCCGGCGCCAGGGCCCAGTGGCCTCTGATGAAGTGGCCGTCGCCCCGGGCGGCGTCCAGGTTGGCTCGGCCAGGCGAGTAGCGGGCGCCGTCGGCAGAGGGCAGACTCGGTACGCTCTGTCCACGGCTGCCTCGTCTGCTCACTGCGCGGAGTTCATCCGGGCTGGCCGGGGAGGAGTTCCATGGCAGAGGCAAAGGAGATCCGGGGCGTGGGGTGGCATGACCCGGTAGCCCGGGCTTGCGCGTGCGGGGGCCACCTGCCCGCACCGGTGCCCGTGTGAGTCCGCCACGGCGCGACGACCCGATCGCCGCCCTCAACCAGGTGCTCAGCGAGGTCATCGACGCGATCCTGGACGTCAGGCAGGCTCACCGAAGGGTTCCCGAGACGCACGCCCTCAACGCGGTGCTCGACCAGCTCTTCGCCGACCTGAGAACCTGGGCCGGGCTGCTCGCGGACCAGGACCAGGCACTCGGCGTGTCGCCGCTGGCGTACATGCCAAGCGCGGCCGGCCGCACGCCACCGACCCCCTGGCACGGGGTCGCGAGCGACGAGGAGGTCCGCCGGATCGTCGGCGAGGATCTCGACCGGCTCGGACAACACCTGGCCGCAGCGCTCGTGGAGCAACACGATGACGCCGTACGAACGGCCCTCGCCGAGGTGGAGCGAGGAATCCAGGCCCACCGGCAGGCACTGAACGAGCTCTAACCAGGGCGTCGCCGAGGCGAAGGAATCGCCTGGCCCTGCGGGAGGATCTGTGCCCGATCACCCTGATCTGCGCCTGCGCCGACGGGCCCTTCAGAGCCACTGGCCGTCCATGGCGGCGGCCAGGCGTGCTCGCCTGCCCAGTGACGCCTCCACGTCGGGGTGACCAACTCCGGGCTCCCTCTCCAAGCGGACCGCCGAACTGCGCCCACGCCAACGAGGATTGTCTTGCCGAACCCGATGCTTTAGCCACAATGATCAAGCTCAGAAGCGTGGCTTCCATGAGGTGCCCGCTCGCCTGACGCCAGCGGACCGCAGTCAGCAGGCCCGGTGCTGTGACATATATCTTGGGCCAACTGCCGTGACATGCCTCGAGACCCCGCCAGCAGCCAGAGTTCCCGAACTCCTGGCCCAGCGGACCGGCTCCTTCTCGTGCAACCAGCCGAGGGCCGATCGGTCGGCTACGGGAATGTGAGCACGGCCAGGGTCCGTTGCCGCTCGCAGGCACGCCTGCCGAATATTTGCCTGCGTTGGTTCCGTTGATCGTCTGGCTGCCTGCGTAGCGGCAGATGCCACAGCCCGCCGGGTCAGCCGGTCACGCCATGTCACGGCCCGCGGGGAACTGGATCGACGCTGACCTCCCGATCTTTCACCCTGAGCCGGGGGCGAGCTGTTGACCCCCGTCGACGTCGTAGGTCGCACCGGTCACAGCGGTGTTGGTCATGAGGTGCACCGCGAGCGCCGCGACGTCGGCCGGCCCGACCACGCGCCCGATGGGGAGCGCGGCGCGGAGCTGGTCGCGGCGTTTGTCTAGGTCCTCGCCGAGCAGCGACGCCGACAAGGGCGTGTCGACGAAGCCGGGCGCGATGAGGTTGACCCGGACCGGCGCCATCTCCAGCGCGAGGTTGGCTATCAGGGCATGGAGCGCGGCGCTGCCCGCCGAGATGAGCGCCAGCCCGATACCGGGACGGCGGCCTCCGGTGCCGCCCATGAACAGCAGCGTGCCGCCGGGCCGCACCCGGCCGATGGCGTGCTGGGCCACGGCCACGGCGAGCCACAGATGCGCGTCGAAATCGCGGTGCGCACGGTCGCGGTCGAGGTCGGCCAGGGGCGCGTAATACGGACCGGGGCCGGTGACCATCACGTGGTCGATCTGCTCCGGCAGGCCCTGGAAGAACCGGTCGAGGGCGGCCGGGTCGGTCGCGTCGAAGGCCGCGGTGCGCACCGCGCCGAGGTCGGCCGCGGCGCGCTGCAGGCGCTCGGGATCGCGGCCCGTCAGGATGACGTCGGCGCCCTCGGCGCGCGCCTGCCGGGCGGTCTCGAGCCCGATGCCGGAGCTGCCGCCGATCACCACGACGGTCTGCCCGGGCAGTTCCGGTTCACGCTTGATGGCGAAGACAGCGGGTGTGGTGGTCACGATTCCTCCGGTGGGTTGGTGCGGGCAACGGGCTGGCCTGCCGCAGCCGGGCTGGGCCGTGCGCCCCCGGTGGGTCCTGGCCGTCTCGCCAGCCGACGTGTAATGCTAAGGTTACATGTATGCGCGGTGACGTGGTGCCGCTGGAACGCGGGCTGGAGGGGGACACCGCCCCGCTGTGGCGGGCGCTGGCCGACCCGACCCGCCGCCGGATCCTGGACCTGCTGCGGGAGCGGCCGCGGGTGACCGGGGAGGTCGCCGCGCGGTTCCCGGTGTCGCGGGTCG
>Ga0306926_10007834_pt1 | contig 11622 bp, 18 predicted proteins | sample flu12Cox44000178_FD_203759 | JGI IMG/M metagenome (GOLD analysis project Ga0306926, IMG submission 203759) | Lab enrichment of tropical soil microbial communities from Luquillo Experimental Forest, Puerto Rico - flux8day.12C.oxic.44.000.178 (v2)... | ecosystem: Environmental > Terrestrial >...
GCGATGCGTCACTATGCACGCGCCAGCCGGTGATTGGGCACAAGTACTGCTCGGCAATCATCTCGCGAAGATCACGGGCGTAACACACTTCCTCGAACACTGCGCCGAGACCCTGCTTGTCACCGCGTCGAGGCGTCGCCGTGAAGCCCACCAAGTACCGTAACGTGTTGCGGTCAAACAGGCCGAAGTGCTCAAAGATTCGGCGGTACGTTGGTGCCACGGCATGGTGCGCCTCATCGACGACGATGAGAAAGAAATCCTCCGGCCTAAGCTGGCGGAGCCGAGTTCCTCTGGCTCGGCCGAGCGTCGGGACTGAGGCTAGGACGACCTTAGCGTCAGCAGGTGCTCGTGAAGCAGATTGCTCAATGCCGACCTTCAGTTCGGGGTCAACGTGGAGGAACTTTTCACGTGCTTGCAACAGCAGTTCCTCCCTGTGCGCAAGCACCAGCAGTCGCTTCTTCATCTTGAAGAAACGCGGAAAATGCGCGAACACCACCGTTTTGCCGGTGCCGGTTGGTAGGGACACAATCACGCGACGCTTACCATCCTTGTACGCTTGGTAAACGCTCTGTAGAGCTTCGCTTTGATACGAACGTAAGTCGAGCATGGGACGATTGAGTCCAATCGACGATCTAAGGGCACAGGAGCGGCGTCCCGGTGTCATGATAGGAATTGCTCAATAACCTGTAAAGCCCGGTTCCTGAAGTGAAAGAAGTGGTGTGAATTTGCCGTACATCTAGACGCAGTGACAACTCGGGTCAAGAACCGTCCTTTGGGATGGATGGCCGATCCGGAAACAATCCACTCGGTCGTATAGTCGGCATCTCTGACGTGCTTTTTGGTGGGCCCCTGGCTGTCCAGAAGTACGGTTAGGGCGCTATATGTCAAGTTGACATGATGCGCGCTTCGGGAGTCGTTTGACCATGCTCAAGTACGGCACGGAAGTTACCATCTACACTACTAGCACATCACCAAGTCGAGTGATTCGCGACTGGTTCTCGCCGCGATCGCTAGAAGCTCTAGAACTTCAAAGGAGAAACCCAAATGCAAAGCAAGATTGCCGCTTTGACGCTAATACTTGCGACGGCTGTGATTCTGGCCGGGATGCACGCACCGGCGAGCGCGCAGACCTACGTCCGCTTTGACGCCTTCCCAAACACACACACATTTCCTTACGAGATGGACTCATCGGGTCGAATCGTGGGAACGGGAACGCAAAACGGTACGCCCACTCTGGATTTTATTCGTAATGCCGACGGCAGTATTTCCGTGCTAGGTGCTCCGGCTGCCGATTGGATTGGATTCTCCGGCACGAATCGACTTGCCGGACGCTATCAGGACGCGATGGGCGTCGAGCATGGCTTCGTCGGCCCCATTTCCGGTCCGTTTACCAGCTTCGATGTGGCGGGCGCCACCGGGACTTATCCGTGGAAGGCGAACTCTGCGGGGCAGATCGTCGGTACTTGGACGGCCTCCGGCAACGTGTATCACGGGTTTTTGAGGAATACCGATGGGAGCATCACTAAGTTCGATGTCCCCAGAGAAGCCCAAACCTTTCCGGAGGCGATCAACACGTCTGGTCAGGTCGCGGGTTTAGTGTGGGACTCATCGGGCGTTCTTCATGGGTTCATCGGCAAGGTCGGTGGTCCCTACACGGTTTATAACTTCCCTTCAGGTACTCAATATGCCGCGGCGCACATGAACGATGCCGGGCAAATTACGGGTTCCTATGCCGACAAGAACTTCACCGCGCACGGATACCTGCGGGACACCAAGGGGACCTTCACGACGTTAAATGAGCCGGGGCAGGTGCTCGCGAACGCTATTAACCAGAGTGGATACATCGTTGGTGTGGACGGTGGCAAGTCTAGTGGCAGGAAGGACGGGTTCCTGAGAAGGCCCGACGGGACGTCGGCCACGATCGAATACCCTGGCGCTAGCTTCATCAATAGCAGCACGATTCCCGAAGACATCAATCAATTGGGGGTCATCATGGGTAGATACCAAATCACCACCAGCAGTGGCGGCGATACCACGTGGCGCGGGTTTACCGCCACCGGGGTCTATTAGCGGTTACTAATATAGCGTCCCGCGCTCGACGTAGTGGAATGAAGGATGCGCAAGCGGCACTCCGGCACGCAAGCATCAAGACGACCGCCAATGTTTACATGCACCCGATTCCGGCCAGTGTGACTGCGGCGTTAAACTCGCGGACGAGGGTGATCATCAGCGCCGTCCACGCACGCCATCACTTGATACTCCACCCGTGTCTTAGGCAATTCGTAACTTACCGCACGAGAGAACTCCGCCACCGAGGGCTGCATCTGGATCCAGCTCAAGCAGGATGCGCCGATGCGTGATTCGAAGAGCACGGCCCGTTTGCCTTCGGTCACGTGGATATACATCGGCCTCTTGTTGACTCGCACAAGGCGACGAGGAGGAGCAAATTGTCGCACAACAAGCACGAAGGCTGCTGCGATCTTTCCTCGTGGTCTCTTCATGATCTCTCCTTCACCACCCACGTGGGACTCGCGCCTCGACCTTGTGCAGATACCCCACCACGTGTTCAGTTCAACCAGTGCAGAAGTTCGCAGGTCGCAGTTCATCTTCGAGGTTTCGGATCTCCGTGATGACTTTGTGCGCCTCACCCCGCACGATGCTGAACTGGGCGAAAGACGGCAAGATTCCGGTGACCGTCTGTCCGGTTCGAAGCGCATTACGTGGCGATTCCTACAGTCAGAATTGGATGCTATGCTGACGCTGCCATCTGCTGCCGAACTCAGGAGAGTTCAATGAGCAGCAGAAAGGCAGGCGACCAACGGATCGTGCCTATCGCTCAACATCTTTCGCGCTAGCCGAAGTCTCAACTTTCGTACTTGAAAGACAGCAACACGCGCGTGCGATACTCCTTCACCTTGCCGTCCTCGACCTTCATGTCCATCTTGACAACTTCGGCAATGCGCAGGTCCCTCAGGGTTTGGGCGGCGGTCTCCACTGCGTTCTTTGCTGCATCTTCCCAGGACTGCGTGCTGGTGCCGATCACCTCCACCAGTTTGTAGACGCTTTCAGTAGTTGCAGATTTCTTAGCCATAATGCCCCGTATCTTTCCGCGGAACAAAAGCCGGTCCGATGCAATCATTCATTCGGCAATTCCATTTGTCCCAGCGATTAGAAATTGTGGGCGCATTGGCCGAGGAAAGCAACTGGGCCCCTGTTGAGTGAGCCGTGTTTCCCAGGTTAGCGCCGAAAAGCGCGGCGCGAAGAGCCATACGCTCAGCTACGCGGATCCGCCTGACTTCCGAGAACCAAACTTCTGGCCCGCGTCGACGGGAGTCCGTTCTGGCGGCATAAATTCCCGTTTGCATGGGCTTCGGTAAGGAGCGGCCAGATACGCCTGCTTGTTTCCCCCTTCCTTCCCGTTAAAGGAGCGGTTGGGCCGACAAGTATCCGGGGAGTACATCAGTTGGCACGACCTGGTCAAAGAAGCTCGGAAATGGAAACTCCTAGACCGTACAACCGAGGAGATGGCGCGTGACATTGCCAATGCTGGTGATGAAGTACTGCATGAAAAACCCATGGACATGAATAAGGCTGAGACGGTCGTTATTAACGCCCGCAGGTTGATTCAGCAAATCTACTCAACTGAAGGTTCATTCTGAGTTACAACATGCGTTTGAAAAACACGAGGGCAAAACGGTGAAGGTTGGGTTAGCTCCCATCGTCAATGAGAGATAAAGGGTGTTGATTCTCGGTACGTTGCCGAGCGATGAATCGATTCGGCTTGGCCAGTATTACGCGAACAGCACCAACCGTTTTGGAGGATTCTCGAAGCTGCCTACGGCGACACGATCGGGAGCGAATACTCCCAGCGCCTACAGTTCTTGAGGGTCAAGAGACTCGCTCTGTGGGATGTGCTGCGATCCGCCGAACGGGCTGGCAGGCTCAGACCGTGAGATCAAGAACCCGGTGGCCAACGATTTTGCTGAGCTTTCTGACAGCGAGAGTTCGGTCTATCGACTTGGAGAGACTCCGAGCGAGTTGCGAGACCCGACACGATTCGCCGTGGAAAACGCCTGACTATCCAGAGCAGTGAACCAAAGACTGGAGATCGAAGGCTTGGCCAGAGACTTCCGCTCAGGGCCGTACTTACCACCTTTGGGCCACTTGACCCACAAAAACTATCGGAAGTATGATCCATGATGCTCACGCGCGGCATCCCTTCTGTGGCGAACGTCTCTCGCCGCTTCGACTAAAGACTCCAGGGCAACCATTCAACGACTCTGAAATTGGCGCTTCCGATGAGAGCCCTCGAACTCGTCAAGCTAGATCGGCTTATGGAGCGGTCAAGAGGGAGATCCGACGTTGTAATCGGCATGATCGATGGCCCGGTAGCGATAGATCATGCGGACCTGGTTAGCAGCAGCATCCGCGAGGTGCCTGGAGCGAAAGGCGTAGCTTGCTCGGTTCCCAGCAGTGTGGCCTGCTCCCACGGAACATTTGTCGCGGGCATACTCGCTGCAAGGAGAGGCTCTGCGGCACCGGCCATATGTCCAGGCTGTACGCTCCTGGCACGCCCGATCTTCCCTGAGAACAACGTGAATAACGGGGATGTACCGGGTGCCAGTCCGCAAGAGCTTGCGACTGCCATCCATGACGTGGTGGAGGCCGGCGCACGGGTCATCAACCTGAGTGCTGCACTGCTGCAACCTACGTGGGAGGGTGTGCGGAAGCTGCAGCAGGCGCTCGACTTCGCCGCGATCCGCGGCGCAATCACGGTAGCAGCGGCAGGCAACCAGAGCACCGTCGGCGGCTCTGCCATCACTCAACATCGTTGGGTGATTCCGGTTATCGGCTGCGACCTGCAAGGCAGGCCCACGCCAGCGAACCTTGGAAGTTCTATCGCCAGATGGGGACTGGCTGCGCCGGGAGACAAAATTCCCAGTTTGGGTGCGGACGGAGAGTCGAGAACCTTTAGCGGTACCAGTGCTGCGGCACCGTTTGTAACCGGCGCGATTGCATTGCTCTGGTCGCAGGTTCCCTGTGCTAGCGCATCTCAAATCAAGTTCGCGTTGAGGCAGGCTGTGCGGCGTTCTCGGACCATTGTCCCGCCGCTTCTCGATGCCTGGGCGGCGTATGAACTCCTTAGCAGGAATTGATTGGGAAATCGCATGACCGAGAAAAAGAGGAAGGTCGAACCGGATGTTTCGGAACGACCGATTCATCGCGTGCGGCTCCCGGGATTTCTAGTCGAGGAAGAGGTCGGGCTCGGCGACCTCATCAAGAAAGTGACATATGCCATCGGGATCAAGCCCTGCGGCGGTTGTGAGAGGCGTGCCGCGGCGCTGAACCGCTGGACGACCTTCTCTCGTTAGTTCAACAGCGCAGTTTTGAAGGAGAGAGACGATGGAGCACTCGCATACCGAAGTTCAAGACCAACCTGTAACCTCGTCTCCTGCTGGAGACGTTGCACCCGTTTCCATTGCATCTTCGATCCAGCCCGCGGCGACCGTTTCACCGCAAGCTTGCGCGACCTGCGGAACCACACCGGCAGTCAACGGCGGGATCACCTCCCCCAGTTACATCTACGCCATCGGCAGAATCGAAGCACGTTTCCCGCGGCCGTCCGTGGAGAAAGAATTCGCACAGGCTACGGGTCGTGCCGACACGTCAGGACTGACCGACCGGCAGGCCTTGCAGAAAGTCCTTTCGCAACGCCAGAACCGTTACCTCGCGCGCCAACTCTGCTGGGTAATGACGATCGAAGGCCTGGAAACCTACATCCTCGTTCCGCGCGACCCCGCCGATCTGGAGCTCTTGATCGAGGGCTTGCGTCCCACGCCTCAGCCCTGGGACCTGGATTGCGTTATCGGGGTCAGAGGTCCTATCGCCCCGCCCGATATGTGCAACGGGTTGATGGTGCCCATTGTCGCCTTCGATCAGATTTACTCGTTCGATCGCGATTCGCTGATTAAGGCCATCCCGAAGCCGGAGAAGACGTCAGCGAAGGAGTTCGCCCCCGCGGCGGAAGAAATGTTTGACCGCATCATGCAGATGACTGACAACGCCGGCGCTACCGACGAAAATCGCGCGCTGAATTACCTGGCGGTCCGCTACCAGGCGATCTACGCCAAGGCTGCCGAGTACTTCGCGCAAAACTGCTCGCTCACCAGCGTGTACGTTAACCCGTCGGCGTTGAGCGGCACGCGCAACGTGGTGGACGTAATATTCGCGTACACCAATCGCAACACAGATGTAGTGGACAAGTGCTTTGTGCGGGTTGACGTGACCGAGGAGTTCCCGTTCCTGGTGACGAAGCTGTCACCGTATTACGACCGGTGAATCAGGAATGTTTCCGACAAAGGGAGATGAACCATGAGTCTGCCAGGATTTGCCGCAGAAGCTGCGCTTCGAGAAAGCACGCGACGCTTGAGCACCAAGACTGAGCCCTTAAGAGCCGACGGGGTAGAAATGGCTGTAAAGAAGGGGCCAAAGCCTGGGCAACCCGCTGGTGGACCACCGGCAGGGCCTTACTGGGGATGCGAATGCGATTCCGAAGGGTGGGCAACGTAAGGAACCAACAAAGGAGGAATTCCATGACAATACCAGGGTTCACAGCCGAGAGGACGTTGGCGCGCAGCCGAAACCGCCGATTGCGCTTCATGCTTGACAATGCAGGCAACCGCTTGCACCCCGCGGCGCTGATCCAAGTGGATGGCGTGGACTATTGCGAGGGCGAAGTAAGCGATGGGGGAATCCAGTGCTACGGAGGCTCCAGCGGCGGAGTCGACGGAGGCGGCCGTGGCGGCGGAGGCGGTGGTGGGCCCCGCTGCGCTCCTCACTGCGGTCCCTGCAGACGTACGCGGCGTGGGTGGCAGAAAGCTTGCACAGGCAGCGATTGCAGCGTGACGCTCGTAGCGTGCTCGCCGTTCGGCGTGGTTACGACGGGCCCTTTACGCTCCGCTCAGTAGGATTGGGCACGCTGTCACACCTTCTACGACCAATAGAGTTTGAAGGAGATATCCTTATGAACATACCAAGCTTTAGTGCACAAGCCGCACTTTACAGGTCAAAGGCACGGTATTTCGCCGGCAGCAGTGGGGCAGTCGCAGGGCAGCTCGGTCTCTCGCAACTCACGTTCCCGGCGCTCTTACGCACACCCATCATATGTAATGGGAATTGTCCGCCGCCGATATGTCACTTCCACTGTGGACCGTGCACCGCGGACTCCAGCGTTCCCAGTGGGTGCTCACGGCAATGCTGTAGCTTCGGACCCGGTTGCGAGGACCCAGGCTGTTCGACTGTCGACTGCCCCGCGTCCGCGTGCTGTCCGGTCACCTGTAGCGGGGCTTCTTGCAGTTGTGGCAGCTATCCGAACTGCCAGCCAACAGGTATGAAGACCTGCACAGATTGCCACGGTAATCCGGCACCGCCACAGCCTTGCTGAGCGCATTTGCAGATTGCGTTCGACCCGGGAAACGATGGGCAGGCATCCGTTGATGTGGGTCAGCAGCAAAGAGGGCCCAACCGGCGAATGCGCTTGTGTTGAGCGTTCCTCTGAAGGCAATAGCTTGTCGCCCTGTTCGTATCTGGCGAAGCCGCGGCATATATGCGCCACCTCGCGATGATGAGAACGGGTTACAAACGGCGAAATCATCCATCTGAAAGGAGGACATAGAAATGCGAATACCTGGATTTACGGCAGAACTCGTGCTTCGAGACCGCGGCCGATTGCAGTTTCGGAACTCAGGCCAGCGAAAATCAGCTCACGAAAGGATCACGCCCCAGCGCTTTATTCCGCCACACACCTTTCCGTGTCCCTGGCCGCCATGTTATAGAGACTCGCACGGCGATTGCATCTGCTTCTTCAACTTCTTCTGAACTTCTGGAGAGTCGAAGGACAGGTGGCCCTCGATAAGGGCGAAGGTTTAGTCAAGCGAGAGTTCTCCCTGGCGGACAAGCACCGCTGGGGGGTTACGCCATGAGGGTCCCAGCTTTACGGCGGAGGCTTCGCCCTACAGGACTAGAGAGGCACACCGGTTGTCTAAAGCAGCCCGGGGCAGAACCTAAGCAGCTCGATGAAGGGTAAGAGGAATTGGAATTACCAATTCAGGTGAACGAGATGGCTTTGCCGGGATTTAGTGCTGGGAACTCGCTTTACAAGACCATGGGACATTGGACGGTGGCGCGGGTCGGAACCGGAAGCCACCAAGTCTATGCGCAGAGAATATGTCCCCCATGGGATCCTGGATGCGGAACGCGTGTTTGCGCACCCTATTGTGGCCCCTTGTTTGGAGGGAAGGGCCCCGCAACTGTGTGTTGACGAAGCGTGCCAAGCGTACATAGCGTGCAATGGTGACGCTGCCCGAAATTTGCGACTGCTATTGCAGCGTTGGCGCTAAGTTTGCACCGCCGAATAATATTTGCAGTGGTCCGAACGACCCGTACTGCGTCCAGAATCGCTGGTGTAGTGTTTTTGGAAAGCCGTGCCCTGCGTCAGGCTGTAACTGTTGGATTGTGTGAGCGGAACCGGCGTTGTGGACCCGGTCTTTTTTTATTGAGGATTCCGCTCGCTCTAAGTTGCGTGGGAGGCGCTGAAAAATGCGTTTACTGGAATCTGCTGTGAAGAGCTCGCTGTATCGAACCAGGCGTCACCAGATGACTGCGAGCTTTGTTCACGGCTCCGGGGTCGTGCCCACGCTTATGCAGGTGCAAATCATGAACTCATTAGGCAGACTCCCGCCAGAGTTTCGATTGTGGAGGATAGAGCTGTGGCAGTATTACGACGATAAGTTTGGCTGTGATTGAAATGAAAATGCCGGGATTTACATCGAGACGTCAGCGTAGCGAGCTGGGAATCGCAATCGCGCTACGACCCGTGACCTCGGGCTCGCTAGAAATAGTGTTGTTCCTTGTCTACATAGGCCGCCCGGACCTATTTGCGGCGCGACACCTACCGCAATCCCCGCAAACCTTCCGTTTCACCCAACTCGATGCCGTTTGGCCGAACACCACGGTGGTAGCTATGAAGGGGCCACGGCAGCAAGTCGTCGAGATCCAAAGCCACTCTGCCTCGCTGCCGGTTGACGAACATTCAGGCGAAAAAAACTGTTGCGTGATGCCAAAATTTCAGGGATGCGAACCGAACGGGAGGTTGCGGGCCATCGCTTGACCGTGATCTCATCAGTGAACGCTGCGGGACTTGTCCGTTCTAACCACACTAAATCTTATGCGGAGAAATCCATGCAAAACCTCGCCACCATTCATCGTTCGCATGGCGCCAGCAGAATACATCTCAGCTCCGGACCTTGTCAGTGGCCCGCACACCCAGGAACAATTCTCCGACATGGTCATCGATAGCAATGGCACGCCGCACAAACCTCTGATCACGGTGGATGACGTTCCCGGGAGCCAGCCGTGCTACTTCACCAGCACGACGTCTAACTGTCCCGCCGTAGTGGAACTAACTAGCTGCAACAGAAATCGCTCTCTAAGTCGGCGAATCCCGGAGCCACCCTTGGCGGATACTTTCCGAAATTTCCGCGTGATGGGTATTTACTTGACGCAGGTGACGTTTTTACCCAGTCGCGACCTAGCCAGCGCAGATCGTGTAACGCCTTAGGATTTCCGAGCGAGAGAGCCTCGCTTCGGGCCATGTTTCTCTGCTGCCTGGCGGATTCGCATCCACTCCTCACTCGAGAGGTTGACCGAGACGCAAAACATGCCCGCCAGCCTATCACGGTACGAGCATACTTCGAGCATTGCCCGGAACAAGTGAATGATTGCACGCTGTTTATAGTGCCGCAGCGGATGTGCAATCCTCGGTGCTACGGCCTAGTTGGGTTTGGAGTCCTCGTCGGCTGGCGGAAGCACAGGAGCAAACCCTAATTTCGCTTCCAGCTCCCGAACCCGCGCCGCGAGCTCATCGTTCGTCATATCGCGATAGGGCCCAACTCGAGTGCGACACTCTCTTTCAGCTTGCCATAGGCTCTGTCGGCCAGAACCTGGAAAGCATAGGGCGAACCTTTGTGCAGCATTCGAGTAAAGGCCGCTTTGATCGCGTCGGGATCTTCCTCAAAGATCGCTCGAGCCAGTTCTGCCGCTAAATCATGCTTCGGTATCCCGCCGAACAACGCGATACTATTTGGCTCAGGAACAAACCCTTGGAGGCCGTGGAACCGACCGTGATGATCGACCCAAAAGCCGCCTACTTCGCCCGAATCGTTGATGTCGTTCAACGATGTGTCATTGCTTCCCCCAAAGTCAATCGATGTGAATTTACCGTCAATGTAGAGGAAGGCATACTCATGGTTGCGTGACGGAACGTAGCTTCCAACGACTTATCGGATATTGAACGTTGAGACAGCCTCACTTCGAAACATAAACATTTGAGCACGCAACCAACGGAATGCGACTCGCCACGAATGAAGTGTTGAGAACCCGAAAGTTCCGCTTCATGAGCGCTTCTCCTGTACCGCACCTATATTGTTATCTGTCCTTTTTCTGGGAGATCAATGTCAGAAGGTTGGAACTCGGGTAGCAGCCTGCGGTTGAACCAACGCGAAATGTCAGGATCCAACCCTTCGAGGGATCGGTAAATTCTTTAGGCACTCGAACCGAGAATTCCGCTGGCTGATTCGGCTTCCAGCTTCCATGCAAGGAAAGATAATCCCTGTCGTCTGACCGTTGGGTTCCAACAATTCGTGTGCCGTAAACGGTAATCGTGTCGAAGGTGTCGTTCGGTACATCTGGAATCAGAAAGGAAATTTTCAACAGATATTGGTCTCCCGCGTCTGTCTGTTGGAAATTGACAATCTTTGGTTCTACCGGCGCAAGAGCTAGCTATGATTGCGGGGGAAAGTAATCAATGGTCGTGGAAGATGTAACCAGCGAGCTCATCACTTTCCAATCACCACCATCTTTTCCCAACAACAATAAAACACTGTCCTCCTCAACGCCGTAGCAGGAGGTCCCCACAGAAATCAAGGCCCGATTGTGCCCCGCATTCACGGCGGGGCGGGACACGAACACCATAGGTGCTTTTCTATCGCACCCACCACCGCTTTCAATTAGCCTCCCCTCTTCTTCTGCGCTCAGCAATATGATCTCAACGGGAGCCTTGATCTTTCCTCCATCGATCTTCGCGTTACTGGCATTGCGGAAAGCGAAGTAAACTTTCACTTCATCGGATACCTCTGGGGGCAACGTGCTGTCCATCGCTATTCTTGGAGAACGCTCAAAAGTGTGGTCGCGCAGAAGTACTCGATCCGGTTTGTGCTTCGCAATCAGCTCATTAAGGGCGACTGCAGAAATAACGTAGTCCTCCGCTGTGCAGACCTCCGCTTCCGATGTCGTCGAAGAAGTCTGTGCGAAGGTACCCGCGGCGACGATGAGGAAGAGCCAACCCCAGATGCTGGCCATGCGAATCATAAAAATCCTCAATTAGAGTAGCACCGCTTTACGTCCTCGATCTTATAGACGACGCTCCTCGCCGACAGGCCCGAATCTTCGAGACGCTCGCGAGAAGGTCTGGCTGATGATTCGCGGCAAGTCAATGAAGGCCGAGAACTTCACGGCGTCTCAGCGCGATTGTTGGCGCAAAATCTTAGGCCCCTATCGACAAGT
>Ga0306926_10007837_pt1 | contig 11620 bp, 10 predicted proteins | sample flu12Cox44000178_FD_203759 | JGI IMG/M metagenome (GOLD analysis project Ga0306926, IMG submission 203759) | Lab enrichment of tropical soil microbial communities from Luquillo Experimental Forest, Puerto Rico - flux8day.12C.oxic.44.000.178 (v2)... | ecosystem: Environmental > Terrestrial >...
ACGATCATGTCATTGTCCTCTCCGGAGACGCCCCGCTCATTACGCCGGCCACCATCGAACGCCTGCGCGACTTCCATCTTCAGAAAAAAGCTGCGATGACCCTGCTGTCCGCCGAACTCGAAAATCCCATCGGCTACGGCCGCGTTCTGCGTAAAACGCCCAAGTCCGACGAAGTGAAAGCAATTGTTGAAGAAAAGGCTGCAACTCATGCTCAGAGAAAGATCCGCGAAATCAACTCCGGCTTCTACGCTTTCGCCGTCAAACCCCTCTTCGCCCGCATCAGCGGACTCAAAACCGACAACGCCCATCGCGAGTATTACCTCACCGACATGGCCGGAGTCTTCACTCAAGCGAAAGCCAAAGTCATCGCCCTAAGAACCGACCACCCCTCGGAAATCCTCGGCTCGAACACCCGTGCCGAAATGATGGACATCGACCAGCTCGTTCGCCTGCAGAAAGCCCGTGACCTCATGGCCGCCGGTGCCAGCATCTTCTATCCGCAAACCTGCGTCATCGACGCCGACGTCGAGATCGGCCCCGACACAGTCATCGAACCCTTCGTCCAGCTCCTCGGTCGCACTCGCGTCGGCAGCGACTGTCGCATCCGCTCCTACAGCGTCATCCAGAATTCCGAAATCGGAGACCGTGTCACCATCCGTCCCGGCTCCATCCTCGACGAAGCCCGCGTTGCCTCCGACGCCATCATCGGCCCCTACTCGCACCTCCGCCCCGGCAGCGAAATCGCCGAGGCTGCCCACGTTGGAAATTTTGTGGAAACCAAGAAGATCAAGCTCGGCAAGGGATCCAAAGCCAACCACCTCACCTACCTCGGTGATGCCGAAATCGGCTCAGGAGTCAACGTCGGTGCTGGAACCATCACCTGCAACTACGACGGCGTCCACAAACACAAAACCGAAATCGCAGACGGAGTCTTCGTCGGCAGCGACAGCACGCTAGTCGCCCCGGTCAAGATCGGCAAAGGCGCCTATATCGCTGCCGCCTCCTGTATCACCGAAGATGTCCCAGAAGACTCGCTAGCCCTCGGCCGCGCCCGCCAAACCACTAAGGAGGGCTGGGCGAAATCCAAACGTGAAGCAAAAAGGTAGCGCTCCGGCCTGTCCTGAGCGAAGTCGAAACATCCCGCCGGCTATCTAGAGAGCTTGCCTGAGCTTGTCGAAGGGGCGTCCCCCTCGACGCCTACTAACACCTCATCCTGAGCGAAATGAGGCGCCAGCCGGGCGGAGTCGATCGACCTCGCGCTCCGACGCATCGGCAATGGGTACGGTTGCATCCGCTCGGTGCCCAGATTCCCTATCTGATTTCCATTCGCGTCACAGTATCCCGCTGACTTCAGCCCGACCGCCGCGCCTGAGCGCTCCAGCGTCCACCCCCCGCCCGTGAGCGTGGCTTCGTTCGGCGCTCCATTCCGCGTCCACTGCACCTGCGCCCCAACAGACCCCAGCAGCGCCAGCAGGCAGCCAGCAACTCCCAACAGTGGTCTAAGCACATAAGAGACCTCCTCCAAACTCGTAATGACGAGTGCGGGAAGCCTCTCAAACTCATGTTACACAGCAATGAATCCAACCCCAGACACGGTACCCATGGCCGATTATCCGTCCTTCCCGCGATTGAAAAGCTTTTTTCGCGTCTTTTGCGACCCCTTTACGCTTGAAACCAGCCCTAGCGAAAGCCGAAGGGCGGCTAAAGCTCCTTCTTGGGATCTCCGCGAAACCTCCGTACGCTCTGCGTTTTGAGATTCTTTTGGCGCTCTTCTCCGTGCCTCCGCGTCTCGTGGTGAAAGGGCCCGTCGACCTCCCCAAAAAACAAAAAAGGCACGGAGCCAAGCCCCGTGCCCTCGCCAGCCGAAATTTCTCTTATTTCGAAACCGCGGCAAACAAATCGGACTTCATCAAAGCTTGGAACTGCTTGTCATCTGTTTTGAAGTGCAACGTCAGCTTCGAGCTGTCCGAATCCACCGTCAAAGCATCGATCGCCGTCTTCTCCACCGGAGACGCATTCATCTTCTTATAGAGCATTCCTGCCTTCACCAGCGACGACATGGTCGCCGCCGTCATCGAGTCCGACGTGATCACATCCAGATTGAAGTTCACCCCACTGGAAAAATCCATCGTGTAACGCGACCCCAGCAGCCGCTTCTTTACCGTATCGTAATCCGCCACTTTCGATGCATCACCAAGGGCTGACCGCATCATGTTCTGAGTGCCCTGCTGGTCCAGCAAGCTCCACACCGGAGACCCATCCACCGAGGCCATCATGTCCGACATCTGCGGATTCTGGTCCAGCGCCGGCGTATACCCATCCCGTGCGTCCAGCGCCCCCTTCACCGCTTTGTCATCGCCAAACAGCAGCGTGTTCTCGTCCAGGAAGTTCATGATCATGCCGTTGCCCATGGCATACAAATCCGACGTTCGGTACTTCACCGGCATGATCTTCTTCATCCGCATCCGCTTCAGCACCACCTTCGCGGAAAACGACCCTTGCGCCATGCCCACCACGTTCACTCCCTGCTTGCCCGCGTGGTAGGCGGCGAAAGTGAGCTGGTCCACATCGCGCTCCGAGTCAATCCCCACGCCCTTCAACGCGATTTCAAACTGCTTCAAGCTCTCCGGCAACACTTGGTCTTTGAGCTGCATTGCCGTCGGCGAGTCATGCAGCGCCCGGTAGTCCACCGAAATCAATTGCTGAATCTCCGACGGAATCACGGTCCGCACAGACGTGCCTAGCGGCATCGCCCACACCGCACTGGCCGCAAAACACAAGCCCAACACACAACCCACCCACTTTTTCATAGGACCTCTGAGAATAGACACTTGGATGCCGACTCGGCTTTCTGAGTTAACCCGATCGCCATCAATTGTATGCCTGCCCCCCGCCTGCCGTCGCAAACGAAAGTACAGCCAGTCGGTTGACGGACTGGACACCCATCCGGCCTAAACCCCACCTTTCAAAGTTCGTTGCGCCGCGAGCGCGAACCAGTCGCCTCGCGCACTGGCGCTTGAGTCCAACTTGGCGAAACATCCCGATTGTACTCAGCGAGGTCGAGCGAAATCCGCTCGCTATCGTGGATTCTTCTGACCCTTCAGAATTCGCAGGAGCGCAGATATCGTGTTCCAGTTCCGTGTCGTCGCCGGCACGCCGTACAACTTGTCGATCTGGCCAAGATAGCCGATTGTCTTCATGTGGCGGCGGTACATTCCAAACACGAACTGGCCTTGCGAAGCCATCACCCGCACCAACCATTCCGCACCTGAGGGAAACGCGACTGGAAGCGATGCCCGGATACCGCCTGCTTTCGACAGAATGCTCACGAACCGCACCACACCCGAAGGGCACGGCTCGGCTCCAAATGGATTCTCCTTCTCCAGGCGCACAAGATCGCTGCCCTTGCACAGCACAACTTTCGCTTCGAACGGCAGCTTGCGCAGCAATGCAGCGCGAAATTTTGCTCGAGACCCAGGTTTGCGAACCACAAAGGTCCCAGCTGCCCCTACATTTACGACATCGTAAACACTTAGTTCCCTTGCGAGGACACTCGGGCGAAAGCTTCGGTGCCCGCCGACATTGACTCCTCGGAGAAAAACAACCAGAGCCATCCTTGGATTATGAAGAAAAAGACCAGCCGGCGCCACGGCAGCCAACGGCACGCACGCAAAGTGGAGCGAAGAACCTGCCGGAAGCCCCACCCTTACCTCGTGTTTTTTGCGAGGCAGGGTGGGGATTTCAATATTCAGGACTCACCAATCGCGCAGCCGTGCCCAACCGTAGCGGTTCTCGACGGGTGGGAGGCGCAGCGCAACAACTTCGACGAAAAGCACTTCTAGTGACGATTCAGTCCTTCATCCCCAACCCGAAACACAACCGGAGCCGAAGAAACCCCGCCCGCACTCACAATCAGTTGATAAACACCGGGCGTCACCGCAGGGTTCAGCGTGAATTTCACGCTTTCATGCGGAATGCTGCCCACGTTCGTGGAGGTCCAGTTCCACGACCGGCAATAGAAAACCAGCCCGTTCGAACTCTGCAGTCGGATAACGGGAAAGTTCTCGTTGCTTTGCGCATCGTCGCCATAGGCCGACGCGCCCGAGGGTCCGTTCAATTGTTGGCCCCTCAGGGTAAACACGCCATCGTCCCCGCGCTCGACACTCTCAACCACGGGCAAGTAAGCAGGGTTGGTCGATCCGCTGGCCGTGTAGGCATAAAGCTGGTTCCCAAGCCCGTCGCTGAACAGCACCTGCCCATTCGGAAGGACGAGCATCCGAGTCGGGAACGCAGCAAACGTCGGCAGATTCGGGTCATTCAGCGCCGGCCTCACCGGTGAAATTTCGTTCTCCTCCGGATCGAAGTCGAACAACTGTGTGGGACTACTAAAGACGCCCCCGAACACCAGGCTGATTGCCTGCGCCGAAGCTGCGGCATTCGCTGAGATGTGGATCTGATGCCGCGAGTCAATACTGGTGATGACTGCGTTCGGAGGTATCACGTTCGAGTTCCCGTCCGCCTGGCTGACCGACCATGTGACCTGCAGCCCCGCCGTCGAATGGATGTTGCTGATGATGGCGGAGCCAGTAGCCGCGTCACCATTTTGCGTAATCGGATTTGGACCTGCATCCGCCGCCAGCAAAACATGCCCATTCGGCATGAGCGCCGCCGGCGCATCGTCCGCTCCAAAATTGGCGTGCTCGATCCTGCCAAATGGATTGCTCAAAACGCCGTGAATATCAGGACCGGCCGACCAGCTGTTCGTCGTCGTGCTGTACAGCGCTGTGTGCTGATTCGCTCCGATCACGAGCGCCAGCCCATCCTGCAATCGCAGGCCAGGCCCTAGTTCGAAACCAAGCGCCGGGCTGCTCAACAGAGGCAAGCTTCCTCCGGCTGTGCCATCCGCCGGGCTGATGGCCGTCCACTGGTTCTGGGTTGGATTGTAGAACTCGGCGTAACCCTGGCCTTGCGCGACACTCTGAAACAGGTCGTAGGTCAGGATGCCCCCGCCGCTCAAGGCAGTCCAGCCTTCTTCATCGCTGCGGTCGCGGTAGACCTTGGTAGCGGCTTGCGCCCAGGAGTTTGTGTCCACCGAGTAAATGTAAGTGGAATTGTTAAAAATGTTCCCGGCCAGAATGCGGTGGCCCGAGATCAGCATCGAGGGGTCGTCGCCGAAACAGGCCAGCGCAATCCCCCTGAACCGCACCGCCTGACTGGGACCGGTCGACGTTGCATTCGCCGAGATGGTTACCTGGGTTGCCGAATCAACGCTTATCACCGTGGCCCCAGCAGGGATTCCGTTTCCGGTTATCGTCCAAGCCGGCGTGATGCGGTCGGTGGAATAGATCTCTGTGACGACGGGCGAACCGGCTGTAAGCTGAACGTCTGAAGTAACGTTGCGGTGGCCACAGAAGCGCGCGCCCGCCTCAGTGGGGTAAGGGGCGATGGGAGACCAGGTGTCCTTGATCGGGTCGTAGATTTCGCCGGAAGGCGCGATATTGGGGTCGAAGTACGGCCCCGTATACTCGCCGCCCAACAGCCAGACTCTTCCGTCCTGCAGGACGTTTGTCGTGAAGTACAGACGCGGGAAACTCATGGGCGCCAGAGTTGTCCAGGTCCCGTTCACATAGCTGCCGTGCGCATCAGGGGTGAGCTTGAACCAGTGCTGTCCGTCGTCGCCGCTCTGCGTAATGACGGTTCCATCGGTCAGAAGCAACATGTTGATGACGGACCCGCCGGGCGGCCGATTGGCCAATCGGGTCCAACTTGCAGAACCTGGACCATGTCCCTCCTGCGCGGAAGCGGTTGAACTGACCGCTACCACTCCACAGCCTAAAACCAGGCAGATGACCAGGACGCTAATTTTGTTGTGAATGGAATTTGTGTTCGAAGTTCCAAACCAAGGCATATCCAAGCTCCTTGCTTACGTTTCAGATTGCACTCAAGGCCCAGAGCCGTCGGAACATCGATGAAAGACGTACCTCTGCCAAATAGGTAACAAGATTGCGAAATGATGCACACTCGTGGACTCGCGACGGAGAACTTGTCGTCGGTGGTTTTGAAAAGGGCACGACTTCAGTCGTGCCGCCCGAGCCTTAAGAAGAGAACGGGGCTTCAGCTCCAGAGGGAGCCTTTCTGCTCTCGGGACTCATTCAGGAGACCAGCTCTGAGGCCTGAAAACCCTGCCGCGATGGGGATCGACACCACGCTTTGGCCTCACCCGTGCTTTAGCCATTCCAGGGATGGCAACGCCTTGGCCCCTTGCAACACCCGGAGCTGGGCGTGGGGTGAATCAGTGGCTTTGCACCGCCGAAATTTCCCGTGTTTCCAGCAAGGTAAAGCCCTCATCGGTTCCTGCGCGATGTTTCGCTCGCCTGCTTCGGTTCGAACAACACCCCCGTTAGAGCCGAGAACTTTACACATAAGTGAAACGGCTTTCACAGCCACGAACGTAACCCTCACGAGTAACCCGCCGGAAGCGCCATTTGGCTCATCTGCTGCCTTGCTTGGCGAATCCCGGCTTCAGCATCGGCCCTTTCGTTTCACCCCTCACGCTCTGGTGATTCTTGCTTGCAGCTCTCTTCTTTGCCTAGAGCCGACGTGGGCCTCCGACGGCGACAAAACCCGCAACCCCAAGGCTTCCAACGAAGCAACCGCTGCCCTCTCGGGGCCGCAACCCCAACCTGCACGGGATGCAAACCCGCCCAAGCCCAGCAAATACGACGCGGACCGTATCGGCCAGCGCGACGTCGGCCACGGCATGAACCTGTACTCGCTTCAGCGAGAGCGCGCGATGGGGCAGGCGATGGCAGCGGTCGTCGACCGCAACACCACCTTCGTCACCGACCCCGAAGTCACCAGCTACGTAACTCGCCTCGCGCAGAACCTCGCACGCCACTCTGATGCCGAGGTGCCCTTCACCATTAAGGTCATCGACTCTCTGAATCGCCGTGTCTTCGCCCTGCCCGGCGGTTTCCTCTATGTCGACAAGGGACTGCTCGCGGACGTCGATAACGAAGCCGAACTTGCCGCCCTCATGTCCCACGAGATCGCCCACGTCGCGGCTCGCCATGCCACTCGCTTCGCCACCCGAAAGCGCGCCTGGAGCATGCTCTCGATCCCAATCACCTGGGCAAGCGGTCCAGCCGCCCTTGGTACTCAACAGATCGGCCCGCTGAATCTGAAGAAGTTCGCTCGCGATGCCGAACTCGAAGCCGATGTGCTAGGTATCCAGTATCAATACGCCGCCGGATACGATCCTCAGGCCTTCGTCGAAGCTTTGGAAAAACTGAGCGGTCTCGAAAACCAGCGCAGATCCAAGGCTCCCTCGGCCAAGACGTCACTTCACGATCAGATCGCTCGTGCCTTCGCCAGCTACCCGCCAACCGACGAGCGCATCCAAAAGGCACAAGCCGAGATCTCGAACTACCTCCCCCCTCACGATGACTACATTCTTGATACCAGCGCATTTCAGCAAGTAAGAGCCAGGCTCGCCGACCGTCCTGTCTTGCGCCGCAGCCCCTCAGGCGACAGCCTGGCCAACGGCCCCGTGCTTCGCAGGCTTCCCACCCAGCCCTCAGAATCCCCAAATCCTGCAACGGGATCCCCGTTCATTACCAAAGGGCGATTACCTTTGGTCTTCAGTTACTTGCCCACCTCGCGCCGCTGAATTCCACTACACCTAGCACCTTTGCTCGAGCACAGGGTAATCCCCGCGATTGCCCAGCCTCTGCGGATGGCCGGGTCCTACCAAAGAGGAGTGCAAATCTCAGTCGGAGGAACAAAGTAGATGCGCAGATTCGTTGGTTTGGCATTCCTGTTGGCAGTCTTCTCATTGGCGGCGTTCGCCCAGGAAGGGATGTACACCGCTCCTAAGGCCGAAATTTTCGGCGGCTATCAGTACACCCGCTTCGATGGTGGTGCAAACGCGAATGGCTGGAACACCACCGTCGCAGGCAATCTCAATAACTGGTTCGGCATAGCTGCCGATTTCAGCGGCGCCTATGGCACACAAACAGGCGTCAAGTTCCACAACTACACCTACACGTTCGGTCCCGTGCTCTCCTACCGCCACAATGAGAAGTTCACGCCGTTCGCGCATTTCCTGGCCGGCGGATTCCATGGCGGCGCTTCGTTCAACGGAGCATCCGGCACGGGCAACGGCTTCGCCATGATGTTCGGTGGCGGCGTCGACGTAGCAGCTACCCGCCGCGTCGCCTTCCGCGCTTTCCAGTTCGATTGGCTCTCGCTGCATGCCAATGGAGCGTCCGACAACAAAAACATGCGGCTCTCCACCGGAATTCTGCTCCGCTACTAACCATCATCAAATATCCAAAAACCATGAGGGTGGCCGAACCGGCCACCCTTTCTCGCTGAACTTCAAACCGAGAATGACTCTGGGGCGTTAGTAAAAGAAGGCTCCGCCGGTAGAATCGGAAGGGCACGAGTTTACTCGTCCGCACAGAGTCCCTTAGATTTGTCATTCCGAGGCGTTCGTAGCCGGACTCGCCCGGCGAGAACGAGCGCGGAATCTGCTTCTTCAGAAGTCGCCGGTGCTCAACATAGATTTGTGAGCCATCCTGGAACCCGCATGTTCGATCGTCAATCCTGGCTCTCGCTGCTCCCCTTCGTTCTCGCCTGCTTCGCCGCAGCCGTTATCGGAGCTGCAACCATCCGCCAGTCCGTCAAAACCTGGTACTCCACGCTCCATCGCCCCGCATGGACCCCGCCCGGCCGAATCTTCACTTTCGTCTGGACCACTCTCTACCTCATGATGGCGTTCAGCGCCTGGCTCATTTGGCGCAACGCCCCCTGGCCCGACGCGCGCCCCGCCCTCATCCTGTTTGCCATTCAACTCGTCCTCAACGCCCTTTGGTCCATCCTCTTCTTCGGCCTCCGCCGCGTGGGCCCCGCCTACGCAGAAATTCTCCTCCTCTTCACTATGATCATCGCCACCATCACCGCTTTCCTACCCCTCTCGTTCCTGGCCGCTTGGCTCCTGCTCCCCTACGCCGTCTGGGTCGCCTTCGCCTCTTACCTCAATTTCCGAATCTGGCAGCTGAACTAAGCAGATGCTCGTGTGTGGCGCCAGCGCCCTCGCCCGCGCGGGTCGAACTTCACCCCGAAAAGCAAAAGCCCGGGAAGTTCTTGCTCCCTAGTCCTTGCCTCTCTCTGTGCCTCTGTGTCTCTGTGGCGAAAGAAGCCCGCCGATACGCCCGCGGACTGCACCCAAACTCCGCCCGAAACGTCCGGTTGAAATTCGACACATCTCCAAATCCACAATCGAGCGCTACATCCAGAATCTTGCTCTCCTCGGCCACCAACCGCTCCGCCGCTTCCCGCAAACGCACCCGCAATATGTACTGATGCGGAGTCGTCCCGCTCACTTGCTCGAAGCTCCGCAGGAAATAATAAGGACTCATACCCGCTCCCCGCGCCAGCTTCGCCAGTGTGAACGCCTCTCCCGGCGCCGCCTCAATCTCCCGGACCGCCTCCGTCACCCGCGCCACCGCCCGCGCCGGCGCATCGCCTTGATTCACTCCTCCGTTCGCCAGCAGACCCACCACCCGCGCTGCCATCCCCACCGCCAGTTCTTCCCATGCGAGATCCGAAAGCTCGTCCGACAATCCCACGCACGCCCGAGCCACCAGCGGCGCCACCTCCCGCACCGCCGGCACGCGCAACGCCCTCAGTAATGCACCACGCCCGCGGAGCCCCCGATTCGCCGTCACCCGCTCAAAGAATTCCGGCGAATACCCGAACGACACACATCGATCTCCCGCTGCATGCGCGTGACCGCACTCAAACCGCTGTCCCGGATTCCCCAACAACAAAGACCCCGGTGTCAACAACTGCCGCCCCAACCCCGACCGGTACTCGAACGTCCCTGCCGCCACCACCGCAATGTACACCGCGGAATGTTGCTCCTCAAAGGCCCGGTCCCCCGGCCCAGAGGTGCAGATCACATCCCGCACGATCCATCCCTCACCCCGCGCCAACACCCGGTCCGTCAGGCCAGCTTCGCCACCGGACTCTGCCCGCCGCCCTAGAGCCCGTTTCAATTCGAGAGCAATTTTCGCCAAGATTTCCGCTTCCCCGTCTTTTAGAACAGTTCTAGCACATGCGCCGGATCACGAAAGTGACAACTGCCGCACACCAACTTGCTCCAGGAGGTTTAGATGACTGCCACCCTCGAAAGCACCACGAACAATGGCCTCTCCGCGACCCTCCTCGCTCCCGGCCGGTCCCCCGAAATCCCCGAAATCCCCGAATCCGACGACCCCTACGGATGGCTCGTCGGCAGTTGGCACCTCGACGTTCGCCACTACCGCACGGATGTCCGCGCCCTCGGCCTGAAAGGCGAAGTCCATTTCGCATGGGTCCTCGAAGGCCGCGCCATCCAGGACACCTGGATCATGCCGCCCCGCGAACTTCGCCCCACCTACATCAACCGCACCCAAAACATGTACGGCACCACCCTCCGTGTCTGGGACCCCGCCATCGGCGCCTGGCGAGTCACCTGGACGAACCCCATCAACGGCCAGCACGACGAACTCATCGGCCGCCGCGTGGGCGACGACCTCGTCCAGGTCGGCCGCCACGCCGACGGCACTCCCATCCGCTGGATGTTCCGCGACATCACCCCCGACTCTTTCCGATGGATCGGCGAAGCCCTCGCCCCCGACGGTCAAACGTGGAACCTTGAAGCCGAATTTCATGCCCGCCGCATACACGCGCAACAGCACGAGTGATCCGAGCCCTGCTCGTGATCCAGAGAGCAATCAAAAAATCCCGCTAGGAGACCCATGAAAACCGAACAGATGACGACGGAACAGATAATGCCCGCCCCGACAAGAACCAACCAACTCCTTCGCGATCACGCCCTCTGGGCCCTCAACGGAGACGGGGCCCACCTCGACTTCGACGCCATCATCCAAGACTTTCCCGCCAAGTCCCGAGGCCTCCGCCCAAAAGGCGGCTCGCACTCCCCGTGGGAACTTCTCGAGCACCTGCGCATCTGCCAGCGCGACGTCATCGACTGGATCAACAACCCCAACTACGTCTCCCCCGACTTTCCCGCCGGCTACTGGCCGACCTCACCCAAGCCATCGAGCGACAAAGCCTGGGATGAAAGCGCAAACGCATTCCGTTCCGACCTCAAGACCCTCGTTGCGATGGCGGAATCGCGTGACCTCCTGGCACCCCTCCCCGTAGGCGACGGCCAAACAATCCTGCGCAAGATCCTCATGATTGCCGACCACAATGCCTACCACCTCGGTCAACTCCTCCTCCTCAAGCAAGTCTTGCAATACGAAACTTAGAGTGTGGAGATGATGAAGTTCAGAGATGGTTTAGTCTTCGATAGCAACTTCTGCCAAAAAACCAAGAGCTCGGGAAGTCCCCTTCCCGGGCTTTTGCATTTCATCGTCTTTCAAGTTTCACCCCTAAACGCTGTCATCCTGAGCGAAGTGAGGCGCCAGCCGAACGAAGTCGAAGTTGAGGCGGCGGGCGTCCGAGCCCGCCGCCGAAATCCCGAGCGAGTCGAGGGAACCTTGGCCCCCCTCGTTACTCAACACCACCACCGGCCCCAAGGGTTTCGCAGTTCTCTGCGACCTCTGCG
>Ga0306926_10007838_pt1 | contig 11619 bp, 20 predicted proteins | sample flu12Cox44000178_FD_203759 | JGI IMG/M metagenome (GOLD analysis project Ga0306926, IMG submission 203759) | Lab enrichment of tropical soil microbial communities from Luquillo Experimental Forest, Puerto Rico - flux8day.12C.oxic.44.000.178 (v2)... | ecosystem: Environmental > Terrestrial >...
ATGCGGTGATACAATGCCATTGCGCTGCCGAGGGGGAGCGTTAGATGAAGCGGATTGCGTTCAGCGCCTGGCTCGCGGCGGTCCTTTGCGGGGCGGTAGGCGGCTGCAGCGCGGACTCGGTCAATTCGCAGAGTAAAGCTGCGGCGCCCATCGGATCTTGGAGAGGGAGCGTGGTTACCTTTGACCTTGGTTCCGACGGACGCGCTTCTTACAAGGACCCGAGAGTAGCGGAATTCACTGGCAGATGGGAATGGCTCCCTAACACTCAGGCTGCCGGCATCCTTGTGCTCACATCTTCAGCTCTTAGCGCAGCTAATCCATTACGTTTTGGGATCACTTGGTTGAATAAGAACGCTCTGCGATTTTGTGACACCAAGGACCACTGCGATACATTGTCTCGGCGCATCGGCATCGATAAACTGATGCTGGAGATGAAGGCGGCTCAGAAGTCGCCTGGAGCAGTGCGTGAGGAGTTCCGCCGCGCTCGCAGCGCGCCTGCTGTGGCGCCGGCCGAGCCGCCACCAGGAGCAGCGCGGCCAGCGGCAGGAGGCGGAACTGACGGCGGTGCGGAGGCGATGGCCCCATCGAGCGGCGATATCTCGCAGATGAACGTGGACCAGATCGAGCAGCTGCTGAAATCAGGTAATGCCACACCTGAACAGGTGATACAGGCGCAAGATCGGCTTAGGGTGCTCGGGATTCAGTAATGGCTGATGCAGGCGCAGGAATTGTGGAGTATAGGACGACGTGCAGATATTCGTTCGCGGCTGGTAACCCCAGAACGAGGCGCCGGGGTGTGTGAGTTTTGGCTGCGACCGGGCGCAAGCGGCTATGGACCGCCAGCCGGTGGAGACCATCACCGTCGTGCTTGGATTTCATACCCTGGACGGCGCAACTCTAGCCCCGTTTTCGGAGGCCTGCTGATTCCCCGGTCCGAGCGCTACGGGGACGGGTGGCTGCGCGGACCCGTCATTCGGCAAAATGGCGCTTCGGCTGACGGCTACGGGCAAGACCAGGACCGCCCCACGGCCCCTGCGGCTTTGGTCTTGCCGGAAGCTGCGGCAGAGCCCTTGGTGGAACCGCTGCCAAAAACCTCAGAGAGGCTCACGGAGGAGGCATCTCGCCTACCGGGGTACGCCCGGCCCAGCCGCGCCGCATAACGCCGTAGCCTGCCGCCGAGCTGCTCGAGGAGTTCCCCCTTCGGCGAGCTGACCAGCCTGCCTGACGACGAGTTCGTCCGCTCGGCAAAAAACTCCCCCGCAGGCTGCTCTGCCGCATCCTCGATTGCGGCAGAGCAGCCTCATTGTAACCGACCAGCCCCCTTCCGCCGCCACAAGTACCGGAACGCTGAAATGCCGCTATCGAAGCGGTCCGTTTCATAATGGCTTGTACAGAACCCGAGACGGACATCGAGGCGCCGCGGGCTACTGGGGCACCAACTCCGACTTTTGTGAGCGCCCGGCCGGCTGGGCCGGTTGCTGAGGCCGGCGTGGTCGAGGTGAGCCAAGCTGATGGGATAGCGACGGCGCGGCAGCCGGTTGTTTTTGCTGTGGCTTGCGAGGGGCCGGTGTGAGCTTTGCGCGATCCGCGAGGGGCTCGGCCGGCGGGCGGTCCGCATTGGGGTCGAGGGATGACAATTTGAGGCCATTCGGCTCGGTCGACGCCGCGATCGAGGTTATCGATGCGATATTGCTCGCCCGCTCACCGCCCTCGTCCACCGTCGACAGCGGCGCAACGGACGGAGCGATCCGGTCGGCGCTGTATACCGAAGCGAGTGTAATGTCGACGGAGCTCGCGCCGGTCTCGGGAGGGTCTCTGACGGTCGGCCCCAGTGCGGTGGCGCCTGCGAGGATTCGCGGGGCCAGCTCGGCCGAGATAGGCCAGCAGAGGATCCCGATGATGGCGGCGACCGTGAACCCGGTGACCGCTAGCCAGAGGATGTCGCTAAGAAGCCTCATCCGGATTCCCTGAGGATCGAGCTGGGCTTGATCAGAATAACTCACATCCTTCACGATCGCCTCCCCGGAGCAGAAAGCGCTGGCTCCCCGATGAGGTTTCGTCGGCCGCCGGGCCAAAGATGGTGCTACGGCGCAAGACCGCCCGGCTCCCGCGTAGTCGTTCCGGCGGAGCCGACAGGCGTACCTCACTCCGCCCTGCGCTAGGCAAGGCCCACCCGCGACGAGTTGATAAATCTTCTCTGAGGCCCCGTCCTCGAGCCAGTTTATCTGACGACGACCCTATCCGCGGCGAGCATGGAGATGAAGAAAACCTCTCAGCCCGGGCGTATCGGCCCGAAAATAGGCGGTTTGTGGGTCTCGCCGTCGATCGCTACTGTGGCCGTCTCCTCGGGGTGCTCCCGAATCGGGGGCACGGACGGCCAAGGCTGAAATCCCGGCTCGAGCTCACCGACAATGGGCTCTAAAAAGGGCAGAGCCCTTAGAGCCCCAAACCTGACCGCCCTGTTCGCGCTTTGGCCGAAATGTGCTAAACCAAAGCGGCATCCACCGGGCCGCTCCCCCTGGCCCAGGACGTGATGTGCGCGCCAGCGACCGGCGGCATCCCCCCGCCGCCAGACAATTACCGCCGGTCTTTCGGTTGCTAAAAGACCAGCAAGGGGGAATTTTATGGCATCGGACACCACTCTCGCGCTCGGCGACGATCTACGGGTGCGCCGGCTGAGCGTCTTCGTGCCACGTTCGTCATCATCCTGGCGTTCGCTGCCATACCCGCGCAGGCCGGGTCGGCTCCGCGCGAACCCTATTTCTGTCGGCTTTTACGTCGACGCCGGCCGACAATGCGCCTTCGGGAACTGTGATCACCGTCGGCTGCATCGCTTGAAGCGCGAGTGCCTGCGCGAGGGTGGCGGGCAACCTTGAATGCGATCCTGACCGATCAGCGGGCTCGCCCATGGTGGCGACTGGGGTTCCGATAACTCTGCCGAACATCGAGGGTTATCACGGCGACGGGTAGAGAGCCGATCCGTTAGTCAGAGCGGCGTACCGCCGGTGCGCGGCATGCCACTAAGGCTTCGGCGAGGAGATCCTCAAATTTGGCGCCGCGATGCAGACACAGCAGCGCCGCCAGCGCGCCGTGATGGAACGCGCAATGGGCGACGGACCTCAAGCTCTGGTGCACCGGACTGATCTTACTGTAGAGCTCCATTGAAAGCTCGTCCCATTCGGCGCCTAGCGAATTATCAATGCCATTGTTCATCACTGCTTCTCAGTACGATGACTTGCCGGTGGTGTTCGACCCATCGGGAGTGATTTCCGTCGCCTCACTGGTCACAAACCGCCCGAGTCGCAATGTACCGATCTCTGCCGTCAGCCTCATGGGAGTGTGTTTACAACCGGGTGATGCTTTAGGATGGCGCTGCGAGTTAGGCCCGGCTCAAAAGCCTCTGCCAGTCAGAGGCGTTTAATCCTGGCGGGTCATGCTCGAGGAATTCCTCGAGCATGTAGACGATGGCCGCGGACCGGCTCGGGGACACTCGCTGCCAGGCGCGCCAAGCGTCGATTCTTTTGACCAGCTGTGGCTCGACCCGGATGTCGATAATTGCGGTTTTCCGTTTCATACCGCTGAGGTAAGGCGTTACCGGGAGCCCCTCTTGATAATTCCGGCCAAAAAATTGATATCCCGCGCCACTGTCCCGGAGAACCGCGCTATTCCGGCGAAGTTTCGGCGGCGATGGCTATTTGCCGGTTACACGGTTACATCGGGCTTTTATCGACCACTCGCTCGACCACTTTGCGAGCGGCTTCTTCCGGGCAGACCAATGTATCGCAAACACGCCTCTCATCGTCGTCATCTTTCCGTAGAGACAACGAGCAACAGCAGGATCGACACCGGGATCAGCAGTATCACGTAGGGGTTGGCCGGCATTGGGTTCCTTCAGTTGCTGACTGAGGCCAGTTAGCTGGGGCACAGTGTGGCGCGTCGCTTGATAATTCGGGCCTAAAACTTGATCGCCGTTACCCGCCTGAGTCGCGCTATCAGGAGTTGGCGGTCCAGTTGCGTACACGTTTCCAACAGCAGCACGGCCTCGGTAACCGTGTCTCAAAAGTCGCTAGTGGATGAAATCGGACGGATGGAACCCACAGGATCGACGGTCGAGCGCAGATTTCGGCCGTTCGGTCCGAAGTCTTCCGTTTGATTTTCACCACTAGGCTGTCCCCAGCACGAGCGACCAGTGCGAGAGATCGAATGCGGTTTATCGCTTGGTCACCTGACTGAATTATAGCAGTACTGCCGCAGCCAGCAGCAGAATCTCCATTAATGTGCTGGTTTCGCCATTGCCATCATCGTAACAAGTTCCAGTCGGCTGTTCCAAGACCCCTTTGATCACGTTCACAGACCTGCCCGACGACGCTTAGGCTCGATCTCGCCGCCCCTGCGCTCACAGGTTTGGGCGCTGCTTTCTGGCCTCGGCTAAAAGGTCCGTCGTCTCGGCCAGGTGCTCGGCTAAATCCGCGCAGAGCTCGCGCCATATCGGCTCAGGCACGGGATCCTGCTCCGCGCACCAGCGCTGCACCGTCCGCCGGTCGACCGCGAGGTGGCGCGCCAGCGCCACCAAGAAATGCTCCCCGTGCAGCGCCCGACCGACGCGCGTGATCAATGGCTCGCTTAATTTTACCGCTCCCCGTTTGCCGGCATAGACGCGGCGCATCGTTTCGGCTTCCGACAACTTGCTGAAGTCCTTATCCATTTTTCAATCCCATGTTGCTCGCTGGTCTCCGCCGAGCGGGTTATGCCTCAGATCCGCTACGCCCGCGCTTCGATGGCCTGGACGATCGGGGCCGGCACGCGGTCCCAAGGCGACGGCGAGCGTCACCTCGATCTTGCTGACGTCGGAGATCTGCAACCATGCCACGCGCCCGGTGCCCCCGCTGTAGCCATGCAGCGTGTCGGGCGTTTTTGGCTCCAAGGCGGGCGCTGCGACTGCCGCCATGACGGTGGCCGACTGTGTGGTTGCGCGCATTACGGTCCCATAGAGAATTTGTAACCAAGCCAAAGAGCGGCCAGCCCCTCGGCTTACAAACCAATGAGAATAGGGTGCTTTGGGCGGGCCCGCTTGATGATCTCGGCCAAAAAATTGATAAACCCGGCCAAGATTATGTACGCGATGCCTCCCGACCAGGGCAAATTAGCGGGGCTGGTACATGCAAATCGTCAGGCATAGACAATGAGGCCGGAAAGCCCTCGACCACACTGCGGCACGCCATACCGATGCCGAGCCGCGTATCACCTTTGCGGAATCCAGCGGTATCCGAACCCGGCGTAGTTTTCGATGCGGTCGAAACTGGGATCGCCGTCGCGGAACTTCTTGCGGATGCGCTTGATGAAGGTTCGCACATTGGTGCGATAGCCCTGTGCACCGTGGCCGGAGATGAATTCCTTGCCGTGGACAAGATCATAAATCATGCGGTAGCCGACGTCCTGCCCCGCGTTCTCCGCTAACAGCGTGACAATCTTGAATTCCGTCAGAGTGAGGTCGATCACCCGGCCGGCCCAAAGCGCGCGGTTCGTATCAAATCGCAGTTCGAGGGGACCGAGGCGGATCGACGTCGCTCGCCGCGGGTCGCGCTCGGCCGCCGGCCTCGTGCCTTCGGCGATCAGCTCGAGGCGCCTCAAGAGAATTGGCAGCCGCCGCGACTTATCGATGAAATCGACAGCGCCGCCCGCGAGTGCCGCCTCCTCGTAGATATCATCGGACAGCACCGTCAAAAAGATCACTGGGGTCGTGATCCCGGCGTGCCGCAGGCGGCGCAACACTTCGAGGCCGGTCAGGTTGGGCATGCGCCAGTCGAGCAGTACCACATCGGCACCGCCGCCGCCTTCCAGGTAGGCGAGCGCCTCGCGGCCATTGCCAAAGCTGGTGACCTGGTATCCTTCGTCGATCAGGTTCAGGCTGAGCGACTCGCGGAACAAATCGTCGTCGTCGTCGAGAACGAGATGCGGCATCGTGGAGATGATTGTGACTAAGCGCGGTCCGGCTGCCGCGCATGCGCTAATTGGACGCTCCGCCGGTCAAGGATGGGGCAACGGTGGTACTTGCCCCGGATCGCGCATCCGGTAGCCTCGACCCCAAACGGTCTCGATGTAGTGATTGCCGCCGGTCACCTGCGCCAGCTTTTTGCGCAGATGACAGACAAAAACATCGATGATGTTGAGTTCCGGCTCGTCGATCCCGCCATAGAGGTGGTCAAGAAGCATCCGCTTGGTCACAATGGCGCCCTTGCGCAGACTGAGTAGCTCGAGGATGCAGTATTCCTTGCCGGTCAACCGCACCGGCTTGTCATCTGCCGAGACAACGCGGGTCTCGAAATCGACGACGAGGTCTCCGATTCGGATCGCCGATTGGCGAGCGGAACCGGGTATCCCGCGGGCAGCGGACGCCCCGTCCGCGACAGCAAGTGGACTCATTCGAACCTCCAAATTCGTTGATTGCACCGGGTTGCGCTCGGGGCGGTCTCAGCCCCCTTGCGGGCGAATGGTTATCTCAGGATTACTGAGGCGCTCAGTACCTGCGTTGGCAGAGCGACGGCGGGGCCGAGGTAAATCTGGAGCCTGGTGGTGCGCAAACCCGGCACACCATGCGCATTCATCGCGTGATGCCACGAAAGGAACTCATCGACCGTCAGCTCATAGCGGCGGCAGACCTCCTCGATCGTGATCATTCCGCTCAGCACCGCTTCGACAACCGCGGCCTTGCGCCGCGGGGTCCAGCGCTTGGTGTCGGCCGGCGGCAACTCGTCGAGCGCGGGTTTGGTCCGCGGTGCGGGTGTTGACTTTGCGGGGATTTTTGCGTCTGTGACCATGGCACGTGATCCTCAAAGTGCTGCTGTTGTCCTGGTGGCTCGGTCCACGCAGACGCTGGCGGCAATCACCCAGGTACCTCGTCACCACCATCAGCCTACTGGTCGGGCGACCCCCGATCTCCGCATCATTTCGCCGGCGTCGATGCAAGGGTTGGCGTCATCGCTCGGCCAACTCGGCCGACCTGCTGATGAGGCTGATTGCGCGTGGATGTCTCGGACGTTTGATATCTGCAATTAACCTTGCCTCCGCGCGAGATAGTCGATACTTCGGCTTAAATCTTGCGAAATCGCGCCAAAAAATTGATAAATTGAGCCAGGGACTTCGGTGATGCCCGTAGCCGCCGTTGCCGGGGAACTCGATGCGGGCATCTTGGATGAATGTGAAGCTGATGCGAAACCTCCTACTGTCGTTCGCGCTAGTTTGCGGGCTGATGCTGCCCGTGGGGCCGGCTCACCCGCAAAGCACAGCCACGGTCACCGCTACCTGCAAGGACGGGACAGACTTTACCGGGACGAAGCGCTCGGGCGCGTGCCGCGGCCACGGGGGTGTGCAGTCTTGGGGCGAGGCGACCAACGCCGCATCGCCGGCGGCGCAGCCTTCGCCGACAACAATCCAGAAGGCTCCGGCTGCTGCCGGCGACGGTCAAGTTTGGGTCAACACCGCCAGCAAAGTATACCACTGCCCCGGCGATCGCTGGTACGGGAAGACCAAGCACGGTGGTTACATGTCCGAAGCGCAAGCGCAGGCGCAGGGCGCCAGGCCGGACCACGGAAAGGCTTGCACCGGGTAGGGCCGTCTACAGATCCATTACCCGTCGGCGTCCGTCGGGTTTGCGACTCGAATTCGTCGCATGGCGTCCGTACGTCGCCGCCCTTCGATCTGGGTCCACTGGAGTGTCGACTGATCGGGATCGATCCCGACATCGTCGATCATATAAACCAATCGCCAATGGTCGGCGCACCACGCCGTAGCGCCGGTACCGCGATCGGCAACGCAGGGTGCACTGCACCATTTCCAGGTGCCATTGCGCGGCTCGCCGATAATCCAGCGGCAACCCTCGGCCATGACGGCAGGCCAACCGAGCCGCCTTTCAAGAGCCGCTAGCCCCGGATCTTTCCTCGGGTGCCGAAAGTTCAGCGATCGCCTGCTGTCGGCTATGAGATGACGGTTTTGACCCATATTCAAACTCCAGTTCGCATGTGCGGTTTGGCTAGGGGTTTGACATCGCACCAGGGCCTTCGTGACACGGACAATCCAGCTCCTATTTCACGGGTCACCGCGGACGGCCGGCGATATCGCCGCTGCGAGCGGCGATATGGTCAACGTGTCGTCTTCGATCTTGCGAATCCGAGCCAAAAAATTGATAATTGGGCGAGGAACACGACCATGCGCACTACCCGTCGTAAAAACCCGTTGCTGTGGACCCGGGCGTCGCCGCGCGCGAGACGCTGAGCTATCTCGATCGGAAGGGGATCGATGCGGAGCCCGCCCTGCTCGGAGCCGAGCTCTCGCGCGCTCAGTTATCGCGAGACGAAATCAGCCTGTCCGTCGCTTCTCAGTATCGGTTTCTCGAGCTGGCCGCGGCAGAGGCGGACGACCAGCTGCTCGGGCTGCACGTCGCGGCAGAGATGGACCTGCGGTCCATTGGCATTCTGTTCTACCTCACTGGATCGGCGCGAACGGTCTCGAAAGCACTCGAAAACTTCGCGCGTTACAGCAAAACCACAAATGAGGCTCTCGTCGTCGAGATCTCGCGACAGAAGGACGAGGTAATCCTGTCAATCCGCCATGTGCAGGAATTCGACGAGCCGCGCCGGCAGTTTTTCGAACTCGTCGCACTCTGGTTCGTCCGAACGCTGCACCAGCAGACAAACCGCCATTTCAACCCGCTACGCGTAACTTTCACCCACGCCCGAAACTCTGATCTGAGGGAGGTCCATCGCCTGTTGCGGTGCCCTGTCGACTTTGCGCAGGCGTTAGACAGTTGGGTCCTGCCGCGACATGTCATGAACCTCCCGATGGTATCCGGGGATAATCGTCTGTTGCGGATCCTGACGACGCACGCCGACGATCTGCTCGCTGAGAGGCACTCGGCCTCCGGGCTCCAGAGTATGGTGGCAAACCAGCTCGTCAGCCTGCTTCCGAGCGGCGAGGCGCGTGCGGCGGCCGTCGCGCAGCGCCTCGGCATGAGCAAGCGGTCATTCACCCGAAGCCTGGAGGAGGAGGGGACGACCTTTGGCGAAATCCTCGAGCGGGTACGACAGCGCCTTGCCATTCGTTACCTGGCAGATGATCGGAAGTCAGTCCAGCAGATCGCCTGGTTGCTCGGTTATTCGGAGCCTGGGGCATTCAATCACGCCTACAAGAGGTGGACCGGTACAACGCCGAGGCGAGCGAGAAAGCCCTCTCCGGCGCCGAGATGAGTGACGCTTTGCTCGACGAACGTGCCTCGACCTCAGCTAGGGCAGCTGGAGACAGCCGTCGGGCGTCTCCGCTTCGTCGTCATCGCCGTGGCGGTCGTGATCATCGCCGGCTTCGCAGTTCTCGGTACCAGGTCGGGCTGCTGAACGGGCGCATCGACCAGCTCGCCGCGAAAGTAAACGGCACCGATGAGGCCTTCGGCGTGAAGTTCGACGAAACCAACGCGAAGCTCGACGCGGTCTCCGAGCGGCTGGGTGTCCAGCTCAAAACGATGAAGGCGGAGATAGCCGCTATCGTCAAAGGCAGCGCCGCGGCTAGCAGCCTCGCGCCCCCCGGCTCCGGTACCCGCACAACCGGAATCTACCCCGGTACAGCTGGCACCTGCGCCCATACCAAAGCCCACGCCACCGCCGAAGGCCCGGCCGTGACCTACTCAACGCCGCGTGCGGACGCACGTCGACGTCGGCGAGGCCGCCGCGCCTGCCGATGGTGTCGACCAATGTGGGGTTTGCTGGCCATCCCGGCTCTCTGGCTATTCCCGCTCGGGTGGCGGACCTTCTGGCAGTACGCGACACGCCGCCACGTAACCTCGTTCTGGGTGTCCCGGCCCCCCGGAGCGTCTGTGAACCGCGGCGTGTTTGGGCCCCGCCGCCGGCGGAAGGCTAGACACATGGACTGCAATTCAGCGCGTAGATTAAGCGGTGAGCATTGCGGGCCGCAGGCGCGCCACTTCGCGGCGCGGCTACCCGGCCTGGCTGTGGCCGGTCGGATCGATCATCGTCGGCTCCCTGTCCGTCGCCGCCTGTTTCTTGCTGCTGATGTTCCTAGCCGGCCATGTTTCCCCGGGCCAGGCCGCTGCTGGCGCCGACGACCCAGGCCACCGCCCCTGGCTGCCGGACCCCCGGCCTCACACCCGGCGCTTTCGCCGAGAGCAGCACCGCGGTGATCTGCGTGCGCGGCTACGATCGGGCGCACCGGGTCTGGCACGACAAGGCCGGCACGCTGGCCAAATACCATATCGCCCCTTCTGACGCCGCGCTCTACGAGGACGACGACCTGATCCCGGTCTGCCTCGGCGGCGACAACGCCCGCCGCTCAATCACTAGACTCAGCCCAACGCCGGAGAGTGGGGTGCCGGGACGAAGGACATGCTCGAGCGGCAGCTATGCACCGAGATTTGTATGAGCCGCGACGATGCCCAACTCGCCCGCTACCAGGCCGCCTTCGCCAGGGACTGGACTGCACTGTGGCGCCGGGTATTCCGATGTCATCGACATCATCGGCCAGGGACACGGCGCGATCGGCGGCCCGATGGAGCCGCCGCCCGAGGGATTGTGGGGCATCCGGCCGAGATGCTGAAGGCGCTGCCGGGCTACGGCCCCGATATCGCGCAGCGTCGCGTCAAAGCGAGACAGATCATGGAGACGCTCGGCTACGGCTCCGACAAGCGGCTTGCTGTCACCATTGCTGCGCGCAATGTGCCGCCCTGGCGCGACCCGACGTTGATCCTGATCGACCAGCTGAAAGAGATCTATATCGACGGCGAGCTCGAGCCGGTCGACACGACGCAATGGTATCCCCCGGCTGATGCGCAAGGATTTCAAAGTCGGGCTCAACGTCACCGAAAGCGAGGTCGACGATCCCGATGCACAATTCTACGAAAATTACAAATGCGGCGCGCTGCGCAATTACACCGGATATTGCAACAAGTCGGTCGACGGGCGGATCGACCGGCAGTCGCGGGAAATGAGCGTCAACAAGCGGCGGCAGCTAGTTTGGCAAATCGAGAGGCAGCTGATCGAAGAGGATGCGCGCCCGGATATCTTATACGTGCGCGGCATCACCTCTCGGCGGCCCTACGTCAAGGATCTGGTCAGCATAGTCAACAGCATCTACGATGGCTCGCGCTTCGAGGACGTCTGGCTCGACCAATAGCCCGGTGCGATGACCGCCGTGAGATATGAGGCACTCGATCGCCATCGGCGTCGCCATCGCCGCCGGGATCGCCACGGCGCATGAGGGCACTGACACGTTGGCGGTTTGGTATCGCTCGCTCACTACTGCAGACGGCAAATCGTGCTGTGCGATGCACGATTGCGGGCCGGCCGAGGCGCGGATCAAGGAGGGCCATTGGGAGGTCTTGATCTTTTCCTACAATGCCGATTATGCCCGCTGGTTCCTGGTGCCGGATCACGCTGTACTGCGGCGCGAGAACCCAGACGGCCGGCCCATCGTTTGCCGCACGCCAAATGGATTCCTGATTACGCATGATCCTCAGCCAATTTGAGGAGGCGGTATGGCATCGGCGGGGTTCGGACTGCGACATAGCCGAGGCGTGGCATCATGGCGGCGAGATCGTATCGGCGATTAAAGCGGTAC
>Ga0306926_10007843_pt1 | contig 11616 bp, 21 predicted proteins | sample flu12Cox44000178_FD_203759 | JGI IMG/M metagenome (GOLD analysis project Ga0306926, IMG submission 203759) | Lab enrichment of tropical soil microbial communities from Luquillo Experimental Forest, Puerto Rico - flux8day.12C.oxic.44.000.178 (v2)... | ecosystem: Environmental > Terrestrial >...
GATTTGCTCGGCGGACAGGTGCAGGTCTACTTCCCCACCACTGTCTCATCGATCGGGTATATCAGGGCTGGCAGGCTGCGTGCGCTCGCAGTAACCACCGCGACGCGCTCGGACGCGCTGCCCGACATCCCGACCGTGGGTGAGTTCTTGCCGGGCTACGAGGCGAGCTTCTGGTATGGCGTCGGCGTTCCCAAGAACACACCCGCCGAGATCGTCGACAAGCTCAACGAGGCGATTAACGCCGGCCTCGCCGATCCCACGATCAAGGCGCGGCTCGCCGATCTGGGCGGCGTGCCGATGCCGATGTCGCCCGCCGACTTCGGTAAGCTGATCGCCGACGAAACCGAGAAGTGGGGCAAGGTGATCCGGGCTGCCAACATCAAGGCCGAGTAGGGCCGTCATCGTCGCGCGGATATTCCATAAGTCCCGCTCTGCGAATGGCGTGTGCCTAGTCTGATCCCTGTCGCGCCCGGCTACTGAAAGCTGCCGCTAGCGCCGAAATCCAGTCAGGGCGTCGGGAAAAACCCGATGGCCAAACTAGCACCTCCCACGGATGCGTTCGCACCACCTGGTTGCCGCCCGTGTCGAGTCACCTGACGTCGGCTGGAGCAGGGCCAGAGAGATACGCCGCCGTGGTGAACCCCCCCGGTAGGGGGGAAGCGTGAAATTCAAAAATTCCTTGGAGGCTACGCGTAGGTCGTTCAACAAGGACTTTCTGCTCGCGCTCGCTGCCGACTTCAAAAAGCACGGGGCGGCCGCGATTGAAAAGGTGCGCAAGACGCAGCCCGCGGCCTACATGAAGATTTGCGCGCTCTTGGTGCCGAGGGAGATGCAAGTTGAGCACTCCGGGAGCATCAAGGCGATGTCCGACCAGCAGATTGAAGACGCAATCGCCACGATCAAGGCGATGATGGAAACCCGGGCGGCGCAAGTGATTGAGGGGCAAGCAGAAGTCGTCCCGAGCTTGCCGGCGCCCGCAAGGCCCAAGAAGGCATCGTGAAGTGGTCGCTCTGGTTTGGTTTCTCCAAAAGTCCTTGAACCGGTCTGGCGCCATTTCGGTGTACCGGACCGTGTGCTGAATGTTCTTGTGCCCGAGGTAGTGCTGCAGGGCCCGTGTGTCGTGGCCATCGTTGGCGAGCTTGAACCCGCAGGCATCCGAAGCGCACGGCGGAGCGCATGCCCTCCGCGTGCCAACTCGTCATGATGGTCAATCAGCTATGCGTGGTTTAACCGGCGGCGACGGCTCAGACGTTTTCGACGCGAAGTAGCTTGGTCCGCCGCGCCAGGAGTTCATTGAACTTCGCCTCGGCGGGCCTGACAACTTTGTCCTCCAGCACCTCTATTAGCCGGTTGACCGAGGATTAGCCGAGTACGGGCTCGGCGACTGCAATCCATAAGATGCTTCGCGGCGGATAGAAAGTTCTCGCCCGTGTGGACCGCAAGCGCAGCGCAGCCGACAAAGCGCCAAAGCAACCATGGAGCACGGCCATGCGGGCGGAGATTCTTCATGCTGCGGTTGGAAGCGGCAGCGCGGATGGCCAAGTTTGAAGCGGCCACTTCCTCGCGGTTTGTCCCAATCACGTTGCCGGCTGTGAAGGCGTCCTAACCGAGCGGCGTCCTCACAACTCCGCGCCCAGCCAGAAATCGTTTCCCCCGGTCCGGGCCGGGGGTCCCTTCCGAGTTGGGCATCGCGTGTGCGGGCACAACCGCCTGTGCGATTGGCCTCAGAGGACAAATGTTTGGCGCACAACAACAAGTCCCTCACGGTGGGTGACAGCGACTAAGAAGCGGAACCGCCAATGAATGCCCATCACGACGGTGGCCACGACGCTGCAATCCTGCAGCTTACAGGGTGTTATGATGACGAAGAAGTTTCTTACTGCCGCCGCGCTCGTCGGCGCGCTGGCCGCGCCTACGGCGGCCTCGGCCGCCAAGTTCCAAGCCTTCCCCATCGACTGCAAGGGCCACCCCGGCTGCTTCCTGCTGACCATCGACGAAGACATCGTCGAAGGTGACGGCGAGAAGTTCGAGGCGCTGATCAAGAAGAACGACGTCAAGTTGGCAGTCGTCGGCCTCAACAGCACCGGCGGTGTCGTCATCGAAGCGCACAGGATCGGCAGGTTGATCCAGGAGAAGGGCTACGGGACATATGTGCCCAAATGGGGCGTGTGCGCCTCGGCCTGCGCCATGGTCTGGATGGCGGGGGCTCCCCGCCAATACGATGCGAAGGCCCGCATCGGCTTCCACGGCGCATACGCCGTCGACAAGAAGGGGAAGGTGATCGGCGCCACCAGCGGGGGCAACGCCCTCGCCGGCTCGTACTACGCCCACCTCGGTCTGTCTGACCCGGCCATCCTGTACATGACCACGGCCGGCCCGAAGGAGATGCGGTGGCTGACCGCGAAGGACGCGAAGGAGTACGGCATCGACGTTGTCGAGATCGGCGAGCACGATTCGTACTTCGTCGGCCCGTGGCCGAAGGAGGAGGCGGCGTCGAACACGCCGGCAGCGGAAGCGCCGACAACCGCGGCGTCGTCCCGCTTCTGCGTGACGATCGTCCCGGCACCGCAGGAGGTGAGGGACGACCCGGAGTTCGACCCGGTCGGTTGGCTGACGGTGCGCGAGAAGCCGAGCCAAGAGTCTAAGGCCATCACCACGACCGGCGCCGTCGGCAAGACCGAGGCCGACGCCACCGACGGTGAGTGGACGCACCTCACCAACCGCGGCTGGGTCCGCACCAAGTACGTGCAGCTCTGCGACGGCAACGCCTGAGTGCAGCGAAGCGCCGACCCACGTCGGTGGGCGTCACGCTGCGATCCCGCGGCATTGAGAGGAGAGAGACATGAAGAAGATGCTTCTTGCCGCGGTCGCCGCCATCGCCACGATCGCGTCGGCCTCTGCCCAGACGATGGACGGCGCCAAGGACGATACGCCGGACGCGAATGCCAAGTACGCGTTCGAGTGCACCATCACCAAGGTGTCGCCGCCCGACAAGGACAGGGACCCCGCGTACAAGGTCAACGTCTGGGTCAACGACACCCAGTTCGTCAGGATGGCGCACACCCTGGTCTCGGGTGCGGTCGTCTATCGCTCCGAGCAGTACGGCAACTTCGGCACTGCCCCGATGAAGACGAGCATCGAGGACAGTCCGCTGATGTGGTGGGGCCGCTCCAAGAAGCACCCGGAGATCACCATTCTGGGCTGGATCGGCAGCCTCAACGGCAAGCTGGTCTACAAGGAGAAAATCTTCAAGGGCAAAGCGTCGCCGTTCTTTGGCAACAGCAAGGCCAAGGCGGTGACCACCGTCGACAGCACCTGCCACCGAGTCGAGGCTTGAGACCTCAGCGAAGCGCCCACCTCACACGGTGGGCGTCACGCTGCGATCCCGCAGCAGCATCAAAAAGGAGATGGAGATGTTGAAGACCCTGATCGCTACCTTTGCCCTCGTCGGCGCCGTCGGCGCCGCGTCGGCCGATACCCTCGTCGACCCGGCGACCGGCGCGACCTTCGGCACCGCGTGCTTCTGGCGCATGGTGCGGCCGACCCACGCCACTTGCTTGGCCCGTCACTGGCACCGCTCGCCGCCGGTCGTCCAGGCAGCCAGCGTCTGCCCGCAGCCGACGGCCGAGTTGGACGCCGCTGTGTGCCCGCCGCACGTCGTCAAGACCGTGCGGGTGCGTCCGGAGGAGATGCCGACGGCGATGCTGCCGACCCTCCCGGTCATGTACACCGACGGCCCGTTCATGTCGGCCTACGACGCTGACGAGACGGTTGGCCAAGAGAATAACATTGGTCTCGTCAATGACCTCGTGGTCCCGCACGAGCGGACGCCCCAGGGCTGACTGCAGTGCAGCGCCCACCCCGCGCGGTGGGCGTCACGGAGCAATCCCGCACTAATGAGAGGATAGAACGATGAAGAAGATGCTTCTTGCCGCTGCCGCTGCCGCTGCCATCGCGATGGTGGCCTCGGCCTCGGCGCAGACTATGGACGGAAAAGGAGACGGCAGCTACGAGCGCAAGTACGCGTTCGAGTGCATGATTACCAAGGTGACGCCGCCCGACAAGGACAAAGACCCCGGGTACAAGGTCAACGTCTGGACCAACGACAAGTACATCGTCAGGGTGGCCCACACCACGGCCTCCGGTGCGGTCTTCTACCGCGGCGAGCAATACGGCGACACGAACTCCGGTCCAATGAATAACAGCTTTGCGGACGGCGCGCTCATGTGGTGGGGCCGCTCCAAGAAGCATCCAGAGGTCACCATAGTGGGTTGGATCGGCACCCTCGACGGCAAGCTGACCTACCAAGAAGATATGTTCAGAGGCAAGAACTCGCCGTTCTGGGGCAAGTCCGGTGCCAAGTCGGTGACCGCAATCCGCAGCATCTGCCACGAGGTCGAAGCCTGAGACTGAGGAGGAGGACGATCGCGGGCCTCCGTACACCGAGAACCAGGAGTACCGGATCGTGGGTAAGACCCTGACGATTAGAGTGCTTCGCGTCGAAGAGGCAGGTGAATGATGAGGAAGATGTTTCTGGCCGGCGCCGCCGCGCTGTCGATGATGACGACGGCGCACGCGCAGCCAGTCGTCGGCGCCGCCTCGGCCGCCGATCTCTGCCGGCCCGCTCACTACTCGCTCCGGAGCCGGTTCCCAGTCTGTCAAGCGCCCACGCACGCAGCCGGCGACGCCACGCTGCCGAACCAGATGCTCGGCGGCTGGTGCTACAGCGAGGCGCAGCGAGGCTACGTCCGCAAGAAGTGCGCGGACGACGGCTTCATCCTCGTTCAGCGAGACGGCTTCGTGACCCTCGACGTCAAGTGCAAGTTCGATCGTGTCGAGCGGAGGGCCAACGGTGTCTACCTCGTGCGCAGCACCTGCACAGACGGCGAGGAGGAGGACGATCGCGGGCCTCCGTATACCGAGAACCAGGAGTACCGGATCGTGGGTAAGACCCTGACGATTAGAGTGCTTCGCGTCGAAGAGGTAGGTGACTGATGAGGAAGATGTTTCTGGCCGCCGTCGCCGCGCTGTCGATCGCGACGGCGGCCAAGGCCGACGCGCGCGTCGACCCGTTGCCCGACGCGATGGTCGGCAGCTGGTGCCCCGACAACCAGAAGATGGACGACGACGACAGCGTCCCGCTGGTCTACAGCCGCCGCAGCCTGACGCGCGGTACGTGCGAGGGCGGCATCAACGTCGCGACGAACAGTTACGCCCACAGCGAGTTCGGCTGCGTGTTTCGCAGCGTCAAGCGCGTCAGGGACGGCGCCTACTCGGTCAAGTCCCACTGCAGCGAGTCCCCGCCGGTGTCATGGGACTCGACCGACGTGTTCCAGGTCATCGACGGGCGCCTGGTCATCGCGAACAAGCCCATGACCGCGTCCGAGCTGAAGGCGGTCCTGGCCGCGACCAAGCCCGAGCCCACCGAGTTGGAGTGCGCCGTGGTGGTCGCGCCGCGCGACGCGGACGGCTTCCCCGGGAAGCTCAACATGCGCGCGGCGCCCGACGTGAACGCGAGGGTGATGGGACAACTGGAGGACGGCACCGTCTTGTTCGGCACGAACGACCGCACCCTGACGGGAACCGGAACTGAAGCACGACGAGGTGCCGAAGAACCTCAACCAACCAGGAGACGGACGTGCGTAAGACCATCATCGCGATCATGATCGCCGCTGCGACGGCGACCACGCTGCCGACCTACGCCCACGCTCGACAGGTCCTCGTCGCGCTCATGCTCGGGGACGACGAGGAGGAGAGCGTCCACTATCAGGCGGTCAAGGACTGCCCGGCGTTCATCGCCTCCGTCAGGAGGAGCATCAAGGCGGGACAGCTGCCGATCAACCTGACGTTCGAAGCTCATCCCAAGTTCACGGGAAGGGTCAAGGAAGCGACCTGCATCAAGGAGGACGGTTCGATCGGCGAGCAGATCAAGAACGTCCCGACCACCAAGGAGGCGAAGTCATGACCAAGACCATCATCGCGATCATGATCGCCGCCGCGACGGCGACCGCCGCAGCAAGCGCATGCCACCGCGGTTTGTGAGTCCCTCGCTCCCCGCTCGCCAGCACTCGCGGATTTGAGCGTCGGTCGTCAGTCCCTCGGCGACAAGCCCCGTTGCAAGGCTCGGAAGTCTCCCGGGAATGCCTCTCTGGTTGAGAGAGCCGCCCCAGCGCCGTCCGCGGGGCGGAGCCGCCACTGGCAGTGACGAACAAATGTTTGGCGCAGAGTAACAAGTCCGACGCGGGGGGCAAAGCGACTAAGAAGCGGACTCGGCATTGATGCGCCATGACACTCCAGGAAGCCAAATCGATCGCTCGCCATCTCGGGCTCACCCTGCGCCAAGTGCGCTCTGGCGCCTATCGCGTGAACTTCCGCGATGGAAACGAGAATACCGCCTACTACACGGACCTTCTCGAGGACGCCGTCAATACCGCGGTTGAGATGGCCCGTACCCGCGGACAATCACGATGCTGAAAACTCTGATCATCGCGATCCTGCTACTGCCGAGGCTCACCATTGCGCAGCAGTCCCATCAAGTACCGCAGCCCGGTGGCTGGATGGCCAGCGACAGCTACTGCGTATCGGGTTTCGACAAGGCGTCAAAAGCCGTTTGCTAAGAGAAATAACCATGATGCACGACGTATACCAGCTCCCGTGCACCGACTGCGGTGCGCCCACCACGACCAAGAGACCGAAACCGCGTCGATGCGACCCGTGCGCCAAGGCGGAGGCGCTCGACTACTCGCGGTGGCACTACCGGACGTTCCGCGACGAGATGCTCGAGTACCACCGCAATCACTACCGCAAGAACCGCGAGCGCATCCTCGCAAAACGAGCGGCGCGACGCGCCTCGGTCAACAACGGGAACGGCACGACGTCGTCCTTCAACCGCAACGGCCAGTTCTGCGGCTCAGCTGGCTCGTCGATCGACCGAGCCTTCAACTTCAACAAGAGGTGAGTGACATGGAAATCTTATTCGTGCTCGTGTTCTGGACCACTGTCTCTGCCCTCGCTGGCGTCTATGCAAGCAAGAAAGGGTACAGCGGCGGCGGTTGGTTTTGCTTTGCGTTCTTCGTCCCGTTCGGTGCTCTGATCGTCTGGCCCATCTTGCTCAGCATGAAGGCCAAGCCGCAGCCGTTGAGCGAGCTGGAGCAACTAGAACAAGAAGTTCGGATGCGAAAAGCTAGAACCGAACTGGCTCAACTCAAGCAAGCAGAAAGCCACGGCTGAGGCGGAAATGAAGAAGCTCCTGATCGCCCTCGCGACGACGGTCGCGCTCGTCGGACCCGCGCATGCTTGGGGCGACGCCTCGATTGCGGCCGAACGCCGCCAACAACCCATTCTGAAGAATAAAGAGGTGCTTGGTAATTGGTGCCTCAGCAACGGGATTGGATGGCGTCCCGACCCAAGCGACGATTGCGGGATTATGAAAATCACGCCTGACCACTACGAGATGATCACGCCGAATGGTGGTTCGGATGAGAGTCTCTGCCGCTACATCGCGGTCAAGACTTGGTTTGACCGCAGCGTCCCAAGCAGCACGAAGACGGCGGGAGTCTGGGTTTCGCGGATCAACGCCGAGTGCGTAGATTGGGATAACCACAAGTGGCGAACTGAGGTGACCGTGTACACCTCAAAGGGCCAATTCGTGGTCAAGGAGAAGCGGGCGATCACCGAGTTGCCACCCAAGTTGCTTGGAACTTGGTGCATTAGCAAGCTCGACAGCAAGGGCTACAGCCGAGACAACTGCTACGGCAATCCGAACATCGGCGACGATGTTATCATCATCGAGCCGAACAGCATTAAGGACGGCGGTGTCACAGTCTGCGAGAGCGTCAACATCATCGCCGTTGATGACCCAATAGAGTACGTCGACACCGTCTACACGGTGCAACTCAGGTGCAACTCCGACGGTAGTAGTTTCAGTCAGTCCGTGAAGATGTGGATGGACGACGGCCTGTTCATTCGTTGGAGCAAAGCACAATGGCGAAGTTTCTAATCACCCTCCTGACGACCGTTGCGCTCGTCGGACCCGCGGCTGCCGGGACTTCCAATATTCCTCGGAAGTTTACTGGGACCTGGTGCGTTTCAGGAAGCAGCGTGGAGCCAGTTGAGTACCGTCGGAGATGTAAGCGAAGAGATGATCAAATAAAGATCACCCCCGAGAGCGTAACCTTCTTTAGCGAAGAGACGGATCAGTGCTCTCTAGTCGAACTGTGGGGACTACAACAAAATCGAGCTTGGGGGAAGTTCTTGTGTTACCTCAACGAGGACAAGGAGGGTGAGTTCAGAAAGATCGGACTCACCATCACGACTCAGGGGACGCTGTCGGTTACGGACGAAGCGTGGGAAGATTGAGACCATGAAGAAAATGCTGATCGCCCTCGCGACGACGGTCGCGCTCGTCGGACCCGCAGCCGCAAATGCTGAATGGGATTGTGGTGACATAAGAGTGACGGAGACTAGGCTAACAAGCGATCATCTTGCTGAGCTTTCGTTCACAGGGTTTTACCGTGATTTACTGAAAAGGGACGGCTTTAAGTTCCAATTCACCAAGGACCATATGGAGGCGAAGCTCAACGGAAAACGCTGCAAAGCGATCGAGGGAAAGCCATGACGAAGCTCCTGATCGCCCTTGCGACGACGGTCGCGCTCGTCGGACCCGCGGCCGCCGAGGTACAGATGCCGACCTTCGCTGTTGGAGACTGGTGCGCCGGTCCGTCTGGTCAGACCAAGGGTTACTCCTGGCCGGGGATCAACTGGAAGGACTGGCCGTCCCTCATGTTCTACGAGCGTCATGAGGCGGTGGGTGATGAGCACTGCCGCGATCAACTCGTCGTCACGGCTGACAAGTTCATCTTCAGCCCCGACGATGTAGAGGTAGAGGGTGAAGGCGACGTCACGTGCCGCCCGCTCGCCGTTCGCGAGCTTAAGTTTAGCCGCGATAGCCGAGACCGAGGTGCTCCCAGCGGTATGTGGTTCATCAAGACGAGATGCGGCGACTACGTGTTCATCGACTACAAGGGCAGTCTCGTGATGTTAGCCAAAACATCCGCCGCGTTCAATTCCACTCCGAACGGAGCATATACCTATGACTAAGTTGTTGATCACCGCCACCGCGCTGTCGATCGCGTCGACGGCGCACGCCGCTGAATGGCGTACGGGACAACCAAAACCTTGGGATGTGTGGGGAGACTTTCCGCGTGGACCCATGTGCATGTCTAAGGACGGCGTTTATTTTGAAAACAACGGGGAGCAGTGTAAGCAGGAAGAATGCAAGTACATATCTATCAAGACGCGATTTGATAAGGATCGTATTAGAGACACAAAGACGATGGGCGTGTACGTTTACCGAGTCACTGCACGCTGCAAAAATCGAATAGGAACTTGGGACGTGTATGAGGGAAGGGGAACCGGTCTTAAGGTGGACGAGGTTTCCAAGTGATGACGAAGCTCCTGATCGCCCTTGCGACGACGGTCGCGCTCGTCGGACCCGCGGCCGCCGAGACCTACACCTACATGTGTCGAGTGGGTGACAAGCCCTACCCCGTCACGGTCACCACTCCGAACGAAAAGGACTGCCACCGCCCTTATACTGTGTGCAACCTGAGCGGAGGCACCATCACGTGGCGGGGTGTGACGTTCCGAAACGTGAGCGGGACGTCGGAGGACTGCAAGGCGAGGTTCACGGCGACCCGCGACAGCGTCCACGTCGAGCTATGCACGGCGACGCAAGGTTATGCCAGTCTGACAATCAGTGGAGACTACGGAGAAGAGAACGAATACGGGCTTGATGAAGACACGTTTGATTGCGAGATGAAAGGTCGACGACGACCGTGAGTAAGAAGCGCGTCACCCGCGTGGCGATCGTCTGCGACGCCGACTGCTTCTGGTACGTCCGGCGCATCCGCGAGATACGGCACGACCTCGACCGGGACGAGATGATCTACCGCTGCGACCGGCCGATGAAGCAGCGCGGCCGAAGATAAATCTCCTCAAATCAAGCCGGAGTCCGTGAGCCGGGCGGCGCTCCTTTGCAGCCTGTGCCCGGCCATACAGAAAACCCTATCCTCGGCGCCTTTTAAAAACTGAATGAATACAATGGCCGGATTATCCCTGATCTGGCATACTAAAATCAGTTGATAAATGTATAGTAGTGCGGCATCCTGCGGTGCCCGCAATGTCAAACAGAGATGCCTGATGTCAAACAAGCGCGCGGTGTTGTACGTGCGAGTCAGCACGGACGCACAGACGGTCGAAAACCAAGTCCGCGAGCTTCGGCAAGTCGCGCGGCGGCGTGGCTGGGATGTGGTCGAGGTCTATAGCGATGCGGGCATCTCCGGCGCCAAGGGACGAAACGGACGGCCTGGCCTCGATTCCATGCTCAAGGACGCCAGCCGGCGGAAGTTCGATATAGTCATGGCATGGTCGATTGACCGCCTGGGCCGCTCGCTGAGCGACTTGCTCGACACGATCCAGCACCTCGAAGCATGCGGCGTGGACTTGTACCTGGACCAGCAGGTGATCGACACGACCACGCCGATGGGCAAGCTCGTTTTCCAGCTAACCGGCGCCTTTGCCGAGTTCGAGCGGACGATGAGTCGCCAACGCATCAAAGCAGGGCTCAAGCGTGCCGTGGCGCAGGGCGTGAAGCTCGGCCGACCGAAGATCGACGGCGCGACCGAGCGGAAGGTTCGAAGGCAGCTCGCGAAGGGTGTGGGTATTTTGAAGGTGGCCAAGTCGCTCGGCATCGGGACTGGCACGGTGCAGCGCATCTCAGGCGAGCGAGCGATGAGTCTGCGAGGGGCGGAGCAATGAGCAAAGGCGAGCAGCCCCAAGCCCTAGGTCAGTCCCTTCAAAAGTCATTTGCGACGCGCTGGGCCCCCGTAGGGGGGACTTTTGTTTTGGGGATTTCACTCATGCTCCCTCTCCCAAAAACCTGTCCAAAAATGGTTTCTGCCCCCCAAAGGGGCTAGCCTTTCTGATGAAGGATGTTTTTGAAAAAAAATTTTCAGTTGCGGGAAAGGATTCCGCTGTCGGCGCTAGCGCCAGCGCCAGCGCGTAGGGCAGCGGCGGCAAGTGAACCGAAAGCTCCGCCCCTGCCCACCAACCGTCAGAGCACACCATGGAGCACGGCCATGCTGGCGGAAATCTACCTGCTGAAGCTTGAGGCGGCGGTGCGAGCGGCGAAGGAAGCGGCGACCACGGCTTCGACCTCGCGGTTTGCGCCGGTCACCTTACCGGCTGGCAAGGCGTCCTAACACCGCCTTCCATCGCGCCCTCGCCATCTGCCGCCTGCAGCCAAGGCGCACCCCTCGGATTCAGAACAATTCAGGTCCGCCCCAAGGACCTGCCACGGGGATGGTGGTAGGCTGACGATGCGGCGGACCGACTGCGAGGGGGGAAGCCCTCGTGTCAGGTATACGACGGCGCGATTTCGTCATCCTGCTTGGCTGCGGCACGATAGCGGCGTGGCCGCTTACGGCGAGCGCGCAGCAACAGCAGGCGATGCCGGTGATCGGGTTCCTCGGTTTGGGTTCGCCCCGACCAATGGAACGGATGGTAGCTGCGTTTCGCCAGGGCCTGGCCAAAGCCGGTTACGTCGAGGGCCAGAAC
>Ga0306926_10007845_pt1 | contig 11615 bp, 10 predicted proteins | sample flu12Cox44000178_FD_203759 | JGI IMG/M metagenome (GOLD analysis project Ga0306926, IMG submission 203759) | Lab enrichment of tropical soil microbial communities from Luquillo Experimental Forest, Puerto Rico - flux8day.12C.oxic.44.000.178 (v2)... | ecosystem: Environmental > Terrestrial >...
ATCATCGGCCACATGGGCACGCATGCAGCGGCGCCAGCGCTTTATCCCGACCTCGCCTACGATCCCGCCGAGGACTTCGCGCCGATCGGCCTTGTCGCTGAGTTTCCCGAGGTGTTGGTAACGCGCAAGGACATTCCGGCCGTAACGCTGAAGGATTTCGTCGCCTATGCAATGGCTAACCAGTCGAAGCTCAACATGGCGCATGCCGGCGTCGGCTCGGTGTCCTATGTCGGCTGTCTTCTCCTAAACACGGCGATCGGCATCAAGCCGACCCTTGTGCCGTTCACGGGTAGCGCGCCGGCGACGAATGCGCTGGTGGCGGGCCAAGTCGACTACTTCTGCGATCCCGTCATAGGCCAGTTGGCCCAGATCCGCGGCGGCAACGTGCGCGCGCTCGCGATCGCGGCTGCGGCGCGCCATCCGTTGCTGGCAGACGTGCCGACAGCGGCTGAGGAGGGCCTGCCGCAGTTCAACATCGCGCCGTTCTTCGCACTATTCGCCCCCAAAGGCACTCCGCAGTCAGTCGTCGACGTGCTTGCCGTGGCCCTCGACCAAACGCTCGACGATCCGGCGGCGAGCGGGCGGCTCGCCGAACTCGGCGCCGCGATCGCCGAGAAGGGCCGGCGTGGTCCTGCGCCGCTCAGCGTGCTGGTCAAAAGCGAAATTGCGCGGTTGACGCCAATCCTGAAGGCAGGAGCGCAGAAGTGAGACCTCAGATCGACCCCTCGCCACTAGGGTAGCGCTACGGGATTGAGGGTCCCGTCAACGGTCAAAATCATGAACGACTTGCCATGTCGCAAATGAGTATCTTTTTCAAGTCAGCGATGTTTACGCCACAGGTAGCGTCCCGGAGATGGTGCAGTGCGCATCTGATCGCATGATCGATGGTTCCTCACAGCGTTTGTTCAACGCAATCCTCGTAATTGTGCATGCGAGAAATGAATCCACCCGATTTGAGGCTCTCCGCCAATCGGCCGAATCCCCGATGTGACACCTCTGGCGTGCTTACCCAAAGACCCGCATCGTGATAGCGCCGAAGCGAACTCGTCAATATATCGCGCGGAATGTCTGGGTAGAATGACGTGACCGCGTCCGCCAATTCTTCGGTGCCTCGTTCTGCAATCCACCGCAGCGTGCGGCGTGTGGCGCGGACCACGGCACCAAATGCCGCACGGTTCCGACGAATGTTATCACGCGTTGTTAGAAACGTGGTGTAGGTCGTCGGGCCGCGCTTGCTTGCTGCATAAAGGATGTCGCAGGTGCCCGGCCGCAAGGCCAACGAGGCGTATGGCTCGAACATCTGTGCCACATCGAGCTCGCCTTTGCCCAGCGCGATGAGGTGCTCCGCCATGGTCCCATTCGCGATACGATTAATTCGCCCAGGATCGACGCCATGCTCCCGCAGATCGTGCTGCAAGCACAACCATGGGGTCGGCACTTCCGATACGGTGCCAGTCCTTAGCTTCAATAGGTCTGCCAACTGAAAGCTTGAGCGATCAACTCGGCCAACCAAGAAGAACGGGTCGCGTGCAACGACTTCACAAAAACAAACGAGTGACGAGGCGGGATCGAGATCCCGCGCTTTCATCACGCGCATGGGTCCGCCCCACGAAAGGTCAATTGACCGGTCTAGCAGACCCGCGATGGCCGCACCCGGGGTCGAAGTGGGGAGCAGGTCGATCGTGACGCCCTCGCTCGCGTAGAATCCAAGCGCGTGCGTGGCGTAGAAAGGCGCATAGAACACTGCGCGAAAGTTTTCGGAAAGCTTAATCCGCATGGCTTACGACACTCCGCACCCAGACCGTATCATTCGATCACCGCGTTGATGAGTTTGCGAGGTTCGCGTCAAGTAGAATCTTGCCAATTCCGTCACGCCTTTCCGCAAGCTCGTGCGCACCAGCGGCCTCCGATAGCGGAAGCACTCGATTGATTAATGCTTTGAGCTGGCCTTCCGCCGCAAACATCATTCCGAGCTTAAAATTTTCCGGAGTATCGAATGGATTACCAAAGATTGTTATGCGGTTCAGATAGAGATGCTTGACGTCGAGCGGCACAATACCGCCGCCGTGACCGCCGGCGGTCACAAGCCGTCCACCGACTGCCAACGCAGTAAACGCCTTTGGAAATAAATCCGGATCACCGACGTTTTCGAGCACCACATCGACGCCCGTGCCTTTCGTGATGCGACGCACTTCGGTGTTTAAGTCATGGGTGCGATAATTTACACCTTCGTCCGCGCCGAGTTGCTTCGTGGCGTTCACTCCCGCATCTGAGCCAGCGGCAGCGATCACACAGGCGCCGAGAAGTTTCGCAGCCTGGACAGCAATACTGCCGAGCCCGCCGGCGGCTCCCATGATCAGCACCCATTCGCCTGGCTTAACATTCGCGCGGTCGCGCAGCTGTGTGAACGCGAGCGGGGCGTGCCGTGCCACCACCGTGGCAGTCATGAAATCAAGACCATTGGGGATAAGTTGCGTCGCCTGCGCCGGGAGTCTCACATACTCGGCATAGCCACCCCATCTGTTCACGCCAAGTAAGATCGGCAATCCACTCTGCTCCCGACCGACAAATGGCCCGCAGGCAACACGGTCGCCCACCTTGCGGGTGGTTACTTCGGGTCCTACCGCAACGACCATTCCACATGGATCGGCACCCAGCACATGGGGGAGTTCGGGCCGCCGCGCATATTTCCCGGCTCGTACCGCGAGATCGAGAGTACGATTCACCGAGACGGCGTGGACTTTCACAAGCACTTCCCCGAGGCCGGGCGCGGGCGTTGAAACCTCCTCAACGCGCAGCACCTGCGGCGGCCCAAACTCGCGCAATACGATAGCCTTCACGCGTGTTTCCCCTCGAGCGGCTGACGCGTTCAATCTATCACAATCTCGAATGAGCCATTTGACTGTGCATCATAGCAAATTCGGTTGCGCGACTTCCGAGATGGGTCAAAAGCGACGTTTTGGGCGTCCCGACCGATGTCCGTTAGATCCCCAAAGTGACCGCGATAGCGACACGCTAGGCGGTCGCGAAGCGCCAAAACAGACGTTCATCAGCCTCTCCACGGGTCTCTGCGACCGGTGTAAACCTCATTGCGGAGCTGCGAGCCAGACGTGCCGAAGTCTCCGAGGGGCGAACCGCAGCCAGCATGCCGTCGGCGGGCTACCAAGCTAAAAGCAACTGACGTCTTCGCTGTCGCTGCCGATCAATGATCGGCTTGACCCGCCAAGCGTTTTCCGCCTGGCCGGCCCTTCGACCGCGAACGTCTGCACAAACTGAGGGAGTCCAATCATGCGCAACACATGTTCGCTTTCTATTCTTGCGATGATTCTGGCTTGCACCTGTCTCATCAGTCCGGCAAATGCCGCCGCGAGGGATCGTGTCTTCGTTGCCTCTTACGGCAGCGACTCAAATCCCTGTACGTTCGGGTCGCCATGCAAGACATTTCAGCAGGCGATCAATATCGTGGCAGCCGGCGGTGAGGTCACAGCCATCGATAGCGCAGGATTTGGACCGATCAGCATCACTCAGTCGGTCACGATCACGAGTCCAACAGGCGTTGAAGCAGGTATCGTCGCCGCTCCCGTTAGCACCGCGATCTCTATTGCGGCAGGGTCGACCGGTGCAGTTGTACTTCGCGGTCTGACACTCGAAGGTGCCGGTACGGCCGCCAACGGCATTTCTGTCAGCTCCGCGGCCAGACTCGAAATAGTCGATTGTGCCGTCCATAACTTCACCAACTATGGAATCTCTGTTGAGTCGTCCAACGCGATGACGATCCTAATCTCAAAGACGGTTATCGCAGATGATGACTCTGCTGGACCGAGTTTCCCCGGCATCTTCCTAGACTCCGTCACCGGCTCGATCGCCGCAGCACTCGACAGCATAACAGTTACCAACAACGACATCGGCGTCTTCGCATTTAACGGGGGCGCTCCGATCGACGTGCTGATCTCAAACAGCCACATCGATAACAACGTCAGTACTGGAATACTGGTGGGCGGTTCCGGTCCGGGTGCCGTGAGCCAAGTTGTTCTCAAAAACGTGACCGTGAGCGAGACGCCTACGGCCATTTTGCTGGACGCCGATTCGGTGGTGTGGCTTTCTCAGGTCACGCAAACCACGGCACCAGGCTTCACCAGCGTCGGCGTTGCTCTAGCAGGAGGCGCCACCGGTATCGCCCACAGCGATGGCACCAATCACTTCATGGGTGGAGTTTCAGGCAGCAGCCTGCAGTCATGGACCACGGAATAGTTGTCAGAGCATTTGCCTAACCGACTTCATTGTGCACCACAGCAAGTAGCGGGCGCGAAATGTCGCAACGGGTCAAAGCGACGATTTGGGCGCCCTGGCCCGATGTCCGCTCTTCCCCCGAAAGCGACCGTCATAGCGACTTGCCGCGCCGGCAAGGGGTTCTAGTACCAGCTGACGCGCGATCCACCACCCACCACCCACATGCCACTGATAGCGATGTCGGTGGTGTCGTCTCAGCTCGATACCTTTGTGGCAAGCTGCGCTCCCTGAACTAAAGCGCCCAGTTTAGCCCAGGCGATTTGTGGATGCGTGCGCCCGCCAAATCCGCAATCGGCGCCGGCCATGACGTTCTCTGCGCCGAGCAGTAGAACGAACCGTCTAATCCGCTGCGCTACAAGTTCGGGATGCTCGATACCGTCGGTCGCATGCGAAATCATGCCGGGGACAAGGATCTTGCCCTCGGGCAATTTGACCTGTTCCCAAACGGTGTATTCGTGTTCATGCCGCGCGTTCGCAGCTTCGATCAGAAAAGCCTGCGCGCGCACCCGCAGCATCAGATCGACCACTTTGTCGAGCTCGATGTCGAAGGCATGAGGACCATGCCAGCTACCCCAGCACAGGTGGTATCGAATTCTGTCCTCGGGTAAGTCGCGCAACGCATGATTGAGCGCCTCGATCCGCATCTCGCAGTATTTGCGGAAGCCTTCGAGGCCCATTTGGATGCCGATTCGATCCCACAACGCCACCAGCCAGGCATCGTCGATTTGCAAGATAAAACCCGCGTCGACGATCGCCTGGTATTCGGTCCGCATTGCCTCGGCGACCGCGAATACGAATTCCTCTTGGCTTTTGTAATACTCATTGCGCCGATAGGGTTCGAGGCTCGCGGGTGCTGTAGTGGTGATAAAGGCCTCAGTATCAGGTCCGACCACCGAGCGGAAAACTTCAATTTGCCGCTTTAATTCAACTTCGCCGCGATAGCTAATCGGCGCAGTGGCGACCCAATGCTTCCGCGCATGCTTGGTCTGACCCGCCGGCTCGTAAAAGAGCGTCCCGCGTTCGGAGGCATGGTGATAGAAGTCGGCGAATACCTCGCGATCTTTGCCTTGTAGGATCAGCGGCGTGCCGCCGGCAGGTGGACGCGCTTCAAAGCCGGCAAATCGGCTGTCAACATAGGACAGCCAGTCGCCGCCCTTAGTGTGTTCTCCCTCATTGATAATATCGACGCCGATGTCGCGCTGGCGCGCGATTACGTCGGCGACCGATCTGCGCATCGTGACGAAGTCTTCGTCAGGTGTGCGATCCGTGCCGTCGGCGCGCGGGAGGCTTCCGACATGGGTGGTGAGGATCCTATTGCTGCTGCTACGTTTCATTGACTACATGGGGCTTAATGAGGCTTAAGTTTAGACTGACTCGTGCGCACAAAAGCTTCAACCCGCCGGCTCTCAAAACCACAAAATTGCCCACTAATGGCATGGGATTGAATCGACGAATTCCGCCCAACACGCGCCAGAAGCCCGAACCGAGTTGCTGCATTTAGTCCCATGGGACTGGTTGAAAATTGGATTGTCGACGCAGCGCCCAGGCCGCATACTTCGCCATAAAAGCGGGGAGGAGCCCAATGGCACGACAGAATAGCAAATCGCAAGCGACGCGGCGCAAGGTCTTGAAGGTCGGCGCATCGGCAGCGGTCGCATTTGCAAGTTCGGTCTCGGCGCCTGCAATCCTTGCTGCCACACGATCGCCACTTAAAATCGGGCTGCTTAATACCTTCAGCGGCCCGTCAGCCTCTACTGGCGACTGGAATTGGTCCGGCGTGAATGTCTACCTCGATCAGGTCAACGGCACATTTACTGGTCGCAAGGTCGAGCTGCTGAAAGAGGACGATCAATTCAATCCTCAGATTGGTCTGGAGAAGGTTCGCAAATTCGTCGAGAGCGACAATGTGGATTTGATTACCGGAATTCAGGGCAGTAATGTTGCTCTCGCTGTCCTTAACTACATAAAGCAGAGCAAAGCTTTTCTTCTGATCTCAGGCGCTGGCACCGACGCCATCACTTGGGAACGCGTGCCTTATCTGTTCCGTTCCTCAATCTCTTCGTGGCAGCTTTGCCATCCGTTGGCCGAATGGATTTACGATAATCTCGCCAAAGAAATGGTCGTAATGAGCGAGGACTATGCGGGCGGCCGCGATGTCGCGTCGGAGGTCATGAGACCTTTCATCGCCAAGGGCGGAAAAATTATCCAGGAAATCTACGTTCCCATAACCGTCACCGATTACAGTCCTTACTTCACTGTTATCCGGTCGCTCAATCCGCCGGTAGTCTATGATTTCTCGACCGGCGGCGCGCATGCCATTCGTTTCGTGCAGCAATGGGGACAGTCCGGGATCAAAGCTCGGCTCGCGGGCTTTGCGGGCTTCGTCGATGCCACGACCGTTGAACAACAGGGGCGTGCCGCGCTCCACGTATTGTCCTCGACGATCTATACGGACACGCTGGACAATCCTGTAAACAAGAAGTTCGTAGCTGCATATCGGGATAAGACAAAGGAATATCCCAATTTATTCTCGGATTATGGCTACGTGTCGATGCAGGTGATCGATGCAGCCCTACAAGCTACCGATGGAGATACCTCCAACAAGGATAAGTTCGCCGAAGCAATGACCAACGTGCGTTTGCAAGCGCCTCGAGGGCCGTTCCGCTTCGACCCTGTGACGCATAACCCGATCCAGGATGTCTACATCTGCGAGGAGCAGGAGAAGGACGGCCGCATGGTCACGGCAACGATCGATATAAAAAAGGATGTGCAGGCGCCGCCCACAAAAAATGGGTGAAATCTCGGCAGGTTGAGCTCCTAGCCGGCCGGATTTGAGCCGCTCCATGGAATTTTTCCTTGAGCAACTTCTGAACGGGCTGGTCTATGGCAGCCTGCTATTTCTGACGGCGGCTGGGTTGTCGCTCATCTTTGGCTTGATGAACGTGGTCAGCTTGGCGCACGGCTCGTTCTTCATGCTGGGCGGGTATGTCGGCTTTGCACTGTTTCGTTTGACCCACAGCTTCTGGCTTGCTTTCGTATTGGCGCCCGTGCCGATTACACTCATCGGCATCGCCATGGAAATGGTCTTTTTGCGCCCGCTCTACAGACGCGGCCATCTCGATCAGGTGCTACTGACTTTTGGCTTTACATTCATCTTCTTTGATACAGTGCAGACGATTTGGGGGCGCGATGTTCACGCCCTACCGCCGCCCCCTGGGCTCGATGGTATCGTCGAATTGGGTTCAGCCATTTTTTCCAGCTACCGGCTTTTTATCATTGCCACGGGAATCGCGATCGCGGTGTTGCTGTGGCTGTTCCTCGAACGCTCACGAGTCGGCGCCATGGTGCGCGCCGGCGTTGATGATGCAGCAATGGCTGGGGGGCTCGGCTGTAATATCCCGGCGCTATTCAGCGCGATCTTCGGCGCCGGTGTGGCATTGGCGGCACTCGGCGGCGTCGCGGCTGGCCCGATTTTTGGCATGTATCCCGGCGAGGACACCGAGATCCTCATCCCGGCATTCATCGTCATCGTCGTTGGCGGTATGGGCAGCCTGCGTGGTGCTTTCATCGGCAGCTTATTGATCGGGGAGGCAGACACGTTCGGTAAGGCTTACCTGCCTGGCCTTGCTCTGTTCCTGATCTATCTCGTTACTGCCGTCGTGTTGCTGGCCCGCCCACAGGGGCTGTTTGGCATCAAATATGCCGCTGCCGGGCCGCCGCCGGGTGGGGCACCGGAAATACCGCTGCAATCGCGCGGCGCTGTGTTGATCGCGCTCGCGACTGTCGCGGCGCTCACGGTCTTTCCGTTTATTGTCGCTGATTACCATCGTGCTCTCGTCACCGAGCTTTTCATATTTGGTATCTTCGCCATCAGCCTTGATCTTCTACTCGGCTACACGGGTCTGATGTCGCTGGGTCACGCTGGGTTTTTTGGTCTCGGCGCTTACGTTGTCATCGTGCTGGGCTCGCTGTTTGGTCTCAATGCCTGGATTGGTGTTGCTTTAGGCATCGCTGCCGCGGCACTCGCCGCGCTAATCATCGGCTATTTCTCCGTACGTACGAGTGGCATTCCATTTCTGATGCTTACACTTGCGTTTTCACAACTTATCTACACGGTAGCGCTCAAGTGGCGCGACGTTACTGGCGGCTCGGACGGAATTGGCATTCCCGAAAAGCCAACCTTTTTTGGCTTCGATCTCGCGCACTCGCTGCCTATGTATTTCGTGGGATTGATCTTTTTTCTGTTATGTTTCACTGCGCTGCGGCGGCTCGTAGCCTCGCCACTCGGGCGCATATTCGTTGGTATCCGCGAAAACGAGGCACGAATGCTCGCAATCGGCTATGCGACGCGGCGCTATAAACTAGCATCTTTCACCATTGGCGGCGCATTTGCGGGGCTCGCCGGCGGTCTCTACGCCATCTTTAATGGGTTCATTTCGCCCGATGCCGTTTATTGGAGCGCGTCGGGCGATATCCTCATCATGGTGATGCTTGGCGGGGCCGGTACTTTGATCGGCCCAGTTTTCGGATCAGCCGCCTTCCTCCTCATGAAAAACTTGGTGAGCAGCTACAGCGATCATTGGCTCTTGATAATCGGCGTCATCTTCGTTGCGTGCGTGCTTTTCTTTCCCGGTGGCATTTGGAGCATCTTTCGCTATGCGCGGTTCGGCGCGCAGGTAGGGGCAAAAGCATGACCGTCCTGCAGCTTGAAGATCTTTATTGCGCCTTTGGGAGTCTTGTCGTCACCAAGAACATCAGTCTCGCGATCAAGCGGGGTGAACGGCACTGCATCATCGGTCCCAATGGCGCCGGCAAAACGAGCCTCCTCAATCAAATCGGAGGTCAACTTCGCCCAAATGCTGGCCACATCTTGGTTGAGGGCACCGAGATCACGCATTGGCCGCCTAACCGAATTGCGCAAGCAGGCGTCGCGCGCACCTTTCAGCGCAACAACTTGTTCTTCAATCTTTCAGTCCTGGAGAATTTACAGTTAGCCGTCGCGGCGCGACGCAGCTTACCGTGGAATTTTTGGACCGTGGCCGATCGCATTCGTCCTATCATCAATCATGCTGGGACGCTTTTGTCGCGTGTACAGATTGCGGGAGATCCGCGGCGCCTTGTTCGCAACCTCTCTTATGGCGAGCAGCGCCAATTGGAAATTGGTGTTGCACTCGCCGCTGATCCAATCCTGCTCCTACTTGACGAGCCGACCTCGGGAATGTCGCCGGCCGAAACGGATAGGATGATGACTTTAATTGCGAGCCTGCCACGGACGATAACTGTTTTGATGATCGAGCACGATATGAATGTAGTTTTCACCGTCGCCGATCGCATCACGGTGCTTCATTACGGCGAGGTCTTGGCGAGCGGTCCACCTGACGCGATTCGCGCCGAAGGCCGCGTACGGGAAGTCTATTTGGGGACGCGGCACTGACATGCTCGAGGTCGATGACATTAACGTCCATTATGCCGATAGCCACACATTGCGCGGCGTTTCTTTCTCAGCGCGCGAAGGTGAGGTGGTCTGTCTCCTCGGCCGCAACGGTGCAGGCAAAACGACGACCATCTTGACCACCATGGGCTATCTCAAGCCTCGCTCGCGCCGCATCGTCTATTGCGGGCGAGATATCACGACTCTCCGACCTTACGAAATCGCACGCCTCGGTGTCGGCTATGTTCCCCAGGAGCGCGGGATCTTTCCAAGTCTTACCGTTCTCGAAAATCTTGCAGTCTTCGCCCGAAATGGTCATGCCAGACGTTGGACTTTGCAGCGAGTTTATGAGCTGTTCCCTGCTCTAGAAGCGCGTAGTGCCAATCTTGGCTTCCAGCTTTCAGGCAGCGAGCAGCAAATGCCGTCAATCGCGCGGGCGCTTGCTCAATCCGAGCCTCTTACTGCTCGACGAGCCATCCGAGGGTCTCGCACCACTGATACTGCAGCAAATTGTAGACGCGCTTAAAAAGCCTTAAGACCGATGGCCAAGCGATATTGCTGGTTGAGCAAATCTGCCCACGGCCTTGGCGCTCGTCAACCGTCACCTCATGCTGAGCAAAGGCGAGATCTGCTATAGTGGCAATTCGGCCGAGTTCGATGGGAATGAAACGGTGCTTCGCGACTATCTTGGCGTGTTATGCACTTTTACGGCCGTCGTTGAGCGTCAGATCTCGCGACAGACGGACGGTGGTATCGATCTTGATGGAGTAGTGCTGCAATGAATGCTGGAAATATTGGCCGACCGCTTCGCGCAGAGCACGTCGGCAGCTTCCCGCGGCCCCCACGCTTGTTGAGAGCACGGGAAGATTATGCCAGCGGAAAATTGGGGAAAGAAGAATTCAAACGTACGGAAACCGATTGCATCCGTGATATCGTAGCGTTGCAAGATCGCGTGGGGATAGGGGCAATCACGGACGGGGAATATCCGAAAACGAGTTGGCGCGAGTTTCTGTTCGAAAAATGTGCAGGTTTCGACACGGAGCCAACCGTTCCAGACTTTAAGTTCAGACTCTATGATGGCACCGAACTCACGTATCCTGGTGAACCGCGTGTCGTTGGAAAAGTACATCGTCGCGAGCCCCTGTCGGCTGAAGACTTTACAGTCTTGAATGGACTGACCAAACGGCAGACGAAGGCCAACCTACCTGCGCCCTCGATCGCACATCTCGGTGGGGACCGCCTTCTCGATCGCTCGGTGTACCCTGATCGCAAGTCGTTTCTCGCCGATCTTTCTAGTGTCATGCGCGCGGAGATCGCCGATCTTGCGAGGCGCGGATGCACGTACCTGCAAATGGACGAGGTGCCGATCGCCGTATTGTGCGATCCCAAGAATCGAGAAGCTGTGAAGGGACGTGGCGAGGATCCGGATGAACTAATCGATAACTACATCGTCGCCATCAATGATTCCATAAGCGATAAGCCTGCGCATATGTCCGTATGTGTGCACCTGCCGTGGTAACCGTGACCATGGCATGGCCGACGGCGGCTACGAGCCCGTAGCGGAGAGATTATTTAATAAGCTCAATGTGGATGGATTTTTTCTTGAATATGACACGCCGCGAGCCGGAGATTTTACTCCGTTACGGTTCGTGCCAAAGACCAAAAAGGTAGCTCTTGGGCTTGTTTCGACCAAGATTGCAGAACTTGAAACCGTTGAGAGTCTCAAAAGGCGGATCGATGAGGCTTCTCGGTCAATACCAATCGAGCAGCTCTGCTTGTCGGCCCAATGTGGCTTTGCGAGTTCTTCGCGTGCGAAGCCTTTGCCTATGGATTTGGTCGAACGGAAACTAGCCCGTATTGTTGAGGTCGCGAACGAGGTTTGGGGGTTAGACTA
>Ga0306926_10007847_pt1 | contig 11614 bp, 11 predicted proteins | sample flu12Cox44000178_FD_203759 | JGI IMG/M metagenome (GOLD analysis project Ga0306926, IMG submission 203759) | Lab enrichment of tropical soil microbial communities from Luquillo Experimental Forest, Puerto Rico - flux8day.12C.oxic.44.000.178 (v2)... | ecosystem: Environmental > Terrestrial >...
TTGACCGACGAGCCATGCTTCGAGACTGGCCCCGATCGTCAGCGGGTAACCGAGTTGGCGGAGAATCCAGCGCCAGCGCAAGGCCGCCATCACGGCTTGGAACCAGAATAAAGTGAGCACCGCGAGCGCGGTAGCCGTCGACGTGCGTGCCAAAGCATCGGCGAACTCGTTCCAGCGGAACTGGGGCCAAAACACCCAGCCGATGAGGACGACCACCAGAATTTTCAGGATGAGTAGCCCAACTCTGGTCAGCAATTGCACCCCGCCGGAATGCAGCACTTGCCGTTGGGTTAAGACCTGTTTATCAAGCAAACGCAAGCCCTGCGAGCCCGGGGCCCGATTTTACCGGCATCCACGCACCACGTCGCGAGGGAATATGTTGCAGTTTGACCCCCAAGTGCTCAAATATTTGCCCGCCGACCGCCTGCCCGAACACCTCAAAGAGCTCCACCCCGGAATGGTGGTGACGCACGGCCATCATGAGTCGCTCGTTCCGGGATATCTTAAGGACTTGGAATGGAATTTCTACGACGAACTGCACCGGCAATGCGTTCACGATACCTACCATGGTTTGTACAAAGTGATGACCGGGAAATATTTCTCGGTCAATGTGGTGCGTTGGGGAAATCTGCCGATTTTCATGCAGGTTGCCAACGCCAAGATCACCGATGGCATGTTCTATCAAAGCATGACGGGGCTCGGCATCATCATGCTGCACCAGGTACAGCGTATTTCGCAAAAGACGGATGAAGTTTTGATCGAGGTGGATTGGTACACCGCCTCGCATTGGGCCTTCCGCTGGCTGCACGGCCCCTTCAACAGGCGGCTGCTGCGGTTACAGCAAAAGCAGGATGTCGAAGACAATGTCGAAATCCGCGGCCGCAGACGCGATCTGCGAAAGCGCGGCTTCGGTTTTGCCACCGACGATGCCGATTTCGTCAATTCGAACCGGCTGACCCATAACGTGCGCTTGCCGCCGCTCGACGGCCCGGTGCGAATCGACTTGTCGGATTACCCGCTCGGCAGCGTGCATCGTGTCACGCGCGGTCCGATCGAGCTGCTGTTGAGACGCAAGAGTGAAGAGCAGGTCGAAGTCTGGCCGTCGCTGTGCCCGCACGAAGGCGCCCTGATTGATGAGAAGCACCTCTGCGACGGGCAAGTCACCTGTCCTTGGCACGGACTACGGTTCGGAGCCGTCGTGCTCGGAAAGGGGGGGCGTGACTCCTGGCGCTATCTGCAGGTGACCGTTCGCCACAGGGGGGACCATCTTGAGGTTGCCCCGTCCACCGACTCAGCGGCGAAGCAGGCACCGTCGATTGCAGAGGTGGCGGTGGGGCTCTGATCCGGTCGGTGCCGCATGGCTGCGCTGACATCTCAGAGTGCTCGTCGCAATACCCAGGAGCGGTGGCGCGGTCCGTGTCGTAGCAGCATCGCCGGCGGGGTGAAAACGCACTCGTGATTTCGCTATGGAATCGGGCGGTGTCGCCTGCGCTCGCCAATCCGCTTCGTGTCACCGCGCGATGGGACACTGATCCACCGCCGGCGCTCGCCTGGACGCTGAGAAACGACCGCCTCGTCGTGGCGCTGGCCGCCGCCATCAGCGCCATAATCTGGTATCTGGTCGAGCCGATCGTCGTCACCCACGACACCTTTGCCTATCTGATCGCAGCCAAATTCATTGCCGGAGTGGAGGGCGGCAGCTTCACCTATTTCCGCCCCCCGCTTCTGCCTCTGCTCATGGCGGTGACCGGGATACCGGGCCGTCAAACCTACGTCTGGTTCATCCTGACGCAGCTCGTGCTCGGCATCGCATCGGTCATGTTGATGCACGATTGTCTGCGCAGGATTTCCAAATCGCTCGGCTTGGTTGCAACTGCGCTCTACATCGCCACGTTCATCGGCTTCGTCTACTCCAAATCAATTATGACGGAGGAGATCTACCTGTTCGGATGGTGCCTTTGCATCAACGGAGGCTTGGCCTATCTGTGGACTGGAGCGCCGTTACGGTTGGCGCAGACGACAGTTGCTTTACTCATTCTCGCCCTGACGCGAGCGCAGGGGGCATATGTCATTGTCGCCGTCCTGCCGATATTGGCGCTGGCGCGACAGCGGCAACTTCCGGCCATTTCGATGGCGCTGGTCGCCTACCTGCTGATCGTATTTGGCTATGGCAAGCTGCACGCCTCGATGGCTCGCGCCATCGATGACGGCGAAAGACCGATTCAAGTGTCCAAACTCGGTATTTCCGACAGCACCGGCAAGATGCTGTTCATGGTTGCATACAACGACGTTTACCAGCGATGGGGCGTGGCCACCGTCGCGCCTGAAAACGGTCCGGCGTCGAAACGGATGTTCGAGGAGCTCAACGCGTATTATTCCACCCCGGGCCTTTTGGCGGGAATGAAGGACGAGCTCTTTCGCCGCTTCGCCGGCAAGCCCCACGATCTGCTGCAAACGATGCAGCGAGAGCCGGATGCGCAATACTGGTTCTCGATCTGGGGCGCGTTGGACGACCGCATGGGGGCCGCCGCCAGCGACGCATTGCTGTTGCGCGTGACCTTGGAGGCCATTCTCGCGCATCCATTCTCCATCGCGTTGACGTATGGTCGCAATTTTGTCGTCGCCTTTTTCCTCGCGGACAGTCCGTATACCTGGAAGCATCGAACCTTCGGACCCGAATGGACGGGTCCCTATCTGGCGAAAGAGGCGCAGGCGAGTGGCGACAGTTCGGTCGCCACCCCGCTGGACCGCGCGCTCGACGTGATATTTCCGACGCTCCGTTTCCTGGTCGTGGTGGGAACGATTATCGTGGCGCCGTTCGCCTGGCGCAGCCGGTGGCGATTGAGCTTCGTGTTCTGTCTGGCTCTCGTCGCATACAACCAGGCCACGGTGGCTTTGGCTGCAACCGCCGAGAACCGCTACACCTTCTACATTGTCCCGCCGCTCTTGGTCGCCGTCACGATGGGACTGCAGGCCTATAGTGAGCAACGCGCATTTAAACGTTTGAAACCTTAAGCGCGATCGCGTTATCGCAGGACGATCGCGATCAGCCGCTTGCGCGAATGGCAAACACCCGCTGCAGCCCGTAGATGCCGGCGGCGATGCGCCGGCCTTTGCTCGAAAGATTAAGACCCTCAGGCGTGCGTTCGGCATGGCCCTGTTCGAGCAATATCGCGACCCGCCGGCTGAAGCTGTCCTCTTCGATGTAGCGCGCCAGCAACTCCTGCTCTGGCAGCGCATGGCCTTTCGCCTTCGACAAGTCGCCCAGCATCCGCAGCGACACCGACTTGTAAAGCGCGCCGAACAACATCAGCGCGCACAACGTCAGGAATCCATAGGCAGCAGAAAAAAGCCAGAACTCGAGGCGGTGAGATATCGCCGACAAGCCAACCAGCAGTGCGGCATAGACCAGTGCGGCGGACGCGACGACGATGAGGGCGGGCGATCGCCGCGATAGGCGCAGAAGAACGAGCACGATCGCGAACCAAAGGAGCGCACCCGCTCCGCCCAAGACGAACGCATCGCTCATCCCGTGACCCTGAGCCCGAGAATGGCGATCGCCATGCGATAGAGTATTCCAATCATCGCGCCGGCCGGCGTGAGCACAACGCGATCGCCCTGCCGGCGCACGAGCCGCGTCGACACGAGCCCGCCAAGCCGGTGGCGCATGATCCATCCCACGCCCTGCCCTTGCCGGTAGCTCGCGGCAAGCTGCGCATCGGTCATCGCGCGTCCGCCGCGAAAAAGTGTCAGCAGCAGCCCCAGCGTATAGCCCCGCGACAGCAGTGCCCACGCCTCCAGATAGATGAGGAGCGCGCTGGCAAGGATCATCAGCGCCGTCGCGAGATCGGCGGCGGCCGAGGCCGGCACGCCGGGTAACTGCAATGCGACCGCCCATCCTCCGAAAACAATTACGCTGCCCACGAGGAATTGCAGCGCGTTACGGTCGCGCAAGCCTGAGAGCCGGGCCAGCACGGCCAGCACGGCCGGAAACAGCGCCGCGGCGATGAGCGAAGCCACCACCGCCGGCCCGGCGGTAAAATCAAGATGACCCATCATCGAATCCGATCCCCGTTGGAAGCCGTCAGATCAAGCACAGAGGCCATCCCTTAGCTGCTTCTTAACCATTCCGATTTACCATACTGGATATCCGCTCGGGGGTAACACTCACAGCCAAACGGCGGCCTGGAACCTTCCTTCGCTGCGCGTGTTTGTTGGGCGGGACGTGATTACAGGGGATGCCCAATGACGATGGCCTGTTCCCAGACGGGATGGGCCGCTGCATCGCCCGCTCGGGCGGCGGCGACCGACACTTTCTCGGATGACGTATTGATCGAGCGGATCGCCAATGGCGATCAGCTTGCCATGCGAACGCTTTATGCGCGGCATCGCGTGATGATCTATCGCTGGTTGCTGCGCCTTGCAGGTGACCAGACCTCGGCTGAGGACCTGTTGAGCGATGTCTTCCTCGACGTCTGGCGCAAGGCTGCCTCCTTCGAGGGGCGTTCTTCGGTTTCGACGTGGCTGCTCGCAATCGCGCGCCACAAGGCGCTCTCGGCACGCCGCCGGCGAACCGACATGGAATTGGACAAGGAACTTGCGCCCACGGTCGTGGACCCTGCGGACAATCCGGAGCTTGCCCTACAGAAGAAGAGTCGAGAAAACCTGCTGCGTCACTGCTTGGCGCAGCTGTCGCCGCAGCATAGCGAGGTGATCGACCTGGCTTACTACCATGGCAAATCGATCAAGGAGATTGCCGAGATCGTCGGCATCAACGAAGCCACTGTAAAGTCACGCGCGTTCTACGCACGCAAGAAGCTCGCCCAATTGGTTGCGGCAGCGTGACGGCCACCAGCACTGATTGATGTGCTCATGACCGGGCCCAGAAATACTTAAGGAATGTCGACACGCTGATTGGCATCATCGGGTCCAAGTCCGTGGGGCCGCACACGATGCGAATGTCGGCGAGTTCGGGTTGCGCTTCGCGCGCGAGGTGCGCTCGTATCCGCGCACGCAGTGCGGGAGCGGATTCGCGCGCGTGGAGTACCTTGAAATGGGCAATAATCGGCCCGGCGAGGACGCTATACCAGACGGGCTCGGCCTCGTAAGCGTCCAGCTGGAGACAAGCTGCATCACTCGGCGTGGTGGAGCAAGAGCAAAAGCAAAAGCAAAAAAAGATACCACCGGGTTCTTCGCTAATAGTTCGAGACTATTAAACGAGAAGGCACAATGGCCGAGCCGTTGATCCTCAAGCGCACGTCATGCCCCAGCTGTGATGAGCCCCAGGGCTTTCCGTGCTGCAGCGTACTATTCAGCGCTCGCGCAAGCTCTCGTGTTTGTAGCGCAGCAGCGGCGAAAGCAAATAGCTGATGACCGTGCGTGAGCCGGTCTTGATTTCCACCGTGACGGCCATACCAGGCGCAAGATTGACCAGATTGTCGTCTATTTGCATCTGGCTGCGGTCAAGCGAAACGCGCGCGGCATAGCCGAGCTCCTGTCCCTTGGGTTCGCTCGTGGTGCTTTCGGCGCCCGGGACTTTGTCGCCAGTTTTGTCCTGCGGCTTGTCGCGCACGATCGCATCCTGCGAAACGCTCAGCACCGTGCCATGCAGCAGGCCGTACCGGGTGAACGGGAAGGTGTCGATCTTGATTTCCGCCTGTTGCCCTGCACGGACGAAGCCGATGTCGCGGTTCGATACCATCGCCTCGATTTCGAGCCGGCTCTCTGCGGGCACCACGACCAGCAAGGCCTGCGCCGGCGTGACCACGCCGCCGATGGTATGGACGGCGAGCTGCTGCACCACGCCGTCAACCGGCGCGGTCAGGGCTTGCAATTTGGTGCGTTGTTCGGCCTTGACCAGGTCTTCGCCGAGGCCAGTCGCCTTGCGTTCCGCCTCCACTAGGTCGCCCGACAACGTCCGCCGGTACTCGGCTTCCGCTTGTGCCCGCGTCTCGATGATCGCCGCCAAGGCCGCCTCGGCCCCGTGATAGCGGCTTTCTTGAACCCGGCGTTCCTGTTGCTGGTCGACCAACTGATGAAGCGTTTCCAGATAGATGATTTTCGACACGAGCTCCTTGTCCGCCAGCCCCTTGCGGATATCCACTCGCTGCTGGAGAATCGGGATCGTGGCCGCAAGCTTGCCAATCGTCGCTGTGATGGTGGCGCGTTCGGCCTCCTTCTGCGCGCGCTGGCGATCGAGGGTAGCGAGCTTGGCTTGAAATTCCGCGACCTGGCTGACAAGAAACTGGCGCTGCATCGCCACCAGGGCCGCAGGTGCGGCGGCGGGCGGATGAAACTCGGACAGCGGATCGGCAGCTCCGCTCAATGCGGCACGCAGGCGGGCTACATCGAGCCGCGCCGAGATGAGATCGCTGCGCAAATGGTTGCGCTCGGCCTCGTTCATGGTCGGATCGAGCTCGATCAGCACTTCGCCGGCCTTGACACTTTGCCCGTCGCGCACATGGATTGCGCGCACCACCCCGGTCTCGAACGGCTGGATGACCTTGGTGCGCCCGCTCGGAATGATCTTTCCTGTGGCCGACGCAATGATGTCGATCTTGCCAAACGTCGCCCAAGCGAGCGCCAAGCAGAACATGGCGATGATGGTTACGCCGACGGCGCGGCCAATCGGCGAGGGCGGCGTCTCGACGACCTCGATCGCCGCCGGCAGGAATGCGAGCTCGTCTCGATTGCGGCGATTGCGCCCCTTCGGAAACGGAATGACACTCCTAGCGGACTTCATGGATGCCACCTTGCATGCGGTAGAGGGTCGCATAGCGCCCGCCGGTCCTGACTAGCTCGTCATGCGTGCCCTCCTCGATGAGCCGGCCGCGCTCGATCGTGATGATGCGGTTGCTCCAGCGCACCGTCGACAGCCGGTGAGCGATGATGAACACGGTGCGGCCTTTGGCGATCTCCTGCATATTCTGCTGGATGATCCGTTCGCTCTCGTAGTCGAGCGAGCTCGTGGCTTCGTCGAAGATCAGGATACGCGGGTTGCTGATCAATGCGCGAGCGATCGCGATGCGTTGGCGCTGTCCGCCCGAAAGATTGGAGCCTCGCTCGCCCACAATGGTGTCATAGCCTTCCGGAAGTTCCAGGATGAAGTCGTGCGCGCCAGCCTGGGTCGCAGCGGCGATGACACGCTCCACCGGTATCGACGGATCGGCGAGCGCGATATTGTCGCGCACCGAGCAATTGAACAACACGTTCTCCTGCAGCACGACACCGATTTGCCGCCGCAGCTATGCCATCTCGACCATCACAAGGTCGATGCCGTCGACCATGATGCGCCCGCTCTCGGGCACGTACAGCCGTTGGATCAGCTTGGCGAGCGTGCTCTTGCCGGAACCCGACGGGCCGACAATGCCGACAACTTGGCCGGCCGGCACGCTGAAAGTGACATCGTGCAGCACCTCTGCCCCGTCGATGCGATAGCGGAAGGTGACATGCTCGAAGGAGATCTCGCCGCGGATTGCCGGAAGCGCAGCTCGCGTGGGATTGTAGGTCGGCTCCGCCGCGGCGTTGAGGATATCGCCGAGCCGCGCGATCGACAGGCGAGCCTGGTGAAAGTCATGCCAGATTTGCGCCAGCCGTAATACCGGAGCGCTCACGCGGCTGGCGAGCATATTGAATGCAACGAGCTCGCCGACCGTGAGATCGCCCTGAATGACCAGCTTTGCCCCGAAATAGAGCATTCCGGCAATGACCAGCTTGTTGACAAGTTGCACGGCCTGGCTCGCCGTATTGCCGAGACTCATGACGCGAAAGCTCGCCGCGACATAGCCTGCGAGCTGCTCCTCCCAGCGGCGCTGCATCTGCGGCTCGACCGCCATCGCCTTGAGAGTCTCCACGCCGGTGACGCTCTCGACCAGGAACGCCTGGTTCTGCGCCCCGCGTTGAAATTTTTCGTCGAGACGTCGACGGAACAACGGTGTCGCCAGGGCCGAGATACCGACGTAGAAAGGAAAGGTGCCAGCACGATCCAGGTCAGCAGCGGCGAGTAGAGGAACATCACCGCCAGGAATACGAACGTGAACGACAAGTCGATGACGAGGGTGAGCGCCGAGCCGGTGAGAAAATTGCGGATATTTTCGAGCTCTCGAACCCGCGCAACGGAATCGCCGACACGGCGGACCTGGAAGTAGGCGATCGGCAGTGCCAGCAAATGCCGGAACAGGCGGGCGCCGAGCTCGACATCGATGCGGTTCGTCGTATGCGCGAAGAGATAGGTGCGCAGGATGGCGAGGACGCTCTCGAACAGCCCGATGGCCACGAGACCAATGATAAGCACGTCGAGCGTGCTCATGCTGCGATGCACGAGCACCTTGTCGATGACGACTTGGAAAAACAGCGGCGAGACCAGCGCAAACACCTGCAGGAAGAACGAGGCGACGAGCACCTCGCCGAGGAGACGACGGTATTTGTGAATGGCACCGAGGAACCAGGTGATGTCGAACCGACGAGAGAGATCGAGCAATCCTACGCGCCGCGTCATCAAGACCAGGCGCCCGTCCCAGACCGCCTCGAATTCCTTCCGCGTCATGAGCGCGGGCCGCGGCGATGACGGGGACTGAATGAGCGCCTTGTCGTCGCCGCCCTTGCCGAGGAAGAGGAAACTGCCGTCCTTGAGCGCGGCGATCGCGGGCAGCGGGGTATTAGGCAGCCGGGACCATTCGGTCTTACACGCGCGCGCCTTGAGCCCAAGCTCCTTCGCCACCCGCAACATTTCCGAGATGCCGATCGGCACCCCGCCGAGGCGGTGACGGATCTGGTCGGGATCGGCTCCGATCCCGTTGAAGCGCAGTGCCGTGACCAGGGTAATCAGGCCTGGATCGGCCGCATTGGGTTGTCCGCGGTCCGTCGCCATCAGCCTTCACACGTTACGGGAGCCGACAGCCCCTCGGGTAAAACAGCGGGCCCGACGATGTAGTCATCTCGCTCACAAGAATGCCGCAAGACTCCATGCCGATTAGACACGGCGGCAGGTTGGCGAGCCGTGTTTCTACCTGCCCGCGTGACCACTTCTGCCGCAGCATGATTGCACCGCGTTTATCGTGGCCCACGATGTGAAGCGATTCCAGAATTGGATTTGTGTGACATGGCGTGCTCCTTGGCTTTGGCGCCCCTTGCCACGGTCGGACCATCCCATTAGCGGACATAGGCAAAATCCCGCGCTTCACGGCCCGCTGTCGCCGCCGGTTCGATCGGCGTGTCCGTTCACGTCAAGGACGGAGCAGTCCATATGCCGTTCGCACCAAAGCCGACGATGTCGGCCCTTCCATCCCCACTGATGTCGGCCAGCTGGCGCGGGTAGGTGTTGTCGCTGTTCCAACCGCCGGCATCGGGACCAAAGGTCGAGAGTTGGAATGTCGGCGATGCAAAGTGCCCGCCTCCGGTGGCTAGGGACACAAAGACACCGGTGGCGCCGAAGCCGACGATGTCGGCCATGCCGTCGCCGTTTACGTCTGCAAGCGCGCGCGGGTAGAGGTCCTGGCTGCTCCAGCCGCCGGCGTTGGTACCGAAGGCGGCAAGCTCGAACGTGGGGGCCGCAAAGTGCCCGCCTGGGGTGGCAACCTGACGCCGGCGGCCGATCTGTCCATCACCAACCCCAGGCGCTTTGACACGATGCCCTCAAAGCCCAGCTTGCAGACGTGGCGAAATACGATGTCGCCGGGCTCGCCGATGTGGTCATTGAAACGCAGCGCCCAGGAAACCTTGCGCAGGAGTTTCGAGAGCGCGCGCTTGCGATCTTCGAGTGGTGCGCGGCGTAAGTCCTTGCCGTCCAGCCCAAGCAGATCGAACGCGAACAGCACGGCGTCGGATTGCGGCTGGCGTCCGTAGCGCAGCCGGTCAAAATACGGGAATGCCGTCGCTGCCGCAGATCACCACCTCGCCGTCGATCAGGCATGACCGGCAGGAGAGCGCAGCGACGCGGCAATCGTCGGGTAGCGTATGGTCCAATCGTTCCCGCGGCGCGTCAGGAGCCGGACGCCCGCAGCGTCACGCCGCGCGAGCATACGGAAGCCGTCCAGCTTGATTTCGTGAATCCAGCCGGCGCCGGCTAGCGGCTTAGGCGCGGGGCTCGGAAGGCAAGGCTCGATGAAGCCGGTTAGGTGGGGACGCACGTTGCGCAACATGGCGTATAAATAGCGCGGGACGTGGGCGAGTCGAGTCGGGGATCGCCAATGAAGACGAAGACGTATTTTGCCTTTCGGATCGACGCCTGGGACGGCGCGGGTAACGAGATCGTCGAGCACCTTGCCGGGCTAGACGATCATTCAATGGCGGTTGCCGCCTATTGGGCTGCCGTCGCCGCCAAGCCAAAAGAGAAAATCACACTTCGCCAGGGTGCGCGCGTGATGATGAAGAGTTGCAGGAATAAGAGCGCCGCCGTTCTTCGTTCGTCCCGCGAAGCTGTGGCCGATCCTGTGGCCAACGCGATCCAATTTTGGGCTAAGCATTGGTCGGAGTGGCAGGATTTGAACCTGCGACCCCCTCGTCCCGAACGAGGTTATCTACCGACCGCCCCTCGAAAATCCAGCAATTTTCGTGACGTTCGGCGACGTTTGTTCACGTTCGGTTGCTGTGTTTCGGTGCCGGTTACGGTGCCGGGAGAACGCGCCGCGAGCGCCCGACAGATAGTCGGGATGGTGATGACCATAGCGGTTCATCAGCGTTTCGACAGTCATTCCAAGGAAACCCGCGGCCTCCCAAGGGTCAGTGCCGGCCTGCATCAACCACGTTGCCGCCGTGTGCCGCAAGACATGCGGCGTTACATCAGTGTCCAGTCCAGCGTCCTCGACCACAGCACGGAATGCCTTTTTGATCGATGACACCGGCTCACCAAGCCATTCGACGGCAAACCGCTGGCCGCGACGTTTCCAGCGCCGCAGATGGCCGTGCAGCGCCGGCGGCAGGGGGACTGGCGGCTTTCGCTTTTTTGTCTCGCGCTCGCCATCGGGGCGGCGATAGAACACGCCGCACGCAACGTCGATCCAACCGCGCCCGATAGTGGGGCGTAGTGCCGCTCCGCAGACAGCCCCAGCGCGCGTCCCCGTGTAAAGCGCAAGCAAAATAAACCGCGCAATATGTTGACGCGAGCGCCGGCCCGTTGGTTTGCCCTTCTGTAATTCGCGGTACCGCCACGCGGCCCACAACAGCCGCGCCGCTTCTTGGCGAGTGAGCCATCGCACGCGCGCCGGCGAAGCCTCGGGCAGAATCACCTCGACGATCGCGCTGCATAGCCCTTCTCGACGGTGGTGATTGATCGCGGCCCGAAGATCTTCAAGTTCGCGTCGAGCCGCCGCGGTTGAACCGCGGTGTTCGACATAGGTACGGCAGATCGCGCCGTTGATATCTGACAGAACCTTGTCGCCGAAATATCCCAGCAATGCCGCAATCCGCTGTGCCGTCTCTCGCGGCCGGGAATGCTTCGGCACTACATCGCGGCCGTAGAGCGCTAGGACGTCGGAGACCGGGATATGAGCCGGCGGACGGACCCCGGCTTGCGCTTCGGCGAGATGCTTGTTGGAGATGTAGGTGGCGAGTGCTGCCTCAGCCCCTCGACGATCATCAACGCCGCATCCCGTGCTTTTCCGATATTGACGGTCTT
>Ga0306926_10007848_pt1 | contig 11614 bp, 16 predicted proteins | sample flu12Cox44000178_FD_203759 | JGI IMG/M metagenome (GOLD analysis project Ga0306926, IMG submission 203759) | Lab enrichment of tropical soil microbial communities from Luquillo Experimental Forest, Puerto Rico - flux8day.12C.oxic.44.000.178 (v2)... | ecosystem: Environmental > Terrestrial >...
CGCTGGTAATCTCTACCACTTTTTTACAAGCCACTGATAAAAAAGGTGAATTAAGAAAATAAGAAAACTCTCCCCCTAGGGGAGAGGTTTTCTTATTTTAACCCGGTTTTAGCGGACAAGGACTGTTGCATCCCTCTTTTGCCAACTTCGGCACCGCTCGAATTTTCACGGTAGCGGCACCCAAACGAACTCGTGGGCGACCTCGATCTCGCGCCGGCGCAGCAGCCCCGCCTTGATCCTCCCGAACACCCTGGCGGGATGCTTGCCCTCGATCACGGTCTTATCGACCAGCCGCATGCGCCACGTTTCCATCTTTACGCCGCGTAGGCCGCGGGCTCCGCATTCGTTCGGCAGGGCAATCCCTGCCCGCCCGATCTGCTCGATCAGCACACTCAACGCGAGGCTCAGCTGCGGCGGCAATTTCTGGGCGGGCTCCGCCGGCCTGTCCGCGCAATGCTGCTCCTCGGCCCAGCGTACGCTCAGCGTCTTGCCAGTATGGGCAACGATCTCGGTCCCGCGCTCGGCCTGAACCATCTGCTGGATGGTGACCTCGATGTCCTCCATCCAGAACGAGACGCCGAACCCGGAACGGCCGTTGCGCATCTTGCGCACCTCGAGCTGCCGCTCGGAATAGACGTCGCGCTTGGTCTCGCCCGTGTTCAGTATGAACAGCGGATTGGTTTCCTTGGCCGAGGTGCCGCGCAGGCCGGCGGCGGGATCCTTGCCCAGGTGATCGACCACCAGCACCAGACAGTCGGCCTGCTGGCTCAGCGCGATCAGCGCATTCGAGATGATCTGCCCTTCCGCCGAACTGTCCTCATCGTGAAATCCGGCAATCCGGTTCTGCGGATCGATGGTGATCAGCGCCAGCGGCACGCTGTAGTAGTCGGCGACCGCCCGCGCGTACTGGGCGAGCTCTTTGGCCCAGGCCGGCCACTGCGGGTTGGGCCTGCCATTGTTCATGATGCTCGGGGGCGAGGTGCGCAGATGCACGATCGGCAGCTGCTCCTTGCAGCCGCGTGCCTGCGCCGCGGCGTGGATGCGCAGCTCGGTGTACGATCCCTCGAGCTCGATCTGAACCACCGCGCCACGGAACGCCACCTGCTGGCCGGCAAACTTGCCGCCCGAGGCGATCGCCACCGCCAGGTCGTCGGTGATGAAAGTCTTGAACGTTCCCCACTGGCCGCCGAGATAGCCGTAACCCTTCTGCGGCAGGAATTCGGGGATCAGCATCGGCATCTGTGCCGCCGCCGGGTCCCCGTAGTGCCAGGCCTCTCCTAACGCGGCGGGCGGGACCGGCTTGGCCTTGACCCCATTTGTGGCCTGATCCTGGGCGTCCTCTTGCGCGGCTCCCTGCGTGCCGTTCGAAGTTGACTTCCGTGCATTATCCGAATTCGTCTTCCGCGCGCGCACGCCGGCGAGCGTCTCATAATCGATTTCCGGGCCGTCCTTATTGAGGCGCTCGTCGAGCCACGCGATGGCCTGCGCGCGATCCAACTTGCGCACAGTCATCACGAGATTGATCGGCGTGTAGCCGATGCCGGTGCCGAAATCCTTGATGCCGCTGCGGCCGCTGATGCCGAGATTGAGCTCGCGCTCGCGAGTCGGCTTGCCTGTGGTGGAAGGTCGAAAGCTTGCAACGGAACGGTACGACGCGTGCGGACCGCTCATGCGCTTGAGGCCATACAGGCCAAGCTCCGGCACCCAGGCAGCCAGATCCCGCAATGCCCGGTTGTTCAGCTCGCGGAACGGGCTTTCGCTCTCCTCGCCGGCATGGCCGTTGCCCTTCGGCCTGGGCGGCTCCGGCGCATAGCCGAGCGGCGCCAGAATGCGTTCGATGCGCTCGATGTAATCGGCCGGCAATTCGGTGAGCTCGCTGGGGCGCGCGTTGTAGAGCGTCCACTGGCTCTCCCAGCTGTAGGGCCGTCCGGTGTCGGGGTGCAGCGTGGGCGGGATCACCGTCTGCTTGCCGTCGCTGAGAACCTGGACGGCGGGCGTGCCGTTGATGCGGAAGTCGCGTGACTCGATCGGCATCGACGCGCGGTAGATCGGCGTATAGCCGCGCGCGCCCGACTTCTGCACGGTGCCGGGGAACGTCTCCATTGCGGCCAGTGCCGCGGCATCGTTGTCGAAGTCGAGCGCGACAAGCCAGGTGCCGTCGGCCTGCTTGCCGAGCAACACGCCGATGCCTGCGCCAGGCTGCGGCGGCTTGTCAGCAGGACGCCGCGGGTCGTTCCAGCGGGACGTATCCCGATATTTCTTCCACGCGGGAATGTAGTGACGGGGCTGCTTGGTTCCCGGGCCGATGCACAGGACGCGGTAGCCGAGCTCGATGAGCTTTGGCGCGTTCAGGTCATACGCGCTCGGGTCCATCGTACGATCAAGCGTCATTGGCGGGCGGCTGATCCGCAGGCATTTCGAGGCCGCATGATGTGCACGTGATCCTGAGGTCAGCCTTGCCCCAAGCGTTTTGTCCACAGTCCGGGCAGATGAATTTCGTCTTGTTCTTGCCGCCGCCGCGCGATGGTGGTCGATGCGCGGATTGCAGGTTGAGCTTCCAGCCGGTGGCGGCCAGTTCGTCGTACGATAGAGAGAATGCCCCGTCGTCGAGGATGTAGTGCGACATGCGCTGGCCGGTTTCCCGACCGCCAGGCATCCCGGTCGATGACGGCTGCAGGCCGATGGACCTCATCTTCGCCGCCCACTGCTTGTTGTGATTCCCGCGCGCCGACGGCTTGCCGTGTACGTGCTGCCACACGTGCGCCTGCTCGTGCACCAGCGTCGAGCAGATCTTCTTGTCGGTTTCCCCGACAAAGCCGTCTGGGTTGAGCGCGAGCTCGTGGGCTGCGGACTTGTCCAGGCGACCGGCAAACCGGTCATTCGCGAAATACCCACGCGAGTGCGCATGCCGCTGGTAGGTGATGAACACGTCGGGCAGGGCGCCACCCCACAGCTGATTATTGAAGTGGGTGTACGCCTCCTGCAGGCCCGAGTACTCCGCCGGTGTGATTGGATCGTACGACAAAGGCTCGTGGGGCGATTGTTTGCTCGCCTGGGTCATGTCCGCCCTCCCTGCATGTCAGGGCCTCCCCCGAGCCCTGACACTGGGTCCGCCGCTCAGAACGGGATCTCGTCGTTGAAGGGCACGTTGCTCGCCTCGAACGCAGGCGGCGTTTCGGATGCGGCCTGGACCGCCTCCGTCGGTGTTGCCGGCTTCGGTCCGTCCGCCGGCGCTGCCGGCTGCGGTCCGCGCTCGCGGGGGAGCGGCATGACGCGCTTCACGCGGTTGCGGTCATCCGGATAGCGGTCGTCCTTGCTCTGCTCGATCCCGACCGAGATGTTGCACGGCTTCCACAGCAGCACGGACACATCGTCGATCTTGCCGCTGGTGAAGCCGCAGGCGATGCAGATGTCTTTAAACATGGCGCGGCCGATGCGCTGTGCCTCCTCACTGTCGTGGGTGAGCAGCACGGTCTGGAACAGCTTGCGTCCCGCGTGCGGGGCGCCGGCGAGGTCGGCAATCTGCCAGGTGATGTCCGCTTTCTGGCCGCGGCCGCTGTTGGTCATTCCGACCTTCGCAGCGACAATCTCCGCAGGATAACGGCCTGCAGGCAGCAGCGAGAATTCGGTGCCTTCCTCGCTGTCGATGTCAAACGGGGCATCCAAGTGGGTCGTCATGGTGGTAGCTCCTTTCTTTCGGTCCCTGTCTTCGTCGGCTCGAATTTGTTGGTCGCGTAGCACTTGTTCGACGGTTTGGGTCATGCCGCCTCCCAGTACTTGGTCAGTTCGCTGAACGAGAAATTCAGATCGATCGGGATCCTCGGCGGCAGGCCGAAGCGGTTCTTGGCGGCGAACGCCGGCCTGCTCTCGGTGAACAGGTAGCGCTTGCTGTCGGACGCACCGCGCGTGCGCTCCGTGAACCCGCCGTCCTCGGTGATCGTGCGCAGGTCCTCCGCGATGAAGAACACCGCATCGCAGCTGTCCATGATGACGGCGCGCGCACGCCGGTGCAGCCGCAGCTGATAGCTTGTGTAGGTCGGCGCGCGTGGGTCATCGATGCGCTCGATCATGCTGTGGCAGCACATCACGATCAGCATGTTGTGACGGTCGCGGATTGCAGTGAGCGCGCGCACGACATGTCGCCACTTGTCCGCCACCAGCACGTAGCCCTTCCCGTAGGATGGTGCCTCGATGTTTTTCCAGTGGTTCTCGGCACAGACGTGCTCGATTACACGGGGCTCGAAGGCGTCGAGCGTGTCGATCATCAGTGAGCGATACTCGCCGGGTGCCGCGTAGATCTCGCGCAGCGCCGTCATGGTCTTGTCGAAGCTGCCGATGTCCTGAACCTCATCGACCGGGACGCCGCGCGGCAGGCCGGGCTCGTACAGCAGTGCGAGCGTCTTCGGAGCCTTGGCAGCGAACGTGGTCTTGCCTTTGCCCTCCTCGCCGTGGATGGCGATGATCGGTGCGCGGCTCGACACGGCCTTACGAACCTTCATGAGGCAGATCCTCCGGCATGGGTTCGGCATGGGTTGCGGAGACTTCTCGGGCTCCGCAGTAGTCGCCTCGCTGTGACGGATCGAGATCTCCCAGTCGGTAGGCGTAGCGCGCCAGCTCCGCGGAGATCTCGCGCAGCGAGCCGCGGCCGAGGTTGAGGATGCGTAACAGGTCCGCTTCTGTGAACGTGAGCAGATCGCGGACGGTCCTGATGCCGTAACTGGCCAGGCAATTCCGCGCGCGCGTCGAAAGCTGCAATACATCCTCGAAGCGAGCGTCGAGCAAAAAAGGCTTCCCCTCGACCGCGCCACGCTTAGCGCGCCGACCTGCGGCATCCCGTGCAGAGTGCTCACATCCGGGATCGATGACACTTGTCTGCATCTCCTCAATCCGTGCCTGCACTTCGGCCGCAATGGCCTTGAGCCCAGCGAGCCCGAACGTGGCGCGCAGTGTCGGATCGGCTGTATCAGTCAGCGCGCTGTCGACGCCTTTAACCAGGGCCATTAATCGGGCCAGTGGACTGGAGCTGTTGGCGTTCATCATCTTTGTTCCGTCGCTCCACCCCGTCGCGATTTCCGAACGATCGATCGAATTCCTTCGAGCAGCACACTGGCATGCAGGTCGCTTCTCAGTTTCGCAGCGCGCAGATCTTTGATCGTGGTTTCCATATTCGTGATCTGCGTTTCTAGAGCGTTGAGCTCGGCTTGCATGGTTTTCAGATTGTTCATCACCAATTCTCGCGACGTAGAAACCGTTCGTGAAGGAAGGCGCGACCGCTGTTTGAGAGCCTTCAATTGCGCCGTGTGCGTGAATCTCCTGCCGTATCCCATCGAGGTCGTCATCGTTATCTGAGAGCCATTCATTGGCGTGATCGTTAGTGGTCAACCAGTACAGGCGGCCCCACCAGTTTTCGGGGTCCTTTGCCATTAGAAGTCCTCAGAGATGCCGTGTGCCGTGGCGTCACCCACTCCGGGGGCTTCGACTACTTGGCCATCGACCTCGAAGTGATAGGACGTGATCTCTGGCGGCTCGCGGTCTTCGGTTTTCGCCGGAGACTTCTTGATGCGACGTTGCCGGTCGCGCGTCTGCCAGGCATGCTTGGCAAGTGAGCGGCCGCGCCCCCAGTCGAGCTCCTTCTTGCAGTGGGTCGTCATGCGAATAGTCTCGCCGTCCGCGAAAGTGGCAACAAATACGGGGCACCATTTCATTTGAGGCCTCCTTGGCATGACGTTAGTCGTCGCGGCCTATTTCCATGGCTTCGCTGATGCCGTCTTGCTTGGCCCCCTCAAGCTCGTCGTGAACCAGCTCCAACAGGCGCGGTCGCAGCTCCGCTTGCAGGACGTCGGTCATTGTTTGGAAGATTGCGGTAATCAACCGTTCGGCGCGGTCCATTAGTTCATCTCCTTGGCGATGATTACACGCGTCCTCACATACCCTGTGCTCTCCAGGTCCGGAGCATCGAGGAACTTGCATACGATGGAGTCGCTCGTTGCGCGGCCGGCAACGAAGCACGCCTCGCACAGCAGCACGGGGCCGTCGTCGTTGATCAAGACGGCGCCGCAGGCCATAGCCACTGGGCCATCAGGCCAAGGCCACGCCGGTGCCGGTCGATCACAGACGTAGCATTGCGGGACTTTTGACCCTTTCCGCAACGGACCGCGGCCAAATGTTAGTTCCACAATTCGGAGCTTTTTGTTGTTGCTCATGCCGATCTCCCTCGCAGCTTCTCGATGGAAATGGGCTGTCCCACCGCGTAGGCATTGGTCTCGGCCGGCACCCGTGTCGAACTGTAAATCAGACCTTCGATAAGAATGCCCCGCATATCGGGACGGCCATCAAACACCACATGGGCACAGCCTTTCAGCGACTGCCATGAGCCGGCGTAGGTTCGTGTTTCCACACTCAGTGCACGGCTAAGCGGCAAGCCGTCTGCACGGCAGTACCAAGATGCGAAATCGACTTGGCCTCTGCGGCGAGCGACCTCTTCGAGTTTGAAAACATGCTCCGCCGTCCACTGCGGATACCGGCCGCGAATTGTCGACCAAGGCTCGAAGTCCGCTTGCTGCAGCGTAAATCGAACTAGGCGCGTCCGCCCGCTTCGCCATGCGCCTCGGGAGGCTGCCCCCCGACATGATGCCGTGCAGTCACCGCGATTATTTGTTGTTGCCCAGAGAAAGTCTGGATCCGGAAAGCCCCCTATCCGGTTCGGCCCAGGCCGCAACTCGCCGGTAACTATGATCCACGGCAATCGCGCGGTATCGGTGAAGTGGTAGAGGTTAGCTGCCCTGTCGTTCATGACGGCCGCCCCTCGAGGATGCGCCGCAGGTTCGCTCGGAATATTTTCGCGTGGTTCCAGTCGCCTGAATCGCGGCCTACGCAAATCACTCGTCTGACGCCTGCGGGGTCGTGCCAGCTCACTAGAAAATGCGATCCCTTTGCAGATCGCACCGCGGGCTGGATACCGGCTGCGCGCAACGTCTGGATCGTCTCGTGCAGGATTGAAAACCGCTTGCCTTTCGGCAACGAACCATTATGAAGGGACATTGTCATGGACCCTCGTTCTGCTCTGACAGGTGGATTGAGGTTCGGCGTTCAGGGCTTGGCGGTGACTTGGCGGTCACACGCCGGCCCTCTTCTTTTAGGGGGGAGCACGCGCGCGGCGGCGCGTCGGATTCGGACGGCGCATGCGGCCGAGCAGCCACGTGCGTGCGCTCGGCAGGTGGATCAGCCTGCGGCCGCCCAGCTTGGTGAACGGCAGTCCGTTGGGCTCGTCCATCCAACGAATGACGGTGCGGGAAGTACGATCGACCTCGTTAGCGAACTCGTCGACTTCGGCGTATTCGGAGAGGATGGCTTGGACGGACAAGAGGCACCTATAAACGGAAGGAACCTGAAGATGCCCGTCAATATGAACCTATGTAGGGAATGCGAAAGTCGGTATTAAATAGCGATATTTTGTCGTTAGGGCTTCTTCGGGGAAACCCTCTTTAGCCCCCACGCGTCGACGGCCTGCTTGATGTCGACCTCCATTCCCCAGTCCGCCTTGGGCATACCAGCGACGCGCCGCTCTTCCACTATGCGTTCGACCGTGCGCTTATTGACCTTGAACTTGCGGGCGGCGTCGGCCTGTGAGCCACCGTCAGCAACGTAACGAGCGATGGCCTCCGCTTGCGCAACTGTTGCGAATACCTTGGGCCTTCCGCGAGCTCTCCTCCCCCGGATTGCGGCGGCTACAAGCTTTCGCAGTCCAGGCCGCAACTCGTCTGGCATATCGCTAATCTCCCCCCCGGCGCGTATGAATTCGGCAATCGTATCCCGGTCGTCGGGCATCTGTTCGAGAACGTATTTCAATCGGGCAGCCCAATATGCCCGCCAAAATGCTTCCGACCACTCGTCGCTCGACACGACTAACTCGCGTCCGCGTCGCTCGGGGGCGTGAGCATGGCGCCGACGCGCTCGGCGACGTGGCGCAGCGGATCATCAAACAAATGGCTGTAACGTGCGGTCGTTGCCGGCACGACATGGCCAAGCAACGCGCCGATCGTCGGCAGCGATGCGCCGTCGGAGACGGCCAACGACGCGAACGTGTGCCGCAGATCGTGCAGGCGAACGTTCTGGAGCTGCGCCGCCTCGCGGATGTTATTCCATGCCTGCTCAAGGCTGTTGCGGCGCTCGCGCGACGCCGGCCGCAACGGGAACACCCACTCCTGCTCGGCGAGCGCGTCGCGACGGATCGCGGTCAGGATCTTCACGGCGGCCGAGGACAGCACCACACGGTGCTCGGTCTTCTGCTTCACCGTGTGTCCCGGCTTGATCCACAGCGCCTGCTTCAGGTCGATGTCCGCCCAGCGCGCGGACAGCACTTCCATCTTGCGCGCGCCAGTCAGCAACAGCAGCCAAATGACGTTTACCGCCTGCCGGTCCTTGTATTCGGCGAGCACTGCGATAAGGCGCGCGAGCTCGTCGGCTGTGAGATATCTGACGCGCGGCAGCTCCTGATTGCGCTCGATCCCGCGCGCCGGGTTGTCCGGGCGCATGCGCCAGCGGATCGCCAGCGCGAACATCTTGCTGACCACGCTGAGCACGCGGTTGGCGGCAAAGGGACCGAACTCTTGCGTGACGCTTCGATGCAGGCTGTCGACGTCGGCGAAGGCGATGTCGCTCACCTTGCGGCTGCCCATCGCCGGCTTGATGCTTTTGGCAATCATGGTGGCGTAGGCTTGCTGCGTGGAAGGACGCTTCTTCGGCAGGTGCTCGGCGGCAAAGCGATCGCAGAGATCACTCACCGTCGGGGCGGTGCGCAGCGTCTGCAGTACGCCGAGCGGGTCCTGGCCGGTGTTGACCAGCTGCCGCAGCCGGGCAGCCTCCGCGCGTGCGGCCGCCGTGCTCCAAGCCGGGGGCGAGCCGATGGTCAGGCGCCGGTCGACGTTGCTTTGGGTGCGGTAATTGAAGACGAAGGCGCGCGCCCCGCGCGAGGTCACGCGCAGGCCGAAGCCGGGAATCCAATCCTTGCCTCGATCGTTGGCGCTGTCATAGTAGACCCTGTTGCCGCGCTCCGGCGCCGGCAATTCCCAGATCAAACGATCGGTCAATCGCGTGCCCATCCAGCCCCTCCGTGTCCGCACCATGTCCGCACAGAAACAGGTACGGGATGACCTAATATGTCATTCGATGTCACGAAGTGTCAAGGAATTACGCGATAAGACCAGCGTTTTTTCGGTGGACACGGAATTTGCGTGTCCGCACAACCCCGCCATGACGTAACAAAATATCATGGCGCAAATCCTGCTCGGAGGACAATGCCGTGGTTTCATCCTGTGTGCTCGCCGGCGTCGGCGGTTATTACGCCAGCAACCAGGGGGGCCTCGCCGGCGTGTTTCGCCGCGGCGTCGATGACGCCGACTGGAAACACGTGCTGAGCGAGCTCGAAACATTCACCGTGTTTGTGCACCCGCGCGATCCCGATCTGGTCTTTGCCGGCACCGCTGATGGAGTCTATCGAAGCACCGATGGCGGCCGGAATTTCCGCCGCGCCGACTTTCCCAACAGCGGCGTGCAGATCTGGTCGTTCCTGCACGATGATGCCGATCCGAAACGGATGCTGGCGGGCGGCTCGCCGGTCTCGATCTATCGCAGCGAGGACGCCGGCGCGAGCTGGAAGCGCATGCCCGATCCGCAGTTGCCGGCCCACGCCAAGATGCCGTTTTCCTGCCGCGTGATGCGGCTTGCGTCCCATCCCCGCCGCCGCGGCGAGATTTTCGCCGTGCTCGAAGTCTCCGGCGTGATGCGCTCGACCGATGGCGGCGAAAGCTGGAGCGACTGCAGCGCCGACCTCCTGCGGCTGGCGCAGGCGGAGCCGCGTCTGCGCAGCAAGCTGCTCAGCGACACCGAGGCGGAAGGGATGCTCGACGGCCACGCGGTCTGCATCAGCGCCGCCGATCCCGACAGCGTCATCATTGCCGTGCGCATGGGCCTGTTCCATAGCAACGATCAGGGCAAGACCTGGCAGGACATGCGGGTCGACCGCTTCTCACCGTTCACCTACGGGCGCGACATCAAGGTTTCGCGCCAGGATCCCAGCACGCTCTATGCCTGCCTTAGCGTCGCCGCCGCATCGAAAGACGGTGCGCTCTACCGCAGCCAGGACGTCGGCAAAACCTGGCAGCGCTTCGACAAGGTGACGCCGCACGGAACGCTGATGTCGGTCGGCCTGCATCACAGCGACGCCGGGCAGGTCTACGTCGCCGCGCGCTATGGCGAGGTGTTCGGCACTCGGGATGGCGGCGAAAGCTGGCTTGAAATGCCGCTGCCGCAGGGCGTGCAGCACATCTACGCACTGGCCTGCGGCTAGGCTAGGCGCTGGCCTGGGCTGGGCGATCGATTCGTGACTCAGGGTTTCTTGCCGCCCATCCATTGCAGGTCCATGCCAGGCGTAATCAGCTCCAGCCCCTGCTTGTGACTATGTCCGACCGGGAATTGCTTCATTCCCGGTGGTCGAGCCCGACGGGCGGTGCTGCCCCGCATGCCATTCGAGCACGGCGCCGGGCGCTGCTCCACTTTCAGGTCCGGGAATTCTCTGCCGAGGCTTCGATCTCGGCCATGCTTCGCCTGAAGCCGTTGAATCTCTTTCTGTCGTTTCTTCCAGTGCACCGCACTTCCTCGGCTGCGGGAAATATCTCCGCACCAAATAGATAAGCACTGCATCGCGTGTGGCAAGCCGGCTGCCCCGCGTCCATCCTTTCGCCGCTACGACGACGTCCCAGAATTCACGACGTAGTTTTTGCTCTACATTAGCTCGTTTTGGTTTCCTGTTTGCGTTCGACCTGTTCAGCGCACGCAATCCAGGCGGCAGCGATCTCCATCAATATGGTCTTGTCTTGTCCCATTGCTCGCTCCACCAATCGCCGACATTGCGCCGCGTACTGGCGGAAGCGAGATGCATCGTCCTCCATGACACGTCCTGCAATCCTTTTGTTCCAGCTTCCAAATGAGAACCGAGAAACGCTGTTGGCAGTTCCAGCTCAAATCTGCGCGTGATGGATGGAACTAATCGATCGAGCGAGCGCTTCGAGAACTATCCGGGCAAGCGTAGCTGCCGCCCTATCGCCGTCCCGTACACAGCCGCAGGCGGCATCGTCCTTGAGTGGACGCAGCCTCAGCGGCCGTTTTTTACCTTATGAATGGCGCACGTTGGCTGTATGCTGTGCGTCATGAGTCTCAAAAAGGTCGACCCCGCAAAGGCCGCGCGCCAGCAGCAAAGCGCCGTGGACGCCGCAGCCGCGATGGCGGAATATCGGGCCGCGATCGTGGCCGATCGCGAGAAGACGGCGCGGCTCAAAGCGCTCCGCCTGGCCAAAGAGGAAGCGGAGAAATCCAAGCCCGGCGCGAGCAAGCCGCCGCAGCGAGGCAGCAAACGGCGGTAGGCGGCGCGTAAATGCCATGCGCAGATTGTCGAGGCGCCTGGGGGCAGGCCTGATCCTGGCGAGCGCCCTGTTGCCGGCGTCGCCGACCGAGGCGGCCGAGAGGATCGTGGTCGGAGTGACCGGAACGCCCACTGCGCTGGCGTGGCCATTTTACATCGCCATCGAGAAGGGGTTCTTTGCCGCGCAGGATATCG
>Ga0306926_10007849_pt1 | contig 11612 bp, 8 predicted proteins | sample flu12Cox44000178_FD_203759 | JGI IMG/M metagenome (GOLD analysis project Ga0306926, IMG submission 203759) | Lab enrichment of tropical soil microbial communities from Luquillo Experimental Forest, Puerto Rico - flux8day.12C.oxic.44.000.178 (v2)... | ecosystem: Environmental > Terrestrial > Soil...
AGCGCCCAGACGTGGACCGTGTGTACATGACGTTCGTCCAGGCGAGCACCGGATCTGGCGGTTGGCCGATGAGCGTGTGGCTGACGCCAGAATTGAAGCCGTTCTACGGGGGCACGTATTTTCCTGCAACGTCGAAGTGGGGACGTCCGGGTTTCGTCGACATCCTGAAGGAGATTGCACGCGTCTGGCAAACCGAACGCGGCAAGGTGAATCAATCAGCCGAGGCGCTGACTGCCCAACTCGCAGCAGCGAAGACTGCTCCGGCGACGAAGATTCCCGGGCCGGAGGCACTGAGGCGAATCGTCGATCGGTTTCGTCAGTCATACGACGGACGGTATGGCGGTTTCGGTGACGCGCCGAAATTTCCTCGGCCGAGCGAACTGCTGTTTCTCCTGCGTGAGGACGCGCGCGCGGTGTCCGGGACTCGCTCAGCAGCCGGGACGGCTGGGCCGGCCGCGTCGGCCGGGCACCCGGCGCTCGACATGGTGCTGCGCACTTTGAGGGCCATGGCCCTCGGCGGGATGCGCGATCACGTTGGCGGAGGATTCCACCGCTACTCGGTAGACGCACAGTGGCGCGTGCCACACTTCGAGAAGATGCTCTACGACCAAGCGCAGCTGACACTCGCGTTCATCGAGGCTGCCCAGGCCTCAGGCGACACGTTCTACATGGAAGTGGCGGAAGACACGCTGCGCTACGTCATGCGTGAAATGACCGATGGAGCAGGAGGCTTTTACTCAGCCGAAGACGCGGACAGCGTGCCGCCTGAAAGCGTGATCGAGGGCGAAGGCAGCGCAAAGAAAGAAGGTGCGTTCTACCTGTGGCGCGCGGAGGAACTCGACGCGCTCGCCGGCGCCAACGCGGCCGTCGTCAAACGCCGATTCGGCGTTCAACCCGACGGCAATGCGCCGCACGATCCGCAGGCGGAGTTCACCGGAAAGAACTTGCTGTACGTGGCCGAGTCGGCCGAAGACCTCGCGAAGGAGACGGGGAAACCGGTGGACGAGGTCGTCCGCATTCTGAACGACGCCCGCATCAAGATGTTCGAGGCGCGCCTGAAGCGTCCGCGACCGCACCGTGACGACAAGGTTCTGACGGCCTGGAACGGCCTGATGATCGCCGCCTTCGCGCGGATGGCCCGCGTGCGTCGGGATGTCGGAACGGCCGCGGCGCCCTATCTCCACGCCGCCAATGGGGCAGCCGCGTTCATCCGGGAACGCATGTGGAATGGTGCATCGCGCACGCTCCTGCGTCGGTACCGCGACGGCCATGCCGGAATCAGGGGCTACGCCGAAGACTACGCGTATCTCATCTTTGGGCTGATCGAGCTGTTCCAGGCTGACAGCGATCCCGCCTGGCTCGATTGGGCGGTCACGCTGCAGCGGCGGCAGGATGAGCTGTTCTGGGACGAAGAAGGCGGCGGGTGGTTCAGCACCGATGGACGCGATCCGAGCGTGCTCGTGCGCATGAAGGATGAGTACGACGGCGCCGAGCCGGCCCCGAGCTCTGTCTCCGTGCTGAACCTCCTATGGCTTTCCCATCTGGTCGAGGACGAGATGTGGAGCGAACGGCTGGAGCGGACCTTGCGGCTATTCGCCTCGAGGCTCGAGAAAATGGGTCAGGCCGTGCCGATGATGGCCGCTGCACTCTCCACCCATCTCGCCGGCGTCCAGCAGCTCGTCATCGTCGACGCTCCGAGCCGCACCGGCTGGCCGAGCGAGGCGGGCGAAGGCAGTCTCGCGCGCGCGGTGGCGCTCTCTTATCTTCCGTTCGCGATCACGTTGCGCCTGGCGCCAGAGCGGCAGCGCGCGTTGGCGGACAGCCTTCCGTTTCTTGCGGCCATGCAACCGGTTGATGGCAAGAGCGCGGCGTATGTGTGCCGGGATTTCGCATGCCGGCGTCCGGTGACGACGGCGGTGGCGCTGCAGGAGGAATTGGGGATGAGCGCATGAACGTCCCTGTCGACGTCTGGCTGAGGGGCAGCGATTTCGCAACGACCGAGCAGATTGAAGGCGTAACGCGCTCGCCACGCGAGTGGGTCGACGATGACGTGCGCCACGTGCTTGAGGGCATGCTTCGCGCGATGGACCGGCGGCAGCGGCCCGGCGAAGAGGGCCGGGAGATCGCGCTGCGCGGTCTGAGCTGGATTGTGAATACCTACGAGGACGGTGGAGTGGTCATCGCTATCGAGATCACATTGGGCGCAGCAGTCGCCGGGCCGTTCGACATCGACAAGGCGCCGCTGGAGGCGATGATTGCCCGTGTGCTGTCGCATCCGTCGACAGCGGTTTCATCGGCGATCCATTAAGATTCGCCGCGAGACGCCTGTTCGGGAGCGTTCTTCTGAAGCGAAGCCTTACTCAACGTCAACGCGGCTCGCGGTCGGATGCGTGTTTGGCTGAGGTCGGCGAGCTCGATTTCGGCGATGGCTGAGGTCGAGGTCTACGTTGCAACCGTTCTCCCTCTTGGTCGACGATTTGAACGTGCACGCCGTCAATCACGCGCTCCAGCACATCGACAAACGAATCACGCGACGGCTCTTGCGGCGCTGGCTTTTGGACCACGGAGCGTACCCCTTGCAGATTCGGTGCCCACTCTTGCATCGGCACCGGGTCCCGTTTCGCGCGTGACTGCCGTCCCCGGCCGAGCTCGCTCAGCGAAGGAGTGTGAAGATCCGTTCTTGTCGAACCCGCGTCTGGTTGAACCGTTGCTGCAGCAGAGGTGTATCTCTCACATAAGCAGGAAGACGTATACCGAACTCACCACAAGTCTCCCGATCTCGTTCACTAGTTGGAAGTGATCGTTAACATCGACCTCGACCGATGCTGATAAAAGCGACCAGAGAGAGCGCAAGGCCGAGTGCGTTTCGCCGCGCCTGGGGGCCGTCAGCGGCGGGACTTTGTCGGATTGACGTCGGGAGCTCGACGATTTGCGACATGGCAGAATTCCTCGGACATCACGGCTACAGAAACAAAACTGAAACACTTTGGGCTGGAGCTGTGACAGTCCATACTGAAAGCGGTTTGCCCGACAGGCCGGGGTGGCGGAACTGGCAGACGCACAGGACTTAAAATCCTGGGTCCCGCAAGGGGCGTGTGGGTTCGAGACCCGCCCCCGGCACCAATTTCCTAGGGAAATCGCCCGTTTCACCGGCCCGCCAAGTTGCCAGCAATCGAAGCGCTAACCCTAGCGCTACTCATTCGTTTCCGAAAAAAACGCCTGAGCCAATTCATTCGCGCTCGAAGCGCGCGATCTCATCCAGTTGCCGGATCGCGCGGAGCAGGCTGCGTCCCGCGAGGTCGTCGACCATGCGCCGGAGCATTGGCGACCGAGGCGGACACTCCGCAAACCGGCGGGCCACCCACAGGAACAGCGCGATGCCGCCGACGCCGATCGCGAGAGAGACGTGGATCCATCCGGGCGACTGCGCGTAGAGGTCGATGCCGAACCACCATTTGGCGCCGACCATCGTCGCCACGACCCACAAGATCCACCATGGCAGTCCGATGGCCAATGAGCTGACGACGCGGAAGCGGTGCAGCTCCGCCACGCGTCTTTGGAAGGTGACGACCGGCGCAGTGTAGTAGGTTCGACCGATCAGCAGAAGCTGCATCACGCTGGCGCAGATCGTCACCACTCCGTACAAGTGAAGAGTCAGTCCGGCGACGAGCAGGTGAGTGACGTGGCGGTGCTCGATCCAGAATGGAGCGACCATCCCCACAATTCCGATCCAGAGAAGGCTGTGCAATGCCTGGCCCCAGCCCAGCCCGCGCAGAGCCTCCCGCGACTTGTCCAGCGTTCTCTCCTTGTGACCGGTGAACGTCAGCGCTTCGGTGGCGTCTACTCGCTGTTCCAGGCGCGCCCAGGCGACCTTCAGGTCATCGAGTTCCATGGTTGTCCTCCAGCTCACGACTGCGAATCGGCGAGCTCTTTGCGCAGCCGCTGTTTGAGGCGGTTGAGCTTGGTCGCCACGTTGGTTTCACTGATGCCGAGCACTTCGGAGATTTCCCTATAACTGCGGCCCTCGAGATAGAGCAGGATGAGGGCACGATCGAGATCGCCCAATTGATGGATGACGCGGTAAAGCTCCGCCACCCGGTCGTCGGGCTCGTGCACGGCCGGGTCAGGGATCGCTGCGAGCGCGGCGTCATCGAGGGACGAAAGATAGCGATCGCGATGCGTGGAACTGCGCCAGTGTGAGATCCCGACGTTCAGCGCGACCCGATACATCCACGTCGAGAAGCTGCGGTCCTCGTCGTAGTTCGGATACGCGCGCCACAACTGCGTGCAGATCTCCTGTGCAATGTCGCGCCCGTCTTCGGCATCGCGAGAATAGATGTTGGCCACCTTGAAGACGATTCCAGCATGGCGCGCGAGCAGGGCAACGAAACGCGCCTGAGGCGATTCGGTACCCGCGGCGCTCCGCCGGCCAGGCGCCTCGTCGTTGCCGATTTCATCGCTTACATGATTCGTTCGGAAGCGAGGAAAGTCACGCGTGCTGCCCGAAGTCCGGGCGAGGGCAACTATTCGGTAGGATTCGGGCCTGGTGGCGAATTCCATCGGTGACGTGAACCTTCCCTGGAGCACTCGGGCCACATGGAGAATCGGAGGACAAGACGCGGGTCGTCCGCATCGGCGTCGACGCTTCAGTGCGAGCCTTTGTTGAAATGGCTATGTGGCCAGACTTTCAGGGCGTAACTGTGACCGTGCTGGGGGGTGCCGGCAGGCGCTCGCCTTTGGACAGGTGGGCTGCCGAAAGTGAGATCACGGCAGCCACGACAAGGAGGAAAACGGCGATCCGCTTGACGGGCGATTCGAGAGCACTTCTGGCTGAAGCCGCACAGTAATGCTTCTGGCACTGCTGAAATACTCGACGATGTGAGACATAGCCGCTGTGTCCACCGACGCCTGGAAACCCCATGTCACCCACAATGTCGCCAACGTCGTTGATACCGATTACTTTGAGGCCTTCCGTCTTGCCTTCCAGTACGCTCGCATACGAATGCTAACAGCCTTGCGCTGAGCTGCTGACATCCGACGACGGCCCCTACGCTTCGGTCCCTTTCGGGGACGGGTGCTTCCTGCGATAGCCGCTATCGCCGCTCGCACACTCTCAAGTTGTCTCTGCAGTTGTTGCTCCGCTCGCCTCAAATCACTAATGACTGTCTGAAAGATCGCCATGCCACCTCCGGAGGCACTAATTATCCTCGAAGCAACGATGAAGTAAAAGAAGCGCCCCAAGAACGGAAAACCCGTCTTGGCGTATCTCGGAGAACGGGATGCGATGAGAAGAAAGGGTTCTTACATCGACAGGGTTTCCAGGTCCTCGGCCTTGGCGAATGACCGGCCGCCAACGGTTACAGGCGCAAGTTCATTAAGCGCCCCACAAACCCGATATTCGAATTGGGACCGATAATGGGAAGCCAGGCGACTACCGCACTCTACGTAGCGTTGTCGGTAGGACGTGTGGACTCGCGTGCAGAGGGAGGATCTGCGCCTTTCGACATGCGATGTTCCTTTTTGGAGCATTACGGGCAGGACTGAGGTGACGTAACCCGAGGAGTCCTCACCGTGCGCCTCGTACCGTAAAATCAATTCGATGGCCAACCGTTCTGGGTGGGTAGAACTGCGATGCTCATTCTGCAAGAAATCGCAGGTCCGGAAACTGATTGCGGGTCAGGCTGTTTTTATTTGCGACGAATGCGTTGACATCTGCCGGGACATCATCGCCAACGACAATCGACTCCAGGCAAGTGACGATGGGGGACCGCCACTCCAAAGCACGGTAGGTGCGGCAAACGGATCACCAGTTCGTTGTGCCTTGTGCGGCACGCTCGTTCCGTACGAGGACGCGATTCCGATTCAACCTCGTGGCGTGCTGTGCTTGGGCTGTGCCGGCGAGGTCGAAGCCGCCATCGCAAGACGCCGGCAATCGGAGTCCTAAGAAAGGGCGAACTTGCTGGAAATGTCACGGCACTCTCATTGGCGATGCTGCTCCTCGCCGGAGGCATCTTTGGTCGCCGCTTCGCCGTCGGACTGTCTGGATAGGAAGTGACTTGCGGTTGGCCCAGAACGCCGAAGGCCTACGTCAGACGGAGTCTAAGCTCGACGCAGAGGAGGCGTTTTCAATGAAGCACGCCATCGAGAGCGCTATTGCGACGCTCCGCGCAGCCGAATGGATGCCGATGACGGCCGCGCGCGTCCTGATGGGTATTTTCTTCTGCATCTCCGGTGGGACCAAGCTGTTGGTGCCAGCTCAGTTCAATGTGATGGAGCGCACCATAGCTGAGTCGCACATCCCGTTTCCCCACGCCAATGCGATCTTCGTGTCGCTGGTCGAGTTCGTCTGCGGCGCTGGCTTGGCGCTCGGTCTGCTCACGCCTCTGTGCGCGCTATTGCTTGTGGGCGTCATGATCGTCGCGGTCACCACCAACCGGGTCTACAGCATCCAGGCGACAGGCGTACTCGCCTGGCTCGATGACTTCCTGTACCTCCCGGAGGTTCTGTACGTGATGCTTCTGGTCTGGCTGATCTTCTCGGGGCCAGGTCGCTACAGCATCGATGGCCTGATCGCGCGGCGGGCCGGCGTGGTCGGCGTCGAGCGTATACCCTGACAGGGTCGCATAGACAAACGACGTCCACAACTCATCGCTCACGCTAAGATTGTGGCGTGCAGACCCGCCTAGTCGACCCGTTCGAAGGCATGGCCCGATTCACGCGCGTCGTCGAGGTGGTTGAATGGGCTGTCGGTCTGGCGGCGTGCGCGTATCTGCTCGCCTACTTGGCCATCGCGCTGCTCCGAGTGACCTACCCGTTTGATCTCGAGTGGTTAGAGGGCGCAACCGCTGATCACGTCCACCGCATTCTGACTGGGCAGAGGATCTACGTCCCGCCTTCCCTGGCGTTCACGCCGTTCCTCTATCCACCGCTGTATTACTACGTCAGCGCAGCGGTTTCGCTCGTAACTGGCATGAGCCTGCTGCCGCTGCGACTGGTCTCCTTGACAAGCTCGATCGGCTGCTTCTGGCTCGTGTATCGCCTGGTTACCAGGGAAACCTCCAGCCGGTATGCTGGCATGGTCGCGGCAGGGATGTTTGCCGCCACGTATCGGATCGGAGGCGCCTGGCTGGACATCGCGCGGGTGGATTCGCTCTTCTTGCTGCTATTGCTCGGCGCCGCCTACATCGTGCGATTCCATGCCTCGACATGGTCGTGGGCGGTGGCTGGCGCGTTGTTGGGGCTGTCCGCGCTGACCAAACAGACTGCGCTGATACTGGCGCCGCCTCTCATCCTGTACGCGGCAATCGTCGACTGGCGTCGCGCGGCGGCTTTCCTGACCACGTTTGGCAGTGTCTTCGGGCTTATCACGCTTGGCCTGAACGTGTGGCAGGGCGGCTGGTATCTGTACTACACGGTTGGTTTGCCCGCACACGTCAACGCCGCAGGAGGTGTTCGGATCCTTTCCCACACGTCGCTTCGGGTCTGGCGGCGCGACTTCTTCGCCGCGATGCCGTTGGCTGCCGTTCTGGGCGGCGCGTCACTCTTCGTTCGAACACGACTCTTCACCCGTGTGACGCTGTTTTACGTCATTCTCGCGATCGGTCTGGTGGGGAGCGCGTGGATCTCGCGGCTTCATCAAGGCGCGTACGACAACGTAATTATTCCGGCCTATCTTTCGTTCGCCATCTTGCTCGCGCTCGCAGTGCACGACATTCCCGAGCTCGCCACCGGAAGCGGACAACTTTGCCTGCGGATGTTCATGGGTGTCGTGTGTCTCGTGCAGTTCGTCGCCCTTGCTTATGATCCGAGGAAGCAGGTCCCCACGCGACGCGACGTCGAGCTGCACCAGCGGCTGATGCAGGTCATGAGACAGTTCGATGGCGAGGTCTACCTGGCGGATCACGGGTTCTTCCCGATTCTGGCCGGCAAATCGACCCACGCGCACTCGCGGGCGATCTTCGACAGTGACCTTTCAGCCGACAGCGGAATGGAAGGGCGGCTCTCAAAGGAACTCCGTACGGCATTCGAGCAGCGCCGCTTCGGCCTGATCATCCTGGATGACCCCCTCTCCCCCTCGCTGCAGCACGAGGTCGATCGATCGTATCGGCGGGCCGGACCATCCCTCGAATTCGAGGGACCATACACTGTGACTGGCCACGAGACGCGTCCACAATTGATCTACGTGCCTCGCTAAAGGCGTGAGGCATTCGGAATCTTTCAGTCCTGATGGGCAGCTCGAGCGACCGACGCCCTGCCCTACGGCGAGGTCTTCGCTCACAGGAAGGAGATTACGTTGCTTTGGTTGACCGGCCGAAAACAGGACAGCTAGACTGCCTTCCTTCAAGCAAAGGGAACCCGATGAGCACGCAGCTCCGCTCCGTCGCGGCTGTTGCCTTGGTCGCAGCGTTCGGCGTCGTGTTTTCGGCGTGCCACGGGTTGGCCTCGACGTCGCCCTCTCAATCGACCACGGCGGTCACGGTGACAGGGACGAATTACTTCTCAGCCATCGGCCAGCAACAGCAATTCGTCGCCACAGGTACGTTGTCGAACGGCGCAAAGCAGGACGTCACCTCCTTGGCGACCTGGACACTCGCAGCGGGGGCGGCGGGCATCACCGTTTCTTCAACGGGAATGGTCACCGCCCAAGGGTTTGGCTCTGGAAATGTCGTCGCAACCTATCAAGGACAGAGTGGGTCGCTCAGTGTGCTTGTCGAACCGTCATTGAGCTTGTCGGGCGGCAAACAATTCTTCAATGCGGTGATCGCTCCAAACGGCGCGAATTTTTATGTGGTCAACCTTGGTGTCGGGGAGGCAATGACAGCTTCACTCGTCAATCAGGGTCCGCAACCCAGTGTGACGCTCGCACATTCCGCGTGGTTGTTTACCAACTACCCGACGTGCAGTGTGCTCCACGGCCAACAGTATCCGAACCCGACAGATAAGGTGGTCTTCGGGGGAGTCTCGTCCTACAGCATCGGCGATTTTTCCCCGCCGGACACGTCAGGCAGCGGGCTTGGGAGTTTCATCAGCGGCTCCACGCCGAATATGATGTGCGTCGCCATTTATGACACTCGGCTCTTGAGCGGTAATTCCATCCCGAGCACGTGGACGCCGCCGACCACGGCGGTCAAGTACATCATTACGTTTGGATTTTCAGGGTCAGGCACGGCGTCGCCACAGTAAAACCGGCAATACGCCGCTCGGGTCTCCGCCTGACTGTTCGCGTGGAGATGGGCCGAATCGCCGCCGTGGTCATCAGCGACGGGCGCGGGCGGTAAAACTCATGGTTCGGACCGTCTCCCGACCAGTTCTAAGCCGACCACGATTCTGAAATCAGGTGCGCCGAAGTGTGGGGCAAAGCCCCCGCCGGCACCGAGCTTCACACGCAGGTGCTGTTCGCCAATGTCTTCGAACCGGACCGTCAGTAGTCCTTCGAACCCCGTTGCCTCCCCAACGGTTGATCGCATCGCGGTCTCACCAAAAAACTCCGGGCCGATGACGAGCGTTCGAGAGCCCATGGAGATTCTGCGACCGGCGCTCCCGCCAAACAGCAGTTCATTTCCTTGCGGGCCACCGGGCACAGGCCAATCAGCCACGGGCCGAACGTGCAGGCCGAGCTGGCCAGCATATGAGAAGCGGCCAATATCGCCGGCGACGAGTCCACGAAACATTCCGCGATAGGTGCCGTCGGTCACGTAGTCATCGCGATCGCCAAACGGAATAAGGAGTTGCGCGCCCGCGCCGAGCCGAAAAGCGCTCGCTGGTTCGCCGAGGACGCGGACGTCGAAGCCCAAACGAGCATCCGAAATGACATCGGGATGTGTGGGGACGGTGACGGCCGGTGCGGTCAATTGATACGGGCCAAACGTCCCGCTCGTTCCTATCACGACGAGCGGCATCGGAAAATTGAGCGAGACGCGATATCGGTGGTATGTGACCGCGAGGCCGAAATCGACGAATACTTCATCCGACACTAAGGAAAAGCGCTGCGTTCCGTCCGAGGGCGTCACCACAAGGGGATTGTGAACGTAGCCGCTCGCGACCGCAACGGCACCGCCGAGGCCCCCCTGCATATCGAGGTCATCCATCACGAACCAGCCACCGCCTGGCGGCGATGGATAGAAACGTTCGACAGCGAACCCGTGTGGCGGCTGCTGCGCCTGCGCCCGTGCGGACCACGCTATCGAGACGAGGAGCACGAACGGCACTGTGAAAAAACGACGCCTTGGTGTGGTAACGAGCACTGAGTCGACCGAACCCGATTCAGTACTCAACATGAACCCTCGCGCCGACGATGTTGACAGGGCCCCGATCGGTGTTGAAACCGGGATTGGTCACGTGCTGGTAGTCGGCCGAGAACCAGAATGATTTCCCGACATTCACGCTGTAGAACACATCAACGGTGCTCTCGGCGCCTGGGTGGATGTTGCCGTCGCCAATGAAACCATCGATGCCGCCAAGGCGCAGGTATTCGACGTGCGCCGGCGAGATCCATCCTCCCGTGAACCCGGCACCCGCCACATCGCGAGGCCGTGACCACAACGAGCCCTTGGCGAGCGCCCCAATGGACACCGACCGATCAGTCGATGTGTAGGCGTCGACTTCGGTGTGCCCGTCGGCGCCCATCCCGCGAATGAACACGCCGACATCCGGCGCGACGTACTGTTCGGCAAACACGCCGACGCCGACTTTCACGTTCGGTTCTCGCACCCAGCAGAGATCCGGGGCACTTGCGTTGTTGGAACCGTAGTTGAAGGTGTTACAGTTCGTCGCGTTCTGCTGCGGATCCGCCTGGAGCGCGCCGACCGCGTCGCTGAAGCGACCAATGTCCTCATGATTCCGGAACGCAAGGACGCGAACGCTACCGTCTTGGTTGAACAGCCGATGCTTGTGTTCCACCTCGACTTGATCGCCGTAGTATCGGAACAGTCTGAAATCGACGGGCAGTTGATTCGGGTCCTTCGGAGGGGTGATGCGGCCGAACCGGACCGCCCAGTCGTCCCAATAGAGCTCGGCGACGCCGCCCCACGAATAGCCTCGCGCGTCCGAAGCGAAGTCGTACGCCGCGTGCGTCAAGAAAGCCAAGCTGAAGAATCCTTGGCGAGGGTCGATGTCAAAGGCGTTCTTATCGAAGAAGTCGAGGATGCTGAAGTTGCCGGCGGCTACGACGATTCGTCGGCCGTCGTAGTGTGTCCCCAGTTGCATTGGAGCCGACTCCTCCTTCTCGCGCTCCCCGCCCAGTCCGAAGGTCTGTTTCACGATCGCTCGGGAACGATACAGCTGCGGAGTGGGGGTTCCACCCTTCTGAAGCTCGAAATTCTGGATGCTGCCGCCCAAGCCCCGGAGCTGCGAGAGCGGCCGTTCCGCGATGACTTCGGGGACCAGGTAGGCCTCACCGCCCTTCCACAGCCGAATGCCAAAGTAGAGAGTCGCGGTGCCGGTGAAGCTGCGCTCTGAGTCCGGAATGAGCGAGTTGATGCTGCCGTTGGCGTTGGTGTACGCGGCGGGAAAGGCGCCTTTCCAGCTCGAGATGTACGTGAATTGCGTGTACGCGTTCCACCGCTCATCTTCTATGTCATGAAGGTCCTGATCCGCCAAGGCTTTCATGAGAC
>Ga0306926_10007854_pt1 | contig 11610 bp, 6 predicted proteins | sample flu12Cox44000178_FD_203759 | JGI IMG/M metagenome (GOLD analysis project Ga0306926, IMG submission 203759) | Lab enrichment of tropical soil microbial communities from Luquillo Experimental Forest, Puerto Rico - flux8day.12C.oxic.44.000.178 (v2)... | ecosystem: Environmental > Terrestrial > Soil...
GATCCGGGCGAATAACTTTGAGACCGACAGTGCGATCGACCGCAGTGTCGTGCGCCTTGTACACAGCGCCCATTCCACCCATGCCCAGCAGCTGCTGGATCTCGTAGCGTCCCCCGAGTACCGTGCCGACTTCAAGCACGGTTGCACCGATCGCCGCATAAACCTGATTCGGAATGCCGGAACCGCCTTCGCGGGGTTTGCGCGTCTCCACCAAAGTGGCATCGTTGGCCGACGAATCTTGCTTGGCGGGAGGCGGTGACTGGGGTGGGGCGGACTCGGGAAGCGGTTGATGTGCAACCTCATTGACGTCAAGCCCGCTTGGATCATGCGTGGTTAGGGCGTCCGACCCCAAGGCAGGCTTGGGCGTAGCGGCAGAACTCTCGCCGCTTGAAACAGCGGTTCCCTCTTGCCATCTCCGAGGTCCTCGGTCCGCGTCGCCTGGCATGTCACCTACACTACGATTTATTCAACGGCCGGGTGGCCAACCGCGCCACCAAATTTCGGGTATGTTCTGAGTATATCGTCGTTTGGTTGGTCAGAACGGACGATTAGACGTGTTTCATGAATGGTCAACAACGCCGTCTACTGGGTAGCACCGCTGATAACACCGAGGTTGATGCTCCCTGCTACCTAAGTGACAGAATTGTGAGCTTCTGACTTCGGTATCCTCCACAACCGCAAGGCCATCGCCCAAATGGCGGTTGGCAGAAGCATCGCCACGCCGGTGCCGATTGCCACCATGCGCGGCGACACGGCATGATCGATCGACTGGCCGGCAATCCATGTCGTGCCCGCCAGTAACAGCATCGAGATTGCAAGGTCAGCGCCAAAGACTCGCCCTAAAAAGCGATCCTCCGCGTTCAAGTGTAACAACGTCGTCGAAAACACCCAGACCGTCGACGTGCCGCTATGCGCGAGGATGATGACTGCAAAAGCCCACCAGATGTTCGGCGCGTTGCCGAGTAGCAGATAACCAATGCCTCCAAGCAAAAAACCATAGAGGACTGCAATGCGCAGGCTAGCTTCGCGCTGTCCCGTCCACCGCGATGCAACCAGCGGTCCGAGCAAGGCACCGATTCCACGAGCTCCCATCAAAAGGCTCATGCCGATCAATCCGGCGCGGGCCGTCGAGAGACCGGCGATCGGCACGGTAAAAACCCGCTCCGCCATCACCGGAAATAGCACCCACGATGTTCCGACGATGCTTACTCCGCCTTTCAGCGAAACCAGCGCTGCCAGCTTCGGATCATGCGTGATATATCGGAATCCCGCACGAATCGACGACCATCCTGCAACCCGCTCTTCTGGGTGTCGGCTCGCCGCGTCGGCACGTGATTCCACAAACCGCATGCGAGCGATAAGCAGCGCCGAAATCAAAAACGACAGTGAGTTCAGCACGAACACTGCGTCGCGCCCTAGCCATGCAGCAACGATCCCTCCCAGCACCGACCCAATCGCCAGGTCGAACGACCAAGTCGCCGCCGACAAAGTATTCGCCACAATCACGTCTTCTTCGGCTACGACGTTGGGGATGACCGCGTTCCTGGCGGGTTCAAAGAATGCCACCATCACGGTCTCGAGAAACAACAGCTGATAAATCACCCACACGGAACTGCGCGTTCGCACCAGTAACATGCACGCTACGATCAGCACGCGAACCAGGTCGCTGACGATCATTACCTTTCGCCGGCTAAAGCGGTCATTCACCGTACCGGCAAGTGGTCCCAGCACCGTGTGCGGTAATACCTGCATCACGAGCGCCATTGCGACCGACGACGCTTTGCCCGTGAGATCAAGCAACAGGCTGTAGATGGCTAGAGTGTAGAACCAGTCGCCGTTCTCGCTGACGATCTGCGCGAGCCACAGCCCGCGGAAGTTCGTGTTTGCGCGCACCAGCCGAAGATAGTTCCGCAAACTGACTTCTGAGGAAGACATGCGAAACCCTCAGCCTAACAAGGACACTGGTTCGCGTCGAACGTGTACAAATCGGGATTTAACTAGACTGGCCGCTATGCTCTCGCCCGCTGCGGAGATGACCGAAGCGACCGTTACTGCGTGCCCGACTCAACGACCATCGGTCGAAACGCGAAGACCGCAGGTTTCGCCTCAGTGTCTACAGGGGGCAGCGGATGACGCAGTGCGACTAAGGCCATCCGCCCCAGGTCGTAGATGCCGTACACAATGTTGGCGCGCCAGATGTCATTGCGGAAGGTGAGAATCTCGCGCCGAATATAGCGGAATGCATGGTTGCCCGGCTTGAAACTTGCATTACTCGCACTGGCGCTCAACTCTGGATTGACTGGCTTGCACTCCTTCAACTCGACTACCGCGATCGAGCCGTCTGTGCGAACTGGGTCGCCGGTTGCGTTCTGCGTGATCGTCGCGATCCCCGGTCGTGCCACGTACGTCACTGACTTCACACAGCCCGCGAAATTTAGGTCGCGGATAACAGTAGCGCGCTCGTTGTCGATGTCGGGCGAGATGTGATGCACGAACCCTTTGTACTTCACCGACAGCACGGCCCCGTTGTCATGCGTCGAGGCGCTGACCCATATAGGCTCTGTCGCGCCTTCCGGTGTGTACTGCCAGATCCGCAAGTGATCGCGACGCCCATAGCTGTTCAGGCTTTTCTGCCAGTTCATGTCTTCCGGCTTGCCGTTCAGCAGGAACGTCATCATAGGCTCTTGCGCATAGCCGCTGTTATTGAGCAGCGCATAGAAGTTGTGAGCGACCGAGTGCTTCGATAACGGATCAGCATTGTGCCAGCCCGCCGTGACAAACGCCGAACGCACCTGCGTCTCAGAGCCCACGAAGGCAAGGTTGACCAAGTCGGCGCCCGCCGACTTGGTCGTAGTCGACCGTGTCGGCAATTGCTCCGCCCACGCTTCGACCCGCACCGAATCGGGGATGCTCGCGTACGTGACAGATACCTGTGCTATTGGAGGCGACGCAATCGGCGCCTTTGTCTTCAACCGCAAGTCGGTTCCCGACGGATAATAAATCTCCGGCTCGGGAAAGATGGGAAACGTTGCCTTATAGACGATCAGCCCAAGGTCGGAGTACGGGTTCCATGTCGGCAAGTGAATCAGCCGACTATTGATTCGTCCTTGAAACGTGTCGGAACTTATGACCCCGTGGATCACACCATTCTTGACCTTCTCGCGGGCGTTCTCCACCTCTTCCACACGCGCGGTCATGACCACGCTTGAGTCTGGACTCAGAACGGCGCGGTTGAACTCCAACTCGAGCGAAGCGGTTTCGTGACGAATGCCCCATCCGACTTTGTGCTTGTTGCGGACTACTCCCTCAATCGGCGTTCCCATTGGCAACACCAGTTCATTACCGCAGACAACGTCCTGGGTTAACACGGCGTGCACCGAATCGCCAACATGAGCGGTGTAGGTGGAGATGGGACTCGAAAGCCGGATCCAAAGCGACTGCCCTGTCGGAAGTTGATCGCATCCCAGCGCCAAACCGGCAGTGCCGATGAGGTGTAAGAATGCGAGCCCACGTGCTGCTCCGAGCAGGATTCTCATCAGAAACAACGCCTTCCCACATCAAGAATTGAGGGAATGATCCATGATACCTGACGAACCCAGAATCTCGCTTGCCATCAATAGGTGATGCATCAGCTTCCCGCGTGAAATTGACAACCCCGTAACTTTCGCAGTGTCGCGAATTAAACAACATTTCGCGTAGACAAAAACGAGCGCCCCGGCGTTCCTCCGGGGCCCTAGGCACTGCGCAACGATGAACACCGGGTTAGAACAAGTTCCAAAGGAACTGGTTGTACACGTCGTGGTGATACTGCACTTCGGGCGCTTTCACAAACGTGCCCAAAAGGCGCGGGCAGCGATCTGCGGCTGCTTGCTTCAGATCGGCATACCTCGCTTTTACATCGGCGCCAAGGAGCTTCGTCGTCCACTCCGCGTTGCGGAAGTTCTCCATGGCATCGTAGATGTTGTCGGGGAGATACCGTTCAGCTTGACGCAGGTTCTTGATCTTCGCCGTGTCACCCTGAAGTCCAGTCTTAAACACACCCAGCATGACTAGGTACGGGTTGGCATCGGGCGCGACCGAACGCATTTCCACGCGCATGCTTCGCTCGTTGCCGATCGGAACACGGATCATCGCGCCCCGGTCCACCGGCGAGGCCTTGATCTGGTTCGGCGCTTCGAAATGCGGATCGAGGCGACGGAAAGCATTCACGCTGGAATTGAACAGCAGGCAGGTATCGTTGCCGTGGGTCAAGAAGCGATCGATGAACTGCCAGCCGAACTTGCTGAGTTTCTCCTCGCCCTTGGGGTCCCAGAACAAGTTCTTGCCATTCTTGCTCACAGAAACGTTGGTGTGCATGCCGCTGCCATTGACTCCTACCACCGGCTTCGGCAGGAATGACGCCGTCATGCCGAGGTTGGTAGCAACCTGGCGGCATACCAGCTTGTAAAGCTGGATTTGATCGGCCGCCGCTACCACTTCCCCGTACGAGTAGTTGATCTCAAACTGGGACGGCGCGACTTCAGGATGGTCCTTCTCATTCTGGAAGCCCATCGCGCGCTGCACCTCAGCAACCGCATCGATGAACGTGCGTAACGGGTCTCCCGGCAGCGAATGAAAGTACCCACCAGTGTTCACGTATTCGAACTTGTGCGTCTCATGGTAGCGCCGCTCGGCGTCTTTCCCGGCAAACAGAAAGCCTTCAATTTCGTTGGCCGCGTTCAGGGTGTGGCCGTTCTTGTCGTATTGCTCCTGCGCAAAGCTTTTGAGGATGCCACGAATATCGGCGCTGTAAGGCGTGCCGTCCTTGTCGATCACGTCACCGAATACTAGGATTTTGCCCGGCCCAAACACGTCCGCCGGTCCCCAATAGAAGGCCGGCCAATCAATGTAAAGGCGTAAATCACTTTCGCGCTGTGCCGTAAAGCCCCGTATCGAGGAACCATCGAAGGTCAGATTGGCGAAGTTTTTGACCAGAAATTTCTTGTCGTAATCCAGCATGTGCAGCCGGCCTTCGAGGTCGCTGAACAACACCGTGACGGCCTTGATGCGCTTCTCGTCGGTGAGATATTTCAGGCGTTCTTCCTGAATTTTGTGGACGGCCACGCGCTTTTGGCGCTGCTCCTTGGCCTGCAGATTCAGTTCCTCCAGCTTGTCGTACGGTAGAGCCAGGAAATTACGAAGTTCGTTTGTTGACATGAATCTCCTCAGGATGGGGATTGGAAACCGCCACAGTGAAGTTGGGTTTGTTGGCGATCACACATGAGGTTAACAAGCCGCGAATTCGCACCGCCAATTAAAAGCGCTAATAATCAATATTGACGGAATTTATGGAAGCAATTGAAGTTTCGCGAATCCCTCAGTTTTACGCTGCCTTGCGCATTTCGAGCGAAATCTGTGCAAATCTGGCACGCCAGATACAACTTCAGGGTGAGACGCTCGGTTACTTCAGGACTTCGTCACGCCGGGTGCAGACGCTTCCGCAGCACGATCTCACTTCCGTGACACGCGAACGTCACCTCTGACATCAGGCTGCGCATCAGAACAATACCTCGTCCGTGGGTTAGCGTGGTCACCTGATAATTCTCGGTATCGGCGAGTGCGAGGTCGAAACCCGGGCCGGGATCCCGAACGATGATCACAATATCTGCCTTGCCTGCCGACACCGTGCAGCGAACCATCTTCGCTGGATCATCTTTGCAGCCATGAAGCGCGGCATTCGCCATCGCCTCTTGCAACGCGACCAGAATGTCAATCTGGTCGCCTTCATCGGAGCAATGTTCCGCCACAAATTGCATCACCTTGTCGCGACATTCGGCAACATTCGCCAGCACTCCAGGAAACTCAAATTCCCGCCATGCTGTTTCGACATCCGCTCGCTCGGCTGCGGTGCGGATCGTTTTCGACCTACGCAGCCCCGATCGATCCGCCATGTTCGTACCTGCGATCGCTATCTCCTCTTCCGTGTCGCGAGGAAGCTCGATGCCTGCATTATGCGGGCGTTCCTTGCTGCTTGCTACTAATCCGTGCGCCAATCACATTAAAAGTTAGTGAATGCACACACCTGCAACCGTTACTCATGTGATTCGGTGCGATAATTCGCCGTCCGTTGATCTTCGTGCAACAGAAATCCATCATTATGCGAATAGCAAATAAGAGATGTGGACGGACATGTCAACCCCTATTCAGGAAGCCGCGGGCGCAAGTGTGCTCAAACCTGCTGGCGCCCCTGCGATGGAGCACCACCAAAAACGAGACAAAGGAAATGTTGCGTATCGATATTCAGTCGTCGAATGATGTTGCGACGCTCGTCTGCGCCGGACGCCTGGTCTTCGCTGTCGAAGTCGAGATGCTGCGGACTATGGTCCACGCTCGCCCTGAAACCAATCTACATATCGACTTGTCGGAAGTGACCGGCATCGACGCCGCTGGCCTTGGTTTGCTGGTCGAGCTTCAAAACTGGGCTGCGAAGACACGGCGTAATCTGACGCTCCTCGACCTTTCCGAGGACGTCTGGCGCCTGGTCATCCTCACCAAGCTTTGCGGTTCGCTTGAAATTTCCTACTCCGACCTTGAAACGTTAAACGCTGCGCTCGATGAATGCGGCCGTCAAGAACTGATCGCCTAAAAAAAACAAAAAACCTATAGACTTCTCTAACCAGCTATGTACGCGGTTCCAACGGCACCAGTCGCGTAGCGATGGCGACGCATCTGTCCCTAGCCAGCGGCGCGAGCCGCTGGAACGCTTGCCTTGACCGACTGTGGCCGCGTAGCGGCCAATTAGCACTACAGAGCGACTCTGGTATTGCCAAGATTACTTCTGCTGGATCGGGATCACCGTCGGTGCCAAATTCCAGCCTCTCAGATTCACACGGGGGTCGCCGTTTGATGCCGAAGCCGAATATTCAATCTCCACCTCGCGCGTCTCCCCTGGAAGCAGCGCTACATAGTTGTCGCTGTAGTACGCCGGAAGAATGCGCGTTCCGTCGGTCGCATTCACCAGCGTGAGTTTGTTCTCCAGCGCCGCGGCTGTCCCTTTGTTCTCGAGCGTCACATGGACGCGTGACGTCTCGCCGCTGTGCGTCCACGTGGCCGACGCGGCAAGCACCGCCGCAGGCAACCGCGTCAGCTGCCGATACGACGCACTCGTCGCAGCTAACCAATACAGGTTGTCCGAGATCAACTGCCCCGCCGCGTTCCGCAACTCCAGCTTCACCAGAATGACGTCCTTCATCATCAATGGCGCCAGCTCGAGCTTGAATCCCGAAGTAACCGCATTCGCGGCAGCGTCCTTGCGCTCCTCGTGATGCAGTAGCGATTTGTCATCGAGCGAGAATACATTCGCCGTGATCGTCACGCCCGGCTGCGCCGTCATCGTCGTATTGACCACAGCCACACTGTAATCCGACAAATCGAGCTGCACGTGCACCGGTTCACATGCTTTCTTCACACCGTAGAACGACGCCTGCGTGTCGTAGTCCGAGCTGATGATCTGCCACATGGTGCTGGGCCACGCCGGCTGCGTCATCCACAGCATGCGCCCGCTGTTGGGAGCCCACAGGTGCGCGTTCATGCCCTCGAAGATGGCACGATGCTCTGTGTACTGCACCATCTGCGCCTTACGCTCGAAGTCCTCCAGGCTCGTACCCGCGCCGAACTCCTCTTCGACCTCCTTCATGAACGGTTCGATCTCCCCGTTCCCGCTCTGATGCCAATCGTGATACGCCCACGCGTCGCTGATCGGCCACTGATCCGCCGTGGGAATCCAACTTCTGAACGACTCCAGCGTCGACAACGACGGCGTACCCGTCTCGACTGAAAACCCGCGGTTCAATGTCGTAAAGTACAACGACGGCGGCTGACACTTGTACGGCCCGCTGTTCTGCAGATTCACCTGGTTTGAGCTCGGCGAGTAGTAACGCGTTCCGTCCAGCGTGCTCGTCAGCTCAATGATCCCTTTATTGAGAATCGGCGACGGCACGCCCTCATTCCGCCCGCACCACATCACGATTGACGGGTGATTGCGAAAGCGCAAGATCGTATCGCGCACGTTGTCCAGAAACAGCGGAATATCCAGCGGTTCGACGTTGTATTCCTGCGTTGACGTCCAGAAATCGTTCCACACCATCAACCCGTATTCATCGGCCAGCTCGTAGAACGCCTCTTCCGTGTTCTGCCCCACCCAGTTGCGAATGATGTTTACGTTGGCGTCGCGATGCAGCCGGAAATATGGCTCCAGCTTTTCGCGCGAAACTCGCTTGCGCGAATCGTCCATGCCCCAGTTCCCACCGCGCGCGGCGATGCGCACGCCGTTAACTTTGAGGACTAAGTAATGTCCCATTTCTTTGTCATCGACCGGACGCACCGCGGGTGACGACTCGGCGCTTGGCACCAGCGAAGCGGCCCACGAAGTCCAGTTATCCCGCCACTCCTTAGGAAAGTCCGGCGGAATCGGATCGGCCGCCGGAATTTGCCGCAGTCCTCCGTGCGTCACATCGACAACCTGCTCGCCGCGTGCGCGTGCCTCGGTCGGCGAATACTCCACGCGCCGTAACTGCCCCTTGCTGTCGAGCAGTCCCAGTTCATAGGTCACCTCGCGCACACCAAAACGCACCTGCTTCGTGTCCGATTGCTGTCCGCCTTCGGAAAATACGAGCTTTAGCTGATACAGCTCCGGCTTGCCGTAACCATTCGGCCACCACAACCGCGGATTCTCGAGCGTCAATTGCGAAAATTCGCTCGGCGCGAGCTTCACCGAACTCTTCCCCGGCTGAACTGTCACTTCCTTCGTTACGTTGACGTTCTCAATCGTCGCCTCGAGCGTTCCGGTTACCGCCTTATCCGAAGAATTCTCCAGCGGAACCGTGATCTCGATGTCGGCCCGCTTGGTCTCCGGCAACGGCAGCTTTGTCACAACCTGGGAATCGCCAATTTTCACTGTGCCCATCGCTGTCAGCACCACTGGCTGCCAGATACCAGTGTCGCGATCGCGAATCGCAGGAATCCAGTCCCACCCTTCCGTTGCGACGAAAGTGGGCCCGTCCAGACACATGATGCCGCCGTTCTCTCCGGGCCCGCCCAGGATCGACTGCTCGTGCGGAATCCCCGGATGGAGCGGTGGCGAAACCCTCACGAGCAGCACGTTCGTCTGCCCTGGCTTCAGTACATTCGACACATCAAAAACGCCTCGAATGAAAGCTCCTTTAATCATTCCGAAGCGGTGGCCATTCAGCCACACTTCCGCCACGTAGTTGATCCCCTCAAACGTCAGCGTGAAACGTCGCCCCTCGAGCTTCGGAGCTTTGAACTCATTGCGATACCAGTAATCCTGCTTGTTCAAGGTTTCAGGAATGACGAGGTTGTTCAGTCCGTAATCCGAATCGGGATAGATACCGCGATCGATCATCGTGGTCAGCACGGTACCGGGAACTGTAGCTCGAAGCCAGTTCTTCGTGTCAAAACCCGGCTTCATTATCTCCAGCAACTCGGCCGAGACGTCGGGATACGCCGCCATTTGCCAGCCGCCCGCAAGCGTCCACTGACTGTCTCCATTTGCCTGTAACGAAGGTTGTCCCGTCCGCACTGGTTTCGCTACCGGCGCGGGATAAGGCGCGCGACTCTTCGGCCATGTCGCCGGATCCTGCGGCGCGCGGTATCCCGCCTGCCCGCGGGTCTGCACGTACCATGGCTTCGAGCCCTCTTCGAACTCTACGAGTGCAAAATTCGGCGGACTTGAGGCGAGTTGTTTGATCTTGTCAGCAGCCAGCGCGTCGCGCACGATCGTGAAGCTGGCAATCTTCCCCGCGAAATGCTGGGCATTCGGCAATCGAGGCGTGGCTATCGGCGTCACCGGCAACGGCGCTGGCGGCGCCAACTGCAACGTTGGAGCAACCCTCCCCAGCGTCAGACTTCCCTGCCCCACCTGTGCGCCCTCGCTGTACAGCCGAAACTGCGTACCATCGAACGTCGCCGCCACAAACTGCCACTTGTCCGGAGTTATCGCAGTAGGTGCACTCAAGCTGTTATCCGGCCCGGCCCATAACATCAGCCTCCCCGCGTCAACTCCGAGGTATCGCGCATACTCCGCCGACACGTCTCCGTACCCCGCAACCAATTCTGGCGCCGCAACCGGCGAATCGACACTGATCCACGCATACATCGTCCACGGCGAATCGGCGCGGAGCACTGTGTCGCGCTCGACCATGTGCTTGCGCAGTCCGTCACCGCCTTCGAGAATCACAGCATTGTAGGGACCATAAACGGGAGGATCGTTGGTCGGCACGATCTGTGCGACTGCAACCGGAAGGATTAAGGAAAGAAGCAGTAGGAAGGACAAAGCACGAGGTGACAACAGCTGAATTGCTTGCATGAGTCCTCTTGAGGTGATTTTGCCGCCACTCGTCTCTGCTCCCAACGCTGCCGCAGACGAAGAGTATCGATTTTGTAACAGCAAATCATACAAGAGCTGTACCAAACCAGGTGGCAGAGCAACACAAGGTCATATTGCATAACGAGAGAAATAAGAATTCTCCGGCGCTCCGTGGTGAATTGAATTGCTCTGTGTCTCTGTGGTGAGGTCGTGCTTAACGATTCCCCCACGTAATACTCAGCCCTGAACTCGTGCCGTAATCGCTCCCCGAAAACGTCGGCGGAGGCTGATTGTCCCAGCTTCCATAAAACGACACATTCCACGACAGGTTTCCCGAAACCTTGATGTAATACGTCGCATTCAGGTTCGCGTACACCCGTCCCGGCTGCGAGATTGCCGGAAACACCGAGGTCGTCACATCCAGCGTCGTCTTGTTAAACCGGAAAAGCCTCGCGCCTGCCGCCACCAGCCCCGTGGCCACTTGCTGCGGATTCGAAATGGCAAAGTTCGGTGAATACTGCGTTCGCTGGTATCCGAATCCCCCCAACACATAAATCCTCGCGAAGCTCGTGTTTGCCAGATATCGCCCAATCCCGCCTCCGATGCTGGTTTGTATGTTAATCTCCTGCACCGAGCTTTGCAGCAATCCGGCGAGACCGGCGTAGAACCAGTTGTCCCAGCGCATCAAATGTTCACCCTCCAGGCTGATCTGATTGCGTGTCGTGGCCGTAACACCGCTGCTGGTCGACAGCGTTGAGTTATACGACGCACTCGCCTCCCACCGTTCCCGAGGATACGCCACGTTCGCCCCGAGATTGTATTGTGTCGATTGGTTCCCCTTCGTATACGTGATCCCGGAATTGATCTGCCCGTTGAAGCGCTGCCAGACGCGTTCCGACGTCTGGTCCATCTGCACCACGTTCGGCCTCTCCAGCTTCACCTGTTGGCTCGAAGACTCCACCACCTCAATCGTCATCGGCCTGCCCTCTGCTGCCTCCGCCGTGGATAGCGTTCCCGTGTAGACGTTGCCTCTCTCCGTCTTCACCAGGAACAACTGCTTGCTTTCAATGTGGTCCACCTTAAACCACTGCACTTGGCTGGTGCCCAGGATGTACTGCATGCTGATGTACAGCACCCCCTGCGACAGGCCCTTGATCTCTCCAGTCAGATGATCGCCATTCTTCATGACGATGACGTCGGTACTGTCTCGCGCCAACACAGGCGCCGTCAGCATCAGTAGAAGT
>Ga0306926_10007856_pt1 | contig 11608 bp, 10 predicted proteins | sample flu12Cox44000178_FD_203759 | JGI IMG/M metagenome (GOLD analysis project Ga0306926, IMG submission 203759) | Lab enrichment of tropical soil microbial communities from Luquillo Experimental Forest, Puerto Rico - flux8day.12C.oxic.44.000.178 (v2)... | ecosystem: Environmental > Terrestrial >...
GAGCGAAGCCATGCGTTGCGAGTAAGATCCCCCAGGAGATGATCGAACGCGTGCGAGCGCGGGCTGCGGCTGATTCCCGGAATAGGATAGCAGAGAAAACGGGAGTAGAACCAAGAGTCACGATAGCGTGCGCGGGAGGTTCACTGCCACGAGCGTGAGGCGGCGAGGAACGAAGCGGCCGGGATGTCGAAGGAAGAGGCGCAACGAGCCGCGCTGTCGGAGTTCGGCGTTCGGAATGCTATGCTAACGCAATTCCTCCCCAAGGTCAGTCGGCGCTGGCCGTCGCGACCTTGCGACCTTCGATTCCTCCAATTCTGTGCTGGAAATCGCCAGGACTCGGCACGTCACGTTGTTGCGCTGATCGCGAAAACTGGGATTCGCGTATGGATAGTCGTGGAGTGAAGTCTAAGCTGTGTTCGATGAGTGGGCGCACGGGCAAAACGTCGTAACCAACACCGTCCCCGCGCACGCAAGGGTTGAGGAGAGGGAGGGAAAAAAGGAAATCAGGCATAAGAAATGGCGCCTCTCGATAGCGAAGGGCTAGAAGGTAAATTTGGCGGAAAACTGGAACTGCCGCGGGTTGAGCATGGTGCGCGGACTACCGAATACCGGATTGACAGGATCGACGACGCCGTCTTTATAGTGTTTGGGGACCGGCAGCGCCTGACCGTTCAGACTGAAGAACGGTAAACCGTACACGGTAAAGACCTCATCCACGTTCGCCCGGTTGAGGAGATTGAAAGAGTCGACCGACAACTGCAACTCGGAGCGCTCATTGAGGTGGATGAGGCGCGAAAGGCGGAGGTCCACACTGCGCAGAGCGTCGCCGAGATAGGTGTCGCGCGCCAACTCTCCAACTCGGTCGTTCACCGGGTTGCCATCACTGTTGGCGTCGAAACCTACGAAGATGGTGAACGGACGCGGCGATTGCACAGTAACGATACTGCTTAGCTCGAAATTTCTCACAAACGGTTTGTCAGGCGCGTCGGCGACGAGGTTCGCAACGAACCGGTGGCGAACGTTTTGGTTCGACACGGCGCGCTCGAGGCTCCTCTGGTCATTGGACTGTGGCGTGTCGACAAATACGAGGAATTTGCCATCATCCAGCGTTTTTGCAAATGTATAGTTCGCGTTTAAACGAAAATACTTGCCGGCCTTTTCCGTGGCTTGAAGAGTCAATCCGTGGTGTGCGGAATTTCCGCTGGTATCGGTGTAATAGAAAATTCCTCCCGATCCGTTGGAGCCCCCTGGAGGAGCCGGAATGGATGCCACCGGCAAAGCGAAATTGTAGATGTACTTGTTCGTGCCTGCGAAAACTCCCACGTGAGGCGCAACGTTCAAATCGATGGGCCGCACGAGATGATGAGCGGCCACGAATAGATACCCAGCGCCCACGGAAAGCCCTTTGCCTATCTCGCGGTCAATTTCGAGGCTGGATTGCTCGGAGTAGGGTTTCCTTTGATTCCGGTCCACGACGGATCCGCCCTGAAAATAAGGCTGATTGTTGGGGAACTGGCTATCCGTTACAGAGGGAACATTGGGATTGAAATTAAAGCCCTTGATGAAGTTTTCGAACATCGGGTTGATCACGTCGGATGGAACCGCTCCTGGCGGACAGGCGGGCGGGACATTAGGAGGGACCCCGGCTGCCGAAGGAGGGCAAGCTCCAAGGAAGGCACTGTTCAGCAGCCAGGTGCCTGTCGTCATATTATTGGAGGTTGGCAAGTTGGGGATCATCAGCGGGCGCTGGGGCCCGGAAACAAAGAAGAACGTGAGCGTATACCGGTCATAAAACATTCCGTACCCAGCGCGGATCACGGTTTTCGGATCCGGTGAGTAAGCGACCCCGACGCGCGGCTGAATACCGCGCTTGTCCCCATTGACGAAGAATCCGAGGCCTGTTTCCACGTCATATCGCGCGCCATAATTCAGCGTGAGTTTCGGAGTTATGCGCCACTGGTCCTCGCCGAAAAATCCCCAATAACTGTGGTTCAGCTTAATGACAAAATTCTGCGTCTGGGAGGGAAGGAAAGCGTTCTGCCATGTAGTTCCGACGGGGGGTGAGGGTTGTGCTGGATTGAAAGGCCCAGAACCAATCGGAGCGCCCCAGAAAAAGGCCACGAGGCATGGGGAGTGGAGAGCGGGTGTATTCGGAGGGAACGGCGGCGAAGGAAGGGTGGCATTCAGAGGAAAAGGACAACCCGCTGGCGTGTTCCAGTTTGAGGGGCCAGAGACCAACAAGTCGTCCAGACTCGCAAAAATGTCGCGGGAGGGAGTGAAGCCCGGCCAGATCACGAAGTTCCGGACGTAATTATAGTCCAGACCAAATTTCGCAAGATGCTTGCCCTTGACCCAGGAAACAGTATCCGAGAACTGGACGCGGCTTTCGTTGTAACGCTCGAAGGCACCGAAGTTGTGGCCAAAGGCCAACAGGTTGGGGACGTCGAGGTTAGGCTGACCGGTGACGCCGATGAAGCCGTAATTGCGGCGGGCCCATTGTCCGAGGACGGAATTCAAAAGCGTCGGCGAGACTTGTGAGTTCCAAGTTCCAACGATGGCTTGGTCGCGGGCGAGCCCGTTTCGCCCGGCACTCGGTAGGCCGATGCCGCCGCCATCGAGGGTCTCGCCTACCATCTGGTTCAACGCCCTCGAGTCCAGTATGGAATACCGGAGGGAGAGGCGATTGTCCTTGTTGATTTGGTGATCCACCTTAATGATACCGTTGTCATTATCGGCCGTCTTCAAGACGCTCAGGTTCTCCGCCGGGATGCCCATGTCCTGCTTCACTAGATTGATGGCTTGCAAGTTGGTAGCACCGGCCGGGAAAAGGGAGGCGACACTCGAGTCAACGGGGGCGAACAACAGCCCTGGATAGGTTGGTGATTGCGCCCTTCTTTGGCCTTCATAGTTCACGAAGAAAAACGTTTTGTCTTTCTGGAGGGGGCCGCCGAGAGTGGCGCCAAACTGGTTCTGGCGCAGGGTATTAAATCCGGGCAAAGTTAGGAGGGACCGTGCATTGGTCGCGTTGTTCTGTAGGTAATCGTAGACCGAGCCGTGTAAGTCGTTCGTTCCCGACTTCGTCACGATATTGACGATCCCGCCGAGCGCACGCCCGTATTCCGCTCCAAAACTGCTGTTCACCACGCGGAATTCGCTGACCGCTTCCTGCGAAGGCGTGGCGCGCTGCGAGCCGTTGGCGGCCAGGATGTTGTCAGCGCCATCCACGGTCACCGCATTGTTCAGATCGCGCTGACCACCAAACGAAATCCGTATGACCGTCGGGTCGGTAAATGGGGACTGTGCGCTGGTATGGCCGACGGAAACACCGGGACTGAGAAGCGCAAAATCGGTAAAGAGCCTGCCACTGATGGGCAGCGCTTTGATCTGATCGGTATCCACCACTCGGCTGCTTTCGGTGCGCGTCGGCTCGATAACCGGTGTTTCCGCGGTAACAACGACTTTCTCGCCGGCCTGTGCCACTTTGAGAGTGATATCGATCGTGGCGACCTGAGCGACGCTCAGCACGATGCCGGTTTGCGTGTATTTCCCAAAACCGCTGACCTCTGCCGTCAACTCGTATCTTCCGGGTGGCACGATGGCAAACGTGTAAAGCCCATCGCCGGTAGACGTAGTCGTATAGAAGCTGTTGGTGTCCAAGTCGCGCAAGCTGATGACCGCCTTGGCCACAGCACCTCCACTCTGGTCGCGGACCGCGCCGTTCAACTGAGCTTGCGCCGTGGTGGCTTGTGGCCAGGCTGGTGATGGCAGACAGGCAGGCGCAATACCGGCCGCCAACAAAATCGCGACGGATCGCAGTCTCATGGTCCTCACCTCTCGAGTATCGCACTCGGTCGAAAGCTGCTTCTTTGCCGTTTCGGCGTTAATACCGCTCACCGCGGAAATTCCCGAGCGAGGAAGAACATGCTTCCGCCGAGAACTCGCACCCGACAGGCTCTGTCCTCGACGGCTTTGAACGCTTGGCAGCTCTACAGACGCACCCTTCGAAAATACAAATCCTAACGATCCATGACTCGCCGGAGACCATGGTTTCGAACCAGGGCGCCCAAGTCGTCCGCAAGGTGCTCGACCACGTTCAGGCAGATGACGGTGTCAAATTTCTGTCCCCTGGGGAAGGAATCGCCTTTTTCTCCGTCCGTGTAGCCCACGCGCATGTAGGGCCGATTCACTCCCAAATTCTCCAAATAAGTAAGAATACAAGGGATTGTGATATCGCTGGCCCAATACAGCCGCCGCGGAACTAGCTGCAGCGTGAGATTACCTGTCCCGGCGCCGATTTCCAAGACTTTTTCGCCTACGTAGGGGCGGATAACGTCCGCCATCCATTTAATGAAGCGCGGTGCGCGATTGAGCCGCCCGAGGATCTGGCTCCCGTAGGCGTCTTCCGCGTAAATGTAGTCCGAAAAACGGAAGCGCAAGATCGCAGCGATGGCGCGAACACCGTCTTTCCAGCCGATTTTCTTTCCTTCCTGATACGTGCGCCCGGCGTAACGGATGGGAACTTCAAAGATGCGCGCCCCGCGCTTCGCGAGCTTGATGGAAAGCTCCGCCTCGATCTCAAATCGCTTGCCGACCAAGGGGATGCTCTTGAACAAGGACGTCCGAACCATCTTGTAACAGGTTTCCATATCGGTCAGATTGAGGTCCGAGACTATATTGCAAAGCAGAGTCAAAAAATGGTTCCCCACCTGGTGACGGAAAAACAGGACCCGCCGGTATTCGCTGGCAAGAAACCGGGAACCAAAGACCGCGTCGGCCTGCTCATCCTGGAAAACCTGAACCAGTTTCAACAGGTCGCGGGGGTGATACTCGAGATCAGCGTCACCATATGGGTGGCGACGAAATCGAATTCGTTGTCGTCAAATGGCAACTTGCTTCCGTCGGCAGTGAGAAATCGAACCTTCGCGGTCTCCTTGCTCCTCTCCCGGGCCACCTCAATCTGCTCAGGGTCAACATCTATGCCCGTCACCTTGAGACCCAGCTTGGACGCCAGAAGGATTGCCGCTGCTCCGTTGCCGCACCCAAAGTCCAAATAGCTCTGTCCGGCCGCAAACCCAACCACTCTCAGCATCCTTTCGGCGTACTCGGCAACTCGCCGACTACGCCCTGCGCTGTTGACGAAGAATTTCTCGAACCTTGTCTAAAACGCTAACGTCATCCGCTCGCAATCGGCAGTAACACCCAGTGCTATACTTCGCGCACCATGCTGCAGGTCCGGAGGAGGCCAAACGCATGAATTCGAGGAGGGAAATGATCGGTGCCGCAGAGCTCTGGCGCGCGTTCGATAAAACCGTTCGATAGGTGGCCGCTGGTGGTTGCGGCAGATGCGGGCTGACGGCAGACCCCAATTTAACGGCTATGGCAATTGAATCTTTTTTCGTCTGCAGTCTATTGATTTTGCGTGACTTACAAGAATCAGTGAAAAGCGAAAATCGCAGTTAAAAGCCGCCACCTTGCGGCATGACGTGCTGAGCATAGCACGCGAAGCGTCCGCCGCGCAGCGGCTACGTGCTAACGGGCTATGCGGAAGTTATCCAGTAAAACCGACCGCACCATTACTTTTGGCTTGCCGACCATCCAGAACTTGGGAACCTCCGAAGTCCCGCTCCTGCTTGTACGTCAAGGAACGACAACGAAGTGGGTGTCGCAGAATGCCGCTTGCAATTGCACAGATGCAGGATGAGAATCGCCCCAATCTTTGCAACATAACTCCCCGCGGCCAGTGAGGCTCGGAAACATCGTGAATCGGAATTCACTAGATAGGCAGGCCATGACACCTGTGAATCGGACCCTCCGTCAGAGGCAGCGGTACGTTCGCAAGGCGGCAATGGTCATCGCTCTGGTTTTCGCTAGCATCGTGAGTCACTCGACGCCCCTGCTCGCCGATAACCCTGTGCCGACCATTAATGAGCCCCTGGTGCCGCACGCTGCCGCGCCGGGCGGCGGCGCATTCACGCTCATAGTGAACGGCACGGGCTTTGTTTCGGGGGCAACTGTCTATTGGAATGGCAGCCCGAGAACCACCACGTTTGTCAGCGGGAGCCAATTAACAGCAGCAATCAACGCCGCGGACATCGCCGCGGCAACGACAGCATCGGTGACCGTGGGCAATCCCGCTCCGGGTGGCGGGAAATCCAATCCTTTGCTTTTTTCAGTTACAACCAGTACGCCTTCTATCTCCCTGGCCGGAACAGACTACCTCACCAACTCGCGTTCACAGGCTGTTGCTGCAGCCGATCTAAACGGTGACGGCAAACTTGATTTGGCTGTCGGGAACCTTGACAGCGCCACCGTGAACGTATTCCTGGGCAACGGTGACGGCACTTTCAAGCCAGGCGTAGACGTCGCGACAGGATTGTATCCCAACGCGGTGGCGATAGGAGATTTCAACCGAGACGGTAAGCCAGACCTCGTACTAGCGAATGGGAGCGGCACGGTCAGCATCTTGTTGGGCAACGGTGATGGCTCATTTCAGCCCCACTTGGACTACCCAGCGGGTCCAGGAGCGTTCTCAGTTGCGGTGGGAGACTTCAATGGGGATGGCAAGCTGGACCTAGCCGTGGCCAACAATAACAGCAATCTAAGCGGCACCGTCAGCATTTTGTTGGGCAACGGTGATGGAACGTTTCAGCCGCACGTGGACTACCCTGTGGGAATGGGGCCTTATTCCGTGGCGGTAGGAGACTTCAACAGAGATGGAAAGCTGGATTTGGTGGTGGCGAACTATCCATCCGTTTTTACCGTGAGCGTCCTCTTGGGCAACGGAGATGGTACCTTTCAGCCACAGGTCACCTACCCAGTTGGGCGCCAACCGATTTCTGTGGCAGTCGGGGACCTCAATGGAGACGGCAAGCTGGACTTGGCGGTTGCGGACTTCACTGACGGCTTTGTAAGCGTGCTTCTAGGAAATGGGGATGGGACCTTCCAGCCGAGCGTGGAATATCCAACGGGCAAGGTTCCTTCTACGATAATCATTGGCGACTTCAACGGCGACGGAAAGTTGGATCTCGCCACGTCCAACTACGCTCCCGGAGGGTACACTGTGCCTCCAGGCTACATTAACATCCTCTTCGGCAATGGCGATGGCACCTTCCAGGCCCCTACCGCCTTCGTGGCCGGTCCAAATCCCGCTACTGTCGCGGTGGCGGATTTCAACAATGACGGAACGCTGGACTTCGTTACGGGCTCCGTTCCCGGTCCAGGTTCAGCCACGTTCTCCGTGCTGCTGCAGGTGCCAGCGGTCAGTCTGTCTTCTACGCTCTTGACCTTTCCCAGCCAGTGGGTGGGGACAACGAGTGCCACACAAAACTTGACTTTGACCAACACCGGCAGTGCCCCGTTGACGATTTCAAACCTCGCCATCAATGGAGATTTTGCTCAGACGAACGCCTGCGGTACAAGCCTGGCGGCACGCGCGAACTGCACGATCACGGTCACCTTTGCGCCGACTACTGCGGGGGCGCGATCAGCTATGGTCACGATCACCGATAACGCCGCGGGCAGTCCGCACACGGTTGCGCTTTCAGGGACAGGAACGGACTTCAGCATCACGATTGCGCAGGGATCCCAGGCCACGGTCGTCGCCGGCCAGACGGCGACTTACAATCTGGCGCTCAGCGGCACCTCGGGATTCACCGGGACCGTGGCGCTCACCTGCGCCGGCGCACCGAGTCTCTCGACGTGCACAATTACGCCTTCGTCGCTTTCTCTGAGCGGAACCAACACCGTGAACACAACCGTGAGTGTGAGCACTACGGCGCGCGGGATGGCTGTGCCTCGCCATCTGCCTCCTCAGCCGATCGTACCTTTGAGGGTACCCGTCGGGTGGCTGGCGCTAGCGGTGCTGCTGGCGAGCGCGACTTTTGCACGGCGCTGCCGTCCGAGAGGCCTTGAACCGGTGCGCCTCGAATTTGTGACCGTCCTGCTTTTCGTCACAATGCTCGCGACCGGGGCACTTATTTCGTGCGGGGGGAGTGGCACGCCGCTGCCGCCTCCAGGCACGCCCACCGGCACGTATAGCCTGACTGTCACGGCGATGGCCGCGTCCGGGTCGGCCACGCTGACCCACAAGACCACGCTCACCCTGACGGTGAATTGAACGATTCGCCACCGAAGCAATCAGGGCTTGCTTATCGCTCGCATGACGTTTCACGGTAACCCTTCCGTAATCGGATAAGGGAAGGGTTGCCGACAATAGGAGACGTTGAGCGGTGATCCGATCGGTGATGGTCGTTTATCTCCCGATCGTCTTTTCTTCTGCTACCCATTGGACGACTATCCCGCACGTCTTGCCAAAGGATGGCGATTCGCGGTTCTTGTCATGCTGTCCCCTCTCTCAGTAAGGATGCCGTGAGAGAGGCTCCGCGACGACGCAGCTGGCGGATTGATAGGGTGTGCAGGATCAGCGCGAGAGGCACGCCGAAAGTGGGCACAAGCACTAGCGGATACAAGAGAAGCGGAGACCCGGCAGTCGCTGATCCACTTGATGGCGCCGCCTGCAGCTGAACAACCCCGCTAGTCACGCCCATACTGACTGCGTTCACCAGATCGACGATTCCCAAAATGTTCCAACCCAACGCGAGTCGACGAACGAACGGCGAATTCGACCGAAGACCAAGCGCCAGCGGGATAGCCAGCACGCCCACAAGTGCGTCTCCAATTCCGGCGGGCAAAGCGAAGTATCCCGGCAGGAATCCCCGTGACCAGCCCCGACTCCGCAGGCTGCGGCGGCGGCAGCCAGTTTTGGTAAACGCTAGGCGACAAGGGAGGACCTATTTCCCAGAACCCCGTTTCTGGCCCGCGAGACGAAGCGCTGAAGGATTACTTCCGTGTTGAAACGACAACTCGTCTATTCAGAAGCCGAGCATGGAATTTGCGCGGCATGGTTACTTAGCGTGCTTGGATTTCTGTAGCGGCGCCAGGTTTCTAGCGAACCTGTCCTACGATGAGCGTGATGTCGTCCCGCTGTTCACCTGGATTGAACCTGCGAACGTCGTCGACAACGGAGTCAATTAGGGCTCGCGGAGAGAGTGCGCGATGACGGTGTAAAGATTCGATCAACCGGTGATCACCGAACTCTTCCCCGGAATCGTTGAAAGACTCGGTTGCCCCGTCGGTATAGAGAAAGAGGGTATCGCCCGGGAATAGCTGGCATTCTTCGAGAGCGCAGTCCCATTGGTTGAAGAGCCCGAGGACAGTGGCGGTGGAGCTGAGCCGTTCCAACGAGCCATCTCGCCGAAGAAGCAGAGCAGGTAGGTGGCCGCAATTGGCATAGCGAAGGCGGCGCGACGCGTCATTGTACTCAGAGAAGAAAAAGGTGGCGTAGTCGCTGTCGGCAGTGTTTTCGAAGAACAACTGGTTCACGGAACGCAGAAACTTGTTCAGCTGCTCAGTGGCGGTGGCGCACTGGCTGCGCAGATTGGCTTGCAGGTTGGCCATCAGCAGCGCGGCGGCCATGCCTTTTCCGGCGATGTCAGCGATGACCAGGCCAAGGCGTTGTTGCCCGAGATCCAGGAAATCGTAATAGTCTCCGCCGACGTGGCGCGCCGGGAGGCAGGCGCCGGCATAATCGAGGGTACGGGCCCCGGGTATCCTCTGGGGAAACAGCCTCTCCTGGACTTGACGCGCAATTTCGACTTCGCGCTCGGCTTGACGCTCGGCCTCGAGCTTTTGAGCCAGCGCACGGCGCCGCATTGCGACTCCGAGTGTCAGCTCATCGAAGCCGGCCAGGCCGAACGAGTTTCCGTCGGGGTCCTCGAATCGCGTGAAGATTCCGCCCCACTGCGGTTTTTGTGGCGGAGATGCGAAACGCACGCCGCGGCCGCTCCATTCGTCGTACTTGGCCTGGATATCTTCGGTGATGAAGTAAACGCCGGTGTCGCGGCCAACGAGTGTCGCGACGGAATCCGGCAAAGCTTGTGCGAGCGCGATGTTTGCGGTGCCGTCGGGGGGAGCGACTTCGATCCAGCGGTGGCCGGCGACGCCTTGATCCACAATCAGGCGGAAGCCGAGCTGGTCCAGGTAGAAGCGCAAGCTGCGTTCCTGATCGCGAACGAAGATCATGATGAAGTGGAGAGAGACGTACGGGTCCTGCTTGTCCAAGCGGAGGGAAAGGTGGTCCATCCCAAAAGGCAAGGGAGAATTGCCGGAGTTCCCCATGCGCGGGATTATACGTCGGAATCGCACACATAGATTCGAACAGGAGCGCTAAGCGGGCGGAGCCGCCCATACCCTGCACTGCACTTACGGCTACGCTCGATTGCGGTCGGCTGAGGGGCCATAGGGAAGTCATCCCGGGCCAGCAGTCCGCTTCGAGGACTCGAACCCCGTTTCTGGATAGCTTCCGAATCGCCGACGTTCCGCCCTGAACCTCGCCTTTCGCCTCCCCTACGCCATCTCGGGCCGGTTACTGCACGGCTCTTGGCGTGTAGCCGTAGGTTAGAATGCGCCGCTTAGGTACTGAATGCCTCAGGAGATGTAAACTAAGCGCTCCCTGATCCGGAAATCAAGGAGACTTGAATGAAGCTCTCCGTATTTGTGGGAACTAGTCTTGACGGGTTCATTGCGCGCCGCAACGGTGAGTATGATTTCCTGCCAGCTGACGGTGGCGAGCCACATGGATACGACGAGTTCATGTCCAGTGTCGACACGATTGTGATTGGGCGCAACACGTTCGAAGTAGTTGCGAAACTTCCGAGCTGGCCCTACCACGGTAAGCGCATCGTAGTTCTAAGCCATCGTCCGCTGAAGTTTTCGGAGATCAACGTGCCCGTTGAACAAATGAGCGGAGAGCCGGCACAAATCGCCCAAAGTCTCTCTGCCGCTGGTGCCAAGCACGTCTATGTCGATGGCGGTTTGACAATTCAGGAATTCCTGCGCGCTGGCCAGATCCACGATCTCACGATCACGCGCGTACCTGTATTAATTGGGGACGGCATTCCTTTGTTCGGATGCGTGCCAAAAGACATCAAGCTCCGGCACATTAGTACCCGTCAGTACAAAAGTGGCCTGGTGACAAGTCAATACGAGGTAATTGCGTAGCGAATCCGAAGGGGTTGTCAGAGACTACAGCTCTGATAGGTCCGAGATTGTCCGAGATACTAACTCTGGGCGGATGACGGGCCACTCGGAAGTTGAGCCACCCAAAACCAGATTGGCCAGAAGTCCGCTTGTAGGAAGTGTCAAATGAACTGATTCTTCGCGGATAAGTGCTCTGTAACGCCGTACGCAGCGTTGATAAACACTTGGCGACAAGGCAGGACCGATCGTCCCCCTCGCACTTCGAGGGCACTGTCCGAATTGCCCCTGGTTTGCTGAGTGCGGCAGAAGGCGCCGCGAGGACCATTATCTGTCGCTCCAACTCACTTCTGAGACCGTCGGCCGATTAGGCAGATAGACCGGGCACGGCCGTGGGCTTGTTATTATGAGCGTCTTCATATAGGATGTCTCCATATGGATCTGCTGCAAGGCACGCTAGACATGTTGGTGCTCCGAACATTGATAATCGCCCCGCTCCATGGCTATAGGGTTGCCAAGGCGATTCGCAACAATTCGGGGGAAACGCTCGACATTGAATTCGGCTCACTTTATC
>Ga0306926_10007860_pt1 | contig 11607 bp, 7 predicted proteins | sample flu12Cox44000178_FD_203759 | JGI IMG/M metagenome (GOLD analysis project Ga0306926, IMG submission 203759) | Lab enrichment of tropical soil microbial communities from Luquillo Experimental Forest, Puerto Rico - flux8day.12C.oxic.44.000.178 (v2)... | ecosystem: Environmental > Terrestrial > Soil...
AGGGTGTCTAGTCGTCGAGATGGAAGCGTCCGCGCTGATGGCGATCGCCCGCTACCGCTCCATCCCGTTCGGCCAGGTGGTGATGGCCGGAGACTCACTGGCCGACCGGGAGTGGCAGCACCGTGGGTGGATGACGGCCAAATCGGCGCGCCGGCAGTTGTTCGCCTCGGCCGCGGACGCCGCCGTCGCGTTGACGAAGTGACCGGGTTCCAGATGCAACGGTGCCGCCGAGGCGATCGAGCAGGGGCTGCCGGACAGGTGCCCGCACCGGCTATCTGGCTGGATGCATGAGAAGCCGTGGAAAGAGGCGCGGGTCTCGTAGGCCGCCGGCCGGCCGCAGGTCGCTCCCGCAGGCACGGCAAGCACATAGGGTGGCCTGGGAACCGGGGATTAGCTGGCGGGCTCGGGAGGCGCGGAATGTACCTGGATCTGTGCGGTCGGCGTGTTCCCGTCCAGGCTCTGGGGTCTTCGTCGTTCACGGGGTTCTTGTCGTCGTATGCGCCGCAGCTGCTTCCGGGCGCGTCCGTACGGGATCTCCCGGAAACGAGCGACATCGCAGGTGCGCTGCCGCATGCGACGACGATCGTGGCGGCGGTGTGCGATGACGGCGTGGTGCTGGCCAGCGACCGGCGCGCGACGGCAGGGAGCATGATCTCCAAACGGGACGTGGACAAGGTGTTCCGCTGTGATGAGTTCTCCGCGGTGGGTACCGCCGGGACACTGGCACTAGCCCTTGAGTTCGCCCGGCTCTTCCGGGTTGAGCTGGAGCATTACGAGAAGATGGAGGGCCGGTCCCTGTCGCTGGAGGGTAAGGCCAACCGGCTGGCGGCCATGATCCGGGGCAATCTCGGCCTGGCCATGCAGGGGCTGGTAATGGTTCCGCTGCTGGCCGGCTACGACCTGGACCGCGGTACCGGGCGGATCTTCAGCTACGATCCGACGGGCGGCCCGTCAGAGGAGCACAGGTTCTACTCGATCGGCTCGGGGTCGGTGTTCGCCCGGGGAGCCCTGAAGAAGCTCTACACCGACGACATGCCGGCCGGCGAGGCCGTGCAGTGCTGTCTGCAAGCGCTGTATGACGCGGCTGATGACGACTCGGCAACCGGCGGGCCCGACCTGGCCCGGCGCATCTTCCCGGTGGTGACCACGATCACCGGCGACGGGTTCCGGCGCCTGCCCGAGGCGGAGGTGGCAGAAGTCGCGCAGCAGGTCGTCGCCGACCGGATGGACTCTCCCGACGGCCCCACCGCCCCATTGCGAGACTGAGGATCTCGGGCCAGGCATGGCTGATACCCGGCTACACTCAGCGAGCTCCACGACTACCCTCAACCACATCCACCGGCGCTGGGGCGCATGCCACCACGTGGCCCCCGACCGTCCCGCTTCCGCCGGCGACAGCAATCCGCATGGTTCATCTCCAACGCCGGATGTCGTCTGTTGAAGGCCTACTGGCCATCTGGTCAGCTAAACCGCCGAGCAGACAAAACTCATCTGCCATCACGCGCCGGCGATCCCGCTATTCAGCCGGCGGACCTGAGCGGAGGATAGCGGCGATGATGCAGAACGGGTGCCCCGCGGGATCGGCGTAGACCCGCAGCGGCTCTTCCGGGTCATCCGAGCGGTCCTCGAGCAGCCGGGCGCCGAGCGCGAGCGCCCGCTCATGCACGACATCCAGGTCAGCCACGGTGGGCACCGTAGTGTCCAGGTGCAACTGCTGCGGCACCGGGCCGTCCGGCCACGTTGCTCCGGGCAGCTCCCCGACCTTCTGAAATGCCAGCACAGCACCGCCGGACGGGCTCGTCAAGATCAGCCAGTCCTGTCCCTTCGGGTCCGGCTGGCCGCGTCCGGGCGGCTCATCGCCCGGGATGTACCGCAGGCCGAACAACTGCCGGTAGAACTCGGCCAAGCGCCGTGGGTCGGTGGTGTCCAGGACCGTCTGCCGGATGACCGGGAACGCCTGCCCAGTGTCCATATCGCTACCCTAGGCGTGGCTGCGGCCAAATGCGGAGAGTGCGGATCCTCTTATACGCCTAACGCTGAAGCGCGTGGACGTCATGTGATTCCCCCATCGAGGAGCAGGTCAAGTCCCTTATGAGCTGTGCGGTTCTCCTTGACTTTCCCGGCAGAGATCAGGTCCGCTGGGATCACGTCGATCATCTATGCTGCAGCCTCACCGACGGGGAGCAGGATGAGGGACGCGGGTCGCCTCACCGCCCACAGCCGTGAGCGAATATCAGTGGCTTCGGGAGCCAGGGAAGGAGCGCAGGATGAAGGCGGCAGAGCACGCCAAGACGGGGGTGCGGCATCTGCTAGACCCGCTGACGGCGGAGGAGATCGAGGCCGCCTGCCGGATCCTCAAACTGGACCGCGGCCTGGATGCTAGTGCGCGCTTCGTCTACGTCACGCTGCAGGAACCAGCCAAGGATGCGGTCCTGCGTTACCGGCCGGGCGAGGCGTTCGACCGCGAGGCGCATATCGTGCTCCGGGAGCGGGCCGAATGCAGGACCTACGAGGCGGTGGTCTCGATCACCGCCGGTGAAGTGCGCTTGTGGCGGGAGTTGCCCGGCGTCCAGCCGGCGATCATGCTCGAAGAGTTCCTGGCCACCGAGGCGGCGGTCAAGAAGGACGCCCGCTGGCAAGAGGCGATGCGCCGACGTGGCGTCACCGACTTCGACATGGTGATGATCGACCCTTGGTCGGTGGGCTACAACGGCCCCGGGGACGCGGCCGGTCAGGGCCGGTTCCTGCGACCGCTGACCTGGGTCCGTCAGGGCGACCCCGACGACAACGGATACGCGCGCCCGGTGGAGGGCCTGATCGTCCGCTTCGACCTTGACCGCATGGAGGTCGTGGATATCGAGGACCACGGAGTGGTGCCCCTGCCGCCGCGCAGCGGCAACTACACCCCGGAAGGGATCCGCGACGCCGGGAACGTCCCGCATTTCTACGATGGACCGCGGCAGGACCTGAAACCAGTAGAGATCACCCAGCCGCAAGGCACCAGCTTCACCGTCGACGGGCACGAGGTGCGCTGGCAGAAGTGGCGGTTCCAGGTCGGCTTCACCCCCCGCGAGGGGCTGGTCCTTTACCTGGTGCGTTATCAGGACCAGGAAAAACTCCGGCCGGTAATCTACCGTGCCTCGCTCACGGAAATGTTCATCCCCTACGGCGATCCGAACCCGACGCACTGCCGCAAGAATGTCTTCGACATGGGTGAATACGGCATCGGGGTGCTCGCCAACAGCCTGGAGCTGGGCTGCGACTGCCTGGGCGAGATCTACTACTTCGACGCCTGCCTCAACGACAACGACGGCCACGCGCAGCTGATCAAGAACGCGATCTGCATGCACGAGGAAGACCACGGCATCTCGTGGAAGCATGCTGACTGGCGGACCGGCAAAACGGAAGTCCGGCGCTCGCGGCGGCTGGTGATTTCGATGATCGCCACCGTCGGAAATTACGAATACGGCTACTTCTGGTATCTCTACCAGGACGGCACCATCGAATACGAGGTCAAGCTCACCGGCGTGATCTCCAACGGGGCACTGCCCGCGGGACAGAGACCGGCCCATGGCACCTTGGTCGCCCCCCAGCTCTACGGTCCCAACCACCAGCACATCTTCTGCGTGCGGCTGGACATGATGGTCGACGGCCTGCACAACACCGTTTATGAGTGCGACTCGGTGGCGCTGCCACCCGGTCCGGACAACCCATATGGCAACGCCTGGGTGGTGCGGCAGACCCCGCTGCGCCGCGAGTCCGAGGCGCAGCGGGTGGCTGACGGGCGTGCGGCCCGCTACTGGAAGATCACCAACCCCCGTCGACAGAACGCCACCGGCGAGCCGGTCGCCTACAAGCTGGTGCCCCAGGACAGCGTGTTGCCTTTCTGCCAGCCCGATACGTACATCATGCGGCGGGCCCAGTTCGCCACCAAGCACCTGTGGGTCACCGCATACCACCCCGATCAGCGGTTCCCAGCCGGGGAGTACCCCAACCAGCACCCCGGTGGGGACGGCCTACCGACCTGGACCACCGCCGACCGGCCACTGGATGACACCGACCTGGTGCTCTGGCACACGTTTACCGCTCACCACGTGGTGCGGCCGGAGGACTGGCCGGTGATGCCGGTCACCCGTGTCGGGTTCCAGCTCAGGGCCGACGGTTTCTTCGACGGCAATCCCGCCCTCGACGTACCGCCCGCGCAGCACTGCCACGGCCAGGACTGACGTCCCGCTCTCAGTCGGCCTGGACCGCTGCTCCGCACTCTAGGCCGTACGCCTCGCTGATGCTGTTCATCTCACTCCTCGCGTGCGCCTGTTCCAGGTGGCGGGGCGGATAAGCGAGCCGCGGAGGGAGAGGGCAACGACGAGCGTTAGCCCTCCGCAGAGCAGGCCGACGGCGTCCACGACGAGGAGCGGGAGGCTGCCGATGCTGAGCCCGTAGGCCAGCCAGATCGCGTAACCGCCGGTATAGGAGGCCAAGAAACCTGCCGAGACGCCACGCGACGTGCGACGGGCGAGCATCTGGCGCGTCTGCAGAAGCGTCTTGAGGGCGCCGAGCACGCCATAGACGGTCGCTGCGTGGGCGAGGAAGTGAGTGAACATCATAGACGGGTCAGTCGTGGGCCTCGGCCAGGCCGATGCGGGTGTCTAGCCGGCGCAGCGGGGCGGGTGCGTACCACGCGGCACGGCCGAGTATCCGCTGGCAGGCCGGCACCAGCACGGCGCGTACGAGCGTCGCGTCGGCGATCACCGCGACCCCCGCGCCGATGCCGAATAGCTGCAGGAAGCTGACCGTCGAGGTGCCGAGGGCGAAGAGGGTCACCGCGATCAGCGCTGCGGCGGTGGTGACGATGCGTCCGCTGTGGGTCAGCCCTTCGGTGACCGCGGTGCGGTTGTCGCGGCCCTGGTCGTGCAGCTCCTTGATGCGGCTGAGCACGATGACCTCGTAGTCCATGGATAGGCCGAAGGCGATGCAGAACAGCAGCACCAGCATGCTGGTGTCCAGCGGCAGCGCGGTGAAGCCCAGCAGTCCGGACAGGTGCCCCTCCTGGAAGATCCACACCATCAGACCGGCGGTCGCGGCGAGCGTGACGGCGTTGAGCACGAGGGAGCGGATGGGCTGCACCACCGACCCGGTGAACAGGAACAGCACGATAAACGTGGTCAACACGATGAGCAGTGCGGCCAGCGGCAGCCGGCTGCCGATCGCGTGCGTGGTGTCGATCAGATCGGCGGTCTGGCCGCCGACGTAGACGCGGACGCCGTCCGGGTCGGGCAGGTCGCGCACGGTCCGCACCAGGTTTTTCGAGGCATCTGAGCGTGGATCGGCCGCGCTCACGACGGACAGCCGCTGAGCCGTCGGACGCGCGAGGGTCGGGTCGGCGGAGTCCGGGACAGCCGTCCCGCGGACGAACGTCGCGACGCTGGTCTCGACGCGCGCGACACCGGCCAGGTCGGAAAGGCGGGTCCCGTAGGCGGTCAGCGCGGCGCGGTCGAGCGGGCCGTCAGTGACGACGTCGAGCGCGGTGGTGCTGTCGCCGGCGAAGTCCGCGCGAAGTACGTCGCCGACCGCCCTGCTCTGCGAGGTGGTCGGCAGCACCCGGTCGTCCCACGTGCCGAACTGGACGTGCCGCAACGGCAGCGCGACCAGCACCAGCACGGCCAGCACCGGGAGTGCGATCAGCGCGGGACGGCGCATGGCCTGCCCGGCGAGCCGTCCCCAGAACGGCGCGGCGGTGGACGGCTCGCGGTTGCGCGCCCATGGCAGTCGGCCGGAATTCACGCGCCGACCCAGCACGGCCAGCAGCGCGGGCAGCACCACAACCGCGGCGGCCATCGAGATGAGCACCACGCCGATCCCGGCGTAGGCGAACGAGCGCAGGAAGTACATCGGGAAGATCAGCAGCACGGCGAGCGCGGCCACGACCGTCGCGCCGCTGAACACGATCGTGCGCCCGGCCGTCCGCACGCTGCGCACAACGGCCTGCGCGGGTTCCTGCCCGCGCCCTAGCTCCTCCCGGAAGCGGCTGATCATCAGCAGCGAGTAGTCGATGGCCAGCGCCAGGCCGAGCGCGGTGGTCAGGTTGATCGCGTAGATCGCCACGTTGGTCACCGAGCCGAGCACGGACAGCTCGGCGAACGTGCCGAGGATCGCGATCATCCCGATCGCCAGGGGCAGCAGCGCGGCCATGACGCTGCCGAACGCGATCACCAGCAGCGTCAGGATGATCGGAACGGCGATCCCCTCGGCGGTGCCCAGGCTTTTGAAGACCTGTTTGGTGATGTCGTTGCCGACCGCCGCGCTGCCGCCGACGGTGACCTCGACCTGCCCGCTGTGCGAGCTCAGGCTCGCCAATTCCGACGAGCTGAGATTGAGGTCGCTCCTGGTGTTGCCCAGGATGAGCGCGTACCTGCCGTCCTTTGACCTCAGGCCGGGATTGTGTGTCTGCCAGTAGGACACCACGTTCGAGACGCCCGGCACCGCCGCAAGATGGCTCGCTGCCTCGCCGCCCGCTGCTCGTGCGGGCGCTCCGTCAACCGTCCCGCTCTCGGCGTGGACCAGCAGAACGACACCGGCAGCGCCGCCGAAGCGCTGGTCGGTCAGCGTCTGCGCGGTGGTCGAATCGGCGCCCGGATCCTGGAAGCCGCCCGTCTTCAGCTTGCCGAACGCACCGAACCCGAGCACCCCGAACCCGATCACGGCCAGCATCGCCGCAGCCAGCACCAGACGGGCGCGACGGACGACGAAGCCTCCTACCGGCCCGGTCATCCTGTGCTCCGGGCCGTTGCCCCGCACGACCGGCTCCCGGCTCCTTGCAGTAGTCATGTCATGCCCCCGTGACTGGCGGACCCCGGCCGGGGCCCAGCCCGGCCCTCTTGGCCCGGCTCTCCGGGGAACAGTACGAATTCCGGCCGCTATGGGGCGTCACCCGAAGGTGTCTTTCGGGTGGAATGTTGCCGCGGGGCGATCACTCACCCGAAGGTGCTACCGGGCAAGCTGGGAGGTTATGTCAGGGGATCAGGCCGAGTTGCCGGGCGCGCGCGGCGGCCTCGGTCCGGTTGGCGGCGCCGAGCTTGCCTAGGACGTGGGTCACGTGCTTTTTGACCGTGTTTAGCGCGACGACCAGGTCGTGCGCGATGCGCTGGTTTGACCTGCCCGCGGCGATGAGCCGCAGCACTTCCAGTTCGCGATCGGTCAGCGGCTCGGCCAGGCCCGACGGCGCGGCGGCGGATTGTCTCTGCGCCGACACGCCATCCGCCTGGCCGCAGGCGCGCATGAGCTCGGCCAGGTAGCAGGGCTCGATGCGGCGATGCACATTCTGCTGGGCCGACCGGGCAGCGGACAGCCGGGCGAGCAGGGCGCGCATCGGCGCGCCCTCGTCGGCCAAGACCCGGACGTAGCCGTGCCGACCGCCGACCGTGAGCGCTTCGGTCAGCGCGCCGAGGGCTCGATGCTGATCGCCATGGGCGGCCAGCGCGAGCGCCCGCAGCGCCTGGATCTCGATGATGCTGCCGGTCCGGCTCTGGCTGACCGCGGCGTCGAGCAGTCGCTGCAGCAGCGTGAGTGCCGGTCCGGGGTCGTTTTGGGCGAGCAGCACCCGGGCCAGCACCAGATAGGTCGACTCCTGCGGATAATCTGGCTCGTCGTCTGGGCTTAGACCGGCAGCCGTTGTCCACTGGGCGGCCGCGTGGACGTCGCCCTGGGCCAGCAGCAGCCGCGCTCGCTGCGCTGGCACCGGGTTGAACAGGGCGATCACCTGCGGGCTCAGCTCGACCTGCCCGGCCTCGCCCATGACCTCCAGTGCGGCGCCGACATTACCCTGTGCCTGCCGGATCCGAGCCAGTGTGGCCAGGCCGATGGCCAGCGGCGGGGTGACGGCAAGCTGGCGGCACAGCGTGACCCCCCGGGTGGCGTGGTCAAGGGCGGCGGTCAGCTCGTTCTGCTCGTACAAGACCTGGGCCAGGCCCACATGCGCCAGGCCCGTGAGGGCTATCTGGCTGCTCTCGCCCGCCTCCTCCAGCGGTTGGCGGTAGGTCGCCAGTGCCGCATCCAGGTTGCCCTGGGCGCGCTGCACCTCGCCCAGGTCGTAGCAGACGCGCATGGGGAGAAAGCCAGCGAAGAACTCCAGGGCCGCCCGCCGCTCGGCGAGCACCTCGGCCAGGCCGCGCTCGGCCGACTTGAGCCGACCGCCCAGCCAGTCCGTCGCCGCCCGGTTCCAGCGCACGAAGCAGCGCATCAACCAGTCGTCCTCGCCCAGTTGGGCCAGGGCCTGCCGGTTGTAGTCGGCCGCAAGGGCGGCATTACCGCGAAGCCGCGCGAGCGAGGCGCGCAGGAATGCGATTCCCGCAGGGACGTTGGCCAGCACACTCACCGCCCGTCCGTCGGGGTCCTCATAAGGTTCGTCGCCGGTGACCGCAAAGGCGCGCTCGGCGTCATCGAGCAGGGCCTCGAGTGCTTCCAACTGGAAGCCTTGGGCGGCGCCGTACGCCTGGGCCAGGCACAGGCGCGGACGGCCGCGCACCGACTCTGCTGGCAGCGCAGAAAGCCAGCGGCGCAGGGTCGCGCCCTCGCTGCGGCCGAGCAGCGCCTGGACGTTCCGCTCGACCAGCCGCGCCGACCAGGCCGGGTCCCCGGCCGCCAGCGCGTGCCGCACCGCATCATCGGCCAGGTCATGCTCCTGGCACCAGGCCGCCGCGGCCCGGTGCAGCGCCCGCATCCGCTCGGGCTGCTCAGCCTGCAGCCGGGCGCGCAGCAGATCGGCAAACAGGTGGTGGTAGCGCCACCAGCCACGCGCCTCATCCAGCGGCACCAGGAACAGGCCCGCCCGCTCGATGTCCTGCAGCATCGCCTGGCTGTCGGCCCGACCGGTGACCGCATCACACAGCTCTCCCGACAACCGCTCCAGCAGCGAGGTCTCCAGCAAGAACGCGCGCAGCTGCTCGGTCTGGCTGTCCAGGACCTCATCGGCTAGGTAGTCCAGCACGAAGCGGTGGCTGCCGCTGAACGCCGCCGCAAACCCGGCCGGATCCGCGTGTCCCCGCAGCGACAGTCCAGCCAGCTGTAGCCCCGCTGCCCACCCCTCCGTGCGGGCGACCAGCGCCGTTACCGCCGTGCCGGGCAGGCCCGGCCCCGCCGCCTCAGCCAACAGCGCCGCCGCCTCCTCACGGGTGAAGCGCAGGTCGGCGGCGCGCAACTCAGCCAGCTGGCCGCGGGCCCGCAGCCGCGCCAGCGGTAGCGGCGGGTCAGCCCGGCCGGACATCACCAAGTGCAGGCCCAGCGGCAGATTCTCCAGCAAGAACGCCACCGACTCGTGCACCGGTCCGGAGTCGACCAGGTGGTAGTCATCAAGGATCAGCAACACCTCGTCCGGGCCGGGATCGGCGGCCAGCTCATTGATCAGGGCGGTCACCAGCCCTTCAAACGAACGCGGGGGTGGCGGGGCGAGCAACGGGCCGACCCGCTCGGCCAGCCCCGGCCGGGCGCGGTCGAGTGCGGCCACCACGTAGCGCCAGAACCGGGCCGGGTCGCTGTCGCCGCCATCCAGGCCCAGCCACGCCACCGGCCGTCCGCCACCGCGGGCCCAGTCGGCCAGCAGCGCCGTTTTGCCGGATCCCGCCGGAGCGCACACCAGGACCCGGCCCTTAGCCAGTCCTTCGCCCAGCGCCTCCACCAAACGCCGGCGCGGCACGAAGCCCGGCTGCGGCCGGGGAAGATGCAGCTTGGTCGCCAGTAGGACATCCTGCCCGGACACGGCACTCCCCCGCGTGGGCCTCACAGACGGGTCAGCCATCGATGACCTACCATTCAGGCACTTCGAGCTGGCGCAACCCCACATCATGACGGTACTCCGGCGCTTCGGGCGGGCCGAGACAATTACGCTGCCGACCCCGGCCCATCACCGCAAGATTCCACTCCCACGCCACCTTCGGGTGATGCCCAGCCCCTGCGTTCGCTTCTAGCGTCCACAGATAAGGAAGACAACCCAGAGCGATCTGCGCAGGCAGGCCACTGGTGATCGAGAGGAGAAGGTGGTGGTTCGTCACGTCATAGCGCTCGCCGACGGACCTGCCCGTTATGAGATACGCGTGGCAGGTGTCCTGGACAGCCGGTGGGCCGCCTGGTTTAACGGCCTCCAGATAAGCGGCCAGGGCGACGAGACGGTCATCTGCGGCCTGCTCGCTGACCAGCCCGCGCTGCATGGGCTGCTGACCAAAGTCCGCGACCTCGGGCTCTGCCTGATCTCCGTGCGCCGCCTGGACACCGGCCAGAGCCAGAACTCACGGCCAGAACCGGATCATTAGCAAAAGCCTACGCGTCTGAAGGCGGCCCGTCGTCAGGGGAGGGCTCGCTCGGTGCCGCGGATGGCTGGTGGGCCGGGATCCGACGGGTGAAGAACAGCGCGATCAGCGCGATGAGGGCGAGCAGCGACAGCGACGAACGCAGCCCGTTGATGCGGGCGTCAGCGTTCTCGGTGATGATTGCGTCGGCGGTCTTGGCGGGCACGCCGGCCTTGTCAAGTGCCGCCTTGAGGTCTTGGTCGGAGATGAATGGGATGCCCCCGCCCAGTTCAACCTGAGCCTGGGCGGCGACGTCCTTGGGAACGTCGGGGTTGTTCTGAATACCAGTCAGGAAGGACGAGGTCAGCGCCGCGATGAGCACCGCGCCGGCCAGCGCGGTCCCGATCGAGGCGCCGAGGTTGGTCACCGTGTTCTGGATCCCGCCGACGTCGCCGCTTTGCTCGTCGGGAACCGCCGAGACGGTGACGCTGCCGAGCTGGGAGGCCAGCGCGCCGACCCCGAGGCCAGCCAGCAGCATGGGCCAGGTCACGATCTCGGGCCCGGCCCCGGCATCGAGCGCGGCCACCATGATGACGATCCCGGCGAACAGCGCGAGGAACCCGATCTGGACCACCCGCCGCGGGGAGGCGTCCGGGAAGACCTTGGGCACCCCCGCCGCGGCCAGCAGCAGCGTGATGGACAGCGGCAGCAACCGCACCCCGGTCGCGACCGCCGACAGCCCCAGCGCCACCGACAAGAACAGCGGCACCGCGAAGAACAGGCCCGCTTGCAGCAGATACTGGAACAGGAACGAGGTCAGCCCGCCCCGCAGGGTCCGGTTCCGCAGCATCGCCGGATCAACCAGCACCGCGCCGCCACGTGCCCGCTGGTGAATCTCCCACCACATGAAGACCCGCAGCACGATGCCACCGGCCAGAACCAGCCAGATCACCGGCGACAAGCCCAGCCACAGTGGGGCGCCCTGCTTGGGCTGGACGAAACCCCACGTCCCGGCGCGCAGGATGCCGTACACGATCAGGCCCAGGCCTAGGGCGGACAGCACCGTGCCCACCAGGTCCAGCCGCGTACCATGCTCGGCCGGCGTGTCCGCGATACGACGGGTCAGCCCCAAGATGATCAGCACGACGAGGACTTCGCCGACGAACACCCACCGCCAGGACGCGTAGGTGGTGAACAGGCCGCCGATCAGCGGCCCGGCGGCCACCGCGATCGCGCCGGCCGAGGCGACCAGCCCGTACGCGCGCGGGCGCTGCGAGCGGACGAAGTTGGAGGCGACCAGGGCGACGATCGCGGGCATGATCAGCGC
>Ga0306926_10007861_pt1 | contig 11607 bp, 11 predicted proteins | sample flu12Cox44000178_FD_203759 | JGI IMG/M metagenome (GOLD analysis project Ga0306926, IMG submission 203759) | Lab enrichment of tropical soil microbial communities from Luquillo Experimental Forest, Puerto Rico - flux8day.12C.oxic.44.000.178 (v2)... | ecosystem: Environmental > Terrestrial >...
CATATTATCGTGATGACGCGCGGCGGTCCGGACAACGCGACCACGCTGCTGCTTTTTTACATCTATCAGATCGGTTTCGCCTTCTGGGATTCGACCTACGCGGCCACGCTCACCATGGTGCTGCTTTTCGGTCTCGCTGCCGTGGCGCTCGGCCAATACGTCTTCCTCGAGCGCCGGGTGCACTACCGATGAACGCGCGACCCTATGCGCCGCGCGGCGCGGGCCTCGCGCTGGAGACCGCCGGCGCCTGGTTGCTCGCGCTGCTGTGGATATTGCCGCTCGCCTATGCGGTGTGGACCGCGTTTCATCCGGCGGAATTTTCCGCGCGCTTCGACCCGCTCGCGCCGGTGACGCTCGAGAACTTCCGCGTCGCCTGGCGCGCGGCGCCGTTCGCGCGCTACTTCGTCAACACCTTCCTGCTGGTGACGCTTGTCCTCGCCTGCCAGCTCGTGCTGTGCACGCTCGCGGCCTACGCCTTCGCGCGCTTTTCCTTCGCCGGCCGCGAGGTCGCTTTCGCACTCGTGCTTGTCCAGCTGATGATCATGCCCGACGTGCTGATCGTCGAGAACTACCGCACCATGGGCCGTCTGGGCATTTTGGATTCCATTCCGGCGATCGCGATGCCCTACGTCGCCTCGGCGTTCGGCATTTTCCTCCTGCGCCAGGCGTTCAAGACCGTGCCGCGCGAACTCGACGAAGCGGCGCGGGTCGAGGGTGCGGGCCCGCTCGGCGTGCTGCTCAAGGTCTACGTGCCGCTCGCTCGCCCGATCTACGTCGCCTACGGGCTCGTCTCGGTGAGTTACCACTGGAACAATTTCCTGTGGCCGCTCATCGTCACCAATTCGGTCGAGGCGCGGCCGGTCACCGTTGGGCTGCAGGTGTTCTCCTCGACCGACCAGGGCATCGAATGGTCGGTGATATGCGCGGCCACGCTCATGACCGCGGCGCCGCTGCTGCTTGCCTTCCTGCTGTTCCAGCGCCAGTTTGTGCAGAGCTTTATGCGCGCAGGAATCAGGTGAGATGAGCAGTCGCCGGGCACGAAAAGGGCGCTTGCCGGGATACCTCCGCCCGGTAGAATCCGCCACCGGGGCTCGCCACATACCTCGCGAATCGGACGAGATCCCACCGGAGCCCGCCGCCATGCCGCCCTACAGCATTCCGCGCCGTTTCGCCGCGAAAAGCGAGGATACGATCCCGCTCAACTGGCGGCGCGGCATGTTCCGCATGTGGCTCGTCCTCTCGGCCGCCTGGATCATGGGCTGGATAATCGCGTTCCTCGTCTACGGTATCCAGGGCGGTTTTCGCATCTGGAGCGACTTCCTCGCCATCCCGATCCTGCTGTTCGGACCACCGGTCGCGGCGTTGATCTTCGGCTTCGCCGTCGGCTGGGCGTTCCGCGGCTTCGTTCCGAATGAGCAGGGATCACGGACCACGACTCAGGGATCGGGAACGAGCAGTATAACGGCTGATCCCTGATCCCAGGAATCGGGTGGTTTCGTCGCGCCCGCATGCGCATGTTTCCTCCAGCAGACAAATGGAGGAACATGATGAGCTTCCGCATCACCGGTTTACCGGCCGAGGATTTCGCCTCGCTGTTCGCGCTCTCCGACGAGGCGCTGGCGGCGCGCGGCGCGGTGCGGCGCATCGCCGACGGGCGCAGCCCCGGATATCCCTGCCGCGTGAGTCTCACCGACTCGCGCGCCGGCGACGAGCTTTTGCTCGTCAACTACGAGCACCACCCGGCCGAGTCGCCCTACCGGATGCGCTTTGCGGTTTACGTGCGCAAAGGCGAGGAACGCTACGACGAGATCGACCGCATCCCCGAGCAACTGCGCCTGCGCACGCTCGCCGTGCGTTCGTATGACGCCGACGCGATGATGCTGGGCTGGGAGCTGGTCGAGGGGCGCGAGCTGGAAACGGCGATCGCACGGCTGTTTGCAAATCCGCGGGCGGCCTATTTGCATGTCCACTACGCGGCGCCCGGCTGCTACGCCGCGCGCGTGGATCGCGCGTGATGCTTCACCTCTCCCCGCTTGCGGGGAGGTCGCCCGCCGAAAGCGGGCGGGTGAGGGGGACTCTCCGCAGCGCTGAGCTTCCTGATAGTCCCCCTCACCCCGACCCTCTCCCCGCAAGCGGGGAGAGGGAGTTCGCCAAAAATCGCATGTCCGCGGCGGCGTCCGGGCCGGGGAATGTCAGCGCCAACTCGGTCACACCGGCCTCTGCGTAGGCGGCGCCCTGGCGGCGGCAATCCGCGGCGTTGCCGGCGAGCGTGAAGGCGGCAACGAAGCGCTCGTCGAGCGCGGGTTCCGGGGCTTCGCCGGCGGCAAGCCGCGCGACGGCAGCCGTGAAATCCGCTTCGCCGATGCCGCTGTCTTCGAGCAGCGCACGCTTGGCCGCCGGCTGTCGCTGCCCGAGCCGCCAATAGCCCGGCAGCATGTCGGCGACGGCCTCCTTGGCCAGGTGCTGTGCCTCGCTGCGATCAGCGCCGGGAAAGCAGGCGACGTATTGCACCACGTCGGGCGGCTGGGCGCGGCCGGCGGTGCGCGCGGCGGCCTGCAGCGTCTGCACGGCGCCGGCCGCAAACGCGACCGTGCACATGTTGGAAACGATCGAACCGTCGGCGAGTTCGCCGCACGCGCGAAGGCTGCGGTCGCCGCGGCCGGCCATGAAGATCGGGATGTCGGCGCGGGCGCGATACTCGAGCTTGATGTTGTTTATCTGGAACGCCGCACCGGCGTGAGTCACTTCCTCGCCGCGCAGCAGCGCGCGCACAATGACGACGGCCTCGCGCAACGTGGTGAGCGGCCGGTCGTAGGCGAAGCCCATGCGCTCGACCGCAACGCCGATGCCGGACCCGATGCCGAGCCGCACGCGGCCTTGCGCCAATTCGTCGAGCGCGCCGATTTCCATCGCGATCAAGGTCGGATGGCGATTGTGCGGGTTGAACACGCCGGGGGCGATTTTGATCGTGTGGGTGGCGACCGCGCACGCGGCAGCCGCCGGCAGGACGCCGCGGTTGAACGGATACTCGGCGAACCAGATGCCGTGCAACCCCGTTTCTTCCGCCGCTCGCGCCTGCGCCACGCATTGCTGCGGCGTTAGTCCGCCGTGCAGGCGCAGGCTCAGGCGCGGGTATTTCGCCAAAAGTAATACTCCGCCAAAACACTGGCTCGTCATGCCCCGCGAAAGCGGGGCATCCAGTAAACACCGGCCGGAGTTTTATTTGAAGGGACTGTGATTACTGGATCGCCCGCTTTCGCGAGCGATGACGATGAAGTGATTAATCACAGACCGCCCGGCCGCGGGCCGGACTCGCCCGGCGAGAAATGCGCGTGGACGACGCGCCACTCCCCGTCCTCCCTGCGGAACACCATGGTCGAGCGCGAGATGAACTCGCTGTCGTCGTATTTGAGGTCGCGGACCGGCGGCTCCTTGCCGGTCCAGCGGCGGCGCGTCTTGCGATGGCACCACACGACGGCGAGATCATTCGTCACCGTGCCGCCGATGTCATAAGGCGTCCAATAGGAGGACCGCACGTTGGCGCCGTAGAACTTCCACAGCCGCGTCCAGTGCTCGCGGCCGTTGTAGGTATGGCCGTTGAGATTGAAAAACGTCGCCTCCGCCGCCGGGCTGAACAGCGGCTGAAGGTTCTCCCAATCGAATCGCGCGTTGACGTCGAGATAGGCCTCGTGCAGCCGCAGTATTTCCTTGCGGTCCTCCTCGCTGCCGCCAACCAGACTGTCAGACGACGGAGGACGGACGACGGAGGACGGATCGTGTTGGCTTGGCTGCGACACTGTCTGTCCTCTGTCCTCCGTCGTCTACTTCGGTACTTCGCCCTTGAGCATCAGCCGATAGAGGTAGCGCCGCTCCTTCATGTCGTAGTCGGGATTGGCCTGGTGCATGACGCTGCGGTTGTCCCAGATGACCCAATCGCCGTAGTGCCACTGGTGGCGGTACTCGTATTTCTTCTGCGTCGCGTGGCGCATCAGCTCGTCGACCAGCTTGAGCGCGTCCTCGTCCTCCATGCCGACGATTGATTCGATGCGCACCGGGTTGAGGAAGAGCGCCCTGCGGCCGTTGTCAGGATGGGTGCGCACGACCGGATGCACGCCGGGCGGCGGCACGTCGCGCAGGCTGTCCGCCGTGATGCTGCCGAGCGGGCGCGGGCTGTATTTGCTCAGATACACGTGCACGGCCTTGAGTCCGTCGAGGCGGGCTTTGGTGTCCGGCGGCAGGTCGTCGTAAGCGTCGTGCATGTTCACATACTGGGTGTCGCCGCCCTTCGAGGGCAGCTCGACGGCGTAGAGCATCGTCGCCTTGGGCGGGCGCGGATGATTGGAATGGTCGGTGTGGAAGGTCTCGCCCGGGATGATCCGCCGCCCGTTCACGATCTCGTCGTTCGAGACGTAATAGACGTCCGGGTGGCCGGGGACGTGGTGCTCCTTCTTGTCGTGCTGCTGCAGTTCGCCGAACACCTGCGCGGCCGTCTTGAACTGCTCCGGTTCGAAGTGCTGGTCGCGCATGACGAGGACGTGGTGCTCGGCGAAGGCCTCGTTGAGCGTGGCGCGGGTCTCGGCATCGAGCGGCTGCGTGAAGTCGAGCCCGACCACCTCAGCGCCGGTATGGCCGGTGAGCGGCGTGATGGTGAAGGACGGCATGGGCAGATTCTCCTCCCTCTCGATTATTCGTAGGGTGGGCTAAGCGGGCGGAGCGAAGCGGAGAACGCGTGCCCACGATTGGTGGGCACGGCCGCTCCGCTTGCGCTACGCGTCCTTAGCCCACCCTACAAAAAACTTTACGCTGCCTCTACCTCCACCGCGGTGTCGTTGAAGCAGGCGCCCTGCGCGAGATCGGCGCGCAACTCGGTCGAGACCAGCGCGCTGATGGTGTTGCCGGTCGGGCTCGTCGCGAGCCAGGCGCCTTTCTCCGAGGCGACCACGCCGGGCGCGACGGCGTCGGTCACCTTGAGCGGCAGGATCACGGCGCCGCGTTCGTTCCATACCCGTACGCGCTTGGCGCCGTTGAGGCGGCGCGCCTCGGCGTCGCGCGGATTCATAAAGAGGGGCGGCGCCTCGCCTAGCGTGCCGCCCGCGCCGAGCAGGGTCGAGGAGATGCGCTTGTCGGAGGCGGGCGAGATGAGTGCGAGCGGGAATTTCGCATGGTCGCGTGACCGGTAGCTCGGCAGCCGCGCGGCTTCGCCCCAGCGCTTCGCGAGCGTTGCGGAGGCAAGCTCGACCTTGCCCGACGGCGTTCCCGGGAAGACGTTGTCGAATAGCGCTTGCGGCCGGCCACCGGGCCCCATCATGTGTAACGCCTTGCGCGGCGAGATTTCGCTTGCCTTGACGCCCTGCATGCGCGGATCGGCGTTGTCGATCGCCTCGTCCATCAGCTCGCGATCGCTCGCCTTGAAGCACGGATCGTTGAAACCGAAGCGCGTGGCGAGCCGGCGGAAGATTTCCGTGTTGGGCAGCGCTTCCGCCACCGGCGGGAGCGCCGCCTCGGCGCGCTGGAGCCAGTGGTGGCCGTAGGCGGCGTAGAGATCGTCGCATTCGAAATGGGTCGCGGCCGGCAGCACCACGTCGCAGTGGCGCATGCTCTCGGTCACGGCGATCTCGATGCCGACGTAAAAAATATCTTCGCGCGCAAGCCCGCGCTGGATGCGCGCCTGGTCGGGGTGCACGACGATCGGGTTATGATTGTAGATGAACACCGCGCGCAGCGGCGGGTCGAGGTCGTCGCGCTCGAGATGGCGTCCGACATCGAGGATGTTGAGCGTGCGCGTTCCCGGCGGGATCAGGTCGGTGCGCGTGAGCCGGTCGGCGGTCTTTGGAAACGCAAAGCGTGAGCCGAGCACGACGCCGCTCTTGGCGTTGAGCTTGCCCATGAGCGCGGGGAGCGCGATCGCGACGCGCACCGCGCTGCCGCCGTTGAGGCCGCGCTCGAGCCCGTTGCCGGGCGCGACCACCAGCGGATCGGCCTCGGCCATCCAGCGCGCGAACGTGCGGATGTCGTCGGCGGATACACGGCAGAGGTCGGCTGCTTTGGCGAGCGGCCACGCGCGCGCCGCGGCCATGTATTCGTCGTAGCCCGCTACGTGGGCGGCGATGAAATCGCGGTCATGCGCGCCGAGCCGCTCCAGCTCGAGCGCGAGTGCGAAGCCGAGCACGACGTCGCTGCCGGGCAAAGGCGCGAGATGCAAATCCGCCTGGGCGGCGATCTTCGTGCGCAGCGGATCGATCACCGCGAGCTTTCCGCCCTTGCGTTTGGCCGCGCGTGCCTGGCGGACCAGATGAAGGTTCGAGACGGTGGCGTTGTTGCCCCAGATCACGTTGAGCGCGGCTTCGCCCGCGGCCTCGGGGCCGATGCCGGGCGCGCTGCCGTAGGTGCCGAACCACGCTTCGCTGCGCACGGCCCCGCACAGCGCGCCGCGGAAGAGCTGACTCGCGCCGAGCTTGTGGAAGAAGCGCAGCGACATCGAGTCGTAGCTGAGCATTCCGTGCGGGCCGGCGTAGTTGAGCGGCATCACCGCCTGCGGGCCGTAGCGTTCGATCACGGCGGCGACGCGCGCGTGAATGAGGTCGAGCGCCTCGTCCCAGGAAATGCGCGCGAACTTTCCCGAGCCGCGCTCGCCGGTTCGCCGCAGCGGATGGGTGAGCCGGCCCGGCCCGTGCACGAAGGCGTCGGAATGGTGCGCCACTTTGGTGCAGATGACGCCCTCGGTGTAGGGCAGCGCCTTCGACCCGCGCACCTTGACCAGGCGGCCGTCGTCGACCGTCACGGTAAGGCTGCAGGTGTCGGGGCAGTCGAGGGTGCAGACGCTGGCGCGCTCGACGAGGGTCATGGGCGGCTCCGGGCGGATTCGATTGTCGGCAAATTAGCACGTGGGCGAGGCGGGTGCGAATGGCTCGGAGTCAGTTATTGTCATGCCGGCCATAAGCAAAATTGGTCAATCCGCGGGGGGCGGGTCTGGCAGCGGCGGCATGTAGTCCGTGATCAGCCGCGCGCCGCGCTGGAACGTCACATAATCCCACAGCCATTCGAACGCGACCATCAGCCGATGGCGTGTGCCGATCAAAAAATAAATGTGGACGACGCTCCAGAACAGCCAGCCGAGGAAGCCGCGCAACCGGAACCGGCCGATCGAAACGATCGCCGCGCGCCGGCCGATGGTGGCAAGATCGCCGTAGTGGCGATAGCGGAACGGCCCCGGTGGGGCGCGGCCCTCGACCCGCGCCGCGATAGCGCGGCCGACGTAACGGCCCATCTGCTTGGCCGCCGCCGCGATGCCGGGCACCGGACGGCCGTCGGAGCGGGCGATCTGCGCCACGTCGCCGACGGCGTAGACATTCGCTGCCTCGCGCACCTCCAGGTCTGGTGATACCGCGATGCGGCCGGCCCGGTCGTGCGCCGCACCGAGCCAGCGCGCCGCCGGCGAGGCCATCACGCCCGCCGCCCACACGATGGTCGCGCCTTCGAACCGACGCCCGTCCGCCGTGACGACTCCCATCGAGTCGCACTCGGCGACCGCGGTCGATGTGAGCACCTCGACTCCCATCCTCTCCAACGCCCGATGCGCGTAGCGCGCAAGGTCTTCCGGGAACGCCGGGAGGATGCGCGGGCCGGCCTCGATCAGCAGGATGCGCGAGGTGCGCGGGTCGATACGGCGGAAATCGCGCGAGAGCACGTAGCGCGCGACCTCGGCGCAGGCGCCGGCGAGTTCGACGCCCGTGGGGCCGCCGCCGACAATGAGGAAATTCATCAGCCGCCGGCGTTCCGCCTCGTCTTCCGAAACTTCCGCGGCCTCAAATGCGCGCAGCAGGCGCCGGCGGATTTCAGTCGCGTCCTCGATGCGCTTCAAGCCGGGCGCATAGGGCGCCCAGTCGTCGTGACCGAAATAGGAATGGGTCGCGCCGGTCGCGATCACCAGATAATCGTAGTGGAACGGGGCCGTGCGGTCGGTGCGCACCTCTTTCGCCGCCGTGTCGATCGCGGTCACGTCCGCCATGACGACGCGCGCGTTTGGTTGCCTCGAAAGGATCGAGCGGATCGGCCAGGCGATGTCGGCCGGCGAGAGCGCCGCGGTCGCGACCTGATAGAGCAACGGCTGAAAGCAGTGGTGATTGAGCCGGTCGATGACCGTCACATCGACCGGAGCGCCGCGCAACGCCTTGGCGGCTTCAAGCCCACCGAATCCCGCGCCGATGATGACGACGTGAGAACGCGCAGGGCGTGTCTCGCTGCCGCCCGGCGGCGCGGCCGCGTCGACGTGAACGCGAGGGGAGGGTGCGTCCATATCGGAGGTTCCTCCTCGCTCGTGGGCACGACCGCCTTCGCCTGCGGCTAGGCGGCCTTAGCCCGCCCCACGGCTTATGCTTTATATGGGTACGCCGAAACCGGGGAGGGATCGCATGGGCAGATATGCCGCGCTCGCGCTGCTGGCCGCAGTAAACGTCGCAACGGCCGCGCAAGCGCAGGAAGTCACCTTGCGCGCGGTCACGGCGTTTGCCGAGAAGACCACCTATTCGCGCGGCTTCGAGACCTTCGTGGAGCGCGTGAACGAGGCCGGCAAGGGCGTCATCCGGATCAATTACATCGGCGGCCCGAAGGCGATGCCGCCGTTCGAGGTCGGCAACGCGCTCAAGAACGGGGTCGTCGAGATCGCCAACGTCACCGGCGCTTTCTATACGAATCTGTTGCCCGAGGCGGACGCCTGGAAGCTCGCCCAACGCCCGATGACGGAACTGCGCAAGAACGGCGGCTACGACTATATGGCCGCGCTTTATGCGCAGAAGATGAATGCTGTTCTGCTGGCGCGCCTCGTCGACGACAATCCGTTCCACCTTTATCTCAACAAGCGTATCGCCAGCCCGGATCTCAAGGGCCTCAAGCTGCGCATCACGCCGGTCTATCGCGACTTCTTTCAGGCGCTGGGCGCGACCGTGGTGCAGACCGCCCCGGGCGAGGTCTATACCGCCCTCGAACGCGGGGTGGTCGACGGCTACGGCTGGCCGATCACCGGAGTCTTCGACCTCGGCTGGAACGAGCGCACCAAATACCGGGTCGATCCCGGCTTCTATTCGGCCGAGGTTTCCATCCTGATCAACAAAACCGTGTGGGACGGGCTCACGCCGGCGCAGCAGGCGATCCTGCACAAGGTGGCCGACGAGGGCGAGGCCGCGGCGAGCTTCGCCAAGGACAACGCCGCCGAAACCGAGCGGCAGACGCGCGCCGGCATCGAGGCGATCACCTTCGATGTGGCCGGGTCCAAACATTATCTCGACGTCGCCTACGAAGCGGGGTGGGCCGGCGTCATTCGCCAGAGTCCCGAGTACGGGCCCAAGCTTCAGGCCTTCTTCGCCAAGCCGCGGTGACGCGCGCGCCGCTAAATCGGGATGACGTAGTAGCCATCCCGATTTAGGTTATGCTTTGAGCATGATCTTGTCCGAAAACCGGTATCCACTTTTCGGGATCGTGCTCTGATGGACCGTCTCTCGGATCTTTACGGCCGCCTGCTCGACGGCATGCTCGTGGGCGCGTGCCTGCTGCTGCTGGCGATCACCTTTCTGATCGGCCTCGACGTGCTGCTGCGCAACCTCGGCCTCGACGGCATCGCGGCGAGCAACGAACTCTCGGAAGACGGGCTCTATCTCATCACCATGCTGGGGGCGCCGGGCCTGTTGCGGCGCGGCCAGCACATTCGCGTCGACATCGTGCTGCGCATGGTGCCGCCGACGCTCGGCTGGGCGATGGAATGGCTCGGCGACGTGACCGGCCTCGCGTGTTCGCTGTTCTTCGTGTGGTACGGCGTGCGCGCGACGGCCGCGAGCTATTTCGCCGGCTCGCTTTCGATCAAGACGCTGATCTTTCCCGAATGGTGGATGCTGGCCCCGACGCCAATGTGTTTCCTGCTGGTGGCGGTCGAGTTCATTTTCCGCATGCGCCTGTTGGCTCAGGCCGAGCGCGAGCCGCGAGCAGACGCGGTCTCCGCCTCCTGAGCGGGCGCGATCATGCCCTCCTGGCACCTCGGCGCGCTGCTGCTGCTCGGCGGTTCGACCGTGCTGTTGTTCGCCGGCGTGCCGGTGGCGTTCTCTTTCCTCGCGGTCAATATCGTCGGGGCGGCGCTGTTCCTCGGCGGCGCCGCCGGCCTCGAGCAGATCGTGCGCAATAGCGTGGTCGCGGTCGCGAATTTTTCGCTCACGCCGATTCCGCTGTTCGTCCTTATGGGCGAAATTCTGTTCCACACCGGCTTGGCCCTGAGCGTGATCGAGGGCATCGAGCGGCTGATAAAGCAGGTGCCGGGGCGGCTCGCCGTGGTGGCGGTCGTCGCCGGCACGGTGTTCTCGGCGATCTCCGGATCGACCATCGCGACCACCGCCATGCTCGGCTCGTTGATGCTGCCGGTGATGCTCGCGCGCGGGTATCACCCGACCATGGCGACCGGCCCGATCATGGCGATCGGCGCCGTCGACATGCTGATCCCGCCGTCAGCGCTCACCGTGTTGCTGGGAAGCCTCTCGGGCATCTCCATCTCGAAGCTCTTGATCGGCGGCGTCGTGCCGGGCCTCATCCTGAGCGCCGCGTTCGTCGGCTACATCGTCGTGCGGGTGCTGCTCGAGCCGAAGCTCGCGCCCGCCGCCACGATCGAGCCGCGCACCGGCTGGGCCAAATACCGGCTGCTGGTGCTCTACGTGCTGCCGCTGATCTCGATTTTCGTCGTGGTGATCGGCGCCATGTCGGGCGGGATTGCGACGCCGACCGAATCCGCCGCGCTTGGGGCCATCGCGACCCTCGCGCTTGCCGCCGCCTATCGCGCGCTCTCCTGGCAGGCGCTCATGGCGGCGCTGCGCGGCACCGTCGGCATTTCCGCGATGATCCTGTTCATCATCCTCGGCGCCACGACCTTCTCGCAAATTTTGAGCTTCTCCGGCGCGACCGAGGGCATCGTTTCGGCGGTGTTTGCCCGCGGCCTCTCGCCCTCGGCCATTCTCGCCGGCATGCTGCTCCTGCTGATTTTCCTCGGCCTGTTCGTCGACCAGGTGAGCATGATGCTGATCACGCTGCCGGTGTTCATGCCGATCCTGCAGCGGCTCGAGGTCGATCTGATCTGGTTCGGCATACTTTATTTGATCTGCATGCAGATCGGGCTGCTGTTGCCGCCGCACGGACTTTTGCTGATGACCATGAAAGGCGTGGCGCCGCCGCAGGTGAGCATGGCGCATATCTTCCGCGCGGTCGTGCCCTACATCGTCATGAGCTTGTTGCTGCTGCTGTTGCTGGTTGCCTTTCCGCTGGTGGCGACCTGGCTGCCGGCGCTGTTGGGGTAGACAATCAACATTTTTCTTATCGCCCGCGAAAGCGGGCGATGTAGGGTGGGCTAAGCGCCGAAGGCGCGTGCCCACCAGAATATTTTACTATCTTTCCGCGTGGGCACGCGGCGCGAAGGCGCGCCGCTTACAGTACTTCCCGGCGGATTTGAATCTGGGGGATTCCCAAAGATTTAGCCATAGGCGAGTGTGGCCGCACTGATTCCTTTTTGGGGGACGTGCGATGCCGAAATCCTACTCTGGTGAACTTCGGGAGCGCGTGATCGAAGCGGTGGAATCG
>Ga0306926_10007862_pt1 | contig 11605 bp, 12 predicted proteins | sample flu12Cox44000178_FD_203759 | JGI IMG/M metagenome (GOLD analysis project Ga0306926, IMG submission 203759) | Lab enrichment of tropical soil microbial communities from Luquillo Experimental Forest, Puerto Rico - flux8day.12C.oxic.44.000.178 (v2)... | ecosystem: Environmental > Terrestrial >...
GTGGCGCGAGAGTATTACGGCGTAAGGCCGCGGCTCGTCCGACTTGTGCGCGATGCCGTTGAACGCTGTGAGGTAGAACACGTTCCACGGAGCGGTGGCCACGATCCCGTCGAGACCGCGCCCCTTCATGGCGTGAAGCAAACGATCGAGGTTGCAAAAGCGCTTCGGCAGCGGCGCACGCGCGAAGGCATTGGCGGTCGCGGAGCGCGCGGTATTCATCATGACCGCTTCTCCGTGGCGCAGCCATGCATCTGTTGGATCGTCGAACTTGCCATTTATTGCATCCCGAAACAACTGACAGACACCAGCCGCGGCACCGTCATTCCTTGCTTAAACGCTGTTACTCAGGCCTGTCCTTCCCGATCATCGGCCGTTCCCATTAGCAGTTTCATTCGATCACCTCGTCGGCGCGGTCGAGCAACGACAAAGGCAGTATGATGCCCAGTGCCTTTGCAGTTTTGAGGTTTATCATCTCGAACTTGCGTTGGCCGCTGCTGACCGCCGCGTGACTGAGTTCGTTTAGCTGCGGGACGCTGATCGGGTGGATTACGGCTCTACGACAAAGACCGGAATTTGACGTTCTGTGCGCGCCTGATAATCCGCATACGGCGGGTATGCCTCCACGGCTAACGTCCAGAGACGAGCTCTTTCCACCGCGTCCTTGACCTCACGCACGCGCATCGGCCGTACGATGGTCTCATCGCGAAGCTCGATATGCGGATTGACGCGCAGATTGTGTGCGCAAGCTGGATCTTTCGGCGCCCTCCCTGCGACCTGACGAGAATATAGTTATCGCCCTTGACGCGCATCAAAGGTGTCTTCCGAATCGCACCTGTCTCATTGCCCCTGTGAGTTACGAGGACTACAGGTAACCCAGTGTCCCGCAGAGTGGTGCCTTTGGTGCCGCCGCTATTTTCGTAGAGCTCTACCTGCTCACGCACCCAGTCTCGAGGGCTCGGAACATACTTGGCCATGGGCACCCTCCCTCCGAAGTCGGCGAGCTACATTACGGCTTGGCAAAGTATGTCGCGAGCCGTACCACTTTACTCGCCTCGAGTCATGCGCGGCATCGCCACTACACATGAGTAAGCAGACCCTCTCAGCGAGCAGGCGGGAGTCCAATCCCTTTCCGTTGCTCAACCAAGCCTCAGCGGTGCTACACTGCGCCACATGAAAGTCGAAGAAATCGCTGAAGCGGTTGCCAAGCTGCCGCCGGATCAACTCGCCCGCTTCCGCCGCTGGTTCACCGCATTCGAGGCGGGCCGCACCAATCATGCTGAGGAGCTCGACTCTGCTGCGACTAAACTCGGCCGCCTCGCCGGCCGCGCGTTTGCTGAATTGAAAAAGCGCGCGAAGGAACCGTGACTAATTCTAGGTGCAATGTCATCAGGGAGAGGAACACGACCACTAGGGCAGTACCACCAACGAGGAGAAAAGCGAAGCTATTCGGCACGATGATTGCCTACGCGCAAGGCGGTTCGCTTCAGGTATTGCATAATGTACAGTGAAAGTTTGCGTTAGTGCGACCAGATTACTCGTTCCGTTTCAGCACTACGGTTTCACCGGCTTGAACGGTTCCATCTGAATCCGTCTCCCGGGCTGCGCCAGCGGCTCATCGGGCTTGATGACGATCATCTTGGGCATACGCCGCCCCGCGATGGTTTCGGTGTCCAGCGTCCGGGCTGGATGGCGAGTGCGAACTTGCGCGCGATTTCGATTTTGCGCTCGGTGGGGTTATGGATGTTGATCACGGTGCGGTACCGCCCCTCAAACGATGCGCGAAATCGCGGTTTATCGCCGCTTCAGCTGCGGAAATCAGCACGCCCGCCCAGTCGGTGAGCGCGGCGTCGGCCAGATTCGATTCATACGTTTCGAGCAGCGTGGCGAGCTCCGGGGAAACGCTGAGAAGCTGGTCTCGATCCACTTTCGCCAATCGCAGTTCCATGACGATGCTGGCAATTGCGCGGGCAAATCCAGGCCCTTGCGCTACGCCGGCATACCGGCCGAGTGCGCCGTCCGCAGCGAGCGCATGCACCACACGGGCCGCCATCGCTTGCGTGCCCAGCCGACTGAGGGGAACGATGCCGCGTGCCGCGAGCGTCGGCGCAGATAAGGCCGCCGCGAGCTGGGTCAAGGTCAGCCGGTGCCAGCCAAAAGCGGCGCCCTTCATCTGAGCCACCCCGCGCGCGACCTCGTTGGCCGCATCAAGGGTCGCCCCGATGATCAGTATTTCTTCCGCTGGCCCGCGCGCCTCAAGCCAGGCGCGCGCATGTGCTATCCGGCGCTGACTGACAGACGAGGTGAGAACCTTTATGCCCACCGAGAGAGGTTACGACCGGCGGATCGGAACGACAATGCAATTGGCGCGCTTTGGCATGTTACCGATTCCGGTCCGGACGAGAATGGATGAGCTCAGGCCGGCGCCGATCAACGCGGCTGATCGAAAAGATCCTTCGGTTCAACGTCTGCATGCACTAGCCACGCGCTTTCTGATCGCTCCATGATTTGGAATGGATTTGTTCCGAATGCCTGAGAGAACCTACCGGCGCGATGCCGCCCTCGCGATCGCGCGAACCCCACGCCCTAACAAAGATTTTTAGGATGGCGCGGCCGACCAGCCGGGAAGGAGAAAATCGGGCGTCACAGCCGGCGGCAAAACACGCGAACGATTCCCAGGGGTTGGGGGCCGCCTTGGCAATCTGGTCGAGGACATTGAGCAATCGCCGAGTTCCTGTCCAACGCCGCCGGCGCTGCTCACGCCGGCGCGCTCGCTCGCTCCGAACTCGAGCCGCGGGAGATGGAGCGCGCTGGAGCATGCTCCTCCTAGTCGGGGGTTTAGGGGGGTTTGCCACGCACGAGATCTTGGCTGGCCTTCGAGCCGCAAACAGCCAACAAATGCCCGTCATATCTATGTTTCTCAGCTGTCGGCCGCATTTTGGGGGTGGGGGTATGGGGGTTTGGGGGGTTGTTTTAGCTCCCTGTGCGCGGCCGGAAGAAAAATTTCCGGGGGTTGGGAAATTTCCTCTCGGGCCTGCGGGGAGGGCCGAAACAAACCCCCTAAACCCCCAAACCCCCGTCTCAGGCGACAATGACCTGATATTTGCCTGCGTGCTTGCCCTGCGCGGTGCACCGCAGAATGAGCGTTCGCTCCCCTTTCTTGACCGGGTCGTCGAGGTGCTTAGACAGCGCCTTGCCAACCGACTGGCCCGAGAAAGCGAACTTGCCAGTCACGCCCGGGTACAGGAACTCCTGCGCCTGCCGCTGCTCCTCCTTGGGAAACTCCGTATTGATGAAGCCAGCGACGTCGTGGGCGTCGAACTCCTTCGGCCACTCCGCTTTGAAGATGGCGAGGATATCGGCAAGCTCGATGCTCTCCTCATCCTCCGCCTCCTGGGCAATGAACAGCTCCCGGAAGTCGAGCGGCTGCGGCAGGAGCCCAGCGGCATGCTCGACCGCCGATCCGACCAGGCGCCACCACATTTTAAATCTGGTCTTGCCCTCCGCGTCGCGCGCCGCCTTGAGCTGCGGGTTGCCGAGCAGGATGGTGTAAAGCGCCGCCAAGATCTCAGCGCGATGATCCTCAGTCCAAGCGATCGGGTCGGGATGCTTGAACACCCGGTTCTCGGGGTCGGCGCGGTCGACGTCGAGCCGGATCTCTAGACTGCGTGAAGCTAGGTCACCCTTCGGCCGAATATTGTTTCCAGTGAAAAAATGGACGCACGCTGCCGCGGTGCAGACCGCCTCGGAGAAGCCGAGCTTGCGATCGGAGTAGTAGGCGGCGGTGCAAGATTTTTCGATGTGCGGACACGAGATCTGCGTGCCCCGCGCGATGTTATCCCAGAGGATATAGGCCACACCCTGCAGGAAGTAGCTCATCAGCGCCTTGCGCCGTTCCTCCTCGCTGGGCGACCACGCTGCAGCTGCCGGCCACAGTCCGGTCACCGCCAGGATCAGCATAATCAGCGTTGTGGTCTTGCCGCCGCCCCGCCGTCCAGCGGTGACGAAGAAGGCCGGCCGATCCGGCAGCAAGGAGCGCTCGATCAAGGTGAGCGCGGCCGCGATGATGATGCACTTGCCGACGTCGTCACAGAGAACGTCACACAGCCACTCATCCAGCAGGAATTCCATCGCCTGCTTGACGGCCGCCTTGGTGCAGTCCTTGCGCTGTGGGATGACGGCGCGCACCTCCTTCTGGATCTCGAAGATAATGCCGCGAAGGCGGTCGAGACCGTCCAGCGCCAGCAGCCCACCATCGGCCAGCACAAGCGGCAGAGTGGAGATGGAGACCACGGTCGGCAGCACGCCGTCGTGGCGTTCCAGGTAGTGGTTCACGAACGCCATCGGCAGGTGCACGGAGCGCTCGTTACCGTCTTCATCCACGGTGTAGTAATCGATGTATTTCTCGATCAGCTCCGCCAGCTCCATCTCATTGAGGCGGTGCAGAACCCATTGCTCGGGTGTCGGCAGACTGGTCATGGTTTTTCCTCTCCTCCTGCTCATTGGCTTCAGTGAACACGTGCATATCCAGCACCGGGCGCAAGCGCTTCTGTGCCATCACACCATCGACATCACGGCTCGGTGGTTTGGTCTCGGGCACGGCTCTCAGCACCTCATTGAGCACATCCATTTGCGGCAGCCAGGGCGCATCCGGGAACGGCGCTCTGATCCGGGGACGTGGGTCAAGGCGCGTCGCGCGCTGATAGGCGCCTTTTTCCTTGGCTTGTTGCTCCGCGTGCTTCTCGCGTGCGGCCTTCAGGGCGGCGTTGATCACCCGCACGCCAACGCCGGATCGCTCGGCAGCCAGACGCCGCAGCTCCTCCAGCTCCTCGGGGTCGATCTCGGCGTCCACCGCCAGTTTGGTGAACACCTTGACGACCTCCTCCTTCGCCGCGCCCTCTATCGCCTTGCGCACGCTGGCGGCGTCGAGCTTGAGCTCGTACACGGTGCGGCCGTGGGCGAACGAATGTATCCAAAGCTCGCCGCTTTCCCGCCGCAGGATCTTGGCGACACAGCGCCCGTACTCAACGCCCTCTAATGGATCGGCCAACGTCGCGTTGACGAACTTGTCGGGGTTGGCGAGCACGTCGGCAACGGTGCGCCCGGCCAGCTTTTTATCATCGAACGGCAGCTCCATATCGGGCAGCAGCACGCCCTCGCATTGCCGCGTGATGACCTGCTTCGCCGCTTGCATCGACATGCCGGTGCGCTTGACCAGGCGCTCCGCCTGCTCGGCGATGAACTTGGGGCGGATCTTCGCGACCTCGGGTGCAAGCCGCTTCCGCTCTTTCGCCTTCAGCTCCTCCAGCCTGGAGTCCTCGACCACCGTAAGCTCCCGGCACGCGGCCACGGTGTCGAGAACCTCGCCTTCGACTGCGACCGGGCGCCGGCTCTCTTTGTCTTGCTTGAGCGGCCGCTTGAGGATTGGGGCGCCCTCGAACACCAGGCGCTCAGGCCCGTACACCATGCGGTCGACGATCGAACGCTCTAGCAACGCACCGCTGCGGCTCACCATCATCCAACCCAGCCCGTTGAGCCAGCAGCGCGCATGCAGCGTCTTGAGAAAGCGCTCGATGTCGGTGCCGTCCTTCACCGCGGGGTAGACATGCACACCGTCTGAGCCCGGCAATCGCTCGCCTGTATCGGCGCGGTAGATGCCGGAGCTGGTCGAGCGACGGGTGACGCGGGCCACATCCGCCAGGGCGGGCAGCACTGTCAGCAGTGCCGGCCAGAAGCCGCCGAGCTGCTTGAGCCGGGTTGCGACCGCAGGCGGCATGCCCTTGGTGTCGAAGTCGAGCAGCGCAAAGGCCGGACCTTCATTGTAGACGATGTTGGCGCCGGTGCGCGCGATGATGTCCGGCCGCGTCTGGCCGTTGAGTGCCCTTTCGGTGACGACCTTCACTTTTGTTGGCAGGTCAGCACGCGGGGCGCCGAGCGCGATCGCTTGATTGGAAGGGAGTTCAATTAATTTGGCGAGTTCACTGACACCACTGACCGGGACACGTTCTGCCGTCCCTTTTGTCATCAGGCAGGCGGAGCCGTCGCTGTCGAGCGAGCCATCCGCCGCCAGCGAGATCCTCTTGGTGAGCGGCCCACCGGTTTTTGTGAAGCGGGTTATCTGGCTCGTCATGACGCGTCGACGAGCTCGGGGATGAACTCCCCTAGGATGGAAGGGATTTCCCGGTCGGTTCCGGGCGTGCTATCAGACAAGCAGTGCCTCCTGGTTTCCGCGACCTGGAGAGACGTGTCGGCCTTAGCCTGCACCCAAACAGCGAGGCCCCGGTTTCCGCCGGGGCCTTCGCGTCTTATTCTCCGCGGCTGCGAGCGCGCTGGCGGACCTTTCGCGCAGCGGCAGCAGTCGCCGCCTTGACCTGAGCTCGCACGCGCCTGCGCTCGGCCGGCTCTTTCTCAATCCGTTCGGCAATCACCGCCTGGATTGCACCTTGCGTTGAAGCAATCTGGCCGGCCCAGCGGAAGGTGGGCAAAATGCCCAGGTCGTGCCAATGGTAGATCCGACGCCGGTTCTCCGGCGTGTCCTCGCCCAGCAGCAGCTTCGCCAGCGCCCCGCCGCCGACCAGCAGAGCAGCCGCCAGGTTATCCTCGGCTGTGGCCATCGATGCGCTCCTCATCGTTAGTGCACACTAGCCCCATTATACCCCCCGCCTGTGGAAATTGTACATAGTGCGCACTTGCTCCGGCCGCGGAGAAAATGTAAGTTTTAGTTATGGATAGCTTTTCCGACCCCGCCCACCGCTACAACCGGCTTGAGCTCGGCTGCGGTGCCGCACTCGGCCTCGATAAAGTCGCCACCCAGGGTCCCTTACGCGCAAGGTTGAAGCGATTTGGCACGCTCGGGCTCCCGGAAGGCAGGCCAGGAAAAGGAGCAAAGCGGCTCTATTCGCCGGAGCAGTGCCTCCAGCTCCTGGTCGCGCTGCTGCTGAATGATGCCGGGCTCGATCCGACCATCATCGTCCCCGCGATCAAGCACTGCTGGCCGCACATGCGGGAAAAGGTCAAACAGGCAGCCAGCGAAGCGGCGCTCGGCAACCCGATCATGCTGCTGGCTAGGCTGCAGCAGACGAAGCCCTTGATCACTGGCAACCCGCGCGACGCGCTTCCCTGGATCTCGGTGTTCGAGTGGACCGATGTTGTGGCGAAGGTGCAGCAGGCCAAGCACGGTCTTCCCAACGTCAGCGACAACGTGCTGATGCTGCTCAGCCGCGACGAGCCGGGCGGGATCTACCTTTGTAACCTCACCCGCGCGGCGTTCACGCTGCAGACGGTGCTCGACGAGAAGAGATCCACAGTTGCAGCGGTGACCATGCGGCCGGTGCTCCGCGAGAAGGCCCCGGCATGAGCATCCGTCGCAGGAGCTGGCGCACCAAGAGCGGCCAAGCCCGGGAGGCCTGGATCTTCGACTACGTCGACCAGGCCGGCGCTCGCCACATCGAGACGTTCGCCCGTCGGAAGGACGCCGACGCCCGCCAGGTCGCGGTCAAGACCGAGATCGCCGCCGGCACCCACACCGCCGCTAGCAGCAGTCCGACCGTCGCCGGCGCGGCCGAGGCTTGGCTCCGATATGTCGAGCTTGAGGGCCGCGAGCGCACCACGCTCAAGGGCTATGGCGAGCACGTGCGGCTCCACATCGTGCCTCGCATCGGCCACCTGAAGCTCGCCAGCCTGACCATGCCCAAGATCGGCGCCTTTCGCGACGAGCTCGTCGCCAGCGGCTCGCGCGATCGCGCCAAGAAGGTGCTGACCAGCCTCAAGGCCATCCTCAAGGACGCACAGCGGCGCGGCCACGTCGCCCAGAACGTGGCGGCCGGCGTCTCAATTGGCGCCGATCCGCGCGGCAAGCGCGTGCTGGAGGCCGGCACCCATTTCCCGACCCCGGACGAGGTCCGCCGCATCCTGGCCGCGGCCAAGCCGCGCTGGAGGGCGCTCCTGGTCACCGCCGTGTTCTCCGGGCTGCGCGCCTCCGAGCTGCGCGGGCTGCGCTGGGAGGATGTGGATCTCAAGAAGAGCGAGCTGCGCGTGCGCCAGCGCGCTGACTTCTACAACCAGATCGGCAAGCCGAAGTCCCGCGCCGGCTCCCGCACCATCCCCATCGGCCCCATGGTCGTGAACACCCTGCGGGAATGGGTGTGGTGACCCCGAGCGGGGAGGCCAAGTACACCGGCCTCCACGCCCTACGGCATTTCTACGCCTCCTGGTGCATCAATCGGCGCCAAGACGGCGGGTTAGAGCTACCGCCGAAGCTGGTGCAGGCCCGGCTCGGGCACGCCTCGATCGTCATGACGCTCGACGTCTACGGCCACCTCTTCCCCGCCGGCGACGACGGTAGTGAGCTCGCCGCCGCCGAGAAGATCCTGCTGACCTGAAGCAACGGAGGACAATGCGATGACGAAGATGATGGTTACGGGTCTGGTGAGTTTTTCTGGCGAGCTCGACCCCGACGTCGAGGGCGCGATGGCTGAGCTGCATCGTCACGGCTTCGGGGTGGTACGCATGCCGGAGAAATTCCGCCCGCTGCTGCACCTCCCGCGCGATGACTTCGTGGAGGTGGCGACGACGGCGAACTTAAGCAGCGACGATTACGACAAACTGACTGCGCACGAGCGCAAAATCATAGAAGAGTTCTGGGGGAAGGTCAGAGCGATCGCCGATCGCTACGGCGGGGATGCCGATAACTTTGGCCCGGTCCAACCGGGCGAGCTGCCGTTCGCAATCGTATTCGGCGAGCTTGTCAGCGACGACGCCAAGCTGGCGGCCGAGATCGAGAAGCGTGACGACGAGATGATGATCGCCGTCGAGCGCGCGCGAGCCTGGGGGAGGCTGGACTAAGGAAAGGACTACGACCATGCCTAAGCACTACGTTCTGCTGATCGAGCACGGGGACGGGGACCTGAAACCGCACGATGTCTCCGTACACGGATCATTGGCCGAGGCTGAACAGGGGCTGCGGGATTACGCCCATATACTTCTCGTCGAGGGCGTCGGCCTGTGCCGTCTACCGACCGACGAGTCCCTGATCGAACATCTAATGGCAGCCGGCGATGTCGACGTTCGCATCTTCGAGTGCTCTGCAGACGGCGACAACGTCTACGTTGAGCCGTTTGCTACCCCAAAAGCAGCGTAACTGCCTTAGCGCCGCCCGCCGTCGGTGAAAGCCACCCGCTGCGGCCGCGCCCGGAGTGGCGCGAGTCGCAGCTGTAGAGAGATACTCGACAATGGCACTGCACGAGCAATCCGTCGGCGCAACCGACGAGTGGTTCACGCCGCCGTCCGTGTTCAAGGCACTCGGCTGCACGTTCGACATGGATGTCGCCTCGCCGGGTCAGTCGGTGACGCCGTGGATACCGGCAAAGATCTTCATCACCGCTAACAGCCTGGCCAAGCTGTGGCGCGGGTTTGTTTGGATGAACGCGCCGTTCGGCGGGCGCAACGGTTTGATCCCGTGGCTCGACAAGTTCTTCCGCCACGGCAACGGCATTGCGCTTGTGCCTGATCGCACCTCGGCCCCATGGTGGCAAACCTACGCCGCCAAGGCCGAGTTGGTCCTGTTCGTCGCCGGCAAGCTCAAGTTCATCGACGCGAACGGGAAGCCGGGCAACTCGCCGGCACAAGGCACAACGCTGTTCGCCGTTGGGGAGCAAGGCCGCAAGGCGCTGCGGCGGGCATCCGACCGCGGCCTTGGTCTGCTGTTATGAGCCCCCGCGACATAAACGCGACATGCGGGCGAATTCGGAAACCTAATCAACGGATGCCAGCAGATCGAGGACCTGCTGGCCTGGGGCTTCGCCTCGGCGATCGCGGTCGTCCTGCTGGCGTGCACGCTTGTGCTGCTCGGCGTCTACAATCGCTTTGCCGGCTTGGACCGGCTGTGGGGATAGCGGCGATGGCGCGTCACGTGCCGCTGGTGTTGGCGTCGCTCGCCGCGATCTTCCTGGTCGCGCCGATGGCGATCATCGTGCCGATGTCATTCTCGAAGGCGATCTCGTTCGAGTTTCCCCCGCCGGGCTATTGGACCGGCTACTACGCGCAATACTTCTCGAGCCGTTCCTGGCTCGAGGCCACCGCCAACTCCTTCGTCATCGCCTTCGCATCGATGGCGCTTACGCTGATCGCGGCGCTGCCCGCGGCCTTCGGCTTCGTGCGCTACCGTTTCCACGGCAAGAGCATGCTCAACCTCGTCATGATGTTGCCGATCATCGTGCCCGCGGTCGTGAGCGCGCTCGGCTATTACAGCTTCTTGGGTCCCTTGCGTCTGGTGGGCACTCACGCCGGCATGATCATCGCGCACAGCGTGTTGTCGATACCCGTCGCCTTCCTGGTCGTCGCCGCCGCGCTCAAGGGCTTCGACCGCAACCTCGAACGCGCCGCCATGAGCGCCGGGGCCGGTCCGCTGCGAACCTTCCTCTGGGTGACGCTACCGGTGCTGCGGCCCGCGATGCTGGTCGGCGCGCTGTTCGCCTTCCTGCATTCCTTCAACGAGGCGGTGGTCGCGATTTTCATCGCCGGCCGCGATGCATCGACCCTGCCGAAAAAGATGTTCGAATCGATCCGCCTCGAATCCGATCCCGTCATCGCCGTGGTGTCGACGCTGCTCACGGGCGCGGTGCTGCTCGGCGTTTTGATCTCGTTGTTCTTTCGACAACGGCCCGCGCAAGGGTGAGCGACATGCAGCTTGATCCGCTCCTCAAGCCTCGTTCGGTCGCAATCGTCGGAGCCACCGATCGCGTCGGACCTGCGCGCTCCGTCATCGAGTCGCTCGGCGCCATCGGCTTCGCCGGAGCGATCTATCCGGTCAACCCCAAATATCAAACCGTCCGCAATCTCGTCTGCTACCCGAGCCTGACCGATCTGCCGGAGGCGCCCGACGTCGTCGTGTTCAGCGTCCGCAAGCCGCTCCTGCCGGAGCAGGTGCGGCTGGCGGTCAAGCGCGGCGCGCGCGCCGCCGTCATCTACGACGCCGGCTTCGCCGAGCTCGGCGAGGATGGAGCGCGCGAGCAAGCCGAAATCGCGGATCTATGCCGCGAAGCGGGCATGCCCGTGTGCGGGCCGAACTGCATGGGTATCCTCAATCCGACGGCGCGCTCCACCACCTACAAGCAGACCGTGATGGAACCGACCGGCCTTGCCGGCAATGTCGGGATCGTGTCCCAGAGCGGCTCGGTCTGCATCGCGCTCCTGTCCGATCTGCGCCGCTATGGCATCAGCCTCTCGGTCTCGGCCGGCAACGAGGCCGTCACCCGAACGGTCGACTATCTCGAATATCTCATCGACGATCCCGCCACCAAGGTGATCGCGACGTTCACCGAGACGGTGCGCGAGCCCGAGCGCTACGTCGCCGCGCTCGACCGCGCCGCCGCCGCCGGAAAGCCGGTCGTCGTGCTCAAGGTCGGACGCGCGGAGCGCACGCAGCGCGCGATCACGAGCCACACCGGCGGGCTCGCCGGCGAAGCGCGCGTGTTCTCGGAAGTGTTGAAGGCGCATCGCGCGATCGAGGTGAGCGACCTCGACGAGATGAGCGAGGTGCTCGCGGTGTGCCAAGGCGAGCGTTGGCCGCGCGGCAGGGGAATTTCCGTGGTCACCGGCTCCGGCGGCC